>Ga0182793_1000448_pt1 | contig 32854 bp, 38 predicted proteins | sample Passage237A_FD_130498 | JGI IMG/M metagenome (GOLD analysis project Ga0182793, IMG submission 130498) | Cellulose adapted compost microbial communities from Newby Island Compost Facility, Milpitas, CA, USA - Passage2 37A (version 2) (version 2) ... | reverse complement strand
CTCCGGGCCATCGGAGCCGATCATCTTGGCGAGTTTGTCCAGGTGTTCACCGGCTTTGTCAGGCTCGGCAAATACCTGATCCAGGACGCGCGTAAAGTCGTCCACGGCCTTGTCGTCGGCATACTTGGACTTGGTACGGCGGCGGAAGTTGATCAGCTTGCCGAGCATCGCTTCCCGTCCTTTCCAGCCGGCCTATCCCTCGACCCGTGCTCCGCGACGAAGCCTAGGCGGGCTTGTTGGTGATTTTCGCCAGCGGATCAGGCTTCATTGTCCCACCTATCCGTGATGTACGTAAGCAGGCTTTCGATAACCTTGCACCCGGCCATGGTTATCAGCACCAACATCAGAGCGTCAGACCAAGACATTCTCTCTCCATCCTAGCCCGGATCGGTGCCCGGCGGGCGAATAATCGCTTCAACCTTGTGGGGCTCGATGTTCATCAGTCGGCAAAACGCCAGCCACGCGTCACGCTTCCTGACGCCTCCCATTAGCGCCCCTTCATCGTGCCAAACGATGAAGCTAGACACGGTGACGAGATCGCTCGAAACCTGTTCTCGCGTCGGGAGCGCTGGACCGCCAGCGCGTGAAATGTATCGATCAGCAACCCGGCTAGCGTCCATCACTCCCCCTCCTTGGGCGGGGAGGGGAGAGGCATCCAGTGGGTGACGAACCAGCCAGTCACATATTTGGGGTCGCCGGCACTGTGTCCGCTTCGCGTCAGGCCATAATCATCGACGCCGTACCATTCGCCCGATTGCCACTTCGCAAGCCACCTCGATCCATCCTCTTGGCAATAGAGAAAGATGAACCGGTCCTTGGGCGCCGTCCCGATATCCTGCCAGGTGGTGGTCATGGACGCCTCCCGCGAAGCCACTCAAGGCTGCGGCCGGTCTTGCTGACCGGCTCTCCATCTTGGCCGCACCCGTCGCCAGAACAATCAGGACATTGGCCGACGTCGGTCTCGAGGTCCGGGTCATCTGGTTGCGGATCATGGCGCCAAAGCCGGCCTTCCATGCATCTCAAATCGCCCTTCATGCCCACCCCCATGAACGTGAACGGGGGAGGCGGGAAGCCGAGAACATCACGACAACACGCGTCGGATTTTTCCACGGATTTTCCACGAATGCAGTTGCTCGTTTCGTGATTCGTTCTGCACGTTGCCGCAATTTCGATGACGCGGAAACCCTATAAAACAAGGTGTTTCCTGCATTTGTAAAAGGTGCGGCCAGCCTTGGGGGAGGCTGGCCGCGCGCGATCCGGTCTGGGACGGGGAGGGGTGGGGGGACGACCGGGTCGCGTAGCTCCTTCGGTTAGCGGGCGCTGGCGGTGGCAACAGTGGAGTTTGGCTGGCCGAGCGAAACCCAGACGTTCGGGTCCGACTGCGACTGCCGTTTGATGAAGCGATAGCCAGTCTCGGTCCAGGCGACGACTTCTTCGTTCTGGTTGTCGAGAATGAACTCGCCCTTGTTGGTCTTCACTGTCAGTACGGCGTGTCCTTCGCCCTTCTTGTCGCGAACGACAGTAATGAGCAGAGCCTCGCGCGGCCAACCCGCATCGATCAGCATCTTGCGCTTGAGCAGCACATAGTCTTCGCAATCACCGTAGCCGTCGGTCGGCAGCGACCATTTTTCGACGACGCCCCAATGCTCCATGTCGGTCATGGGCTTGATCGTGTCGTTGACCCAGCGATTGACTTTGAGAAGATCTTTCCAGGCGGTTTGTGTCAGAACGATATCGCGAGCCTGTGTCTCGCCACCTCGGCATTCGCCGGGATTCTCGGCGCAGAATTCCACCCACCCGATCGGCGATCGCGCCGTGTCGCCAAGGCTGGCATATTGCAGACGCTCGTTGCCGGCATGTGCGGTCGTGATCAAACCAAACAGGACTGCGGCGATCGCAAGCCCTTTCCCCTGTCCCCGTTTAAACATTGTGGCCCCCGTTTTTTGTTGGGACCACTCTTCGCACAAAGGATTTGCAGCGCCGCTAAGTCAGCGAAGTGCAATTGACGCGAATACGCGTAAAGACTGGCACGATCTTGAGTTAGATTCGCTTCAAGTTTTACAGAACTGTATTTGATTCAAATTTGAATCATTAACGCGCTCAGTTCCGCAAATTCGAAGAGTTTTGCGATGCCTTGAGCGGCGCGTTAACGTTCACGCGCTGCGCGCGCAGGTGACATGAACAGTCATTGAAGAGCTTGAGGAGCAGGAACAGGGCGGCCGGGGCGTTTACCGGGCGGTGACGCTATCTTCCAGAGTTTCCGCAAGCTGCTCGTGCAGAAACTCCAAGGCGAAGCCTTCGTCGAGATGCCTGACGACCCGCGCCTGGACTTGTCCGAGGGAGACCAGCGACCTGATCGGCGGACGGTGCTCTGCCGCAACCGCCGCGCCGGACAGTGAAAGGTCGATGATCCGACAGGTCATGCGTTGACCGTCTTCCAACGTCAGAATCGCAATCGGATTGCGCGGGATGAGACGATCGTGCCGCCGATCTTCCGGCAGATTGAGGATGTCGCGATTGGCCAGCCAGGTGAGTTGCGCGGCGAGCTTGTCCCGCTTGCGCGGTGTCGCGCCCACCGTCATGGCGAAGCCGTTGTCGATGATGCGGGTGATCTTGCCTTCGACCCGGCCGACGTGATCGAGATAAGCGATGACGCGGTCGCCGACATTACCGATGCCGGGGGCCAACATCGCAAGGCCGCCGGGCGACATGTTGATGACCTGACACGGATACTCACGCCTGTCCGGCAGCATATAGCGCCCCAGCAGGTGAACTTTCACCCGCTGAAACCGCCGTCGCTCCTGAGCGATCGGATGCACGGACTGGGTTTGCGCAAGAGCCATACGTCCACCGGTTGGCCGGATGAGGGAGTATGGGTTAACCCTACGTTGCGCAGGGTTAACGAGGCGTTATCGCGGGTTCCGCCCGTTATGTCCGCCAGTCAGACCAGGCCCTCGTAAACCATCAAGCCTCGGGCGAGGGCGAGCTTGCGCAGGACCCTTGGACCGAACCGCTGCGGCGGATGGCCCATGTAGCGCCACGAAGTGAGAGTCAGCCGCCCCAAACTGTGTGCTCCGTCGAAGAATGGAACGAGAAGCCCCGTCAGGCTGACGGGGCTGTGAGCACGTGTGTTGAACGGTAGCAGCAACAGTTCGAGCGGGATCCGACGGCCATCCGCATCTTGTGCATGGATGCCGGCGACGGCGGCCAGCTTTTCCGCGGTCACGGCATCGAGAATTTCCTCGATCTCGACATGACTCACTGGCTCGAACAGGCTGGTGAACTCTTTCCCCTTCAGGTCCTCGCCCAACAAGGCGCAGACGCGCGTTCCAGCAACACGGAAGGGATAGCCTCCGGCAGGGTCGTAAGAGAGCACAAAGATGTCGCCGAGCAGTTCACGCACCGGACCCGGCTCAAGTTCGCTGCGGTCGGGCGCCGCGTTGTTGCCGCGCCTTTCGTCCCAATAAGCGAAGAATTCCCGGCTTGCTGGATGCTTCATGACTCGAACCTGACTCGCAGTTCGCCCGAATGGGACAAAGCTGTCCCGTCCTCATGCACTGCCGGTCTCCTTTGCTAGTTGTTACAGCAGCGTCTTGCAGCGTCCATGCCAGAGAACGGCCGCACCCGGGTTTATGCGGTTAAGGTTAAATTAAGGATGTCCGTTAGGACTTCGGTAACACTCCACCCGAACTTGCCTCCGGAGGACGAGGGCACCGCTGTCTGGGCGGGCGTTAACGATAGATTCACTGTGAGATTGGGGTTTGAGAAAATCCCGGTAGTATCAGGCGGCTCCATAGCTTTCGTGGCTCACGGAAACTTCGGTTTTGTAACTCTCGCAGGCTTCTCCAAGGGCCGGCAGAGGCAAACACCGGCAGGGTGGTTGAGAACAAAAGATCGGCCGGTCGCGCGGGGAGGGGTGGGGAGACCTGGGCGGTCGGACTGACACAGGCAAGGCAGGGTTTTCTCAGAACCCTGCCTTTTCCTTTGCCGGTCGGTCGTCTGCAGTACCGGTATAATCTGCGGCCAGCGCCGTTCATGGGCTTGCGCCCGCCGCTCAAGCCGCCTATTGGGGCCCATCGCTCCGATGAGCCCTGCTTTTAGGCTTCCGACGTTGGACCCTCGCCTCCCGCCGCGTGAACCGATCCTGACGCTTCCCGGCGTGCTGACCGCTTATATTGGCATTCTGGTGCTGATCCACGTCATCCGCTCACTGCTGCCGCCGGAGTGGGACTATTGGGTGCTGGAGGTCTTCAGCTTCATACCGAAGCGTTACGATAGCTCGCTCCTGGCCATCCCGATTGCTGGCGGGACGGGGGCTAAGGTATGGACATTCCTCACCTATTCATTACTGCACGCCAGCCTGACCCACATCGTTTTCAACGTGCTGTGGCTATTGCCCTTCGGCAGCGCGGTGGCCCGCCGGTTCGGCGCCGTGCGGTTCTTCGCCTTCATGGCGGTGACCGCAGCGGCGGGCGCGGCTGCGCACCTGATCACCCACGAGCATGCCCTTGCGCCCATGATCGGCGCCTCCGCCTCGGTCTCTGGGACGATGGCTGCGGCGATCCGCTTTGCCTTCGTGCGGGGCGGCTTTCTGTCATTCCGACGGGGCGATGCGGAAGCCGCCGCCATGGTGCCGGCCCAGCCACTCCTGCGCGCGCTGCGCGACCCGCGTGTGCTCGGATTTCTGGCGGTATGGTTCGGCGTCAATATCGTCTTTGGCGTTGGTTCGATCGGAATGGGGACAGAGAACGTCTCGGTCGCCTGGCAAGCTCATATCGGCGGATTTTTTGCCGGCCTGCTGCTGTTCTCGCTGTTCGACCCCGTTCCGCGGCGCGGCTCCCGCGCCACAACGCCGTCCGTCTCCGATCCGCATTGAGCTCTTTCCGTCGACAGCACTGCGAGTCTCCAACTCTCTCACTCGGCGGTTTCGCGACGCGGTCGGCTTGCGAGGGAGAGGGATTTCATCCATCATCATGGCGCATTCAGGCGAAGCGGAGACGTTGCTCCTTGGGACGTCGGTCAACCTCGTCGCGTGAACGATCCGCGTTTGTTCGTCACATGCGCGTGAACTAAATCGGCGCTGAAAGGTTGCCTGAAAGCTGAGAGGTCGAGATCGCGTTGTCTCGTACCGCGCGATCGCTTTTTGGGAGGCGACTATGACTGTGCGCGCTATTCTCGATTCCAAGGGCCATCACGTTGTCAGCATCGAGCCCGACACCAGGTTGTCGGACGCCATCAAGATCCTGGCGGATCGTCGTATCGGGGCCGTGCTGGTGATCAAGGATCAGCGAATCGAAGGCATCCTCTCTGAGCGCGACATCGTACGCGTGCTGGGAGCGCGTGGTGCTGCAGTGCTGGACGAGCCGGTGCGCGAGGTCATGACCCGCAAGGTCATCGGTTGCCGCGAGAAGGACACTGTTGCCGAAATCATGGAGCGCATGACTTCAGGGAAATTCCGTCATCTCCCGGTTCTGGAAGGTGAGAAACTCGTCGGACTGATCTCCATCGGCGACGTCGTCAAATGGCGTGTCATGGAGTTCGAGCGCGAACAGGAAGCCCTGCAGGATTATATCAAGACGGCCTGATGACGGCTGACCCGTCATCGGAGGTGCCGGTCATCTATTCGCTCGGCGTCTCTGCTTCGGCGGCGGCTGTGGCATTCGCGGCCACCACGGGTTCGGTCGTCGCGCCAGGCGCGAGAATTTCGATAGCCTCGTAAATGGCTTCGATCGCACGCTCCGCGGCGCGCGCGCCGTGAGCGATTGTCTCTTCGGCGCGATGGAATTCGAACCAGCCGATCTGGCCGACCCGTGGCGCGATGAGCAGGTCAGGGGGATCGCCGGCAAGTCGCGCGCGCGTGATGCGATCCTGCATGATGTTGAATGCGTCGATCATGACGGTCGAGATGCCGGGACGCCCGCCACCGCCGAAGAACTCGCGCTTCATCGTTCTTTCGGGCGAGAAGAATTTGCCGAAGCCACGCTTCTGCGGTGGTGGTTCGTCAATGCTGGGCGGGGGTGGCTCGGCCGCGGTGCCGTGCGAGAAAATCGTTGTGGCATGTCCGAAGACGTCGGTGCTGAGATTGGCGGCAATGACGATCTCGGCGCCCAGCGCGCGGGCCGCCGAAACCGGCACAGGGTTCACCAGGGCGCCATCGACCAGCCAGCGATCTCCGACCAGAAAGGGTGAAAAGATTCCGGGCAGTGCAAACGAGGCGCGCATCGCGTCAACGACGCGCCCGTGCGTGAGCCAGATTTCGTGGCCGGTGCGGACCTCTGTTGCAACCGATGCGAACTTGATCGGAAGATCTTCAATCAGCGTTTCGCCCAGTGCGGCCTCAAGTTGTGCCGCCAGCTTGTCGCCCCCGATCAGTCCGGATCCGTTCAGTTTGATATCCAGATAGCCGAGAATATTGCGCGGCTGCAGTCCGCGCGCCCATTCTTCCAGCTTGTCGAGATGGCCGGTCGCGTAGGTGCCTCCCACCACAGCGCCGATCGAGGTTCCAACGACCACATCCGGAACGATGCCGTGCGCGATCAGCGTCCGGAGAATGCCGATATGAGCGAAGCCGCGCGCCGCGCCGCCGCCGAGCGCCAAGCCGACGACGGGTCGCCGCGTTGGGCCCAGGCCGACTTTGGCGCGGGTGTGGTTGCTGTTTTGCGATCTCGCCATCAGGCTCTCAAGCACAGCGTGACTCCCGATCTACCGCCTCGGCCACGCGATCCACCCGAAATTCGCACGTTTCGAGCCGATGCGCCCGTGGGTCTGGTTTCGCACCGCGCACGAGCTATGCTTCGCGCGACGGGCAGAAGCACCTTCAACTGACGCTTGGATAGGCCGGTTGAGCTGGAAATGCCAGTGCCGTCGCTGAAACGCAGTTATTCTGTTTCGAAACCGTGTTGGCGGCTGCGGTTGTGTGTTGGCTGTCGGATCGGCATCGCGAACGTGGCAAGAGGCTTGAATTTGCCGTGTTTTAAGTCAAAAAGCTGGCCGATGAGATTGTTGGGCAGGACAAGCGGCAGATCGGGACGACTCACGGGAATGAAGGCGATCCTCGCCGGCCTGTGTCTGCAGATCTGCATGTCGCCTGCGGTGGCCCAGCTCTTCAGTGATCGCCCGCCGCCGATTCCACCGGCCTCGGTTCCTGAGGCGCCGGCCGCGCCCGCCATCAGCCTTGCTCCACCGTCAGGACCGGCGTCAGCGCCATCCTTGCCTGCTGTGGTCACGCAACCGCCGGTTTCGGCCGCCATTCCGCCTGCAGCCGCTCTTGCACCGAATGCAGCGGCGGCGCCGAATCACGCCGTCCTGGCTTTGACAGCGCGCTATGGCAAGGATCTGCCGGTGATCAACGGCGGTCTGGTCTGGCGCGTCTTTGCCGACAAGCCGGACGAGAACGGAGCATTCAAGCTGATCCGCGAGGATCGCGGCGCGACGCCGAACATCGCTCTGCCGCCGGGCAACTATATCGTTCACGTCGCGCTGGGGCTCGTCACCGCGGCGCGGCCCGTCAGCGTTCGTTCGGAGACCGATCGCGAATCCTTTCTGCTCCCGGCGGGCGGCCTGCGCATCGAAGGCCGTGTCGGCACGTCGAAAATTCCGGCCAACCAGATTTCGTTCAGCGTCCACAAGGGCAGTCAGTTCGATTCCGGCGGTGAGACTCCCGCCCTGGTTCCCAATGCCACGCCCGGCGACGTCGTGATCCTGCCGGAAGGCACCTACAACATCATCTCGAATTACGGTGACGCGAATTCGGTGGTCCGCTCCGATATCCGCGTGCAAGCCGGCAAACTGACCGATGCCACGATCACGCATCGCGCCGCGGTAATCACCCTGAAACTGGTCAGCGAAAAAGGCGGCGAGGCGCTCGCCAACACCGCGTGGTCCGTCATCACGCCGGGTGGTGACGTCGTGAAGGAATCAATCGGCGCGTTTCCACGTGTGATCTTGGCGGAAGGTGAGTACCGCGCCATCGCCAAGAATGAGGGCAAGGTGTTCGAACAGGCCTTCAACGTCGTCAATGGCGTCGATCGCGAAGTCGAGGTGGTCGCGCGATAGCCGAGCGAACGATCTGATCGTTCAGAATCGCGTGACGATATCCGCAAGAGCAGGACGCGGTCGATCCTCGTTGTTCTTCTCCGCGCCGCCGATGTGGATGAAGCCGACCAACTGTTCCTCGGCTTTAAGCCCCAATCCGGTGAGCACATCGCGATCGTAGGCAAACCAGCCGGTGAGCCAGTTCGCGCCATAGCCAAGGGCGGTTGCCGCCGTAACGATATTGAATGCGCAAGCTCCCGCGGAAAGTTGCTGTTCCCACGGCGGGACCTTGGGATGCGTTTTGGGCGAACTGACCACGGCGATCACGAGCGGCGCTTCCGAAAGACTTTCGCGAGCCCGCTTCACATCGTCGGCGGGCGCTTCCGGATTCCGCCGGGCGTAGACATCGGCGATGATGTCGCCCGCGCGGGCCCGCGCATCACCTTGGAAAATGATGAACCGCCACGGCGCGAGCTTGCCATGATCCGGCACGCGGGCGCCGATGGTGAGGATGGTTTCGATCTCGCTTTCGCTGGGAGCGTTGCCGGTCATGTTGCGCGGTTTGACCGAGCGACGGGTCTTCAGAAAATCAATGATGCCGGACATGTCTTGTGAGCAAATCCTCTGCAGGTGATCGAAATGGCTGATCGCGTCCATCGCGGATGTAACGCCGACGTCGTCCGATGCAAGACCGGACGAGGCATTTCGATGCAATCTAAAGACCGTGTGACGCGGCTTCGGCGCGAGCTCGCTTGACATCGGGCGGCGTGGCCTCTTCGACCAGCGCCGCCAACGCGTCCTCGAGCGACATCACGGTCTGGCCGTCGCGGCCGAGCCGGCGGATCGATACCGAATGGGTTTCGGCCTCCTTCTTGCCGACCACGAGCAGCGCCGGAATCTTCGCCAGCGAATGCTCGCGGACCTTGTAGTTGATCTTCTCGTTGCGCAGATCGAGTTCGACGCGCAGCCCCGCGCGTTTTGCCGCCTCGGCCACCCGCTTGGCGTACTCGTCGCCTTCCGAGGTGATCGTGGCGACAATTGCCTGCACCGGCGCGAGCCACAGTGGGAAGTGCCCGGCGAAGTGCTCGATTAGGATGCCGGTAAATCGCTCCATCGAGCCGCAGATCGCGCGATGAACCATGATCGGAATCTTCTTCGAGCCGTCAGCATCGATGTAGAACGCGCCAAACAGCCCCGGCAGGTTGAGGTCAACCTGCGTGGTGCCGCATTGCCAATCGCGGCCGATGGCATCGCGCAGTACATATTCGAATTTCGGCCCGTAGAACGCGCCTTCGCCCGGATTGATCGCAGTCTTGATCCGGCCGCCCGATTTGCTCTCGATCTCGCGCAGCACGGTCGCCATCACCCGCTCGGCGTGATCCCAGCTCTCATCGGTGCCGACGCGCTTCTCCGGCCGCGTCGACAGCTTGACCACGATATCGCCGAAGCCGAAATCCGAATAGGTCGAGAGGATCAGTTCGTTGATCTTCAGACACTCGTCGGCGAGTTGCTCCTCGGTACAGAAAACATGGGCGTCATCCTGCGTGAAGCCGCGTACCCGCATCAATCCATGCATGGCGCCGGACGGCTCGTAGCGGTGCACCACACCGAACTCGGCGAGCCGCAGCGGCAGGTCGCGATAGCTTTTCAGGCCATGCTTGAAAATCTGCACGTGGCCCGGGCAGTTCATCGGCTTCAGCACAAACCAGCGCTTGTCCTCTGCCTCGTCCCCCGCCGATTGAGCCGCGAACATGTTCTCGCGATACCAATTCCAATGGCCGGAGGTTTCCCAAAGCACCTTGTCGAGAATCTGCGGCGCGTTGACCTCATCGTAGTCGCCGGCGAGGCGTCGGCGCATGTAGGCTACCAGCGTCTGGAATAGCGTCCAGCCCTTGGCGTGCCAGAAGACGACACCTGGCCCTTCCTCCTGAAAATGAAACAGATCCAGTTCGCGGCCGAGCCTGCGATGGTCGCGCTTCTCGGCTTCCTCGATCTGCTTCAGGTAAGCATCAAGATCCTCCTGCTTGGCGAAGGCGGTGCCGTAGATGCGGGTCAGCATCGGTTTGTTGCTGTCGCCCCGCCAATACGCGCCGGCAACCTTCATCAGCTTGAAGGCATTGCCGATCTTTCCGGTCGAGGTCATGTGGGGACCACGGCATAGATCGAACCAGTCGCCCTGGAAGTAGATCTTGATCGGTTCGTCGCCGGGAATGGCGTCAACCAACTCGACCTTGAAGGTTTCGCCCTTGTCGCGGAAGACCTGCTTGGTTTTCTCGCGGTCCCAGACCTCTTTGGTGAACGGCTGATCGCGCGCGATGATCTCACGCATCTTCTTTTCGATCGCCGCGAAATCGTCGAGCGTGAATGGCTCGTTGCGGAAGAAATCGTAATAGAATCCGTTCTCGATCACCGGGCCAATCGTCACTTGCGTGCCCGGCCATAGCGTTTGAACAGCTTCCGCTAGCACATGCGCGCAATCGTGGCGGATCAATTCCAGCGCGCGAGGATCGTCGCGGTTGATGAATTCGATGGTGGCGCTTCGCTCGATCGGATCGGCGAGGTCGGTCACCTCGCCATCAAGCGCCATCGCGACGGTCCGCTTGGCGAGCGAAGGCGAAATACCCTTGGCGATTTCCAGGCCGGTGATGCCTTTGGTGAAGTCGCGTCGGGCGCCATCGGGAAAGGTGAGGGTGATGTTCACGGATTCGAGAGGCTTGAGATTGGCGAGGCCGAACTGGAATCCGGACGGGGGCGTACTGGGCATTCTGATCTCCTCAGGCTCACTCCCGCGAACGAGCGCGGGTAAGCGGAAAGCAGGGGTATAGCAGCCGCGAGGCGACTTGCAACGGTCGAAACCGTCAGCCGTCATAGGACGGCGCCACGGCAACAATGCGGTCCCGACGAAAGTTGCGGGACAGTCCGTGCGAAATTACATGCAAATGCATCAAAACCATGATAGGCTCCAGTTCGTGAAGTCCACATTTGCCCCCACCGCATTGTTGCTTGGCAATTTTGTCATCGGCACCTCGATCATGGGGCCGGGTGGCATGCTGGGCGAGTTGTCGGCTGGCCTCGGCGTTTCGATCCGCGATGCCGGCTTGTTGATCACGTTCGGTGCGGCGGTCCTATGTGTCTGTTCACCGCTGAGTGCCTGGCTGACCGGACGTTTTGACCGCCGCAACTTTCTCAGCGGCCTGGTCTTGCTGCTGGCGCTGGCCAATCTGGCGTCGGCTTTCGCTCCCAGCTATGCGACTTTGATGGTGATCCGCCTGCTGATGATGGTCGTCGCCGCGCCGTTCACGCCGCAGGCGGCGGGGACCGTCAGCCTGATCGTGCCTGCGGAAAAACGTGGCAGTACCATCGCCTATATTTTTCTCGGCTGGTCGCTGGCTGCGGCCGCCGGATTGCCGATGGTGACCATGATCGCCAGCTATGCCGGCTGGCGGATGGCCTTCGGTTGTATCGCCGTGCTGTCGTTCGTAGGCTTCTTGCTGTTGGTCTGGCGCCTGCCGCCACGCGTCAACGGCGTCGCAGTCGAACTCAAAACCTGGGTTGCGCTGGGCCGTAATTCTCTGGTGATAGCCCTCCTGCTGATCACGATGTTGCAGATGTCGGGTCAGTTCATCGTCTTCACTTTCATGGCGCCGCTGCTGACCCGCCTTGCCGAAGCGTCGCCTGCGGCGATCGCGGTGGTGTTCTCGCTCTATGGCGTCTTCGGATTCGTCGGCAATGTCATGGCGACGCAACTCGTCGATCGCTGGGGCGGGTATCGCACCTCGCTGCTGTTTGTGGTCATCCTGCTCGCCGGCATGACGGTCTGGGCGATTGGCGCCGGCGCCCTGGCGCTGATGGCGATCGGTGTCAGCATCTGGGGCCTGGGGTTTGCCTCGACCAATTCGATGCAGCAGGTGCGTCTTGTTGGTGCGGCGCCGCCGTTCGCCGGTGCCTCGGTCTCGTTAAATACGTCGGTGCTCTATGTCGGCCAGGCCATCGGTTCGGCAATCGGCGGGATCCTGTTTGCGCGCGATATGCTGTTCACGACCGGATACGTCGCCGTTGTCTTTGTTGTCGCGGCGCTATTGCTGGTGCTGATGACGCGGCGCCTTGAAAGCGTGGCCCCATCTGCGGACGGCGCCGTAAGGTGACCAGCCGCGGCGCTTCGCCCTGCGTCATCTGCGGCATCCGCAAGGTCCATCGCATCAGTTTTCGGTGTCGTTGACACCGCGCCATCGGCCATAACGCCACGGCACGTACCATCGCGCGGCGGAGGGCGTCTGTTGAGGAACATTGTCGATGCCGAAGGTCCCCCACGGCTGGCAACGCAGCAATCGAGCCAGGGTCATCCAGCCGCCAGCCCAAAGGCCGAAGCGGCCGATGGCCTCATCGGCGTACATGGAGCAGGTGGGCACATGACGACAGTTGTAGCCGACCAGCGGCGAGAGCGTATGGCGATAACACCATATCGCCGCTTGTCCGGTGCGACGCGGCAGCCTTTGAAGGCGAGCGGCGCAATCTGCGCAGAAGCGAGTCATGCCATTCCTGTCGTCGCCAGTTCCGCGTGGGAACCGAAGTATTTGCATTTGCGACACACTTTCCGAAATATCGCATGTTTGATGCCGCGAAGCAGCAAAAGACCATTGGAGGCTTGTCTGCGCGCGGGTACCTTGATTTATGACGGTTTGATGCGCTGCATGCTGGCCGCCTTCAACACAGGCGGTCGGGAAGGAGATTGAGTGAGCATCGCTACTTCGCTTCGGGTTCGTCTTTCAGCGATGTTCGTGATCGCCTTGGCCGCGACTGCGCTGGGCTTTATCGCCGCTGCGGCATGGCCGGCGCGCGCCCGAGATATTGTCGACATCCGCAAGCTGCCGATGCGGTTTGAATGGGTTCCCTGTCATGACCGATGTCGCGGCTGGGTCAGCGCCACCGGCGTGATCACTGCGGATACACCCAAGGCATTCGAGGATTTCGCGCGCGACCACGATCTGACGGGCGCGACCATCGTTCTCGACTCGAGCGGCGGTTCGGTGAACGACGCGATCGCGCTGGGCCGCAAATGGCGGGCGCTGGGCATGCTGACCACCGTCGGCGCGACCGTGGATCGTCCCAAGCCGGTGATTGGAGTTGCCAGTGTAGCTCCCGATGCCTCGTGTGAGTCCATGTGCGTGTTCCTGCTGTTGTCCGGCAAAGAGCGCTATGTGCCGCCGGGCGCTCGCGTCCGCGTGCATCAGATCTGGATGGGCGACCGGGCCGAAGACGCCCGTGCGGCCAGCTATACGGCGCAGGACCTGATGATCGTGGAGCGCGATATCGGCCGCCTCGCCAAGTACACGTTCGATATGGGCGGAGCCGGCGACTTGCTGGAACTGGCGCTCAGCATTCCGCCGTGGGAGGCCTTGCACGAATTGTCTGCCGCGGAATTGCGACGGACCAATATCGTGACCACGGATCGGGTCGCGGACGTGTTCCCGGTGATGAAAGCAGACCCGGGCACCCCGGTGGCGGCGCTGCCGAGCAAGCCTATCCAGGATCGGTTCGTGAGCAGCGCAGTTAACGCGCAACCGGCCGTCTCGACGGCCGCGGCAACGACCAAGACCGCTGAAGCATGGGTGCCCGTTCGACCCCAGGCGCAGCCGGCGCCTGCGAAGGTTCAATAAAGGTTCAACAAACGAGCGCCGTCAGCTTTCGACGCTGGAAAGCCGGGCGGCCTTGGCCTCGATCTGTCCGATGGCGTCGACCACCGCGTCGAAGGTCAACATGGTGGAGGCGTGGCGGGCCTTATAGTCCCGGACTGGTTCCAGCAGAGCGATATCGGCCCATTTCCCCTCCGGGGGGCGGCCGTTTTCCTTCAGCATCCGGCGGACCGTCTCGCGGAGTTCACGCAGCTCGCTCGCCGTCGACCCGACGACGTGCTGGGCCATGATTGCGGAGGAGGCCTGACCTAGCGCACAGGCTTTTACGTCATGGGCGAAGTCCGTCACCACCGGGCCGTCCATCTTGAGGTCGACCTTGACGGTCGAGCCACACAATTTTGAATGGGCGGTGGCGGAGGCATCGGGAGAGTCGAGCCGGCCAAGTCGTGGAATATTCCCGGCAAGGGCGATAATGCGCTTATTGTAGACGTCGTTCAGCATGGCGTGGCAGCCCGGACTTGCGCCGATTGATCGGACGCTCCGGCATCCGCTCTTGGCGGCCCGGTTCACTACCCTATATAAGTGGCGGAACGAGAAAATACAGCCTCGTCAAGCTCCCGCCGGGTTTTACGACCATGCTGGCGGGGATGATACTCTCGAGCATGGTGGGACTCAGGCGTCCGGCGGCATCGATCGCCCCGTCTGCCCGGTGACACTCCGGCCGCTGGGCCGGTCGAACGGAGAGAAGATGGACGCATTGATCAAACCGCTACGAACAGCCAAGACCCCCGATGACAAGACTGCGGCCGAGGTGAAAGCCGGTGACGCGCGCTTGCCTGAAGGACGGCCAGCCCAGCTCGACCCCGCCGATTATCTCGAAGCTGCCGTTCGCCCCGACCAGGTGAGGCCGACTCGAGCTGAGGCGGAGCAGGCGGTCAAAACGCTGCTCTCCTACATCGGCGAGAATACCGAGCGCGAGGGGCTGCTGGACACGCCGCGGCGGGTCGTCGAGGCATACGACGAATTGTTCCAGGGCTATCAGCAGTGCCCGACGGAGGTGCTGAACCGCACCTTCGGCGAGACTGCCGGCTATGACGACTTCGTCCTGGTCCGGGATATTCCGTTCACCTCGCATTGCGAACACCACGTCATGCCGTTCTACGGGCGCGCCCATATCGCCTATGTGCCGGTGGAGCGGGTGGTCGGATTATCCAAGCTGGCGCGCCTGGTCGACATCTTCGCGCATCGCCTGCAGACGCAGGAGCATCTCACCGCGCAGGTGGCTGCCGCGATCGACGAGGTGTTGAAGCCGCGGGGCGTTGCCGTGATGATCGAGGCCGAGCACACCTGCATGTCGGTGAGAGGCGTTCGCAAGCATGGCTCCTCCACCCTGACCACGCGCTTTACCGGTATCTTCCGCGAAAATCATGCCGAGCAGGCGCGATTCATGTCGGTAGTGAGGGGGCCTCAGCGATAGGCAACCACCACGCGAGGCTCGACGCTCCAAAGTCCGGCGAAACAAGGGCTTGCGCTATCATCCGGAACTGATTTCTCCCCGGAGGGGTGATCCTGTCAGTCTGTGATCGCCTGACGTCGTTTTTGCCGTCTGAAATCATCTGAAACATGATGGTTTTTGGTTATCTCGCTGTATATTCATATCTATTGAACCTTTCGCTCCTCTTCGAGGTCGTCATGTCCGCTGCAAATAATGAAATCGAAGAGGGGCTGAGGCTGCGTCCGAAATTCGATGCGGCCGGGCTTGTCACCTGCGTCACCACCGATATCGCGACCGGCGAGGTGCTAATGGTGGCGCACATGAATGAGGAGGCCCTGCGCCGGACCATCGCCAGCGGCGAGGCTTGGTACTACAGCCGTTCCCGTGCCGCGCTATGGCGGAAAGGCGAGAGCTCCGGGCATGTCCAGCGTGTCGCCGAGTTGCGCGTCGATTGCGACCAGGACGCGGTGTGGCTCCGTGTCGAGCAGATCGGTGGCGCGGCCTGCCATACCGGCCGGCGGTCCTGCTTCTATCGTGCGGCCCTCCGGGGCGGCGACGGCGAACTGAAGTTCGTCGATGCCGATCAGGTTTTCGACCCCGCGAAGGTTTACGGCCAATCTTCCTGAGTATCTGACCGGATGAATCCGTCTCCTCGTTGAAGGAACGGCGTCATCGTCGCGCTGGCTCTGCTTAACCCGCCATTAACCATGTTTGGCCAGGGTGAGTTTGATTGACGGCGACGGGCCGCCCGGCAGCAGGCCGCTTTCGATCTCGTCGGCGGAACGCGCCGCTTCGTGGCGGGGCAATCAGGTGTGGAGAGCAGGCAGCAGCAGATGACGGTCGATGCCGCAAGCGCCATTGCCAGCGCCAGCACGACGCGCAGTCGTGTGACCGGCGCCATTCAACAGGCGGCAGCGGCGACCGGCACCAGCTTCGAATATCTGCTCGCCACGGCCAAGATGGAGTCCAATTTCAATCCGACCGCGGCGGCGTCGACCTCATCGGCGCGGGGATTGTTTCAGTTCATCGATCAGACCTGGCTCGGCACGGTCAAGGAGGCCGGTCCCGCGCTCGGCTACACGCAGTATGCTGACGCGATCACGCGTTCGCCGTCCGGCGGCTACTCCGTAAGCGACCCGACGCTGCGCAAGGCAATTTTGGACCTGCGCAATGATCCGGCTGCCAGTGCCGCCATGGCTGGCGTGTTGACGCATTCCAACAGCTTCAAGCTAATCGGCCAGATCGGCCGGCGCCCGACCGACAGCGAACTCTACATGGCGCATTTCATGGGTGTCGGCGGCGCCGCCAAACTGATCAGCAGCGCCGAGAATAGTCCGCATGTGAGCGGCGCCCAGCTTTTTCCCAACGCAGCCGCGGCCAATCGTTCGATCTTCTACGATCAGAGTGGACGGGCGCGCAGCGTGTCCGAAGTCTACGCGGTATTGTCGTCGCGCTATGCAGACGCGGCGCGTTCAAACGCGACGCGAACGGCGATGGCCTCGGCGGGGACAACGTCGGCAGCGGCCGCGACGGCCTATGCACCGGTCGATAACGCCGCCTATCTCTCCAGTTTTCCCGATACCCGCCCGGCGCGCGCGACCACCGGTGCGGGACAGGCGCAGGATGTCTCGTTCCGCACACTGTTTCAGACCGGGACGCGCTCGGAGCCGGTGTCGCAGGCTGTTCAACAGCTTTGGGCCAACAGCCCTTCGGGCAATGCAGCATCTGCGGCTCTGACAACGGAGCCGCAGATCCGTCCGCCGCGCCCGTTTGATCTATTCAGCGATCGCGCCGGGACCTTCAGCAGCTAGCTTGCATATCCGCCTGCCATTCGTCCGCGCGCCAGTTCCTTAACAAAAACTCGAGCCGCGCACATGGTTATGGTGAACCCTTTGTTAAGCGTCATGGTTTATTTTTTCTGACACTGCATTGTTGTGTCCTTTGTCTTGCTGTTGCGTGGCCGGAAGTAACATGATCGTTCGGCAGTTTATTTCCTGGGTTCGCACCGCATCCGCCGGTGAGCGTGCTGAAGCTACACGATCGCTCGCACGCGCTTGGCTGATCTCCGATCTATCCGATGATGATCGGGCCGCCGCGGAAGGCGCGCTGTTGATGCTGCTGGATGACGCTTCGCCCTTGGTTCGTCAGGCCATGGCTGAAGTATTCGCCCACAGCGCCCATGCGCCGGCCGCTATCGTACAGGCTCTCGCGCTGGATCAGGCATCAGTGGCGCTACCTATTCTTGAACACTCGCCGTTGCTGATCGATGCCGATCTGGTGGATCTTGTCGCGACTGGAAGTTCAAACGTGCAATGCGCGATTGCGCGGCGGGTCAGGTTGCCGGCGTCTGTCTGCGCCGCTATTGCGGAAGTCGGATCGGCGGCCGCGGCGCTTGAGCTGATTGAAAACCCGCGCGCAATGCTGGCGCCGCTTTCCTGGGATCGCATTGTCGCGCGCCACGGCCATCTCGCCGCGATTCGCGAAGCCATGCTGACATTGGACGGTCTGCCGCCATCTACGCGACTGACGTTGGTTGCCAAGCTTTCCGAAACGCTGGCGCAATTTGTTGTCGCGCGCCGATGGCTGAGCGCCGATCGTGCGGAGCGCATTGTCGGCGAGGCGCAGGATCGCTCCGCAGTGAATCTGGCTGCCCGCTCGCGGGGCGATGACCTTCGTCAATTGGTAGGCCATTTGCGCGCCACGGGACAGCTTACGGCCGGCCTGATCTTGCGCGCGCTGCTGTCGGGCAATGTCGAGCTGTTTGATCATGCGCTGACAGAATTGTCTGGCCTGCCATCCAGCCGCGTCGCGGCGCTGCTTTACGGTCGCAGCGAGGCTGGCCTGAACGCCTTGCTGACCCGGGCGGGATTGCCGCCATCGACATTTCCGGCGTTCCGCGCCGCGATGCAGGCAACGGGCGAGATCGGATTTGTTGGCACCGTCGATGGCGCGGCGCGGCTGCGACGCCGCATGGTAGAGCGCGTGCTCACGCGATGCGAGACGGACGCGGATGTGTCGGAGCCGCTTCTCATCCTGCTCCGGCGGTTCGCCACGGAATCGGCGCGTGAAGAGGCTCGGGTCTTCTGCGATCAACTGGTCGCAGATGAGATCGAGCTCATGCCGGACAATCAGCGGATCGCCGCATAAGATCGTCAGTTCTCAATGCGGGTCGCGCCGCGGCGATGAGGAAAGCGCAGCGCTACAAGACCAACGTCTTGCGTGCTAACCGCACGTCACGCGTCGACGACGGAGAACTTAATCGCCCGGCACGATGCTGGGAGCCAGAACGGCTTCGAGATGCTCCGGCCGATCCTGATTGACGGCCGTCAGATATTCGTCGGCAATGCTGCGGAGCCGCGCGCTCAAGGTCTCCGCTACGCCGATCCGATCGATAGTGGTCTGCTCACGGACGATGGCCTGAATGGCCTGGACATGATGGGCGAGGAGATCGGCGGGCACGCGTGTCATGTCGGGGGCGTGTTCGATGATGCGGCAGAGGCTCTCGGCGGCGGCGCCGGCAGCGGCATAGCCGAATGTCGCGGCATCGCCCTTGATGTCATGTGCGGCGCGAAACAGCTCGTCCTGCGCGGCCGTGGTGAAGCCATTCTTGAGCATGGCGGAATAGGCTGCAGCAAGACGGTTGCATTCGACGGTCATCCAGGCTTCGAATTCGCCAGATAGATCCGCGAGGGCTCGCTCGGCGCGTGCGACCGGATCGTCGGGCTCATCGCCTTCGACGTATTGCACCACATGCCGCAGAGGATTCGGCTGTGAGATGACGTGGTGATCGGGATACGCCTTGATGTCCGGCGCGGGCAGGTTAGGCTTGGCCATTATTCAATCCCTCGAGCGGACTATCCAGGAATCCGCGCCTTATCCATCAAGGATGGTTGCTGCAGAATTTCGACTTTACCGCCGGTGCGGCGCTCGGGTCCGACATAGGAGGCGTTGGTGTTCCGCCGCCGGTCCGGGCCGAAATAATTTTTGGTTTTGATGAAGGGCCGCGGATTGGTGACGACGTTCATGATCCGCTGATAGAGCCCCTTCGCAGAGATCGGCTTGGCCAGAAACTCGGTGACACCGGCGTCGCGCGCCATCGTCACGCGCCGTTTCTCGGAATGCCCGGTCAGCATGATGATCGGTGCATAGGGATTGCCGTTAGCGTCCGGCTGCCGGATCATCTGCGCCAGTTCGAGGCCGTCGAAGATCGGCATCGCCCAATCGGTGATGACGATGTCCGGCACGTAATGGGTGAACATTTCCAGCGCGGTTGCGCCATCCTCGGCCTCGTAGACTTCGCGCGCGCCAAACGAATGCAGCAGCGTGCGCAGAATCCGGCGCATGTGCGGATTGTCGTCGCAGACCAGGAAACGGAGCTTGTTGAAATCGATCCGGTACATCAAGCGGCTCTGACGCGGCGCCGGCAAAAGGCCGGTATACGCCGCGTTAACTATATGCGGGCGCCGTTAAGGAATGGTTGCCAGATTGCCGTTCGGACCAGGGTCTAGTAACCGAACTGCTCGCTGAGAATGCGCTCCTCGAGGCTGTGGCCGGGATCGAACAGCATGCGCATCGAGATCGTCTTGTCGGACAGGATTTCCACCCGCACGGCATCACGCGCCTCGTCGTGATCCGCCACGGCTGCGACCGGACGCTTCTCGCTTTCCAGCACGTCGATGACGACGAAAGCATTATCGGGGAGGAGAGCACCGCGCCAGCGCCGGGGCCGGAACGGGCTGATCGGCGTGAGTGCCAGCAGGGCCGCGTTGATCGGCAGGATGGGCCCTTGCGCCGAGAGGTTATAAGCCGTCGAGCCCGCCGGCGTTGCCACCATGATGCCGTCGGCGACCAGTTCAGCCATGCGCTCGCGCTCGTCCACCAGGATGCGCAGGCGCGCTGCCTGGTGCGTCTGACGGAAAACGGAAACCTCGTTGATAGCGTGATGCAAATGCACGTTGCCGCGAATATCGGTGGCCCGCATCAGCAACGGATGAATGACGGTGTCGCGTGCAGCGGCGATGCGCGCGTAGAGATCCTCGGAGCGGTATTCGTTCATCAGAAAGCCGACGGTGCCGCGGTGCATGCCGTAGATCGGTTTTCCGGAACGCATCAGTTGATGCAGCGTCTGCAGCATCAGGCCGTCGCCGCCCAGGGCAACGACGACGTCCGCCTTGGAGGGGAGATGATTGCCGTAGGTCTTGACGAGTTCGGCGAGCGCCTGCTGCGCTTCCGGGCTCGATCCGGCGACAAAGGCAATCCGATCATATCGCTTGGGCGTCGTCATGAAAGATGAGCCTGGGTGCGGCTGCCGCGGATAAGAAGATGCGTTCGAGGTCGTCTATACGAGGTTGACAGAATTTGTCGAGCCGTTCTCGGTTTATTCGGTTTCTGGCGAGGCTAGCTGCGGCCATGCAGTCGGATCGGACATCGATACCTGGCGCAGCTCGCGCCTCGCGATCGTGACAAACAATTCATCGAGATGAACGAACTCCGCGCCACAGCTTCAGTTCGGGTTCAGCCGCGTCTGGTTACGCTCATACCATGATCGACGAACCCCGGCCATTTCGACCGGTCAACTTCGTGATCGAACAGGAGATGACCATGCTGAAGACGATTTCTGCCGCGCTGTTCGCCGTTTCCGTATTGGCTGCGCCGGCGATGGCGGCCGGCCCATTCCATATCGCGAACAAGACCCACGCCATCAGTGCTCATCATGTCAGCGGTAAAGTGCTCAATGCTCAGGCCCGCATGCACAAGCATCGGATTGTTCGTCACCACCATCAGATTCGTAAGCACCACACCCACAAGCCGGTCATCGTGCATCGCGGTCATCGGCATTGAGCGCAGGCGCAGCCCGTCAAAGCGAGACGCGGGCAGGGCTTTCCGTTCCGGATGCCTTGCCCGTTTACGCCGGATGACTACAGGAATTCGTCCGCGATGGCGTCGAAACCGCGTCGCCACGCCAGCGCGTGGTCGGGATCGAGCGGAATAGCTTCCGAGGCCATCCGGACGATGACCAGTTCGGCATCGGGATGAATGTAGATCCATTGGCCGTGAATGCCGAGCGCACAAAGAACGCCCTGATCCCGGTCGATCTGATACCATTTGCTGCGATAACTCGCGCCCGGGAATAATTCCGCGAAATCGCCGCGTGCCCAGGCTGCGGTCGAGTCGTATTCATTGATATCGTCGATCCACCATCCGGGCACGACCTGGCGGCCATCGGTGCCCACGCCCCGCCTGCGCATCATCTCGCCGAAGCGTGCCAGGTCGCGTGGGGTCACGCAGATGCCGCCGGCGGCACGCATCGCGCCGTGCGAATCCACGGTGATATAGCCATCATGTTCGGCGCCGAGCGGCCCCCAGAGATACTCGCTGAGGATATCCGACAACGGCTGATCGCAAGCCCGCTCGAACACCCAGCCGAGCACGTCGGTGTTTGTCGAGACATAGTGGAAAATGTCGCCATGTCGTTTGCCGTCGGACTTCATGGTTGCGAGAAAGCGGCGCACATGGGTCGGCTCGCGCCCGGGCGGGGGAATATCCCAGCCCATGGCATAGCGATACCGGATCACGTCGCCATCAGGGTCGTTATAATCCTCGGTGAATCTGATACCGACGACCATATCGAGCAGGTGGCGGACCGTTGCATCCCCATAAACTGATGCTTCCAGCTCGGGGATATAGTCGACGACGAGATCGTCGGGGTCCAGCAGGCCGCGATCAGTCAGGATTCCCGCGAGCGAGCCGCAGATCGACTTGCTGACCGAGAACACGATATGCGGCGTCCGCGCATCCATGCCGTGGGCATACCATTCGGCGGCGATACGTCCGCCTCGCAGCATGACCAGGGCATCGCTGCGAGTGGCGCGCAGCGCCTTGGCCACTGTGGTCGGCTCGCCCTTGAGACCTGCGAACTCGATGTCGCCGATGCTTTCCAGGCCGCAGTCGAACGGACGACCGGGATGGGCTGCCGCGATATTGGCAGTCGGCAGCAGGCGGCGGACATTGCGATAGCTCCAGCTGTTGAACGGCGCTTGGCGCCAGTTCGCGAGCGTGACCTGTTTGTCCGGCGCTGGTGGAAAATCATTCATCATATCGTTGGCGATCATGGTCTCTCCCTAGCTCCAGGCGCAGGGCTGCGCCCGCGAGATTCCGCTCGCGCATCTCGTGCGGGCTGACAGTGAAAGCTGCGTCTGCACGGCTGGCTGTCCCAATTCGAGAAGCGTCGAATTGATGGCAGTCTAGTGGCAGATTCACGCCGATGGAACCCGCTCTGATGCGGCGACACAGTTAAGAGCAAAGGCTGGTCGGTGAATGCCACATCGCAACCAAATTGGTGCCACGTTGTTTCAAGAAGGTCTTCGCCGTAACAAGGGGACCTCCAATGAAGACGTTGATATTCGTGACCGCCGCATCGCTGGCGCTGGCTGTACCGGTCGTGGGCGGGGCAGCCCATGCGGCCGATCTGCCGCCACGTCCGTATACAAAGGCGCCGCCGCCGGTGACCGCGCCGGCCATTGTCTATAACTGGACCGGTTTCTACATCGGTGGCCATGTCGGGGGTGCGTTCTCGGGCGATAACAACCTGCAAGGCAGTGACGGCCGTTTTCTCGGCGGCGTGCAGGGGGGCTTTGACTACCAGTTCGCGAATAACTGGGTGATGGGTCTTGAAGCGAATTACAGTTGGTTGGCGTCCACCGGCAGCGGCGTCGTTTTCCCCGGCGGATCGCTGGCAACCCTGGATAACCGCGGCCTCGGATCGGTGACCGGACGGCTAGGTTACGCGATGGGCCCCGTCCTGCTCTATGCCAAGGGCGGTTACGCGTTTCGTGACAGCAATCTCGACGTCAGCGTCGCAGGTGTCTCGCAGCCCTTTACCACCAGCGGCAATCGCAAGGACGGCTATACTGTCGGCGCCGGCCTCGAATACATGTTTGCGCCGAACTGGTCGGCTAAGGTGGAGTACCAGTACTACAACTTTGGCAATGCGACGTTTACCAGCGGTCCGCCTGACGTGGTCGGCACCAGCTTCCGCAACGACGATCACACCGTCAAGGCTGGTTTGAATTATCGCTTCGGTTGGGGCGGACCGGCTCCGACGAACTACTGACGTTTGAAAAGACCTAACAGGAAAAGACCTAACAGCAAGGGCCGGCGGAAAGCCGGCCCTTTTTATTCCGTCGTCGACGGCGCGTCAGAGTCCGCCGATATCAAACGCGCCGAGCCGAAATTCGTCGGGCGTTTCACCGAGCGGTGTGACGGCGACCAGTGTGAACAAGGCATGCGGGTGTGTCTGCCAGATCGCGATGTCGTCAGCTGTCACGGTCAGCCAGCCGAACCGGAAGAGGTAGCGGCCGGGTTCCGAGACTTGTCCTATCTCGCGCCAGGCGAGCTTTCGCGCTCCAATCTCGGCCATGACAACTCCATGTGCCATACGCGACGAAGCCATCATAATCTACAACTGTGCCGTTGTTAACGCCTCGCCAGCGTAGCGCCGATCGCGAACGCCAAGCCCACCATGAGCAGGGGGGCTTCGCGCACGCGATGGCGAAGAAAGTCTGCAACGGCCTGCGTGCGGTTGGGGCCCCGGATCACCTCTCGAATGTGCCGCTCCACATCGTCGACGTCCTTGGTGGCGGAGAGCACGATTCTGCGTACACTTATCAATCGGTCGACAGCGCGCTCATCAGGATCGGACGTCTGGCGCTGCGCCTCTCCGAGAGTGAATCGCGCGACAGAGTCATCCGTTTCATTCATCGTATCGCTCCGGCGCGGCGTCTTGCGGATATCGGTCGCGATCGCTCGTTGATGGGCGATGACTAAATTGCGGCGTATCCGCATTGTTCCAATCCCATTCCTTGCCGGCCGAAATATCGTTCGGAACGTCACTCATCCTCTCTCGTTGTCGGCAGGGGGAATAAACGGGATAGGAGATGTAAGATGCGAAATCGATTTATGACCTCCATTGCGGTGATGGCGATCGTCGCGGGAACCGGCGTAGCCTTCGGTCAAGGAACTGGGACCAGGGAAGCGCCGTCTACCGGAGCCACGTCGCAGCAATCGCCGGGAAGTTCATCGCGCTCGGAATCCGGTGCGCCCAACGCGCAGATGAAGCAAGGTGAATCAAACACGCAAATGAAACGAGGCGAGTCGTCCGACACCAAGGGAACGACGTCTCGAAATGCGAAGGACAATACGCACTCCGACAAGATGAAGGATCAGCAGTCCACCGAGGAGCGTACGCGATCGGATCAGATGAAGAGCTCGGAGTCCAATCGTCGCAACGAAAACAACAATGCAGAACAGCGCGGCGCCCAAAGCGGCAGCGATACGATGCACTCACAAAGTCGTTCGCAGACAACCGGCCAGGCCGGCGCTGGCGCCAAGCTCTCGACGGAGCAGCGCACGAAGATTACGAGCGTGATCCGCAATCAGCACATCCAGCCGGAGACAAATGTCACCTTCAATGTCTCGGTGGGTACGCGTGTGCCGAAGACGGTCCACTTCCATCCGCTGCCGTCTGAAATCGTAACCATTTATCCTGATTGGCGCGGTTACGAATTCTTCATGGTCAGGGAGCAGATCGTCGTCGTGAACCCGCGTACGCTCGAGATCGTCGCGGTCCTCGAGGCGTAACCGAGAACCACGATTGAAATAGATTTTCAGCAGTTGCATGAGGTGTTCGGATCGCGGTGTTGTTTCTCCGCGATCCGGTTTGGAGGTCTCGCCATCCGCCGCGACTCATTTCCAGCTCGCGCGTCAGGGCAGGGCGTTGTTCTGCGGCTTTCGTTGACTTGGTTTGATGACCTTGTCGGTGTTGCGATCCGTATCATCGAGCGGGGGGCCGTCGTCAGCTTTCGGTGGCATGTGATGCCCTCCCTGTTTTTCCTGAATGCGCTTTTCGTCATCGCGGTCTGAGCGGGGCATTTTGTCGATCTCCGTGCGCGCGCCGTCTGCCGTCCTCCCCGGAATGAGCGGAGGCGAGATGGACGAGTGGCTCCCGAAGGTATGCTTTGCGGCCGGCTTTCGTTCCAAGTTGCCGCCGCGCGCGAGCAGGCTGACGCGCTTCATAGCGTCGCCATCGCTGAAGACGTATCCCGCATGAACGTGTCGGAAACAGATGGTTCGTGATTGCGGCGGGAAGGGGCCTTTCGGCTGCCGTTCGGCCGCCTGTGGTCATCCTGGCTGCGAAAAGCCCCGCAATATGCGATCTGTGATGGTGCCGGCGGAGAGGATCGAACTCCCGACCTTCGGTTTACAAAACCGCTGCACTACCGCTGTGCTACGCCGGCTGGGTGGGCCGACTGCTACCAGCGCATCGGCGCGGCGACAAGCCCGAAGCGGTGCTTTCGACAGATTGCGGCGCGGCCGGGGAACCGCCCGTTAAGAATTCGTCGCCCTGATCGTTCGGATTCGTGGGCTCAACATCCTTACGCGTTAGTCTTACCGGCAGAATACCGCCGCCTCTTAACCCCCGCGACGGCGCCTTCCGCTACGGTGGCGTCTCGATTGAGGGAAGGCCCGATGCGTGTGGTCTGCGTACTGATGATGGTTGTCGGCGTGCCGTTGGCGGCTTCGGCCAACGACGGCTTTTCGATCGTGATTCCAGGTCGCGCCGGGGTGCCAGTCGTCATCAATGGAATTGATGCGTCCTACGCTGTCGTGGAGAGCGATTGGGGTCTCGCCAAGAACGTTCACATGCAACCCACGATTTACGGCGGGCGCAGGGCGGGACCTCAGCCGCGCGTCGGACACTATTATCCGAGCGCCGGGAAGATGCCCGGCTATGGTCGCCTCGAGAGGGAGCCACCGGCCAATCGGAAGCTGCCGCCTCGCGCGGAAAGCTATGAGAGGTCGTGGTCGGCGCATTCAGCGCCGCCGGCCCCCGCGGCTGTTCCGATGTATCCCCCGATGGTGATCGAGGCGCCGCCAGATCACCATTTTCGGCCGTGGCATCAGCGCGGACTGCTGCCGCGTCAATAAAGACGGACAATCGAACGACAACGAGCATTCAAAAGCCTAACAGGAGAGAGTCATGCGTCAGATATTTTCAGGATTGGCGGCGGTAGTCGCCGTCGTCGGCCTTGGGGCCGCGCCGGCGATGGCGTGCGGCGGCGGTGGAGGGCTGTTTGCCGGCCCGTGCTCGCCATGCGGGTCGGCTTATGTCAGCCCCTGCAATCAGGGCTATTACGCCGGCTCCGGCTATGGCTATGATGACTACAGCCCATATCAGCGGCTCTCGGTCCCTTCACCGCAGTACTTCTGGGTCAATCAGGGGCCCGTCTATGACGGTCCGGGTCAGTTCGCACCGCGTCCTTTCTATCAGGAGCGGATCGTGACCGGCTGGCGTGGCCACTACGGCTATACGGGCGGCCCGTACGCAAACCCGATCAATCATTATCCATATGGCGGTGTTGCCTGGGGGGGCCCGGCCATCACCACCTATCATTGGCGGCATTATCGCGCCCGGCCGGCCCGTCTGCGTTATGGCTATCGCGCGCCGGTGAGCTATCGCTACGCGGCACGACCCAGCGTTCGCTATGGCTACAGCGCCCGTCCGAACTTTCGCTCCGGTCATGCGCGGCCGAGCGTCCGTTATGGCTACGCGCCGCATGCGGTGCATCGCCAGGCCTATCGCGCTGCCGCCCCGCGGGTGCACGCGCCGCGCTATCGCGATAGCGGCAGCTACTCCTATCGCAGCGGCTTCCATCAGGGAGCCCGCCCGCACCGGCACCACTGATCCGGCTTATCGAGGTCAGCGTTTCATCTTGCCATTGCGGGATGTGCGCGCGACCTCGATGAATGCCTTCACGAGCGGCGAGGGATCAGGGCGCCAAGCCACGGCCAGTCCGAAGGACGCGAAGGCGTCTTTGATAGGCAGAGCCTTGATGTCGGGCGGAAGAGAAGGGGCGATCGAAGCTCCGTAGAATGTCACCCCCCGCTGCAGCGAGAGCAGCTGAAAGAGCACGGGCACATCATCGGTTTCCTCCCTGACATCGGGGAGGAAACCTGCCTTGAGGCACATGTTGTCGATAAGCGACCGAAACGTTGCCCAGCGCTTCGGCGTGCCCATCACGAAAGGCATGCTGGCCAGATCGGCAACGTGGACCGACGTTCGCTTCGCCAGCGGATGAAACTTCGACAGCAGGACGACAAAGCGCTCCTTTGCGATAGTCATATGCTCGAGCGGAGCCTTGCAGGCATCCGTCAGCAGGAATCCGGCGTCGATGCGGCCGGCTGTAAGCGCTGAAATCTGCTCATCCGACGCGACGGAATAAAGGCCGACTTGTGCGTTTGGAAACGCGGTGCGGAAACGCACAACGATATCCGGCATCACGCCGTTCGCCGCCTGGGCGGAATAGCCGAGAATAATCTCTCCCGCCGTCCCGGTTGCGATCTGCCGGGCGTTGCGAACCGCCTGCTCCAACTGTTGCATGGCGGCTCCGGCCTGCTTCGCAAGGGCTGCGCCTGCCGCAGTCAACGTGACGCGGCGTGTCGTGCGATGGAGCAGGGCAAAACCCACACGGCTCTCAAGCTGCTGAACTGCACGGCTGACCGCTGGCTGCGCCACGTTGAGCTGTTCGGCCGCGCGCCGAAAATTCAGCGTGTCGGCGACCGCGAGAAAGTAACGGAGCTGGGTCAGGTCGTAAACGAACATTGATGCTAAATAGTTATCAATCGATCTATCATTGATATTAGACTCGTCCGCCGGATTCCGGTCAAGCTGCGGTCTTGGGCGCCAGTTTCCACTCACGCCTCAACCCCGCGGCGATCGGGGAGATCACCGTGCGGGGATGGAAGCGGTGCGAGAACAGATCGGACCTCCAGATCATGAGCAGTTCAGCTTCTCACGTATCACCGGCAGTCAACGTCGCGGTCGCGCAATTTGCGGCCATTGCCGATGTCGCCGCAAATCTTCGGACCATTGCGCATCTGGCGGAGATGGCGCGGGCGGGCGGCGCGGAAGTGGCCGTGTTTCCCGAGGCGTCGATGTATGCTTTCACAGCGCCGGCCGAAGAACTCGCGGCGGTCGCCCGCCGCGACGGCAAGCGCTTTGAGCAAGAGGTGCTCGCGACCGCGCACCGCGTCGGTTTGACGCTGGTTGTGGGCATGTATTCGGACGGCGGTGGTCCGTTGTCGCGCAATACCTTCATCGTTGCGGGGGCGGATGGAATGCTGCGCGGCCGCTACGAGAAGCTGCATCTCTATGATGCGTTTCACTATCAGGAATCCGGTAAGAACGAGCGTGCATCGCTGCGCGAGAACTTCGCCGAGCTGTGCACCTTCGATCTCGGTGGTCTCCGTTTCGGCGTGATGAACTGCTACGATCTCCGGTTTCCCGAAATGGCTCGCGTCCTGATCGATCGGGGAGCCGATGTGCTGCTGCTCGGCGCGGGCTGGGTCGCAGGCCCTCTCAAGGAAATGCATTGGGAGACGCTGATCCGCGCGCGAGCCATCGAGAACACCTGTTATGTTGCGGCCGCGTGTCAGCCGGCGCCAATATCGGTGGGCCTCAGCATGATCGTTGATCCGAGCGGCGTCATCGCGACGACGGTCGCGGGTGATGAAGGCATTGCCGTTGCAAAGCTTGACGCCGCACGGTTGCAGGCTGTTCGCGAGGTGCTGCCTTGCCTGCAGCATCGGCGTTACGCGGTCGTGCCGGCCACGGGACCGACCGATTCCCGACCGGCGCCTCGCGGCCCCACCTCAAACCGAAAGCACATTGTGGAGAAGGTTCAATGACCATCGAGTCGAGTGCAGGCAGCATTCCGAAATCCCGTTCCGCGGCCGGCGCGGAGAGCGGATTGCGTCGGGTGTTGACGTCGGCCGCGATCGGTCAGTTCGTCGAATGGTACGACTTCGTGGTCTATGCCTATTCGGCGGCGATCATCGCCAAGCTGTTCTTTCCGAACACCGATCCGGCTGCGGCGCTTCTCGCGACGTTTGCAATTTATGCGGTCGGATTCGTGATGCGTCCGCTCGGCGGCTTCGTATTCGGAAGTCTCGGCGATCGCATCGGCCGACGCCGGGTGTTGTCGCTGGTCATTCTGATGATGGGCGGCGCCACCTTGGGCATCGGCCTGCTGCCGACCTATGCTCAGATCGGTCTACTGGCACCGATCCTGCTGGTTTTGTTCCGCCTGATCCAGGGATTGTCGGCAGCCGGTGAGACGGTCGGCTCGAACGCCTTTGTGGCCGAGCACGCCCCGTCGGACCGGCGCGGCCTGTTCGTCGGCTTCACGTATTCGTTTGCGAACTTGCCGCCGATCGCCGCGGCGCTGCTGGTGCTGCTCCTGACCAATACCCTGAGTGGCGAGGATTATGCCGCGTGGGGATGGCGCATTCCGTTCCTGATCGGCGGTCCGCTCGCGCTGGTCGGCCTCTATATCCGGCACAAGGTCGATGAATCGCCGGCCTTCAAGGCCACGCAGGCCGCGCGCAATGTCGCAACGTCGCCGCTGCGCGATGCGGTCCGCACCCAGAAACAGGCGATGAGCTTCAGCTTTGCACTCGCCGCTTTTTCGAGCCTCGGCTTTTATACGCTCGCGGGATACTTCGTCAGTTATCTCGTCGCCACGGTGGGTCTGAACAGCAATGCGGCGCTGATTTCCAATAGCGTGGCGCTGTTCGTCGCCTTTGTGACGATGATTGTCGGCGGACATCTGTCCGACCGTTACGGCCGCAAGAAGGTGCTGCTCGCCGGTCTGGTCCTGAACGCCATCACCTGCATTCCGGCTTATCTGATTGCGGCTCAGGGGAGCCTTGCGACCGCTATCGTCGGCCAGAGCCTGTTGGCGTTCAGCTGCGGCTTGTTCTGGGGTCCGGTCGGCATTGCCTTGCTTGAGCTGTTTCCGACCCGCACGCGCTACAGTGCGTCGGCGATCAGCTACAATCTCGCCTACACGATCTTTGGCGGAACCGCGCCGCTGCTGGGGACCTGGCTCGTCATGCAGAGCGGCAGCAAGCTCGCGCCGGCGATCTACATGTGCGTGGTGTCTGTCGTGGTTCTGCTGATCGTGCTGCGCATCCCCGAAACCTATCGGACGTCGCTCATCCATGATGAGGACTTGAAGCGCTCGTAATCCATCCGGAGCGGTCAAACAAAAGCCCGCACGCTGCGCTGCGTGCGGGCTTTTTGCTGCGGCTAGGGCATCAGACCGAGCCGGCTGGCGCAGATATAGAGCGACAGCGCCGCCGCGTTGGAGACATTCAGGCTCTTGATGTCGCCCGGCATGTCGAGCCGCGCGATGACATTGCAGGTCTCGCGGGTCAACTGCCGCAGGCCCTTGCCTTCCGCCCCCAGCACCAGCGCCAGCGGCTGCTGCAGCGGGACGGTGGCGAGATTGCCATTACCCGCGCTATCGAGGCCGACCGTGAGGAAGCCGCGCTGGTTGAGAGCGGCGAGCGCGCGCGCCAGATTTTGCACCAGGACCATGGGGACCAATTCAAGCGCACCGGAGGCGGACTTCGCCAGCACACCCGTCGCCTCGGGGCTGTGCCGCGCGGTGGTGACGATCGCCTTCACCGCAAAGGCTGCCGCCGAGCGCAGGATGGCGCCGACATTGTGCGGATCGGTGATCTGATCCAGAACGAGGACGATTCCATCCTGCGGCAGCGTTTCGATGCTAGGCGTCGGCAGCGGCTCGGCTTCCGCGAACAATCCCTGATGGACAGCATCCGGACCTAGCAGGTGGTCGATCTGTTGCGGCCGGACGATCTCGGGGGTGAGCCGCGTTTCAATCTGTTCCTCCGCGAGGCGGCGAGCCGCATTTTCGGTCAGGAATAGCTTGTGGATTCGCCGGCGCGGATTGGCCAGCGCCGCCGTCACGGTGTGCCAGCCGTAAAGAATCACCGCATTGTCTCCGGTGTCGCGGTGATCTCGCCAGTTGCCCCGCCGCGGTGCTCCGGATCTGCTCCCTTGCCCAGGAGGTCGTCGGAATCGCGGCTTTCGATCATGATCGGTCATGCGGACTTCTCTCATGGGTTCTGGAGGATGGCAATTTCCGTCAGGGGAACCGGGACGGGCGATAGATTTCTGCCGGCGTTGGTTGACTTTGCCGGCATTTCCTTCATAAACCCGGCCAGCCGGGAGCCCTTCTACAGGGCGCGCGTCTTATCGTCATCGACGGTCGTCGAGCCACTGTTCGGGTGGTCGGCGGTGTATTGGCGAGGAGCGGGGGAGTGTCCCGAGTGGCAAAGGGAGCTGACTGTAAATCAGCCGCCGTATGGCTTCGAAGGTTCGAGTCCTTCTTCCCCCACCATCCTCAAATCTCCTATTTGATATTACTGGGTTTTTCGCTCTAAATCCCGCACCTCATCCGTGGGTGCGGGCGTTTCTGTTCGCGATCCAGTCCGCTTGGCGGCATCGACTGCGAGTTTATCCCGGTTCATGGTCCGCGTGTAATGCGACGCCATGCGACCGCCGCGCCAGCCGTACTTGGCCTCAAGTTCCGATTCCGACCATCCACGGTTCGCATCGCGGGTCGCGGCGGCCTTGCGGAGGCCATGGGCTGATTTTTTGACGCCGGCCGCATTACAGGCTTCGCGGAACCAGTTGCCAAAGGATTCCTTCTTCATCGGTTGGCGGGCCTCGCTGGCGATGTAGGTCATCTCTCCACAAGGTCCAGCGGCGATGCTGGCGGCCAACTCCGGTTCGATCAGGAAGGTGACGCGCTCACCCGTTTTCTCTGTGGTGAGCCTCGCCACGCCGTCCTTGACGTGCGGACGTCCGAATGCCGCTGCATCGCCCCGGCGTAGCCCGGTGTAGAGCAGGATATCCTTTGCCACGCGCTCCCTGGTGCCCGGCGGCCAGCGCTTGTCGAAAGCCTCAATGTCGGCCTCGGTCCATACCGCGAAACCGCCACCCTTCTTTTTGGCAACCTTCACGCCTTCCGTGGGATCCGCCTCGGCGATCTCGGAATCCACGGCCCATTTGAACAGGCCGCGCATGGTTTCAACGAAATGCCGCGCGGCGGCTGGCGTCTTGGTCCGCCGCTCCCTGCCATCAATGATGGCTTTCCGGGCGATATCGTTGATATCGCTTTCGCCGGCACTGGCGACGATCTTCTTGAAGATATTCTCGCGCTGGCGGCGGGTGGCAGCCGACAGGGCCAGCCACGCCGACGACTGCCGGTAGAGGCTGATCGCCCATGCCAGCGTTCCGGCCTTCACCTTGGACGCGCGCTGCGGCGCCGTGCCGGTGATCGCCGCATGATATTCGGCCTTGAACTGGTCGGTGCCGTATTCGGCCCTGATCCGGGTGCGCGGACCCTTGCCGATCCGAACATACAGAACGGCAGTTCCGTGCCGGTTGAACTCGCGGTAGAGGTGAGGCGGCAATTTGCGGGGCATGTCGATCATCAGAGGACGATCTCCTTGCGCGGCGCAATGCTTGGCTGTCCATGCTCGCCTGTGGATGACGGGGAAAGGCTAATTCTGATCGACCCATCAGGTAGGATTACGTCAACGGCGAAAAGGAAGCCGGTGTGCGGGCGAAGCTGGTAAAGGCGCTGGACCACGAAACCCGGTCGAAGACCGCGAACTACCTCGCCACGGCGCTGGCGAAGCTGATCGCTTCGCAGCACTTCAACGTCGAGTTGGGCATCTCCATGAACATGGATCGGTGGCCCGGCGCGGATTACTGGCTCGAGGCGGCCGATAAGTCGCTCACGCTCGATGCCATTCTCGG
>Ga0182793_1000445_pt1 | contig 33168 bp, 29 predicted proteins | sample Passage237A_FD_130498 | JGI IMG/M metagenome (GOLD analysis project Ga0182793, IMG submission 130498) | Cellulose adapted compost microbial communities from Newby Island Compost Facility, Milpitas, CA, USA - Passage2 37A (version 2) (version 2) ... | reverse complement strand
CATCACCGATACATGGCCGCAAAAATTGCAGGAAATGGGGCAGGTGGATCCTGAAGAGCACCGCAATGCGCTGATCCGCATTCAGGCGGCGCACTGGATGGAAAAGCCTTCGGGCAAAATGATCATCGCCGCCGGTTTCATGGACCCCGATCCTGCGACCCTTAGCCTGCTCGAAGCCGTTGCCGCCATGCCGCGCGGCGCGATCGTGCTGCCGGGGCTGGATCTTGGCCTGGATGACAAAAGCTGGGATGTGCTGACCCCCGTGCATCCGCAATACGGCTTCAAGAAAATTTTGCAGGCCATCGGCAAAGAGCGCAAGGATGTGCAGCCGTTGGTGAATACCGCCGTGCATTCCGAACACGCGCGCGCGAACAATCCCGAAATCACCACGCAGGAGCGTCAGAAACTGCTGCGCGAAGCCATGCGTCCCGCAGGAACGGCGGAAGGCTGGAGCAACCTCAAGGCCAAACGCGCCGGCAAGGGCAAGGCGGCGAACCTGATCGACAAAGCCGCCAATGACGACAACGCCATCGACAAACGCGCGCTGGCGGGGATGGATCTGGTCACCTGCGGTTCCCCGCAGGAGGAAGCAAGCGTCATCGCCCTTAAAATGCGCGAAACGCTGGAAGTGCCGGGACGCAAGGCCATGCTGGTCACGGCCGACCGCTCGCTCGCCCGCCGCGTGTCGGCGCGGCTGAAGTACTGGAATATCGATGTGGATGACGGCGCGGGCATGTCGCTTGCCGATACCACCGTCGGCACATATTTGCTGACCGCCGCGCATATGGCGACGGAGGAATGGGCGCCCGTGCCGTTGCTGGAGGCGCTGAAACACCCGCTGGCCACCCTTGGCGAAAGCAAGGCGGATTTCCGCGAAAAACTGACCGCGCTGGAAGACATGGTGCTGCACGGCCCGCGTCCCGGCCCCGGTGCCGAGGGCATTCGCGGCGTGCTGACCGCCGCCTTCAACCGCAAGGCGCGCCGCCCCGACCAGAAATTGACCAAAGAAGAACTGGCCGCCGAACAAAAAACGCTGGAAGATTTCGTCGATCGCCTGGAGACGGCCGGCAAGCCGTTTTTCGATATGGTTTCGGCGGGCAAAAAGCTGCCCTTCAACGATTATCTTGATGCGCATATCCGCTTTGCCGAGGCGCTGGCCGCCGAAGGCAAAACCAAAGGCGCGGACCGTATCTGGCGCGGCGATGACGGCGTGAAGGCTTCGCGCTTCCTGACGCAAATCCGCGATGCGGCCAAACATCTGCCCGATGTGACGGGCAGCGATTACGTGGACGTGCTGCACGGGCTGATGCGCGATGTAACGGTGCAGAAAACCGCCAAGCCGCATCCCGCGCTGAAAATCGTCACGCCCGAACAGGCCGCGCTGACAAAGGCCGATGTTGTCATCATGGGCGGCATCAATGACGAAAGCTGGCCGCGCCGTGCGGCGGAAAACCCGTGGCTGTCGAACGATATGATCGCAGAGTTGAAACTTCGTGCGCCCGAAGAACAAATCGGCAAGGACGCGCACCATTTCGTGCTGATGGCTTCGAACCCCAACGTGCTGCTTTCCCGCGCCGTGCGCTCCGGCGATGCGCCGACGGTGGCTTCCCCCTTCCTGACGCGTCTGCTGATGGTCTTGAAAGGAGCGGGGCTGGAAGATGCGATCGAAAGCCGCGACCAGCTGCGCGATATTCACGTTGCCATGCATACGCCGTCGGAGGTCACGCCCATCGATCCGCCCGCGCCGACGCCGCCTGTTGAAAAACGCCCGAAAAAACTGCCCGTGACGGCGGTCGAGGCGCTGATGCGCGATCCCTATACCGTCTATGCGAAATACGTGCTGAAAATCCGCCCGCGCGACCCGCTGGATGCCAGCCCCAGCGTCTCGGAAAAAGGGGTGTTTACGCACGATGCGCTGGATACTTTCGTGAAAAAATATCCCGATAAAATGCCTGAAAACGCCTATGAGGAACTGCTGAAAATCGGCGAGGAAACCTTCAAGGAGCGGATGAACAACCCGACCGTGCAATCCTTCTGGTGGCCGCGCTTCCAGCGGATTGCCAAATGGTTCGTGAAGTTTGAAAGCGAGCGGCGCGAGCTGACGCGCACCGTCGGCACCGAGGTGCAGGGCAAGCTGGAAATCGATCTCGGCAACGGCGAGGTCTTTACCCTGACGGCCATTGCCGACCGTATCGACCGCGATGCGGATGACCAGCTGGCCATCATCGATTACAAAACGGGTTCCGTGCCGCTGCAAAAGGCCGTGGCGCTTGGCTTCTCGCCCCAGCTGACGCTGGAGGCGCTGATCGCCTTTACCGGCGGGTTCGAGGGGATCGATGCCAATGATGTCGGCCAGATGCAATACTGGAAACTTTCCGGCGGCCGTCCTGCGGCGGAAGTCACCGATGTGAAGGGCGATGTGAAACAGCTCGTCGGCGAGGCACGCGAGGGGATCGAGGCGCTGATGAAAGCCTTCAACGATTCCAAAACGCCGTATCTTTCCACGCCGCGTCCCGAATGGGCGCCGCGCTACCAGAACTACGAACATCTGGCGCGCAGCGGCGAATGGGGCACGGTCAGCAAATCCGCCGCCAAAAAACAGCCGCGCAAAACCACGTCGCGCCGCACCAAAAACAATACGCCGACCAAGGGAGGGCATAAATAATGGCCAGCGAAAACCCGCGCCCGACCGCCGATAACGACAACGGCAAAAACCTGCCGGCTCCTGCGGCGGATAAAGCGCCTGTCAAAAAAGCGCCCGCCAACCGCAAGCCCGACCCGAATATCGCGCAGCGCAAGGCATCTGACCCCTCGGCCAGCGTCTGGGTGACGGCCTCCGCCGGTACGGGCAAGACCAAGGTTTTGACCGACCGTGTGCTGCGTCTCATGCTCGCCGGCGCGGCGCCCGACCAGATTTTGTGCCTGACCTTTACCAAGGCGGCAGCCTCCCTGATGACCAACCGCATCCGCGACGAGCTGGCCACCTGGGCGACCTGCGATGACAAGACGCTGGCCGAAAAGCTGACGAAGCTGAACGGGCAAAAGCCCGATGAGACGACGACAAAACGCGCGCGCCAGCTCTTCGCCGAGTTTCTTGACGCGCACGGCGGCATGCGGATCCAGACCATTCACTCTTTTTCCCAGTCGCTTATCCGCCGCTTCCCGATTGAATCGGGCATTCCGCCCTATTTCGATGTCATGGATGACCAGACGGCGGCGGAAATGCTGCGTGAATCGCAGGCCGATATCCTGCGCCGCATCCAGCAGGAACCCGATACCAAGCTTGCCCGCGCCGTCAATATGGTGACGCCGGAAGTTTCCGAAGACGATTTCGCCGCGCTGATCGGCGAACTGACCTATCGCCGCGGCCAATTGCTGACGATTCTGGGCGAAAAAGGCGGGCTCGAAAAAACCGTGGATGCGGTCTATGAACATCTCGGCGCCGTGCGTGATACGGATACGGCGACGATGATGGCGGCGCTGAACAGCGACGGCGGCCTGCAGGGCCACCGTCCCCCCGATATCGATGCCCTGAAACGGGCCGCCGATATTCTGGCGGGCGGCAGCGCGACCGATCTTGAAAAGGCGAAGGTCATCAAGGCCTGGATCATGCACCCCGAAAACCGCGTCGAGATTTTTGACGATTACGCGGGCGTTTTCCTGACCAGGGACCGCGAAATGCGCAAGCGCCTGACGACCAAGGCAACCGCCGGTGCGCAGGATATTCTGGAGCAGGAAGCCAAGCGCCTGATGGAAGGCATGGAAACGATTGCGACCATGAACGTCGCGCGCGGCACGGAATCCATCCTGCGCCTGACCAGCGCCATTCTGGAGCGCTATGCGGAGAAAAAACGCTCTCTCAACTACCTCGATTACGACGATCTGGTCTTCTCCGCCAACCGCATGATGCGCGAAGACAATGCGGCGGGCTGGGTATTGCAAAAACTGCCCGGCAACCTGAAGCATATCCTGATTGATGAAGCGCAGGACACCAACCCCGACCAGTGGCAACTGGTCAGCGCGATTGCAGAGGAATTTTTCACCAATCCCGCCCGCAAAAAATCCAAAGACCATACGATTTTTGTCGTGGGGGATGAAAAGCAGTCCATTTTCAGTTTCCAGCGCGCGGATCCCAAGGAATTTGCCCGCCGCAAGAAAATGTTCGGCGAAATGGTCAAAAAGGCCGGCGGCAAATGGCGCGAGGTGGAAATGGAAATCGCCTTCCGCTCCAGCCCTGCCATCACGCAGGCGGTGGATGCCGTTTTCGCCAATCCCGAAGCCTCCGACGGTTTGTTCGATCAGGCCGAAGCTGCCGAAAAACAGGTGCGGCATGATCCCTTCCGCCGCGGACAGGCGGGGATTGTGGAGGTGCATCCCGTCATCGTGTCCGAAAAAACGGAAGAGGCCAAACCGTGGTCCTTGCCGCTGGTGCGCGAGGATGTTTCCGATCCTGCCGCCGAAATGGCCGATAAAATCGCCGACCAGATCAAGGAATGGCTGGATAACGGGGAGCAATTGCCCTCCCGCAAACGCGCGGTGAATCCTGCCGATATCATGATTCTGGTGCGCCGCCGCTCCGCCTTTGTGGACCATATGGTGCGCGCGCTGAAAAAACGCGATATCCCCGTTGCGGGCGCGGATCGCATGTCCCTGCGCGAGCAGATCGTGGTGATGGATCTGGTCGCGCTGGGCGAGACGCTGCTTTTCCCCAAAGACGACTATAAACTGGCCAGCGTGCTGAAATGCCCCCTGATCGGCATGACGGATAAGCAGCTGGAAGACCTGGCCGTCGGCCGCCCTGCGGATTTGTGGACGGCGCTGAAAGACAAGGCGGCAGAGGAAAAAGCCGATCCCGTGTATAAAAAATCGTGGGAATATCTCTCCGGCCTGCAGGCGCGGCTGAACGAAAACCGCCCCTATGAGTTTTATTCATCGGTGATGATGGAAGCCTGCCCCGCGCATAAAAAATCCGGCCTGTATGCCATGTACAGCCGTCTGGGTTTTGAGGCGGAAGACCCGCTGGTCGAATTCATGAACGCGGTCGAACGCTACGAAAAAATCCATGTACCGAATTTGCAGGGCTTTCTTGCCTGGCTGGATGCCGGCGAGGCGGAGGTCAAGCGCGAAATCAACCTCAATGCCGATGCGCCGCGCGTGCATATCATGACCGTCCACGGCGCGAAGGGGTTGGAAGCGCCCATCGTGATCCTGCCCGATACCACGGGCGTGCCTGCCGACAATACCCGCGCGCGACCGAAGTTTTTGTGGCCCGAAGGCGACCGCGACGTGCCGCTCTGGGTGCCGCGCGCCGATTTGGAAAGCAAGGCCTTTACCGCCGAGCGTGAAAAGGCCGAACAGGACCGCGACCGCGAATTCCGCCGCCTGCTTTACGTCGCCATGACGCGCGCCGCCGACCGCCTGTATGTGTACGGCAGCCAGAACCGCGAAAAACTGAATGAAAAAAGCTGGTATGCGCTGATCACCAAGGGGCTGACGCAAAATCTGGGCGATCAGGTCAAGGAAGTCGATCTGCCCGTGGCCAATGACAACAAAAAGATCGAGGAAGCCAAGGCCGTTCCCGCCGCCAAAGCGGAGGATGACGCCGCACCGGCAGCGAAAGTGCTGCGTTTTGAAATCAAGCAAACCGCCAATGCGCAGCCCGACGGCGTGAAACCGCTGGGCAAAAAACGCACCGTCGGCATCCCTGTCTGGGCGCGTGAATTGCCGAAGGCCGACCAGACGCCGGTCGAAAAATTCCGCCCGTCGGAATACAAGGCCACGTCCGACAATTACAGCGCGCCGTCGCCGCTGGAAGGCGCCGGGGAAATGTATCACCGCACGCTCGGTACCGTTGTGCATAACCTGTTTGAATTCCTGCCCAGCCTGCCGCCCGAAGACCGCGAGGCGGCGGCGAAAAAGTTTCTGGCCAAGCCGGCCTGGGAATTGTCCGAAAAAGATCAGGAACAATCGCTGAAACAGGTCATGTCCGTTTTGAACGATCCCGAATTCGGCAAATTGTTCGGCCCCAATTCGCGGGCGGAGGTATCCATTACGGGCATGTTCTACAAGGACGGGCAAAAACAGATGATGTCCGGTCAGATCGACCGCCTTGTCGTGGATGCCAAAACCGTCACCATCGTGGATTTCAAAAACAGCCGCAAGGTGCCGAAAGACCAGAACGATGTGCAAACCAAATACATCATGCAGCTGGCCGCCTATCGCCTTGCCTTGCAGGAAATCTATCCCGACAAGCAGATCAAATGCGCCTTGCTGTACACGCGGGAGGCAAAACTGGTGCCGGTATCGGGGCAGAAACTGAACGGCGCGTTGCGCAAAATCAAGCTCAGCGCCGCCTTTAAAAACAGCGCCGCCAAGAAACCGCGCACGCCCGGAAAACCCAAAACGCCCAAGCCGCCGCAGGCGTAAGCCATCAACAGCGGATTTAGAAAAAAAGGAACCTGCATATGACACAGGCAAAACTCGGATTCATTGGTCCCGGTATTATGGGGCTGCCCATGACGCTGAATTTGTTGAAGGCGGGGCATCGCGTGGCCGTTTATGGCCGCCGTGCGGAACGCACCAAGCCGCTGGCCGATGCGGGCGCAATTGTGTGTGACAGCCCCGCCGCCGTGGCGGCAGAGGCGGATATTATTTTCACCTGCGTATCCGACACGCCCGATGTGGAGGCGGTGATTTTCGGAGAGAGGGGGATCATCGAAGGCGCAAAGCCCGGCAGCGTTGTCGTGGATACCAGCACCATTTCTCCCGTCGCCACGCGCGATTTCGCCAAGCGTCTGGCGGCAAAGGGCGTGGAGATGCTGGATGCTCCCGTATCAGGCGGCGAGGGCGGCGCAATTGCGGGCACGCTGTCCATCATGTGCGGCGGCAAGCCCGAGGTTTTCGCCCGCGTGAAACCCTATTTCGAAGCCATGGGCAAGAACATCGTGCATGTGGGAGACAACGGCGCGGGACAGGTGACCAAGGCTTGCAACCAGATCGTCGTCGCCGTCACCATCGAGGCCGTCTCGGAGGCGCTGCTGCTTGCCGAGAAAAGCGGCGTGGACGGCGCGAAGGTGCGCGAAGCCCTGCTGGGCGGTTTTGCGGGGTCGAAGATCATGGAAATTCACGGCCAGCGAATCCTCAGCGGCGATTTCACCCCCGGTTTCAAAACCGCCCTGCACCGTAAAGATATGGGCATCGTGCTGGAAACGGCCCGATCCCTCGGCCTTTCCCTGCCGGGGGCGGAACTGGCCACGCACCATCTGGACGCGGTGCTGGCCGCAGGCGATCAAGATCTTGATTCTTCTGCTATTTTCAAAGTTTTAAAGCAAAAGAACGCCGGCAAGCCTGCCAAAACGGGCACGGCCTGACACCGATCAGTTATTTCGCATAAAATCGAGCGCGCCCTGCAGGATATGGGTCGCGGCGAGTTTGTCGATCACATCGTCGCGGCGTTTGCGCGACACATCGGCCTGTTCGATGAGAAAACGCTCCATGGCGGCGGTGGACAGGCGCTCGTCCCAAAAGGCGATCACGGGGTCAAAACCCAGAATTTCCTTTGCGCGCAACAGGTTATTGCCAAAGCTGCGTACCGATTCCGCTCGGTTGCCCTCCTGTCCGCTCATATGCACGGGCAGGCCGATAACAAAGCCGCGCACATCGTATTCGGCGCAGATTTTGGCCAGTTCCGCGGCATTGGCGCTGAATTTGGTGCGTTCCAGCGTTTTGAAGGGGGTGGCGACGGCAAGGTCGTGGCTCGCCAGCGCAAGGCCCAGCGTTTTCTCCCCGTGATCAATGCCCAAAAGCCTTGTTTTCGGGGGGATACGGCTCTTGAGTTCTTTTATTGCGACGATGGGCATGCTAAGTTTTCCGTGATTATTAGTACTTAAATAAGGAAAAAAAGCGAAATGTCCATTGATAAAGACACGGTCGGTAAAATCGCCCGTCTGGCGCGTATCCGGGTGACGGAGGAGGATAAGGAAAAACTTTCCGCCGAACTGACCAATATCCTGACCATGATCGAGGAACTGAACGCCGTCGATACCACGGGGGTCGAACCCATGACCAGCGTGGTGCAGGTGAAAATGCACCAGCGTGACGATGTTGTGACCGACGGCGGGATTCCGGACAAAATCCTCGCCAATGCGCCGGAAAAAGCCGCAGGCTTTTTTGTGGTGCCCAAGGTGGTGGAATAATCCGCCCCCCGATCTTCCCGATTTTCGCGTTTTAGAGAGTGACCATGACAAATCTCACCCACATGACCATCCGCGCGGCGCTGGATGGGCTGAAGAAAAAAGAATTCACGGCAAGCGAGCTGGTCGATGCGCATATCGCGGCATCGGAAGCGGCGCGGCATCTGAACTGCTATATTACCGAAACCTTCGATCTGGCGCGCGATGCGGCGAAAGAATCCGATGCCCGCTATGCGAAGGGCGAGGCCCTGCCGCTCGACGGCATTCCGATTGCGATGAAGGATCTTTTCTGCACCGAAGGCGTGCAAACGACGGCGGCCAGCAAAATTCTGAAAGGCTTCATTCCGCCCTATGAATCCACCGTTTCCGGCAATATGAAACGCGACGGTTTGATCTCGCTGGGCAAGGCGAACCTTGATGAATTCGCCATGGGCTCCAGCAATACGACCAGCGCCTATGGCCATGTGCTGAACCCGTGGAAACGCGAAGGCGACGACCGCGATCTGGTGCCGGGCGGCTCTTCCGGTGGCTCTGCCGCAGCGGTGGCAGCGCGCATCGCCATGGGCGCAACGGGCACGGATACGGGCGGCTCCATTCGCCAGCCGGCGGCGTTCTGCGGTATTACGGGCATCAAGCCGACCTATGGCCGCTGCTCCCGTTTTGGAATTGTGGCTTTCGCCTCTTCCCTCGATCAGGCAGGGCCTTTTGCCCGCACGGTGGAAGATTGCGCGCTGTTGCTGGAATCCATGGCGGGGTATGACCCGAAGGATTCCACCTCCGTCAACCTGCCCGTGCCGCGCTATGCGGATGCGATCGGCGGCAGCGTGAAGGGGCTGAAGGTCGGCGTGCCGAAGGAATACCGCGTGGAAGGGACGAACCCCGAAATCCTCGCGCTCTGGGACAAAGGCGCGCAAATGCTCAAAGACGCGGGCGCGGAGATTGTCGAGGTTTCCCTGCCCTATACCAAATACGCGCTGCAAACCTATTACGTCATCGCGCCGGCGGAATGTTCCTCCAACCTTGCGCGTTACGACGGCGTGCGTTTCGGCCAGCGCGCGGAAGGGGACAACCTCATCGACACCTACGAAAAAACCCGTGCCGAAGGCTTCGGGCAGGAAGTCAAGCGCCGCATCCTCATCGGCACCTATGTGCTGTCGGCGGGGTATTACGATGCCTATTACAATCAGGCGCGCCGCGTGCGCAAGCTGATCTGGCAGGATTTCATGAATGCCTATCAGCAATGCGACGTGCTGTTGACGCCCACGGCGCCGACGCCGGCCTTTGCCATCGGCGAAAACCAGCAAGACCCCGTGACGATGTATCTCAACGACGTCTTCACCATTCCCGCCAGCATGGCGGGCGTGCCGGGCCTTTCCCTGCCGGTCGGCCTGTCGGGCGACGGCCTGCCGCTGGGCCTGCAACTGCTGGGCCGCCCGTTTGAAGAGGAAACCGTTTTCAAGGTTGCCCATGCGCTGGAACAGGCGGCGCATTTCACCGCCCTGCCGCAAACGCTGCAACGCAAAGCGGCGTAAGGTGCGGCCGACAACGGTTCATGGAAAGATAAAAGCGAAACAGGAAATACGAAAATGTCTGCAATCATTAAAGGCGAAACGGGCGATTGGGAAATGGTCATCGGGCTGGAAATCCACGCCCAGGTTTTGACCAATTCCAAACTTTTCTCCGGCGCTTCCGCAGCCTTCGGCGCCGCACCCAACGCGCAGGTCTCCCCTGTCGATGCCGGCATGCCCGGCATGCTGCCCGTCATCAACAAGGTCGCGGTGGAAAAAGCCGTGCGTACGGGCCTTGGGCTGAATGCGAAAATCAACCTTGAATCGGTTTTCGAGCGCAAAAACTATTTCTATCCCGACCTGCCGCAGGGCTACCAGATTTCCCAGTACGAAAAGCCGATTGTGGGCGAGGGGGAAATCGAGATCGACCTGCCCGACGGCACGGTCAAGAAAATCGGCATCGAGCGGCTGCATTTGGAACAGGACGCAGGCAAATCCCTGCATGACCAGCATCCGCAAAAAAGCTTTGTGGACCTGAACCGCAGCGGCAACCCGCTGATGGAAATCGTGTCCAAGCCCGATATCCGCACGGCGGAGGAAGCGGCGGCCTATGTCACCAAAATCCGCGCCATTTTGCGCTATCTGGATACCTGCGACGGCAATATGGACGAAGGCTCCATGCGTTGCGACGTGAACGTTTCCGTGCGCCGCCCCGGCGAGCCTTTCGGCACGCGCTGCGAGCTGAAAAACATCAACTCCGTCCGCTTTGTGCAACAGGCGATTGAATACGAAGCCCGCCGTCAGGTGGAAGTGCTGGAAAGCGGCGGCAAGATCGTGCAGGAAACGCGCCTGTTCGATACCAAAAACGGCACGACGCGCTCCATGCGCTCCAAGGAAGACGCGCATGACTACCGCTATTTCCCCGATCCCGACCTGCTGCCGCTGGTGCTGGACCCCGCCTATGTCGAGGAAATCCGCAATACCATGCCGGAACTGCCGGATGTGAAAAAACACCGCTTCATGAAAGAATACGGCCTGTCCTTGCAAGACGCGACCGTGCTGATCGGGGAACGTGAACGTGCCGCCTTCTTTGAAAAGGCCGCCAACGGCAATGATCCGAAAATGGCCGCCAACTGGCTGCTGACGGAATTGCTGGGCGCGCTGAACAAGGCGGAAAAGGACTTGTCCGAAAGCCCTGTGACGGCAGAACAGCTTGGCGGCTTGCTGGCGCTGATCAAGGACAATACCATCAGCGGCAAAATCGCCAAGGAAGTCTTTGCCGAAATGTTCCAGACGGGCAAGGATGCCGCAACGATCGTGGAGGAAAAGGGCCTGAAACAGGTGACCGATACCGGCGCGATCGAAAAGCTGGTGAATGAAGTGCTGGCCGAAAATGCCGACAAGGTGGAAGAATACCGCGCCGGCAAGGACAAGCTTTTCGGCTTCTTCGTCGGCCAGATCATGAAAAAATCCGGCGGCAAGATGAACCCCGGCATGGTCAACGACCTGCTGAAGGAAAAGCTGAAAGGTTAAAAACCGCCGTCCCCGCCGTGGCTGCGGGGCAGGCAAGGAAAGTGAAAACATGTCCAAACTGGTCGTTTTTGACGTGGACGGCACCATCCTCGACTCGCTCGGTTTTTTCGAGCGGGTGCTGGAGGAATATTCCGCCGCCAACGGCCTGCCGGTGCCGTGTTTTCACACCATCCGCACCGGTTACGGCGCGCCGCTGGAACATGATTTCAAATGGGGCGTGCCGCCGGAGGAACAGGTCAGGCACCTTTACGCCGTCTATAAACTGGCCGATGAATATGCGCGCTCCGGCCGGCCCGAACACACGCCGCAGCTTTATGCGGGTGTGCGGGAAGGTCTGGTGCATTTGAAGGACCTCGGCCATACGCTGGCCATCGTGACCTCAAAGCCGGAAGCGCCCTTGCTGCACATGCTGGAAACCTTCGGCATCGGCAAATATTTTTCCGGCATCCGCCACGGCAATGACGAACAGCGCCGCGGCGAGAAAGAAAAACCGCATCCCGACCAGCTGATGAGCCTGATCCGCGAGCTGAAATTCGCCCCCGACGAAGCCGTCATGATCGGCGATACGACCATGGATATCCGCATGGGCCTTGGCGCGCGCGCGCAAACGCTCGGCGTTACATGGGGGGCGCATCCGCGCGATACGCTGCTGGATGCGGGCGCGCATCATCTGGCCGAAAGGCATTTCGACGACGTGATTGCGACCATCAACAGGATTTTCGGTTAATCAGCGTTTGGGGCTGCGCTTCGGCGCGGGCTTGCTGCGGCGCAGGCTGGCGGAAAGCGGGCGCTGCTCCGACGGGCGTTCCACGTAATGAATGCCTTCCAGCTTGCGGATTTGCGCCGCGAATTTTGCGGGCGCGTTCATGAAAAAAATGCCGCGGCGGCCCAGCGTGCCGTCATCGGCCTGCACCTTGACCTGATCTTGCAATCCCGCATCGCGCGCCATTTCGCGGATGCGTTTCATCATGGCCCTCGTTTCCTCCGTCGCATCCGCCTTGCTACGCGAGCCCTTGGCGCGGATGCCGATGGAATAAAGATAGGTTTTGGCCTTGTCGTTGAAGGCTTTGCTGGGTCTGTCGCTCATGGCCTTCTTCCTTAAAACGCGACGGAGGCCGGCGGCGGCTTGGGACGGCGGTCGTCTTCCAGACGTTCCATCTTGCGCACGCAAGGCAGGCGGGCGATTTTTTTCGCCGCTTCGTCGCTGCAGGTGATCATCAGGCCGATCTGGTTGGGAATGGGTTTCAGCGACGTCACTTCGGGGCCGAGGTTCTGTTCCTGCACAAACTGGCGCACGGCGTTCAGCGTTTTATGCTGCGCGTCGTTCATCTGCATCATGATGTCGAGCGGCGAGGTGCAAAAGCTTCCCGGGCGCGCCTTCAGGTTGACGTCGTAGGTGATTTTATAGGTCTTGTAGGCATGGCGCATTTAAAGGCACTCCGTGCGATTACAGGGCCCCCGCGTGCGAAAAACCGCTGTTGCGAAAGCCGTCAAAGAATCTACGTATTAGAATGTCTTCAGCTATAAGCCCCCGCAGGGGCAATGTCAATTTGCCGCCGGGCCTTGCGGCGGGAAAACGCGGTGCAGCACGGGTTTTTTGCGCCTTGTCACGCCGTCTTTTACGTAATTTTATAAGAATCCGCCGCGCTTTGACCGCGCCGGAAACGGCTGATATAACAGTCACAGACCGCGTCCCGTGCCTTAACTCCTTTACGTAACCTCCATGACAGAGAATATCCGTTATTACGACATGATTGTTTTCGGCGCCGGCGTGGCGGGGCTTTTCCTTGCCAACAAGCTGAAGCGCGCGGGCTATAACGTCATCGTCATCGAAAAGGACAAACTGGGGGGCGGGCAGACGCTGGCCTCCCAGGGCATGATCCACGGCGGACAGAAATACACGCTGCAAGGGCAGGTGACGAGCCATGCCGCGCATATTGCCGATATGCCGCGCCGTTGGGAAGCCAGCTTTGACGGTTATGGCGAGGTGGATCTGACCGGCGTCAAATTCCTCAGCGAAACGCAGATCATGTGGCCCGCAGGCTCCGTCCTTTCCGATATGGCGGTGCTGGGCGCGGCAAAGGTTGTGAATGCCAAAACGCGCAAGCTGAAGCGCGAGGAATTCCCCGATGTGTTTTTGGAACGCAAAAAGAAATTCAAGGGCAGCATTTATGAACTGCCCGAAAAAGTGCTGGAAACGCGCTCGCTGGTCGAGGCGCTGGCCGCTCCCCTGAAAGGTCGCATCCTGAAAGGCACGGTGACCGAGATTTTGCCCGATGGTCAGGCCGCCGTGAACGGCATTGTCATGCAGGCGCAATTGCTCATCTTCGCCGCCGGCAAGGGGAACGAGGAAGCCTTCGACATGCTGCGCATCAAGGAACAATATACCCAGCGCCGCCCCCTGCGGCAGGTGATGGTGCGGCCCGTGCCCTATGCGCTTTACGGCCACGGCATCGTCGGCAAGCCCAAGCCGCGCCTGACGGTGACGAGTCATCCGAACGGGCGCGACGGATACGTCTGGTACATCGGCGGCAATATCGCCGAAGAAGGCGCAAAAATGACGGAGGAAGAAACCCTGAAATTCGCCAAGGCGGAGCTGGAAGACGTTTTCCCCGATATCGACTGGAACGACAAGGAATGGGCGACATGGGCAGGCGACCGCGCCGAGCCGTATGATCCTGCGGGCGATCTGCCGCCCGGCCCCTTCGTGCAGCAGCGCGGCAAGGTGCTGGTTTGCTGGCCGGCCAAGCTGACCTTCGCGCCCGCGCTGGCCGATCATGTTTTTGAATGGATGCAGGATAAGGATATTGTGCCTACGGCCGCCGACAAGCCGCCGGCGGAACTGGAACCTGCCGAAATCGGCAAATATCCGTGGGAAACCGCGCGCTGGAAAAAGGTGACGACATGACGCTGCTTGCCAAACGCCCCTTCGGCGCGACGGGGAGCGATGTCAGCATCCTTGGCCTTGGCACCGTCAAATTCGGACGCAACAAGGGGGTGAAATATCCGGGCGGGGAGGGCTTCCCCCTGCCGACGGATGCGGATATTTCATCGCTGCTGGATCTCGCCGTTGATCTTGGCATCAATCTTCTCGATACCGCGCCGGCCTACGGCACGTCGGAAGAACGCCTCGGCGCGATCATGGGCGCGCGGCGCGACAGGTTTTTCCTTGTCAGCAAAACGGGGGAGGAATTCGATGCGCAAACGGGCGCTTCGCAATATATTTTCACCGCCGCGCATACGCGCAGGAGCGTCGAGCGCAGCCTGCAACGTCTCAGAACGGATTATCTGGATTGCGTGCTGGTGCATTCCAGCCGCGACGATCTGGACGTGTTGAAAAACAGCGACGTGGTCGAAACGCTGCAACAGCTGAAGGCGGAAGGCAAAATCCGCAGCATCGGCGCCTCCACCTATACCGTCGCGGGCGGCACATGGGCGGTGGATCATTGCGATACCGTCATGGTCGCGCATAACCGCGATTACACGGCAGAGGCCGATGTCATCGCCCATGCCGCCGCGCGGGGCAAAGCCGTGCTGGTCAAAAAAGGTCTGGCCTCCGGCCATATCGCCGATGCGGCGGCGCTGCGGGAAAATATCCGCTTTGTGCTGCAAACGCCGGGCGTGACCTCCATGGTCTTCGGCAGCCTCAACCCCGCCAATATCCGCCAAAACGCGGCGGCCGCCGAGGGCTTGTTTTAAGTTATTGATTTTGCGCGGTTTATTAATCCGCTCAAGATACTTTCATTTTGCAGCCCATCCATATATGATACGCCGCTGACGGTGAATCTGCCCCGTATTTTACGCAGATTCCCCCGCATGCGGAGACGTGGCCGAGTGGCTGAAGGCAACGGTTTGCTAAATCGTCATACGTGGCAACATGTATCGAGGGTTCGAATCCCTCCGTCTCCGCCACTTACTCTTCCAGAGAAATCCAAAGACATCCAAGATGAGTTAAAAAGCGCCTTATTTGCAGCGCTTTCGTCTACGTGCGTCCGATGAGATTCTTTACAATCCAAAAAATATGTGAGTAGAATTATGAGTAGATTCCAAAAGGAGCACTCATGGCGCTTACAGAGTTGGCATTAAAGAATATGAAGCCGAAGGCCAAGGTTTGCTGCTATTGCGGCTAATTCAGTAACTGCTTTGGCTGGGGCAGGTGCCTTTTGTCTCTATCTCTGGACGGTGCATACTGCCTACGTTAAAGAAAGAGATCCACAATTTTCGGGTAATTGGACAACCTTTAGCGAGGGTTGTATAGACTGCCCAGCAGATGAAAATCCCGTAATCATCAAGCTTAATTTAGATGTTACAGAAGGCGATGTTCACGGCGAAATATATATCGATGATCCGTTTAGCGAGGGTAAGCCAAACAGTAAAAAAACTAGTGATGAGTTAGCTCGAGAACTTGCTAAATCTTACACACATTATTTTATGGTTGAAGGCCAGTTATCTTTTTATGGCGGTACAATCTGGCTATTCGACTACCGGATGGGTAAGAAGGCATATTTTGCCAAAGCAGATATTAAGCTCAGAAATGGTGCTTTATATTTTGAGAGTAAAAAACGCGCCTATGAAACAATTCCGCAGAGAGCAGTGTTTAGTTCCGCTATTGAGGAATCCGCAGAAGACATTGCGGAGAAAAAATAGTATCTGTTTTTCTAATTAATCTAAGTAAAGCTCTCTCTGTTAACTCCTAAATCTAATATGCACTCGGAAAGTATTTCTTCAAATTTTTTATCTAGCTCAGGAATTTTAAATTTCTTATCCACAAACTTGGCAAGAACTTGTGACATATGATGTGCATCATGCTTCTTGAAACGCTCCGAGGCGGTCAAAATAGCTTCTTCGAGTTTTTTGTCTAAACTTAGCAACCAATCTAAGTCATCTATTGATATGAAGAAAATATTGTCGGGACTTAGGGTGCTAAAATCGCTTAGGCCATGTACCGAAGTAAGGACGGGCTGAATGCTATTCCAGTAGCTACGTGCTGTTCCTAAATATGTTTCTTTATAGGAGGTGATTAACAAAAATTTTTCATTGCCTAAATTAATCTCAGGAAAAAGCTCTTTATTAGAATCTAGCGTTGCAAGGGATTTATATCCCTGAGCTATAGCTTTTATTAAGTTATGCTTCAATATCTCGATATTTTCGTCTGATGGGTTTAATCGCACATCTTCTGGCAGCTCGGTTGCCTTGTATTCCAAAAGCACTATGCTTTTTGGTGTGGGAATAATCGCGTCAACCATACTAGGTTCATTTGCGGTGCGAGGCAGTCTGGAACGAATACTTTCTTCCGTAAGGGAATTTTTTATACTATTGGTGATGCGTTGCTGTGCGTAATTTTCAAACACCCTTCCAAAGGCTGCGCGCGTTTCACGAGTTTCTTTTATTGAATCATATATCCCATAGGCCAAAAGCTCATAAAAGAAGAACTTAGAAAAAACAATATATTCACTCTCTATTTTAATAATGGGTTTCTTCCTGAAAAATAAATTGTCGTATATTTCAAACTCTCTGTAGCGAATGCTCTCTTTGCTGTGCGCTATGAAATCTTCCGGTGTTGTCGAAATGAGTTTTAAGTAGGGCTGCACTGCTTCCGGTCGCTTGAGATTTTTTAGCGAATTGAAAATACTATCTTTAAAGGTTCTATCTCCCTTCTCTATGATAGTGAAGAGCATAAAAGAGAGCTTTAGAAACTCTCGTGATTGAATCCCGAATTTAGCCAAGATTAAGTCGTCAAAACTCGAAAAGAAAATACTTTGTCTTGCAACCTTATATTTAAGTCCGGTTAAGCCAGTCTGAAATATGAATTGTTGATGAGCTAGACGCAAAAAAAATCTCATTACATCTTGATTTTGCTCGCTTAAGAAAGCATCGCTCTGGCTTTTGATATAAGCATCATAATAGGCATATGTACTGTAAATTTCATGCTCTGTAGTTTTGGCTTTATTGCTAGCCTCTTTACCAGCGTAGCGAAGGAAAAGAAGCAAGTACCATGGCGCCCATTCTTTAGCTTCTAGAAGCCCCTTATTGTCTACATAGGCGAGTTTTTTAAGAATCCACAAAGTGGATTGTTCAAAGTTTAACTTGGCGAGTTTTTTCTTAAGCATAAATGCACTAGTCGCACGTGAGTTTTCTAAAGAGGCTGTCATAATGTTTCTTTGTCTAAGGAGATACCGAGAAGTGTAGCATCAGCCAGCTGAGCGCGGCGCGGTCATCCGTGCCGGGCGCGTCTATTCCCGCCCCTTCCGCAAGCAGGAAACAACCGCATCATCATACCCGCCATAGGCCGCCCAGGTGAGGGCGCAGGCATTGATATTGTCGCGGCGGTGCAAGATGTCGCGTCCGTGCTGCACCAGCATTTCCGCCATGCCATCGACATCGCCGCGCATGGCGTGGCGGCAAAACTGTTCCACATCCTCTGCCGGCACCGGCGGGCGGCTGGGGAAATTATCGCGCAGGGGGCTGTTTTTCATGGCGTTCACTTTTGATCCGGTTAGGGGTTGTTAGGCGGCAAGTTTCGGCGGCGTCGCGCGCGGCATCACGCGCGGCGGCGTATTGTCGTTATCTGCGGCAAGGCTTTGCGCAAAACTTTCCGACAGGGGCGAAAGCGCGGCAAGCGTGCCTGCCGCCGCAGGCGCAACGGGCGCAGGCAGCGGCGCGGGCCGCGCGGCGACTTCGTTGAAAGGCGCGCGGATCACATCCGTTGCGGGTTTGAAAAAATTGTGAATGCCGCTGATGAGGGATTGCACAATCTCCGTTTTGGCCAGCCACAGGCCGAGCCCGCCGGAAAGAAACCCCGTGCCAAAGGCCACCGCCGCGCGTTTGGCGCGGGCGCGGTCGAACACTTTCACGGTATGGCGCTGCTCTTTGGGCAGTTTCAGTTTTTCGCCCACATAGGCTTTGGTGTAGTTGTAAACACAACTGGCCGCGCCTGTTGCCGCCGCGAGCAGGCCGAGCGCGCCGAAGGTGGAAACGCCGCCGATAATCCCGGCGACCCATGTAATGGCAATCAGGCGAAAGCTCATGGAAACAATGCTACCCGCCGCCATATCGGCAAATTTTTTGACAAGGCTGGCCGCGACGTTTTTAAACCGGTTTCCTTCCGCCCGCCATGCGTCCAGCACCTTGCCGAAACCGGCGGCACCGATGCCGGCCTCGAAAATTTTCGTGCGCTTGCGTTTGCGGGGTTTGCCCGCTTTGTCTGACGGATCTGATTTGTCGGTACCGGCGGATTTTTTGAAAAGGAATTTGCGAAGGGCGAATTTTTTTGCAGACACGGGGGGCGTTCGGGAAGAGCCGTTTTGATCGGGGACGGGGGCGTCCGTCGGCGATGCCGCCTTGGTCATGTCTGCTTCCTTGTGGCTTTGGCCCTCTTGCCGCGGATAAACATGTTTTGTTGTTTTGTGTTATTTTAGGCAGCTTGCTGCGCCGCGCAACCCCCAAAATATCCGTAAATGAACTGCACGGCGTTTGCCGAGGGCAGTCTATTGACATAGGGAAGGAGCGGCGTAAAATCGCACCTGTTCAACAATGCTTTTTTGAAAGGATGTCGGGGATGAGGCTCTTTGAACGCATGGCCGAAGACGGCAAAACGCTTTTCCGCTGGCGCAGCTATATTCCGCTTTTGTTCATCGCGCCTCTCGTGCTGGCGTTCCGTGAAGCGGCGCATATGGAAGAGTTGATGGGCGATGTGGCGGAAGACGTTTGGGTTCTTTTTTGTTTCATTGTGTCGCTCGCGGGGCTTGCCTTGCGCGCCTATACCGTCGGGTTTGTACCGGCCGGCACTTCCGGCCGCAATGCGCGGGAGCAGCGCGCGGCGCGCCTCAATACCACGGGCATGTATTCCGTCGTGCGCAATCCGCTCTATCTTGCGAACTTCATTATCCTGCTCGGCGTCGTTTTGTCGCTGAAGGCCTGGTGGCTGGCGGTCATCGTGACTCTGTCCTTCTTCGCCTATATGGAGCGGATCGTCATGGCGGAGGAAAGCTTTCTTGCCGAAAAATTCGGCGGGGAATATGCCGCGTGGTGCGCGAAAACACCCGTGATCGTGCCGAAGTTCAGCCTGTGGCAAAAGCCCGACATGCCCTTTTCCGTCAGAACCGTGCTAAAGCGCGAGTATCCGGGTCTTTTAGGCATCGGCACGGCGTTTTTCGTGACGGAAGTGGTAACGGACCTGGTGTTTGAGGGGGAGCCTTTCTACGACTGGCTGGTCGAGGATATGGCCTGGCCCGTGATATACGCGCTGATCATCTGCCTGTGCCTGACGCTGCGGTATCTCAAGAAAAATACGACCCTGCTGTACGTAACAGGACGTTGAGGGCGGTGCGTTGAAGCCCGCGCCGGTTATTGTCCAGGCGTGCGCGGCTTGGCGGGCTGGAAGGCCGAATGTTGCGGCGTGGCGGGCTTGGCTTCCAGTTCGTACTGGAATTTTTCCTTCACGTGCATTTGCGCCGTCTGGTGAATGGCATCAACGGCCTTTTCCACCAGCTCCGGCCCGTGGGCGCGCAGCAGCGGCGCAACGAAAATCTTCACAATCTCTTTTTGCTTTTCTTCCGGCCCGTGGCGGCCGTTTTCGGCAGAGCGGATGACCATTTCCGCGGTTTCGGCAACGTCCTTTTCCGGCACTTTCAGCTTGCGCAAAAGCCCTTCGATGCGCATGACCGACAGATCCTTGTGCATTTTATTGCTGTGATCCTCAAGGCCGAAGGTGCCGACCTTGTAATCAATGTCCCGCAATTTTCCCGCGCGTTCTTCGTCCGACATGGCGCACCATCCCTTCGGTCAAGCTGAAGCCGTATAATCGACTCTGATTATATACGTAAAACGTTAAGCTGTGTTTAACGCCGCAGCGGGCTAAAAAACCTTTTGTTTTCAAATTGATTATCGCCCCGCACCTGCATTAGACTAGGGGCATGAGCAAGCCCGACGCCCTTTTGGTTATCGACATTCAGCAAGGTTTCATGCGCAACGGCGCAGAAGCCGTGTTGCCAAAAATCAGGGATCTGGTGCATCACTGGCCGCAGGATCGGCTGTTTTACCTGCGCTATCGCAATTATCCGGGCAGTCTTTTCGCGCGGCATCTGGACTGGCACGAATTCATGACAACCGATCAGGTCGCCATCGTGCCGGAGGTCTATGTCGACGGCGCGCCGGTTTTCGAACACTACGGTTACCGCCCGCCCGATACGCTGATCGAGGTTTTGAAATGCTATGAAACCGTCGGCATTTGCGGCGTGGATACCGATGCCTGCGTGATGGCGGCGGTTTTCGCGCTCTGGGATGCGGAAATCCGCCCTGTTTTGCTGGCGGATTACTGCGCCTCTTCGGGCGGGGAGCAATTCCACCGCGCCGCGCTGGATCTTATGCTGCGCCAGTTCGGCATGCATGCGATCATTCGCGGTCGCGTCTAGCTTGATATTCCGTGCCCTTGGCACATCTTGTTCCTGCGGGGAGAAATTTTGTGAGCATGATCAACGTCGCAGGCCTGAACTTCGATTATCCCGGCAAACGCGTCCTGCATGATGTGACCTTCCGGATTGCGGAGGGCAGCGTCACCGCGCTTGTCGGCCCGAACGGCGCGGGCAAGACGACCCTGCTGCGCTGTATCGTCGGGCTTGACCGTCCGCACAGCGGCAGCATCCATATCGGCGGCGTGGATGTGGAGGAAGATCCCCGCGCCGTGCATCGCCAGATCGGCTATCTGTCCGACTTTTTCGGCCTTTATAACGACCTGACCGTGCGCCAGTGCCTGACCTATATGGCATGGAGCCAGAAAGTGCCGCAGGGCAGCGTGGCCGCGCGCGTGGAGACGGTCGCAAAAGAAGTGCTGATCGACAATATGCTCGACCGCAAGGCGGCGGTGCTGTCGCGCGGCTATCGCCAGCGGCTGGGCATCGGGCTTGCGCTGATCCATGATCCGAAAATTCTGATTCTGGACGAGCCTGCCTCCGGCATGGACCCTGAGGCGCGCATCCAGCTTTCCCGCCTTGTGCGGCGGTTGCGGGCGCAGGGGAAAACGCTGATCGTGTCCTCCCATATCCTGAACGAGCTGGAAGATTATTGCACAGACATGCTGGTCATCCGCGACGGGCGGGTGGCAAAACATGTGGTGCTGCATGAATTTGAAACGGAAGCCAAGCGCACGCTGAGACTCTCCATCAGCGGCCTGTCGGACAAGCATCTGGGCATGTTGCAGCAAAGGCCGGAACTGGTGTTGGAAAACATCGAAGGCGAAACCGTCACCTGCGGTCTGCGCGGCGGCAAGGAAGTGCAGCACCGGCTGCTGGTCGATCTCCTGCGTTCCGGCTTGCCGATATACGATTACCACGCGGTGGCGCATTCGTTGCAGGAAGCATATATGCATGTTGCCGAAAGCACCGGCGGCAATACGGGAACATAAGGACGCAAGGGCATGAAGACCAAAACCGCCACCACGCAGGAATCCTACTGGCTCAGCCCCGAGCTGCAACGCCATCTCTGGCTGCGGTTTTCGCTTTTCCGCCTGCTGGCCGTGCCGGTGTTTATTTTGTGCGCGCTTTACGCCATCACCACCTTTTACGGCGAGGCCTGGCCGCGCGAGCTTTATGCCCGCGCCATCCAGTTCTACGGCATCCTGATCGTCATCTGGGGCAATTACGAGGCAGCGAATGTTTTGCGCGAGGAAGTGCGCAGCAATACGTGGGATTTTCAGCGCATGTCGCCCATGTCGCCCGCGGCGCTGATTTTCGGCAAGCTTTTCGGCGCGACATCCTATATCTGGTACGCCTCTCTGCCGCTTTTGGGGCTGGCGGTTTATGCATGGGTGACGCGTCTGGGCGGTTTTGCACCGGCCGTGCCCGCAGGGGCGGATGCGAAGGATGTTTTCTTTATGGTCTTTTTCATGATCGTCGCGGGGGTGGCGGGGCATGCGGTGTCTTTCCTAGCGTCTTTTGACGGCATGGTCGGTAAGACGCATTACGATCCGCGCAACCGCCAGCCGCGCAATATGACGGCCTTCCTCATGGGCATGGGTGTCAGCTTCGGCATCTATGCGCTGATCGGGCGGAATTTTTACCGCGGGCGCGGCTTTTTTGAAAAAACGCCCGTCGTGGAATGGTTCGGCATGACCTTTCCGTCGGAGTATTTTTCCATCGCCACGGTCGCGTTTTTCCTGTTCTGGATTTTTATGGGCATTTACCGCCTGGCGCGTCGGGAATTGATGTACCGCACCACGCCCATTTGCTGGTTTCTGGCCGTGGGCAGCATCGCGCTGTTTATGGCGGGGCTGGTGTATGATCCGCAGGTCCTGCGCCAGACCGACATGCTGGCGGAGAAAAAGGATTACGCCTGCCTCTTCTATTTCTTTGTCATGACGCTCGCGGCGACCTATTACGCCGTGCTGGGCGATGCGGCGGATACGCGCCGTTACCGGCGCATGTTCGCGGCCCTGCGCGGCGGCAACTGGCGGCACTTCTTTGAAAACATGCCGCAATGGATGGCTTCGGCCGTCTGGGTGCTGGGGGCGCTTGCGGTATTCATCCTCTATTCCGTCCGCGAAGGGGTGGAACAGGATATCGGCCTGTTCAATATCCGCATGTTCATGTCGCTGGCGCTTTCCCTGACGCTTTTCGCGCTGCGCGACATGATCGTGCTGCATATTCTCGCCCTGCTGGTGCCCGACCGCAAGCAGACGTTTGAACGCGTGGCCTATTACGTGCTGGTCTATTTCCTGTTGCCCGCCATTCACCTGTCGGTCGCGGTGAAAAATATGGAGATCAACCCGACCAGCGTGCTGGGCTTCAGCCAGCAGACGACGCTTTTCCATCCGGTCATGTATGCGGGCTGGTATTACCCCAATTTCTTCGCCATGTTCTCCGCCAGCCTGCTGCCGGTGCTGGTGCAGATATTCTATCTGCTGATTTGCATTGTCGTGATTTTCGGCATCCGTCCGCCGCAAAAGGAATCGGCGGCGGCCTCTGCCGAAAAGCCGCGCAAACAGGCCGCCGCCAACGCGCGGGATGATGAATGGGATAGCCCCGCATGACGACCGACGCCGCTGCCACTACCGCTGCCGCTGCCGCTGCCGAAAAACCCCGCGCCCTTGTGCATCCCTGGCTGGATATCTGGATGCTGGGCGGTCTTTCCTATCTTGGCTTGCTGGCGGTCTGGCTGGCAACGGATGTGGCGGGCATCGAGCTGCGGCACGATTTGCCGTGGTGGGTTTTTTATGCGGCCTTTGCCGTCAATTACCCGCATTTCGCCTATTCCTACCAGCTGTTCTACCGCAGCTATGTCGGGCGGCTTTTCGGGCCGGAAACGGAACCGCTGAACCGTGTGCGCCTGCTGCTGGCGGGGATTATCGTGCCCGCGCTGATGATCGGCTATTTCGCGCATGTCGGCATGGTCAAGGACCGCGACATGATGGGTTATGGCGTATCGGCCATGTTTTTCTTTGTCGGTTGGCACTACGTGAAGCAGGGCTATGGCGTTTTGATCACGGCCTCCATCTACAAAAATATTTTTTACCAGGGCTGGCAAAAGCACATTCTGGTTGTGAATGCCTATGCCGTCTGGGTCTATGCCTGGATGCGCGGCAATGCGGCCGTGTATAAACGCGATTATTACGATATCAAATACATGGCGATAGACATGCCGGACAATGCCGTTTTTATCGCGGGCTGCGTTGCGGCGGTGACGACGCTGCTCGCCGTTATCGCGCTGACGGCCTGCTGGCGCAAATGGCGGCGTTTGTCCTTTGGCGGGGTGCTGGGCTATACCAGCTCTTCCTATTTCTGGGTGTTGTTCGCCGCCGTGCATCCGCTGTTTTTCTACATGGTGCCGTTTTTCCATTCGCTGCAATACCTGACCTTTGTGTATAAATTCAAGAAAAGCGAATTTGAACAAACGCGCGGCGCGGCGGCGTCCTATCCGCGCCATTTGATGAAAACCGTCGCCTTCGTGCTGGCGGGTATTGTGCTGGGCGGGGCGATGATGGACTGGCTGCCCAAATGGTTTGACAATATGGCCGCGGTGCAAAACGCGGGTTTTACGCGCAATTACTTCCTTGTATCCTTCCTGCTGTTCATCAATATCCACCATTTTTTTATCGACAATGCCTTCTGGCGGCGGGACAACAAGGAGGTACAACAATACCTGTTCCGCGCGTGACGCGGCGCAAGCTGTTGCAATATCTTGCTGTTTTCGCCCTTGCCCGCGGCGCGCGGCTTAACCATTTGGTATGAATAAAAGGGTATAATAAACCGTCGGAAAAAACGGAGCGGAAAATGCACAAAAAGGCCCTTCAACGCCGCGTGATACTGGCGGGGCTGCTGGCAGCGGCAGCGCTGCCGCTGGTCTGGCCCTATGTGGCACGGGGCATGGACGGCGCGGCGGCGGATGCAAATGCCGCACCTTACCAAAAAACGGATGAGGAATGGAAAATGACACTGACTCCCGAGCAATACCACGTCCTGCGCGAGGAAGGGACGGAGCGCGCCTTTTCCAGTCCGCTGAACGATGAAAAGCGGGCAGGTACTTTTGTCTGCGCCGGTTGCGGCGCGCCGCTGTTCCGCTCCGAAACGAAATACAACAGCGGCACGGGCTGGCCGAGTTTTTATCAGGCGTTGCCCGATGCCGTGGCCACCAAAACGGACCATAAAATCGGCTATGCCCGCACCGAATACCATTGCGCGCGCTGCGGCGGGCATCAGGGCCATGTGTTCAACGACGGACCGCCGCCGACGGGCCTGCGCTATTGCAACAACGGCCTTGCCTTGCGGTTCATCCCCGCAGAAAATGACAGGAAAGAAGACTGATCCCCGCGAGAAGAGGCACGAAATGTCCCTGCGCCGTTATACGCTTTTATTGGCTTTGTTTTTGACCCTGTTGCCCGCAGTCGCGCAGGCGGACGAGGCGGCGCAGCTTTACGGCCGCAAATGGATGCTGATCTACATGGCCGGCACGCCGCCCGCAAAAGAGGCGCGCGCGGGCATGAGCATCGCCGGCGACGGGCGCATCAACGGCACGGGCGGTTGCAATACTTTCGTCGGCGTGGCGGAGGTATCGCTGGTGCATAAAACCATTTTCATCGGTCAGCTGACCTCTACGCTCAAAGGCTGCGCGGAGGATGTGATGCGGCAGGAAATCGGCTTCACCGCCGCGTTGCGTCAGGCCAATCTGTGGGAACTGGAGCCGACAGAAAACAAATTGCACCTGATGGACGAGGCCGGCACGCGCCTGCTCAGTTTCGTGGCCGATCCTGTCGAGGAAAAGCCGGCGGAGGAAAAAACGGAGGTTCTGTTGCCCGCCATTATCGGCCCCGAATGGGTGGTGGAGGATATCCGCAAGCGCGGCATTATCGACCGTTCCCACATGACGATGATCATCGGCGCGGACGGGCGCATTGCGGGATCGGCCGGTTGCAACCGCTATTTCGGGCAGGTCAGCGTTTCGGAAGGCGCCATTGAAACCCGCGCCGTTTCCAGCTCGCGCCGTGCCTGCTATGGCGAGGCCTTGCAAAAACAGGAAGCGAACTTCCTGCGCGCGCTGGATTCCGCCCGTACATGGCATATTGCCGATACGGGGCTTTTGTATCTGAAGGATTCTTACGGCAACGAAGTACTGCGCTTCAGCAAAAAATCCGCACCGCAAAAACCGGCGGAAGAATAGCCCCGTTCAATCCGCGCGGTAATTCGGCGCCTCGCGCGTGATGGTGACGTCGTGCACGTGGCTTTCGCGGTATCCCGCACCCGTCATGCGGATGAATTTCGCTTTTGCCTGCATATCCGCAACCGTCGCGCAGCCCGTATAGCCCATGGCGGCGCGCAGGCCCCCGACCATCTGGTGAATGACGGCGGCGATGGGGCCTTTATAGGGCACGCGGCCCTCGATCCCCTCCGGCACCAGTTTCTGGCTTTCCTTCACGCTGCCCTGCGCATAGCGGTCGGCGGAGCCGCGCACCATGGCGCCGACGGAGCCCATGCCGCGATATTCCTTGTAGGAGCGGCCCTGATACAAAATCACCTCGCCGGGGGCTTCGTCCGTACCGGCAAACATGCCGCCCAGCATCACGCAATCCGCGCCCGCCGCGATGGCCTTGGCCATATCGCCGCTGCTGCGGATGCCGCCGTCGGCGATGACGGGGATATTCTGCCGCCGCGCGACATCGACCGTATCCATGATGGCGGTCAGCTGCGGCACGCCGATGCCTGCCACAATGCGCGTGGTGCAGATGGAACCGGGGCCGATGCCCACCTTCAGGCAATCCGCGCCCGCATCGATCAGCGCTTTGGCAGCCTCGCCCGTGGCGATATTGCCCGCCACGATGCGCACGCGGTTATGCATGCGGCGGATTTGTCTGACCATATCGGCCACGCCCTTCGCATGCCCGTGCGCGGTATCGACGACGATCATATCGGCATCCGCCTCGATCAGCGCGGCGGCGCGCCGGAGGTTCTGCTCCCCCGTGCCGATGGCGGCGGCCACGCGCAGGCGGCCCTCCGCATCTTTCGCGGCGGTCGGGTGCAATTGCGCCTTTTCAATGTCCTTCACGGTGATCAGGCCGATGCAGCGGTCGCTGTTATCGACCACCAGCAGTTTTTCAATGCGGTGCTTGTGCAAAAGGCTTTTGGCTTTTTCCTTGTCGGCCTTGTTATAGACTTTCACAAGGTTTTCCGCCGTCATCAGCTCGCTCACCTTCTGGCGCGGGTTTTTGGCAAAGCGCACATCGCGGTTCGTCAAAATGCCGACCAGCTTGCCGCTCGTTTGCGTCACGGGCACGCCTGAAATGCCGAAATGACGCATCAGTTCCAGCGCTTCGGCCAGCGTCGCATCGGGATGGATGGTGAGGGGATTGACCACCATTCCCGATTCATAGCGCTTCACGCGGCGCCCTTCCCCCGCCTGCGCGTCGATATCCATGTTGCGGTGAATCACGCCCATGCCGCCTGCCTGCGCCATGGCAATCGCCGTGCCGCTTTCCGTTACCGTATCCATGGCGGCGGAGAGAAGGGGGATGTTGAGCATAATGTCCTGCGCGACGCGCGTCGACGTATCGGCCTCCAGCGGCTGGATGTCCGATGCGCCGGGCAGCAGCAGCACGTCGTCAAAGGTCAGGCCCTCTTGCGTGATGCGCGTGCGCGGATGCGCGGTAATTTTGGATTTGGACAGCTTCCCGCCGCCCGCCGCGCCCCCGCCGGTTTTTACCTTGCGCGCGCCGGTTTTTGTTTTGACCGCAGATTTCTTGGATGTTTTCGCCATACCCGCAACCTTCTTTTGAGATGAACATTGTTCAGTGCCGTGGTTGCACTTTTTTATAGAGCAGATGGTGGGGGATGTCTATGGCAGAATCAGTCTTTAATGCGCAGTAATTTACGCAAAATCATCCGCAAAATGCCCAGCGCCACAAAGGTTAGCCAGAAAAGGATACCGCCCATTATGAGCGTTTCCTCGGTCAGGCGGCAAGGTGTGTCCATGAAGCGCCAGTTGGCTTTGTTGCGGTAATACCCGCTGCCGTTCGTGACGTAGGTTTTGGCGTCGCTGCCGTGTGCGGAAGGGTCATACTTGATAAAATCGCCACCGTCTTTGACGTAAACTCCTTTTTTGGCAGGGCTTGTATAAACGCAGGCCGTTTGTCCCGTATTCGTACCCATGAAGAAGGGGGAAAGAATGATGGTTGTGAGCAAGGCTACGGCTATTAGGACGGGATAGCTCGTACAAATTTTAATGGTATTGGTTAAATAGGACTTTATAAACTCTAATTTGCTCATTCTCTGGCTGCTTCATCAAGTGCTGCATAGACATCAAGTACTTTGATTTTTGAAAGCTTACTTTTTTCTAAAGTATAGAATACAATTTCCTCTGCAAAAACGCTTCGCGCATCTATATGTTCCTGCATATCCTTTCTGCCAAGTAGGTTGCAGATTATCAGGCTGCTATTTATATCATATTGAATACCAAGAGTAGTGCTAAGGGTGTCTATAACTTTCCCGTTATGCACATCAACAATCCAATGCGACTGACAAGAAGAGCCGCAGCCATGGCTGATGACTGCATAATGGCCATTAAAATTAGGGCCTTTCTTTAAGCCGTTGCGTAGCCGTGTTCTGAACGTCCATGCTTTTTTATGGCTCGTCCAGTTGATGTCGTTGGCGTAAGGCGTGCTTCCGGATTTCTCTGCAGGATAGTCTTCAAATTTTGGCAGGTCTGTGATTTGGTAAGATTTTCCATCGAAGTTAAAGGATAGCTGACCGTCGAAGCGCGGCGTTAAGATATCTCCTTTTGCAGGTGTAAAGGCATAAACACAGCAAAATCCAAATAGAAAAAACAGCCCAATGCGCATACTCACTCCCATTCAATCGTCCCCGGCGGTTTTGACGTGATGTCGTAGACCACACGGTTCACGCCGCGGACTTCGTTGACAATGCGCGTGGCGACATGGCCGAGGAAGCTGTGCGGCAGGGGGGCGTAATCGGCGGTCATGCCGTCAACCGATGTGACGGCGCGGAGCGCGAGCACGTGGTCATAGGTGCGACCGTCGCCCATCACGCCCACGGTTTTCACGGGCAGCAGCACGGCAAAGGCTTGCCATGTTTCGCGGTAGAGGTCGTGTTTGTGCAGTTCCTCGATATAAATCGCATCGGCGGCGCGCAGGATGTCGAGTTTTTCCTTCGTAATGTCGCCGGGAATGCGGATGGCAAGCCCGGGGCCGGGGAAGGGGTGGCGTTCGATGAATTTTTCAGGCACGCCCAGCGCGCGGCCCAGCGCGCGGACTTCGTCCTTGAACAAGCTGCGCAGCGGTTCTACCAGCGCGAACTGCAAATCATCGGGCAGGCCGCCGACGTTGTGGTGGGATTTGATCGTCACCGTCGGCGCGCCGGAGAAGGAAACGCTTTCGATCACATCGGGATAAAGCGTGCCCTGCGCCAGAAACTTCGCCGCGCCTGCCTTTTTCTTCGCGCCTTCAAAAACATCAATAAAGGTTTTGCCGATGATCTTGCGCTTTTGCTCGGGGTCGGTAACGCCTGCAAGGCGGGAGAGGAAAATCTCCTCCGCATCCTCATGCACCAGTGGGATGTTGAAATGGTCGCGGAACAGGGAAACAACCTCCGCCGCCTCGTTCCGGCGCATCAGCCCCGTATCCACAAAAACGCAGGTCAGCTGATCGCCGATCGCGGCATGCAGCAGGGCGGCAACGACGGTGGAATCCACGCCGCCCGAAACGCCGCAGATCACTTTTTCCCGCCCGACCTGCGCGCGGATATCCTCGATCATCTCGTCGCGGAAAGCCGTCATCGTCCAGTCGTTTTTGCAGCCCGCGATTTTCAGCACAAAGTTTTGCAACAGCGCCGCGCCCTTCGGCGTATGCGCGACTTCGGGGTGGAACTGCACGCCGTAGAATTTGCGGCGCTCATCCGCCACGGCCGCATGTGGGCAGCTGTCGTTCGCGCCGATGGTGGCAAAACCCGCGGGCAGATCCCTGACACTGTCGCCGTGGCTCATCCAGACCTCCGCCGTGCCGTCTGCGGCCACGCCGTCAAACAGCGGGTGGTTTTCGGCCCTGATGAAGGCGCGGCCGAATTCGCGCTTGTCGGAAGTCGCCACATGCCCGCCCAGTTGCTGGCACATGGTCTGCAACCCGTAGCAGATGCCAAGCACGGGCACGCCCAGCTCGAAAATCTCCTGCGGCGCGCGGGGGGCGTTTTGCGCGGTGACGGAGGCGGGCCCGCCCGAGAGGATCACCGCCTTCGGCTTCAGTGCCAGCAAATCCGCGACCGGCGCGTTAAAGGGTTTCAGCACCGAATAGACGCCTGCCTCGCGCACGCGGCGGGCGATCAGTTGCGTAACCTGTGAACCGAAATCGAGAATCAGCACGGTATCGTGTTCGGCGGCGGGCGTTTGGGGGGGCGTTTGTTGGCGGGCGGAATCTTGCATGGCAAAGCCTTTCGACAGCGGCGGCGGGAATGGGTTTTTGTATCATCCGCCGTGCGTTTTGTCAGGTTTTATCCGCGCCTTGCCGCGAGGTTTTTCGGGGGCGTGAGGTTTTTCGGGGCCGCGCGGGTTTCGGGCGCAGCGGCGTTTGAAAAAAAAACGATAAAAAATAAACGGGGTTGAAGCGGCGCGGGAATCCCGCTAGGTTTGCACGCCGCAGGAAATACGGAAACTTAACAACGCTCAGGAGCCATGCCATGACCCAGCCGACGCCCGCCACGCATAAAGTCGACATCCGCCGTCTCGACGGTACGACGCATAGCGCCGACAAGGGCTATCTTGAAATGAAAGATCCCAGCGTCATCCGCATGGCGGACGGCAGCTATCAGATGTATTGCAGCCTCGGCACCTCCGTCACGCAGCAATGGGTGGTCGGCCGTTTCGCCGCCACGCATCCCGGCGGCCCGTGGCAGGAGCTGCCGCATGCCGAGATTGAAAACGTGGAAGGCGCGGAGGTTTGCGCCCCTGCCGTCATGCTGTCGCAAAAAGACGGCAAGCCGCTGTTTGAAATGTATGTGCAAACCACCTGCTTCAGCCCGGGCGGCGTGATTGCCTATGCGACTTCCGAAGACGGGCAGCATTTCACCGGTGCGGAAAAACCGGCCATGCGCTGCGCGGATCTGACGGAGGAAGACCGGAAGAACATCATGAGTCTTTATGATGTCGGCATGTCCGAATTTGACCTGAACGGCAAAACTGTGGAATGCATGGTGTTTTCAGGCTACCGCCGCGTCGGCTGCGGGGATGTGTTCATGTCCTTGCGCGAAAAGCCGGCGGAAGGCGGGCAAAACGGCGCATGGTCGCAGCCCAAACTGGTGTTGAAGCAGGAAGACGTGCCCTTCCACAACCGCCCCGACAGCGACAACTTCGAATGGGGTCTGGAAGGCGTCAAAATCGACAAGCTGGCCGATGATGCCTATCTGATGACGGGCGTTTGCTTCCTCGACCTGCCGAACGAGGCGCGCGGCACGCGCCAGCGCGTGTTCTTCGCCGCTGCCGCTTCGCCCGAAGGTCCCTATGTGCCCATGCGCACGCCGATAGAGCCGACGGCCTATCCCGAAGGCAAGGGCGAGAACGGCCATCCCGATACCATCGATATGGGCGATATGCTCGGCCTGCTGTATCAGGAACGCGCGGGCGAGGGCAAACCGTGGCATTTGTGTTATACGGCGTTCAAAAAAGCCGATCTGGTGGCGGAAATCCGCGCCGCGCTGCGGCCTGCCGCGCCGGCTGTGGGGCATAAACCGCCGACGATCTGAACAATATCGTATCTGCGATATTTTTCTTTCGATAAGGCCCGCTTGTACAGGCGGGCCTTATGTTATCCGCGATAGGGCTGGCCTGCGGCGGGCAGGGTTTGCTATCCTGTAGACCGCACCGCGTTTACGGGGGCGGCGCAGGAAAGGGGGCGTAATGCAGGTTTTTCTGGCAGCGGAGCAATCTTGCGACATGGCATTCAACGGGCCCATGCGTTCCGGCCTTGTGCTGGATTCGCGCAGCCTGCTGGTGAAGGGCTATACCGATTATCAGGCGCAATTGCGCAAAACCCTGCAGGGGCTTTTCAGCGGCGAATGGTTCATGCCGCATGTGCCGTACCGTGACAACGGCATGAAAATCGATATCGATACAAAACGCGGCAATACGATTATCCCCGAATATTTCATCGGCCGCCGCCTCTCGGGCGCGGCGTTGCAGGCACTGCTGGATGAATACGGGCTGTGCGATCATATCTGGCCGACGCGGGACGGCATTGCCGTGATGGAAGACGGCTGTTTTTATATCGACAGCATTGATATCCGCATGTATGACCTCGGCTACGGTTCCGTCATTTTCAACGGCCGTATCAAGGCGGCGCGGGACCTGTCGCTGGCCGCGTACCGCGAGCTTGCCGAGCGCATCGGTTCGGAGCTGAATGAATACAGGGAGCTGTTTACCGGCACTTTTGAAAAAGTCGCCAAGGTTGTCGCGCCCGAATACGTTCTGTTCAATTTCCACGACGGGCTGCAAAAAGAGGAATTCTGGCAGCGGGTCAGCTTCGGCCATGCCATCGGCACCATGTTCTGGGCGCACCGCCTGTTTGAAGTGCCTTGCGACGGCGAAAACGAATTCAGCGCGCGCCGCGAGGCCTGCAAGGCGCTGGTCTATAGCGAACAGGCGGACCAGCTCGCCGATTGCTCCATCCGTCCCGATATGGCCTTTTATCCCGGCAACGGCAATTCGGCGGTGATCTATGACCGCCGCAGCGCGCCGCAGGGGGAAAAAGACATTCTGGCCGAAATGGTCTGTGTGCAAAACGTGTTCTATGTCACGGCGGAGGATATCGACCGCGATTTGTTTTATCTGTCCAACGAACTGGACCGGCGCAAACATACGCAGGACATGAAAACGCTGGAAAAGCAATCGCGCATTATCGTGGAATACCAGTCCAAGATTTCGCTGTTCGTCGCCATGTATGACGATTTTGACAATCATCTGGACCCGCAATCCGTCAAGGTCTGGCATGCGCTGGAATCGGCCTGGCAAACCCGCGACCGCTTCCGCAATCTGGATACCAAGCTGGACATGATCGATAAAATCTACCGCCGCATCATGGAAAGCCTGTCGCATTTGTATGATAAAAGGCTGGGAACCTTTGTGCTGGCCTTTACGTTGATCAGCACGTTGTCCGTCATTGTCGATACCGTGGACTTCACGCAGGGCGGCGATCTGGGCCCGCCCAGCTTGCTGCGTCTGGTTGTTCTCGGCGCCATGGGGGCAATGGTGCTGTTTCTTGCGGTGCGCCTGCTGCGCGCGCGTGATTAACGGCGTTAAGTTTGGCAAAAAGCCGCATCGCGGCTTGCACCGACGGCGGGCGGCTTTTATACTCGGGCCACGCCGGATATATGGGCGGCTAGAAACGAGGGGATCCGGAATGAAGAAAATTGTGACAATGGCTTTTTTTAGGGCGTCCTTGCCGGCCGGGGGTG
>Ga0182793_1000442_pt1 | contig 33226 bp, 31 predicted proteins | sample Passage237A_FD_130498 | JGI IMG/M metagenome (GOLD analysis project Ga0182793, IMG submission 130498) | Cellulose adapted compost microbial communities from Newby Island Compost Facility, Milpitas, CA, USA - Passage2 37A (version 2) (version 2) ... | reverse complement strand
CCGCCGCGACAGCGCCGAGGGCGATGCGATCCTGCGGTCGTTTGGGGCCGGCCAAACTCGGCTCGACCGAGCCGAGATCCAATTCCAGTATCGAGCTGTACTGCGCATCCGGCGTGGTGTCGTCGCGCCAGAAGCCCTGGGCTTTTGCGTAGGCTTCCACCAAATCCACTTGGCGTTGGTCGCGGCCGGAGAGGCTGAGGTAATTCAAGGTTTCCTGATCAATCGGGAACAGGCCGCACGTAGCGCCGTATTCCGGGGCCATATTACCGATGGTGGCGCGGTCAGCGAGGGGCAGATTGCTGAGGCCGGGGCCGAAAAATTCCACGAATTTTCCAACCACACCGGCTTTTCTGAGCATTTGCGTGACGGTTAACACGAGATCGGTCGCGGTGGCGCCTTCGCGCAATTTGCCGGTGAGGCGGAAGCCCACCACTTGCGGAATCAACATGGTGATCGGCTGGCCGAGCATGGCCGCCTCCGCTTCAATACCGCCGACGCCCCAGCCGAGTACGCCCAGGCCGTTGATCATGGTGGTGTGGGAGTCGGTGCCCACCAGCGTATCCATCACCAATAAGGTCTTATCGCCGCTGCGCTCCTTCATCACTACCTGCGCGAGATATTCCAAATTCACTTGGTGAACAATGCCGGTGCCCGGTGGCACCACGCGGAAATTGTCGAAAGCTTTTTGCCCCCAACGCAGAAATTGATAGCGCTCGCTGTTGCGCTCGAATTCCAACTCGATATTGCGGGCGAGGGCGTCCGGGCGTCCGAATTCGTCCACCATCACTGAGTGGTCGATCACCAGATCCACCGGGCCCAGCGGATTGATGCGCGCAGGATCAGCGCCGAGCTGACGCATGGCGGCGCGCATGGCTGCGAGGTCCACCACGGCAGGCACGCCGGTAAAGTCCTGCAATACCACCCGCGCCGGGGTGAAGTTGATTTGATAATCCGGGTCCGCCGTCGGCTGCCAGGCCAGCAGCGCTTCTATATCCCGCTGGGTTACATTCACGCCGTCCTCTTTGCGCAACAGGTTTTCCAGAAGGATCTTCAATGCAAACGGCAGGCGCTGAACCTGTTCCTTAGGCAAAGCCTGCAGAGAGAAATACGCGTAGGAGTCTCCGTCGAGGTTTAATTGGGAGAGCGCCTTAAAACTGTTGGAATTTGGCATCTGGTCACCTCCGATGTATGTGAAAAAAGGAACCCGGTGGAACGCCTGGCTGTGCAGGTGAGGCCCGTCCCGGCTGGCAATAAGTTCTGACCTTGATTTCGCTCGCTATACTCAAAAAAACTAACGCCACCTGTGAATACAGAGTGGCTTTGCAATCACAACAGCGATAAATCGAGTGATGTTAACAGGCCCTAGAGCAACGTCTGTTCGGAAGCCGCCCGACTGGAGGCGTTTTAGGCACAATCATGCTCTTTTGCTGCCGGTAATGCTGGCGGTTCACCTTGGCGAAGTGATAGGACCACAAACCGCATGACAGCAATGAATAAAGGCCTGGAGCGTCGCGCCCCTCAGCGCAGTTGGTTGCGCAAAACCCTGCGCTGCTCCCAGGTGGAAGCGGTGGCGTCGTCCACCATGACCGCGACGGGCGACAACTTCTTCAATGCTTTTGCGATTTATCTTCAGGCCAGCATAGTACAAATGGGCTGGCTTACGGCATTTCCGCAATTTTTTGGCGCGGTATTTCAATTGCTGTCCGTATGGCTCGGCGCGTATATCCACCGACGGGTGTTGATCACCATTTTTGCCATGATTCAGGCATTGGTGGTCGCGGGTATGGGGGTGTTGGCGCTGTTTCACCCGGAGTGGGGCATGCTGGCGCTGATCGTGTTAGCGATTTTCTATCACGCCAGTATGAATGTCATTCAACCCCAGTGGCGCGCATGGATGGGCAGCATAGTGCCGCGCCGCCGCCGCGGAGTTTTTTTCGCCTCGCGCACCCGCCTGACCATGGCCACGTCACTGGTGGTATTCCTCGCGGGGGGCGCCATGCTCAGTTTAAGCGAGGCTTCCGGTAAAGCCTGGTTGGGATTTTTATTGCTCTTTGGCGCAGCCTCTATAGGCCGATTTATCTCCGCTTGGTTGTTATGGAAAATGCACGATCCTGATCCCCACGTACCGGCGGCGCAGTCGCGCCAATTTGCCGAAACCATGCGCCACACACTGCACTCGCTTAAGGACAGAACCTTCCGCAATTACAGTTTATTTGTTGCCGGTATGCAGGGCATGGTCGCCATATCCGCGCCGTTTTTTGCCGTGTATATGCTGTCGGAATTGCAGTTCTCCTATTTGCAGTACAGCCTGTGCAGCATCTCCTCCATCGCCACACAATTTATTACGCTCAAATTTTGGGGGCGCATGAGTGATCGCTTCGGCAATCGCCTCGTTATGGTGATCACCAGCTGCATTCTGCCGACCTTGCCGTTGTGGTGGCTGATATCGCCGAATTTTTATTACCTGCTCTGGGTGCAGGCGATTTCAGGGTTTGCCTGGAGCGGGTTTTCCCTCAGTACGGCCAATTACCTTTACGACATTCGCCCGCACCGCACCAACTTTGCCGGCTACGCTGCTGTGCAGTCCGCCATAGGGGCGACGCTGGTCTTTGCCGGCGCGTTGTTCGGCGGTTATCTCGCTGCAGCAGCACCTTACATCCGCGACCATTTGCCCTTCGGGTTGGGCAGTGCGATTTTTGTCGTGTTTATTTGCAGCGCGCTGCTGCGCAGCTTGGTGTCGCTGTGGTTTATTCCCCGCGCCGTGGAACCGCGAGTGCGCCATCATCCGCACCTTCTCAAAATCGTCTATCGCGTGGCGCGCTTTAATGCGATTTCGGGGATGGTATTGGATTGGTTGACGGTCACCAGTCGCAAAGACGAAGAAGCTAAGAAATAATCAGCTAGCCTTCCTATCGCGAACAGAACGGTTTTTCTCGATTAAGCTCTTTTCTATTAAATACGGCCAATAGCGCCGAGGCATATGGCGCAGATGCAGTTTGGTGTTGTTGCGCTGCTGAATGTTGACGGAGTGGAAATAACTCACCCACAGCTGTTGATACAAATCCTCTTTTGCGTCCCGCCAATCAGTCTCGCTGGATTTCGTGCACAGGCTTGCCAATAATTGGTGATCCGATTTTATAAAGTTTGTGCTTTCGAGATCGTAATAGAGCGCGTAGTGGCGCAATGTATCCAATATCACCCACCGTTGATCAGCATAGCGTTTTTCAAAATGCGACCCGATCAGCGGCAACACATTAAAATCCGGGTTGACGGCAGCGTGGAAAATGCCATTCGCGGATTTTTGAAAACGCACAAAGGCGTGCATGCGATGCACTTCGCGACCGATCATTTTTTCGATACGCAGGGCCTCGGCAATATAGGGGTTGGCGTAATTGCCGAGCACATCTCCCTGTCTGCTATCCATAATCGTTTTAATAAAGCGAAAAATGCTGATTTCAAACTGAGGCAGTTCGGATAAATGCATCTTGTAAACCAGCAGGGAGGCGCGCCCGTCGCTTTTGCGATCCAAGGCGCTCAGCACGCGCCCCGCTTTTGCGTCGTCAGTGGCTACACGGCGGTTTTGATCCAACAATCCGAGTTGGTTGTGGCTCTCCACAATAATATCCACCGGCACAATCCGCTCGGCAAAAATCTGGAAAACCGCGCTCAGAAGCCCTTCAAAACTGCCGTCGTAGGTGTAAATGTTCATCCGAACAAACTCATCTGCGGCGAGCTGCGCGAATGATCCAGTGCGAGAATTTGCGCGCGAATACCCGCAGGCTGGCTTTGGCCCAAAGTCTGCGGTATGCCTGGGCATTGAATAAAGTAACGTGCACGTTTAACTACGACGCCTATGGCTTGTAAATGATCGAAGCGCAAGCGCTGGTGCTGGCGCGACGACACGATTTTTTGTGCTGATTTAACGCCTATGCCTGGCACTCGCAAAATCCGCTCGTAGTCATCGCGATTGATGTCCACGGGAAATTGCTCCGGATTGCGCAGGGCGTAACTCAGTTTGGGGTCTACTTCCAGATCGAGATCCGGATTTTGCGGCGACACGATTTCATCGACGGAAAAGCCATAAAAACGCATCAACCAATCCGCCTGATAAACCCGATTTTCCCGCACCAGGGGTGGCGCTTTTACCTGGGGGACGCGATTGTCCGTAGCGATGGGAATATAGCCGGAGTAATAAACCCGACGGAGTTTTTGTTTTTGATACAAATTATCCGCCAAACGCAGAATCTGCAGATCATTTTCCGGCGACGCCCCGACGATCAATTGGGTGCTCTGGCCCGCCGGCAGAAACAACGGCGTTTTTCGCACTTTGGGTTTGCTCTCCTGATATTGCGCTTTTTCTTCCGCCAGATAATTCATCGGATTGATAATGTCCGGGTAGTTTTTTTCCGGTGCTACCTTTTGCAGGCTTTGTTCCGAGGGAATTTCGATATTCACGCTCAGCCTGTCAGCAAATAATCCGGCTTCGTGAAGCAATTCCGGGCTCGCACCTGGAATAGCTTTGAGATGAATATAACCGTTGAAATTGTGTTCCCGCCGTAGCATGCGCGCCACGCGCACCAGCCGTTCCATGGTGTAATCCGCATTTTTAAAAATGCCAGAGCTGAGAAACAAGCCTTCGATATAGTTGCGCCGGTAGAAATTGATGGTCAGATCGACGACTTCCTCCACGGTAAACGCGGCTCGCCGCACGTCATTGCTGCGCCTACTCACACAATAGGCGCAGTCGAAAATGCAGTGGTTGGTAAACAGAATCTTTAGCAGCGAAACGCAGCGGCCGTCCTCGGTATAGCTGTGGCAGATACCCATGCCTTCGGCGTTACCCAAGCCTTTGTTTTGATTGGATCTTTTGCTGCCGCTGGACGCGCAGGAGGCATCGTACTTGGCCGCGTCGGAGAGCACTTGCAGCTTTTCGATAATCTTGCTCATGGAAATTGCCGTAAATACTGGTTGAAAATACAGTATCAGGCTGAGCAGCAAAGTCAATGCCAGTGGGGTGTGGCGCCAGTTGCTAGATCCCGGCGGGGCGATCACCAGAACGTTCTTGAGGTTGAAAGCCTCGGCCGCTTATTCCAGGACTGCTTGATGACCATTGGTGGAGAGTTTTTGGGTTGGATTGCGTAGCAGCAATACCAGAGGAATGGCCGCCAAGGTAATCCACATCATCAGGCGGAAATCCTGCAAGTAGGCGAGGGTAGCGGCCTGCCTTGTAACCTCGGCATTGATCATGGCGAGTCCAGTGGGACTGTCGAGATCAAATGCGCCGGATTGCGCCGCCTGCTGGAGTGGCAGGTTGAACGGCGTAATGTAATCGGCGAAAACTGCATGATTAATTTGCGTACGCTGCGACAGATAAGTGACCACCACGGAAATTCCAATACTGCTGCCGATATTGCGCATCAGGCTGAACAATGCTGTGCCCTCGTTGCGGAACTTCGGTGCCAGTGTGGAAAACGTGATAGTGGATAAAGGCACAAAAATAAAGCCCAAGCCAAAGCCTTGAGTGACACCGGTTTTCACAATGGTAAACGCCGTCGTTTCGGTGGTATATAAAGTCATTTCCCAGAGCGAAAAGCTGGTCAGCAGCAATCCGGTCAAAATCAGCAAACGCACATCCACGCGGCCTGCCAATTTGCCCACGGTTACCATGGCGATCATGGTGCCGATTCCACGAGGCGCGAGTAAAAATCCCACGTCAATAATCGGATAGCCCATCAGGTTTTGCATAAATGGCGGCAATAAGGCCATGGTGGCGAGCAGAATAATGCCCACCACAAAAATAAAAAGCAGACCGACGGAATAATTCCGGTCTTTAAAAATGCTCGGCTCGATAAACGGATTGCGGTAGGTAAAAATGTGGGAGATAAATAAGTAAAGGCCCAGCCCAGCCAAAATCGCTTCTGCCACAATTTCATAACTGCTGAACCAATTTTGCGATTCGCCGCGATCCAGCATCATTTGCAGTGCGCCTATGGCCAAGGCCAACATAGCAAATCCAAACATGTCAAAGCGACGATTGTTATCGGTAGGTGTTTCCTTCACAAAGGCCGCAAGGCCAAACCACGCAAGCAGGCCGAAAGGCAAATTGATATAGAACACCCAGCGCCAGTTGTAATACTCCGTCAACCAGCCGCCGAGGCTCGGCCCGAGAATAGGGCCCACCATCACACCCACGCCCCAGATGGCCATAGCGGAAGCGTGTTTTTCTTTCGGATAGGTATCTAACAACACTGATTGGGAAAGTGGCACCAGACATGCGCCGAAAATTCCTTGTAGTAAACGGAAAACAACCAATTGGCCGAGACTTTGTGCGGCGCCACAGAGCATCGACGCTGCAGTAAATCCCAACACGGAAATCATAAAAACTTTTTTGCGGCCAATGCGGGCGCTGAGAAAACCCGTAAGCGGCATAAAAATCGCAGCAGCGACAATATAGGACGTCAGCACCCAGGAAATCTGATCCTGGGTCGCACCCATAGCACCTTGCATATGCGGCAGGGCCACATTCGCAATGGTGGTATCCAGAGCCTGCATGATGGTGGTCAGCATCACCGAGACGGTAATAAAGCCCGGATGGGCGTTGGGTCTGGATAAAGAACGGGAGAGGGACGTCATGGCACGAATTAAATCGACAGACCTAAAAGGCGGCGTTTATGGCCGGTTTCAATCGCCACCTCGGCGCTTAAACCTGCGCGCAATAATTCGTTATCTGTGCCGTCATCAATTTTGATGCGCACAGGAACTCGCTGCGCGATCTTCACCCAATTCCCTGTGGCGTTTTGCGCGGGAATGACGGAAAACTCCGCGCCGGTTGCCGGACTCAAGCTCTCCACCACGCCATGCCATACGCGATCTGGATAGGTATCAATATGAATGGTCACGGGCTGGCCCGGGCGGACATAAGTTAAATCCGTTTCCATAAAATTCGCTTCCACGCGCGCGGACTGCGTCACCACAAGCGACATGGAAATATTGCCGGAGTGAACGTATTGGCCGACTCGCGGTGGTTGGGTGATAGTGCCGGATTGCGGCGCGCGCACTTCGGTGCGAGCAAGGTCCAGTCGCGCTTGATGCAGTCCCGCTTCCGCAGCGCGAAATTCCGGGTGTTGTTCAACAGGCGCGGTCACATCACCACCAAGAGCCTGGGCAATGCGCTGCAAGTCCTGTTCGAGCACGCGAATTTGTTGTTGCGCAATATCGGTATTTTGTTGGGCCTCAGCAAAATTCGCGTCGGAGACAAAATGCTGTTTGATCAGCCCTGCCTGACGCTCCTGTTCTTTTTTGGCAAATTCATAACGTGTGTGGGCAAGCACGAGTTCCGCCTGTTTTTCCGCGTAAGTGGCTTGGAGGGCGGCCAATTCCGTGCGCGTCTGTGCCACGTGCGCCTCCGCTTGAGTAACGCCTATGACAAGACTTGCCGGGTCCAGGCGGAATAAAACTTGACCTGCTTCTACATGTTGGTTTTCTGTCACCAGTGTTTCAATGACAGGACCGGAAACTTCCGAGCTGATCGGCACCAGATCAGCTTTTACATAGGCATTATCAGTTTTAACCGTCCCACCTCCGCTTAAATAAATCGCTCCACCAGTGACAAGGGCAAGCAGCGGAATTACTACCAGCAATATCAGTCGTTTGCTCGATTGCTTGCGGGAGACGAGCACGGCGGTTTCATCAGGTTTATGCAAAGTCATATCGTTCATGGGTTTCTCACAACTTTCGACATCTATTGGCTGGAAAGCCGACTGCGAATTTTTTGCAGAGCAGACATCAACACAGTGATTTCCTGCTCAGAAAAATCGCGAGTAGCGTCCTTGCGAATGGCCGCGCTCACGTCTTCAATGGCGTCCAAATGGGGCTGCGCGGCTTCGGTTAAATAAATCAAATGGGCACGTCGGTCGGTTGGGTCTGGCTTGCGGACGACGAGTTCCATTTCTTCCAATTGATCGATCAGTCGCGCCAGGGTAATGGGCTGTACTTCGAGTTGATCTGCCAATTCCACTTGCCGCACTCCCTCCTGGTGGAAGATGTAAACCAGTGCGCGCGCTTGGGCCAAGGTCAGGTCGCTGCCTTCCAGGCGCTGTTTAAAAGCCCTTCGTAGCAGGCGGGTAACGTCCACCATCAAAAAACCCAGAGTTTCTCGTCGGTTATTCATGCGTTCTCCATATAATAAGCATGGCTCACTATATAGATGGCTTAGATTTGCTGCAATGGCGAAGAATGGATATGGCTAGATCAAGTTCTTTTAAAAAGGATTTTGAAAGACGAGGGGATTCTTAAAAGGACGGAATAAAGAGAGAGGGGCGCTAGGCCCCTCGACATATTATTTCCCCGCACCGAGACGCAGCGCGTCCAAGGTTTGTTGATCGAATACGGTATTAGTATTGCGATTAAAAATTCCGGAGGAAAAATTATCTAGGCCGCCGGCGTCCCAATAGAAGGGCAGAATGCCGTTTTCCAAGGCTTTTTGCGTGACGTAGCGGTGGAAGTAGGCTCGCGATGCCAAATGCAGTTCTAGCGCCGCGCCGGAGAGCTGGCCGGTGCGACGCTGCGCGCAGTATTCGCCGAGGATCACCGGAATGCCCTTATTCACAAATTGCTGTTTGACGATTCCGAACAGGCGATCGACTTCGTCCTCTTCACCCCAGGTGGCATTGCGGGAGGTATCCGTGGTGGAGTGGAAATTACGGCCCCAGTAAAAAAACTGTTTGCCCCAATCGGCGTCTTCCGACATCAGGGTAAATTGGTAGGGCGTATAGAAATGCAGCTCCGCCATCATGCGATTCTGCAGAGTATCCACCGGCAATTGGCGCATCAGTTGGTCGGTCAATTCGATATCCGTACGTGGCCCTTGCACAACCAGCACGCGATAGGCGTTTTTGCCACCGGTAGCGCGCACCGCGTCGACGAAAGTCTGGTGGTAGGACTCCAGCACCGCCATCTGGCTGGCGTTATCGACGTTCGGTTCGTTGGCGCTGGCAAACATCACACGTTCATCAAAATCGCGAAGATGTGTGGCTATCTGCTGCCAGAAGGCGCGCTGCTTGTCGTTGACCTCCGCCTTTTTGGCTTCGGTGATATTGTGCTCCAGCCAGCCTTCATCCCAATGAATATTCACCACCACATACAGGCCAGCATCCACCGAGTACTGCACCACCTCGCGCACGCGATTCAGCCAGGCTGAGTCGATCTTCGCAGTGCTCTGGTTGGCGTACTGGTTCCAGGATACCGGCAGGCGGATCGCATCAAAGCCGCTTTGCTTCACCAGCTGGATAAATTGACTGGTGGTTTTGGGATTGCCCCACGCGGTCTCGCCGCCGATAGCTTCCAAGGTATTGCCTAGGTTCCAACCCAGCTTGATGCGGCTTGCAATCTCAGTGGCTGTGCTGCTCATGCCGGTGGCGTCCGGTGCTATGGGGTTGGTGTTGTAGTCGGGATAGCGGGACGCCACGCCGCTTGATGAGGAGCTGGAGCTGCTTGAGCTGGACGAAGACGACGAAGAGCTCGAGCTGCTGGACGAACTCGAACTGGATGAGGAACTGCTACTCGAAGAAGAACTACTGCTCGAAGAAGAGCTGGATGAGGAATTGCCCGATCCCGTGCCACCGCCGCAGGCGGTCAATAGAAAGAGCAGGGCGAAACAGGTCCAAATGGGTACGCATTTTTTCATGTGGCTTTCTACCTTTTGTTTTTGTGGTTGGTGCACCGGCGATGGTAAAAAAACCAATTGAAAAAAGGCGTTTGAGAAATAATGCATTCCGCACGAAAGATAGAAATTTTGGTGAGAGAAAAGAACAAGGCCGATTCTTGTGATGGCGTTCACGCAGTTGTATACCCTGAGCAATGTGAACGGGCGAACGGAGATGTTTTATAAAGGAATAATATGATTATTGGTGAAGCCTTTTAATGATCAGATGATATGGCGGCGCTATGAGCGAATTTCGAATTGGTATTTCCGGCTGGCGCTATGTTCCGTGGCGGAAAAACTTTTATCCTGAAGGTTTGACTCAGGCGCGGGAATTGTATTTTGCGTCGCGCTCGGTCAACAGCATCGAGATCAACGGCTCCTTTTACGCGCTGCAGACGCCGGAGCGGTATCAAAATTGGCATGATGATACACCCGACAATTTCAAGTTCAGCGTCAAGGCTCCCCGCTATGTCACCCATATCCGTCGGCTTAAAGATGTTGAACATCCGGTAGCCAATTTTTTCGCCTCTGGCGTGCTGCATCTCAAGAAGAAGTTGGGGCCGATTCTCTGGCAATTTCCACCCAGCTTTAAATTTGACCCCGAGCTGTTTGAAGCTTTTCTGAAACTCCTACCGCACACCGCCAAAGATGCGACTAAGGTGGTGCAGAAATACCATGATTTTGAAAACCCGACGACACAAAGTCAGCGTCTGCGTCACTGTGTGGAAATCCGCAACAAAAGTTTTATCGAACCGGAATTTTTTGACCTGCTTAGCAAATACAAGGTCGCTTTCGTGTTTGCGGATTCAGCGGGGCGCTTCCCTTATGCCGAAGAAATCACCAGCGACTTTATCTATATGCGCCTGCATGGTGATACTGAGCTGTATAAAAGCGGCTATACCGACGAGGCATTAGATCGCTGGTTCAGCCGCATGAAAACCTGGAGCCGCGGCAATCAGCCCGGGGATGCGCACTTGGTCCGATCAAAAAAAGCGCAAACAGCGAGCGAAGAGCGCGATGTTTTTTGCTATTTCGATAATACTGACAAACTTTGGGCGCCTTACGACGCCCGGAAGATTTTGGCCAAACTGGATCTGCTTAACAAACTACCGGCTGAGCCGGGGAAGTTGATGGCTGAATAACTTTGACTGGTTCCTCTTGGGGCAACAGGCAAGCACTTTTATGGCTGCCGCTTTCCTCCAGTTCCGGCATCTGCTTAAGACAGCGATTTTCCCGTACTGGGCAGCGGCCGTAAAAGCGGCAGGCATGCGCGGGACTGGGTAATTCCCTTGCAAGCGCACCCTGCGTCATGCAAAGGATTGATCTAACCCCCAGTCGCCGCACATTACAAAACGGTATAGTGCTGTCCAGCGCTGTGCTATTTGGTCTTTGTTATAACTATCATCGTGGACAGCAAAAAGTTGTCACCCAACAAAGACTGAAATTTTGGAGATCTATATGAAAAACTTTACTAAAACCGCTATCTTGTCGACCGCTCTTTTGATTTCTGGTGCAGCCTTCGCAGATCGCGACGACGTGCGCTTGTTGAGCGAAACGAAAATCAATTTGACGGAAGCGATTGCCATCGCTGAAAAACATCAGAGTGGCCGCGCTTATGAAGCCGAGTTGGACAGCCATCGATTTGCCCCGGTATACGAAGTAAAAGTTGTCACTTCTGACAACCGTGTATACGAAGTGAATATCGACGGTGTTACTGGTGAAGTACGCAACGTCAAAGAAGATCTGGATGACTAAATCTAGCTAGCATGTAAGGGCCGCCGTCGGGCGGCCTTTGCGGATTCTCTCTATGAAACTGCTTTTGGTAGAAGATGATAAAACCACTGCGGAATTTATTATTCGCGGCTTGAAGGAGCATGGGCATACCACCGATCACGCCGACAATGGCCTGGACGGGTTGGTGCTCGCGCAGGAAGGCCAGTACGACGTCATTATTCTCGACCGCATGTTGCCTCGCCTTGATGGACTCACCGTGCTGCGCACTTTGCGCGAAGCGGGTAATGGCACCCCAGTCATTATGTTGACCGCCATGGGTAGTATTGAAGATCGCGTAACCGGCCTTAGCGCTGGTGCGGAAGATTATCTTGTTAAACCTTTTGCTTTTGCGGAATTGCATGCGCGCATAGGTGCATTGGCACGGCGTGCACCGCTGCAATACCAAGCCAGCACGGTTTTGCATGTCGGTGATCTGGAAATGGACTTGATCAAGCGCCGGGTCGTTCGTGCCGGAAAAGTGCTGGACCTCCAGCCGATGGAATTTAAATTATTGGAATTTCTGCTGCGCCACGCCGGCCAAGTTGTGACGCGCACCATGTTGTTGGAGGGGGTTTGGGATTTTCATTTCGACCCCAAAACCAATGTGGTGGAAACTCACATCAGCCGTCTGCGGGCCAAAGTGGACAGGGATTTCGATAAAGCTTTGATCCAGACAGTACGCGGCGCTGGATATCGTATCGATGCGCCCGCTTAAATCTCTTTTTTTTCACACCGCAACTGTTCGCCTCACCGGGCTCTATCTTTTATTGTTTGTTATTTCCGCCGGCATTTTGGTGGCGCTGTTATTTTTTCAGGTACGCCAAACCCTGGAGAACGAAGCGCGCAATCAGATTTCCCAGGAAATCAATCTATTGTTGTTCGAATATAGAGAGGATGGCCTCGACGAGCTGCTCGAAGAAACGGAAGAGCGGATCGAAAAAAATAACGGCCAGAACCGCCTGCTTTATATGGTCCAGAGCCCTGCCGGACGGGTTGTATTTGACCGCATCGAAAAAGTTGAACCACCCCTGGGTTGGCGCACGATCACCGGCAAACACAATGCTCTGTTTTTCTTCGAGCAATTGGATAACGGCTACATTCTCGGTGTGGGCAAGGATCAATCGGCGCTGGCTGCTGCTGAGCGGGCCATGGGGCGCACGCTCCTGTGGGCGATGGTCGTTGTTTTGATATTGGGAAGCGTCGGTGGCTTTTATCTCAGTCGTCGCACCTTGGCGCAGGTGGAATCCATCAATCGCACCGCCCAGGCCATAGGTGCCGGCAGTCTCGCGCAGCGTATTCCGTTGCGTAACACTGGCGATGAACTTGATGAGTTGGGACGCACCCTGAATCAGATGTTCGACCGCATCGAAAATCTGGTGGCCAACGTGCGCCAGGTTTCCACCGGTATCGCTCACGATCTGCGCACGCCGCTGGCGCGCTTGCGCACGCGCCTGGAATCCCTGCAAATCCAAGATGGTCGCATCTCGGAAGAGGCTCTCACCGAAGCCGTCGCTGATGTCGATAACATATTGCAGACTTTTGCGGCGCTATTGCGTCTTGCGGAACTGGAAACCGGTGTACTCAAGGCCAGTTTCACCCCGGTGGATTTAACCGCGCTGGTGAAACAGATTTTGGAAATCTATAGGCCTATCGTCGAAGATGCGGGCAAACGCCTAAGCAGCGGCGAAATAGAGTCTGCTACCGTTCTTGGCGACAAAAATCTGCTGCAGCAAATGTTAGTCAATCTGCTTGAAAACGCCTTGCAACATGCCGGCGACCATTGTGAGATCCGGGTCAGCATCAAGCGTGAAAATCGCGAGGTGTTATTGCAGGTGGCAGATAACGGTGTGGGTATTCCGGCAGAGGAGCGCGAGCGTGTGATCAAACCGTTTCAACGGATCGATGAAAATTCAGGGACGGGCTTGGGATTGTCTTTGGTACACGCCACAGCGCTGTTGCACGGTGGTAAGTTGAGCTTGTTGGATCATCATCCCGGACTGTTGTGTCAGGTGAGTTTCCCCACACCGGATTCCAATAAGAAATAAAAAAACAGCCGGATTTACCGGCTGTTTCCTGCTTTTGCGGTGGGCAATTTATCTGGCAGCGTAACGTTCAGTTCCAATACCGAAAAATTGCCGTGGTTATCGAGCTGGACTTCAATGTTGTCGATATCGATATCCACGTACTTCTTGATCACTTCCATAATGTCTTTCTGCAGCGCGGCGAGGTAATCAGGCTGTTTGTTTTGGCGCCGCTGATGCGCGACGATTACCTGCAAACGTTCCTTTGCGATGGATGCAGTGCTGTTTTTCTTGCGGGAGAAATAATCGAATAGGCTCATGCGCTTCTCCTGAACAGACGTTTGAACAGACTTTTGTGTTCCGGGGTGAGGAAGCGATGTTCTACTTGCTCGCCTGTGAGCCGCGCAACCGCATCAGCGTAGGCCTTGCCGGCTCTGCTTTCGGTGTCGTGAATAACCGGAACGCCCTGGTTGGACGCCTTGAGTACGGACTGGCACTCGGGAATCACACCCAGCAATTTGGTCGCAAGAATTTCCTCCACATCCGCAACGCCGAGCATTTCGCCGCGCGCAACGCGCTCTGGGTCATAGCGGGTGATCAGCAGGTGTTCAACCACATTTTCACCTTGTTCGGCTTTGCGCGATTTGCTTTGCAGAATGCCGAGAATACGATCGGAATCGCGCACGGATGACACTTCGGGATTCGCCACCACAACCGCTTCATCCGCATAATACAAAGCTATAAATGCACCGTGTTCGATGCCGGCGGGTGAGTCGCAGATAATGTATTCAAAGCCCATTTCTTTTAGCTCGTTCAGTACCTGCTCAACGCCTTCCTTAGTGAGTGCATCTTTGTCGCGGGTCTGCGAGGCGGGAAGAATAAATAGATTTTCGCAGCGCTTATCTTTGATGAGTGCCTGCTTCAGCGTGGCGTCGCCGTTGATGACGTTGACGAAGTCGTAAACCACGCGGCGTTCGCAATTCATGACGAGGTCGAGATTGCGCAGACCTATGTCGAAGTCGATAACCGCGGTTTTATGACCGCGTAGAGCAAGCCCGGTGCTGATCGCTGAGCTGGTGGTCGTTTTGCCAACGCCGCCTTTTCCGGATGTCACTACAATTATCTTTGCCAAAGTCGTAACCCCTTTCGATTGATTAATTATGTTTGGGCAGGGGGGTGATTTGAATTCGGCCACCTGCCAAGTAAATTTGCACCGCGTCTTTCCAGTGGTTGGTGCGCAGCACCTCATCCACCATAAATTGGCCCGCTACGGCCACTAATTCTGCTTCCTGACTACTACAAAAAATTCGCGCGTTTTCATCACCCTGAACGCCAGCGAGGGCGCGGCCGCGCAGCGCGCCGTAAATATGAATATTGCCGTCCGCCAGAACCTCCGCTCCCGCTGACACTGACGCCATCACAATCAGGTCACCGCCGCGGGCGTAAATCTGCTGGCCCGAGCGAATAGGGGTGGTGATGATGCGAGTGGGGGCAGAAGCGGTAGTGGTCTTGGTGACTTCCACAGGTTCAGTTGTTTCAGTCGCCGCTGGCGGAGTCTCAGTGGTCAGCTCACTTTGTTTGCCGCGGCTGCGCGGCAAAATCGCCAGGGACAATTTGGCGCATTCATTCAGCAGGCGCGCATTGGCGCCACGTACCGCCGTCGGCAGCAGGGTCAATTCCCGGCACAGGGTGCACAAGCCGAGGAGATCGAGACTTTCCTGTTGGGCTTCCGTCAATTGTTCGACGCCGAATACCAGGGGAGAGCGCTGAAAGAAGTTGGGAGACTGGGTGACTTTTTCCATCAATTCGAGCTTGATGGCGGCGAGATCGGTGCTTTTCAGCTCCAGTAGGGTCATCGGGAACAGGCCGCCCTTCAACTGGAAGCTTTCCGGACGATCCACGGTGGACGCACGTTGGGCAGATTTGCTCATTGGCGCAGGTGATTCCTAATGGATGGTTCAGGGATATTGTTATTTCTGCGTTGGCTTGGGCCAATCTGCGGGAGTTTTTAATGTTGTGATGTAACTCCCCATTTATTAACGAACAAGAATAATCCAAATATTGCCAAATCGAAAGGGATTAGAAGACAAAGGGGGAATCCTGCCGCCGGGTCAAACCCGGGGCAGGAGGTACATCATTCCGCAGCGGGGCGGTCGTAGCGGTGGGCTGCGGTAGAGCCTTTGCGATGGGAAAGCGCCGCTTCCAGTTTTTTCGCAGCTTCGCCTATGGCGATATAAAGATCGTTGTCGGACCCTTCAACAGCGACCGTCGCGCCGAGGAACTGGGTTTTGGCTTCAACGCTCTGCTGATTGCGTTCCACTTTGAGAATAATGGACAGTGAATCGAGGGAAGGATAATGAGATTGGATTTTCGAGAATTTACTCTGCACAGCCGTTCTGATGCCGTCGGTGATGTCGACATGGTGGCCGGATAGATTAATTTGCATATACAACCTTCCTTCTTTTTGTGGATTGCTGGGTAAACATGAAGCTTAATGATGAAAATATCAAGTCATCTTCAACAATTCTATTTGTAACGGAATTGCCATAGCTTCTCTTGATATAGGTCATCATTCGTCAATCAAGGCGAAAATTAATCCGCCAAAGTTGTGATTGTGCTGCCCCAGTTAGGTTCCGAAAATCCCTCTAGAAAAGCTTGGCGAGAAGCACCGGAATCGCCGTCTCCACCCGCAATATACGCTGCCCCAGTTGAATTGGTTGAAAACCGAGCGCCATAAATCGCGCAACTTCCGCATCAATAAACCCGCCTTCTGGTCCCACCGCCAGCAGCGTTGGGGTGGAGGTGTCCACCGACGTGGCGGGAGGGTGGTCGCCGGGGGGGGCGATCAGTCGTCGGGAATTCTGGCAGAGCGTCGGTAGAACGTCTTCAATAAAAGGACGGAATCTCGGGTGATATTCCACCACTGGTAATTGTGTCGCTTTGCCCTGTTCGAGCCCGAGCACTAATTGTTCATGCACTTGTTCGGATTTTAACAACGGCGTCTGCCAGAAGCTTTTTTCCACACGAGATGTCTGGATAAGACAGAGTTTTTCCACGCCCATGGTGGCGATGGTCTGCAGTGTACGCTGCAACATCTTCGGTCGCGGCAGGCCAAGAATCAGCGTTACTGGCAGAGTGGGAGGCGAGGGCTGATCCAAATTACCGATCATCAACGTAACCGCATCAGACGTAACGCTGGTCACCTGCGCTTCGCCCTGTGAACCGTTGAGCTTGCCAACGGATAAGGTATCGCCAGGCTGAACCTTGATTACGGTGGTGAGGTGAAGGTGGCGCCGGCCAGTGAGCCGGACTTGAGTAGGATGGATAAAATCCCGATCCTCGAGAATTATGAGATTCATTGCATCTAAACCGTATGGCGTTCCCGACAGGAATCGAACCTGTACCTAGCCCTTAGGAGGGGCTCGTTCTGTCCATTAAACTACGGGAACGGGGCCGCGCATTGTAGCAACTTCGTTTTGCGCGTCAAAACCGTAATTAACGGGTGTTTTTGTTATGCCGTCACTCAGTGTTGTCGTTGCAGTCGACGCTGCGCCCGCCGACTTCAAAGCTTTTCTCAATCGTCTTTTGCAATCCGTTGCGCCTTTAAGTGGCAGTGAAATTATTGTGGTCGATGCCACTAGCGGGAGCGATATCAGCAAGATTTGTCGGGCATATGGCGTGAGTGTGTTGCGCGGAAACGGACCGCGTTATGGCTTGCTAAAAAAAGCGGCTGTAGGAGCGGTGGGGGATTATCTGTTGTTTCTGGATGCCAACACCTCGCTGCCGCCGGAGTTTGCGGATGTGTGGCGGATGATCCGCCGCCAGGGCCATGTGTGGGGATTTTTTGCGTTGCGGTTTCGCCAGTCTTCCCGGTCGCTGCGCTGGCTGGCGCGGTTGATTTCGATGCGTACTGGATTGTCCGGCGTGGCTATGGCGGAGCAGGGGCTGTTTATGCAGCGCCATATCTGGAAAGCGCTGGATAAAGAAGGCGTCGAGGGATACGTCGAATTGTGCCGGCGACTGCAAACGCTAGAGTCGCCTTGCCGAATGCGTGAAGCGATCGAGAGTGACGCGCAACACTGGCAGCAGTTGAATTGGAAACAGTGGCTGTGCGCCGGATTCTCGACGCACTATAAAGTTGAAGGTGTTACGGCGGCGGGAGCGGAGAAGCCGGATGCTCGTGATTCGGAGCGAAAAAAACGAGCACCCGAGCTGCCTTGAGCGGCTTAGGCCTCGCCGAGTTTCTGCAAGCCTGATCCGGCGCCGCGACCGCCTTTGGCGGTGTAGAGCGGGCCGCTGTCATCATCTTGACCGCGCACTATGGAGAGCAGACGGGAGAACACCTGCTGATTGCGCGCTAGCAGTTTGCCGTTGATTTCGTTCTGTTCCTGACACTCGCGCAGCAGATCTTTCAGCTCACCCCAGGTTTGTTCAACCTGCGGCTTGCAGGTGCGCAGCAGCGCAAGCCAAGTATCTTCAACCGAATCTTTAGGTTGCTTTTGACTGGCCACCCAAATGCTGCGCTGTTTGGCGCTTTGTTCCAGGTGCTGCAGATTGGCGGATTTGTTTTGGATAACGTCTTCCAGCGCGGTCAAATCGCGGGCTTTGAGGGCATCGCGTTCTTGTTCAAGCAGCTGGAGCAGATTGCGGCAGGCGCTGATGTCCTGCCCAATATGTTGAAGAAGGGTGTCTTGAGAGAGTGCAGTTTGGGTCATGTGGCCCCCTGTATGAAGCCTGGATTGTGGTTGTTATAGCAACCCGTCCTGCGCCAGCATGCGTTCCGCAATTGCGTTACTGTCGATGCTGTAGCGGCCTTCGGCAATCGCTTGACGCACGGCGGCCACCTTGGCTTCATCCACATCACCACTCTGTCTGACCGCCTGTTCGAGGCGACCCAAGGTCTGGGCCTGACTGCTCAGGGAGACATTGTCGTCAGATGAGGGCTTTGATGAAGCACGGGGACTCGTGCCGGTGTCGACCGGAGGAGCGGACTTTGCCTTGACACCACCGGATGCCGTGTTGGCCGCCCGGTTAAGGCTTGGGTTGCTGGGATCTATGACCATAAATGCGTAACCGTTGACAGAGGTTCGACAAAACTGCGTTTCTCAACCGGCTTATCGGCATGTATGGCGGAAACTTTAAGGCGCTTTAGCCTTTTTTCTGCTGCGGACCAGGGAAACTGGCGGATTTGATCAAAAAGTGTGACTGGGTTCAACTTTTGTTCCCCTTAGAGCGCTACCCGGGCTTTCCCCGGGGCAATAACTTCGGCGTCCACCACGCGTTTGGACTTCTCGTTGCGGACCTGAATCTGGTCGCCCACCTGGCCGTTGGCCAAAGCGGTGCCGCTGGTGACGACGGAAATGCCACCGGTACTGGCTTCCAGGATGACCTTGTCACCCTTGCGAACCACTTGCGGCGCTTTGAGGTGCGACAGCCGCACCGGCTCGCCCACATCGAGGCGACGCTTCAATTCCTGGCCGATCACTTGCGGCAACTCCTGAATCAGACCGGAGCCGCCTTGACTGGTATTCGTGCGTTTCAACATCACGTCATCCGCGCTCAGCACCGCGCCACGGGGCAGGGCGCGGACCACCACCGCCACTTCAGCATAGGTTTGCACGCGGGCCGGTACATAAATAGACCATGGCTCCGGCGTGCTGCAGCTTACCTTCACCGTCAAGTTGCTGCCGTAGGGGCGGGCCGTGGCAATTTCCTGCCGCAGGGGCGCCTGGCATTGCGATAAGCGCAGACGCGAGTCGAGATTTCCCACCGCGACCTCAAGATCTTCGGGTTGGATGCCGACATATTCATTGCGCAGAGCGGTTTGCAAGAAAGTCTCGACCTGAGTGCGAATGCTGTCCGGACTTTCAATGCTGTCGGCGCGAGCGATAGCGGCACTCAGCAACAGCATGCCGGCGAAAAAAACGCGGTGGCCCATTGTGAATGTCCTATGCTTTAGGGAATGACAGCGCCTGTGGTTCATAGTGTCAAAAAAATGTCGTCCGGCACGAATTTATTGGCTAGTGAATCCCTTTCTGCAAAGCGCGTGCCCATCAACTTTTTTATTCGCCAGGATCTCAGGCATTATTTTTTGAGGCAGCAGTATGGCAAGTGTTCTCGACAGCGTTAACCAGCGGACACAATTGGTAGGGCAGAATCGCCTGGAATTATTGTTATTCAGTCTCGGTGGACGCCAACTCTACGGCATTAACGTGTTCAAGGTTAAAGAAGTACTGCAATGCCCCCATTTAAATGAAATCCCCAAACGCAAACCTGTGGTGCGCGGCGTGGCGCATATTCGCGGTGGCACCATTTCGATTATGGATATGCGCCAAGCGATGGGGGCAAGCCGTTTAGAGAATATTGAAAACTGTTTTGTCATCATTACGGAATATAACCGGTCTACCCAAGGCTTTTTGGTCAGCTCCGTCGAGCGCATCGTTAATATGAACTGGGGCTCCATTCACCCGCCACCGAAAGGCTCAGGTAAAGAAAGTTATTTGACGGCCGTGACGGAAGTGGACGGTCGCTTAGTGGAAATCATCGACGTGGAAAAAATTCTCGCCGAGGTTTCACCGCTGCCGGAAGACGTCAGCGAAGAGGTGATCAAGGGTGTAAGCAATACGGAAGCCGTCAATAAACATGTGCTGATCGTTGACGACTCTGCCATTGCACGAAAACAGATTCAAAAAGTCATCGAATCCATGGGCGTGCGCACCACGGTGCTAAAAAATGGTAAAGAAGCGCTGGATTATCTGCTGGCTATGCTGGAGCAGGGCAAGGATCCCTATAAAGAGTTGCTGTTGGTGATTTCGGATATCGAAATGCCCGAGATGGATGGCTACACCTTTACCGCCGAGATGCGCGCCAATCCCCAGCTGCAGAATATGCACGTGATTCTGCATACCTCGTTGAGCGGTATTTTCAACGAAGCTATGGTCAAAAAGGTCGGCGCCAATGATTTTCTCGCTAAATTCCGTCCAGACGAATTGGCGAGCCGGGTCAGCAAGCGGATACAGGAAGTAGGACAGGACAGTCATCCTTAACGCGAAAATCGATGGAACCACGGGGTGGGGCCCGGTTTTCCATAAAATGTCGCAAAGTCCGGAAGCGCTGGCAATGAACCATTTGAAAGGGGGGGAAATCCTCCCACTTGATGCAAACGAATACCAGGCATTTACGGCGTTCTTACGTACCGCCTGCGGTATAGATCTGGGTGCGAACAAACAGTACCTGGTGTCCACCCGCGTGCGGCGGATTTTGCTGGAGCACGGCCTGAATTCTCTCGGCGAACTCACCCGGGCGATCCAACAGGACAGCCAAAAAAAGCTGCGTCAACAAGTCATCGACGCCATGACGACCAACGAAACCTTCTGGTTTCGCGATAACTATCCCTTCGATTATCTCGGCAGAACGCTTCTACCAGCCTTGGCAAAACAGCAAAAACCCGGCGAAAAAACCCGTGTCTGGTCTGCTGCCTGTTCCAGTGGGCAAGAGCCTTATTCCATCAGCATGGTGGTGGAGGAGGGTATGCGCGGCGTGTTGTCTGCGCGCTGCAACGACGCCGATATTTTGGCGACCGATGTTTCCGCATCGGTGTTGGAAGCCGCCAAAGAAGGGGTCTACGACCGCTTGTCGCTGATGCGCGGCCTTTCGTCGCAGCGCTGCAATGAATTTTTTGTGCAAATTGATGCCGACGCTTGGCGGGTTAAAGATTCAGTGCGCAACCGCGTGCGTTATCGCGCCCTGAATCTGCAGGAATCCTTTTATCTGCTCGGCAAGTTTGACGTGGTGTTTTGCCGCAATGTGTTGATTTATTTTTCCACGGCACTGAAAACTGAAATCCTGCGCAAAATCCACGGAACGCTTAATCCAGGCGGAATTTTATTTCTCGGTTCCTCCGAAAGTATTTCCGGTTTGAGCGATCTCTACGAAATGGTCAACTGCAATCCGGGCGTGGCCTACAGGGCCAAAATACTCTAAACGGCAGTGCGATATTCGCGCTGCCGCGCCGGCAAACCGCCGGCAACAAATTGCCGCCTCGCTTTTCTGACACTTTTCTCTCGCCAAATTTTCTCAATAAAATCAGCCAATTAAAAACCTTCAGGCCATTGGCATATGGCTTGCTTTAGCCCTCCTGTCACAGAAAAATCCGCCGGAAATTTGTTCCGCAGGTAATACGGGAGACACAGGTGGCTATCAATTTTCAACAAGCGCTCGGTATGTCTGAATCAGCATTGCGACTGCGCGCCCAACGCGCTGAAGTGCTGTCCGCCAACCTCGCCAACGCCGACACGCCGAATTACAAAGCGAAAGATTTTGATTTTCACGCGGCTCTGCAAAATGCGCAGCGGCAACAACAAACTCGCGGGGGCCTGATGCTTACGCAAGATCGCCATATTGAAGGCGGCGGCCAAATGCTGCCGGGCGTGAACATGTCTTACCGCACGCCGACACAACCTTCCATCGACGGTAACACCGTGGATGAACATATCGAACACGCCGAATTCATGGCGAACAGCCTGGAATTTCAAACGGCATTCACTCTGCTCAACAGCCGCTTTAAAGGCTTGATTTCCGCTATACGGGGAGAATGACAATGGGCTTGAATCGCATCATGGATATCGCCGGCTCCGGTATGAACGCGCAGTCCGTGCGCCTGAATACCACCGCCAGCAATATCGCCAACGCCGAATCCGCAGCCTCCAGCGCCGACAATGTTTACCGCGGCCGCCATCCGATTTTCGCTGCGGCTTATCACAATATGTTGGGCCATCCGGACAGCACCAATTTATCCGGCGATGAGGCATCTGCTGGCGTGAATGTGCTGGGTATTGTGGAAAGCGACGCGCCGCTGCAAATGCGCTATGAACCCAATCACCCGTTGGCGGATGAACAAGGTTATGTGTTTTATCCCAACGTCAATGTGGTGGAGGAAATGACTAACATGATCTCCGCGTCGCGCTCCTTTCAAGTGAACGTCGAAGTCATGAATTCCGCCAAACAAATGGTGCAGCGCGTTTTAACGCTCGGTCAGTAATTTCCTGTTAAGAATTTGAGTAAAGAGGCCCGCAAATGAGCGAAGTCGGCAGTACCGGTACCAGCGATGCATTACAGCATCTGTCCACCGCCAACAAATACAAGCAGACCACCAAAGGTGGTGAAGAGCTGGGCCAGAAGGCGTTCCTGAAATTGATGATTACGCAATTGGAACACCAAGACCCATTGAGTCCGCAGGAAAATGGCGAGTTTATCGCGCAGCTTGCACAGTTCAGTTCTGTCGAAAGTCTGGATCGACTGAATAACAATTTTGATGGGTTTGCCCAGAATTTTGTCGCCAACCAGGCATTGCAGGCATCGTCCCTGGTCGGCCGTTCGGTCAGTGTTGAGACAGACACGTCCTATTTAATGCAAGGCGGTGCGGTCACCGCGTTGATTGAAATACCGGAAAGCACCGACGACCTGAAAGTGGATATTTATTCTCCCGCAGGTGAGCTACTCGATTCGATTGATATCGGTATTGCCAAAGCCGGCGATATGGCTTTCCGCTGGAACGGTCAATATGCGGAAGTGAATGGCAAACTGGTTGATTGGAAAAGCTCGCACGAGGGTGGTTTGCCGGAGGGCAACTACAAATTCTCGGTGACCACAACTCAGGAAGGCAAACCTACGCAGCTGGCGACTTATTTAAGCGCTAACGTCAACAGCGTTACCGTCGGTTCCAATGGTGCCCTTACCCTCAATCTGGCGGGTGTAGGCGCGGTGAATCTCTCGGATGTCAAACAGTTTAATGAATAACGAGAATATTTAATTTTTTTCACGGATACCGTTAGACACCGGTATTTCGCTTCAGCAGTAGTAGGAGAGATTTATGAGTTTTGATGTGGGTCTTAGCGGCATTCGCGCAGCATCCAGTGACTTATCCGTTACGGGTAATAACATTGCCAACGCGTCTACCACCGCGTTTAAAAGTTCGCGTGCGGAATTCGGTGATGTTTATGCAACCTCGGTAATGGGTGCGGGAAATAAAGCGATTGGCAGCGGTGTGCAACTTCTGGACGTTTCGCAAAACTTCTCCCAGGGCAATGTCACCTTCACCGAAAATGAACTGGACCTGGCGATCAGCGGCAATGGCTTTTTTGTCGTGCGCCGCGACGGCGCGCAATATTACACCCGGGCCGGAACCTTCGGGCTGGATCGCGACGGTTATGTCACCAGCAATACCGGTGCGCGTTTGCAGGGTTTTCCGGTAAATGGGCGAGGCCAAATTACCGGTATCCAAAATGATATTCGCATTCAGGCGGATAATATTGCGCCGCGCGCTACCACAGCGGTGGAATCTGTGTTGAATCTCGATTCTTCTGAGCCGGTATTGCAAAGCGTGGGTACCCGTTTTGCCACCGAAGGTAATTCCATTGGTATTGCACGTTCTGGCCTGGCGCAAAGCACTCGAACCACCTATGAGTCGCCAATTATCGATTTGCAGAATAATCCCATCGACTTAACTGATCCTACTGATTCCATTGAATTCGACGTTCAACTGGTCGGCAGTTCCGGCAATAACGGAACTGTGCACATAACGCTGGATTCCACGAATGTTCCTGCTCAAATCAACTCATATAACGATCTGCGCACTTTGGTCAGCGAAATTAATGCGCAATTGTTTCAGGCAGGTTCGCAAATCGATGTTGTAGCGTCCGTGGTGCAGCTAGGCAACAATCAATATCAACTGCAATTTAACAGCGTGCAGCAAGGGGAAGATTCTGAAATCACTATCTCCAACGGATCTGGGCTTGCGGGAGATCTGCAGCTGCCTGTCGGCGCTGCCACGGTGACTTCAACGCCTGGTATTCCTGCGGCAAATAATGGTTATCCGCGTCAATCGATTGATATCGTTGATTCCAAAGGTGATGTGGTGACCTACACGTCCGCGGAGAATGCATCTGCAGCGACTATCGCGTCTGAATTAAATGCGATTACTGGCGTTACCGCAACAGCGACGACCACTATGCGTTTTGTCAGCACTGATTTTGATAACGCCAGTGGCACTATGCAGGTAAGGCTTAATGGCGTGAATTTATCCGCATCAAGTTTGGCGGAGATGGAGCAGGCCATCAATCGATTGACCACATCCACGCTACCTGGAATAACGGCGGAAATTGATGAAGTCACAGGAGATCTGGTGGTGAGATCGTCCGTTGGCGATAATTTGCGTGTGAGCATCACTGGCGATGCTGCTGACAGCATCGGCATCATCGGCGCTCCGGGTACGCCTATGACCTCATTGTCGCCGTCCCCCGACAATGAGGTGGTGGTTGGTGGCCAATTGGAAATCGTGTTGGCTGAAGGCTATTCCGCCGCCAATCCGCAGCCGCAGGTTGGTTTGTTCGACCAATTGAACGAAAACGCTTTTTCAGAAGTGGTGCTCAACGCATTTGATCCCTCTGACAAAAATACTTTCAATCATGCCACTTCATTAAAGGTTTATGACAGCCTCGGCAACGCACACGTGATGACACAGTATTTTGTGCGTCAGGCCTATGATCCGGCCGATCCGACCACGAGCCCCAACCAGTGGATAATGTATGTGCAGATCGATGGCCAAGAAGTTGGCGAGCCCAACACAACCTTGCCGCCGCCGCAAAATGCTATGCCGACCCGTGCCGCGTTTACGCTGCAATTTAATCCGGACGGTTCACTGAACAGTGATCGGTCGGATCCGATTTTGATTTCTAACTGGACGCCCCTTGACGCCGAAGGCAATCCCAATGGCGCACTGGGCCCGCAGAATATTTTGGCCGGCGGCACCATGAATATTCCGGATCCACCGACCAGCTCGAACTTTACCATCGATCTCACCGGAACCACGCAATTCAGCAGCGTATTTTCCGTTAATGATGTGGATCAAAATGGTTATACCACCGGGCGTTTGTCCGGCTTGAACATCGACGAAACCGGCATCATCTTCGCGCGTTTTACCAACGGAGAATCCATGGTGTTGGGGCAGGTGATTCTCGCCAACTTCACCAACAACCAGGGCTTGCAGCCGATGGGTGATTCCATGTGGGCGGAAAATTACGAATCCGGTCCGCCGAATATCGGCACCCCCGGAAGCGCCACCCTGGGTTCCATTCAATCCGGTGCGCTGGAAGAGTCGAACGTGGATTTGTCGGAAGAACTGGTCCGTCTGATCATCGCGCAACGCAATTTCCAAGCAAGCGCAAAAACCATTGAAACGACTAACCAGGTAACGCAGACGATAATTAATCTGCGTTAATAACCGCTGAAATAAAAACCTCGCTTATCGCGCGCTCTACCTTTGGTTAAAACCGGGGTAGGGCGCGCTTCATTTTTCGGATCGGGTTATTCCCATCTATCAAAACCCCTCTCTGGCACTCCCCTTGCAACTTACCTGTTAAGACCAAATCCGGTCACATTTTTTTGACGCTATTTCCGCAGGTGATTCATGGACAAAGCGCTTTACATCGCGATGACGGGGGCCAAGCACAATATGCTGGCGCAGACGCAACACGCGAATAATTTGGCCAACGTCAACACTCAGGCATTTAAAGCGGATTTTGCGCAGGCGCGAGCCATGCCGGTTTATTACGGTGACGGTTTGCCGACGCGTGCTTATGCGCTGACAGAGCGTCCCGCCACGGATTTTTCCGCGGGTAGCTTGCAACAAACGGGTCGCGAACTCGATGTCGCCATCGACGGCGACGGATTTATCGCCGTGCGCGATTCTGCCGGTAATGAAGCCTACACCCGCAGCGGCGCACTCTATACCGACAGCGTCGGCATTCTGCGCACCGGCAATGGTTTGCCGGTGATCGGCAATGGTGGGCCGATCGCGATTCCCAACGCAGAGAAAATCGAAATCGGTATCGATGGCAGTATCACGGTAGTGCCGCAAGGGCAGGGGCCTGAAGCGCCTGTGGTGGTGGACCGCATTCGCTTGGTCAACCCGGATCTGGCGCAGATGACCAAAGGCGAAGACGGCCTTTTCCGCGCACTGGATATCGAAGGACCGCTGCCGCTGGATGCCAATGTCCGCTTAGTCTCCGGTTTTCTGGAAAACAGCAATGTTAACGCGGTTCACGAATTGACGAGCATGTTGTCGCTGGCACGGCAGTATGAAATGCAGGTGAAGATTATGAGCTCCTCCAAGGAAATGTCGGAGTCCTCCGCTCGGCTGTTGCAAATGAATATGTAATGGACGCACATCGATCGATTGTTTGAGGTTTATTTATGCACGCAGCACTTTATGTCGCCAAAACCGGATTATCTGCCCAGGATGCTCAGCTCACTACTGTCGCCAATAACTTGGCTAACGTAGGTACTGTAGGGTTCAAACGCGACCGCGCGGTATTTGAAGATTTGCTTTATCAAATTCAGCGTCAGCCCGGCGCGCAATCCACGGAGGAAACGCAATTGCCCTCCGGTTTGCAATTGGGTACCGGCGTGCGCGTCGCGGGCACGCAAAAACAATTTACCGAAGGCAATTTGCAGGTGACGGACAACGCCCTGGATGTCGCGGTGGATGGCCGCGGATTTCTGCAGATTCTGCGACCGGACGGCACCATCAGTTACACCCGTAACGGTCAATTGCATATGAACGCGGATGGCCAAATGGTCAATGCCAATGGTTTGTTGTTACAGCCGGTGATTACTGTTCCGGCGGATGCGCAGTCGATCACTATTGGAACCGATGGCACCGTCAGCGTGGTGTTGCCGGGCAATCCGGAAGCGCAGGTGGTGGGCAATATTCAGCTGGTGGATTTTATTAATCCAGGTGGTTTGCAAGCCATCGGCGGTAATTTGTTTCTGGAAACCGCATCCAGCGGCAACCCGATTTTGGGCACTCCTGGACAGGATGGCTTGGGCCAACTGCAACAGGGCGCTCTGGAAAATTCCAATGTGGATATCGTCGAAGAAATGGTGAATATGATCACCACCCAGCGCGCTTACGAAATGAATTCCAAAGTGGTTTCCACCGCTGATCAGATGTTGCAAAACATCACCCAGACTCTTTAATCGCTGGTTTTTTTTATGAAAACGTTATTCGGTTTATGGTTGGTATCGGCTGCTTTATGTTTGTCCGGCTGCGTGGTTAGCGGCCCGGCAAAACCCGACGATCCTTTTTACGCCCCAGTGTTGGCACCCACGCCGGCGCCGGTGGCGTTTAGCAATGGTTCGCTCTACCAGGCCAACACCAGTCGCGAATTATTTTCGGACCGTAAAGCAACAGCGGTGGGGGATATTCTCACCGTGGTGCTGGAAGAAAAAACCGTATCGCGCAAATCCAGCAATCTGGATGTGAAAAAAGATTCTGATATTTCCATCCCGGGTGGCGCCGCTGCACAAGTGCTCGGCAATCCGGTGCAATTTAAGGGTTTGGGTCTGGATACCAACCTGTCCGCAGAGCGCGAATTTAAAGGTCAAGCCGGCGCGGCGCAGAGCAATAACCTGGTTGGCGATGTGGCAGTTTCCGTGGTCGATGTGTGGCCCAACGGCACTTTGGTTATTCGTGGGGAAAAATGGATCACTTTAAATCGCGGTGATGAATATATTCGCGTGACCGGTCTGGTTCGTCCTGAAGATGTGCGCCCCGACAATACCGTGTTGTCCACCAAAGTGGCCAACGCGCGTATTTCCTACGCGGGTACCGGCACTCTGGCGGATTCCCAATCCATGGGCTGGTTGAGCCGGTTCTTCAATAGTGCCTACTGGCCTTTCTAAGCGCAGGATCGAGAGTATGAATATGCTGAAGCACGGTCTGATTTTGGTGGCGCTCACGCTTTTTGCCTCGTTGCATCAAGTAGCGTCGGCTGCGCGTTTGAAAGATATAGCGGCGGTTGAAGGTGTACGTAGTAACCAATTAATTGGTTACGGATTGGTGGTGGGGCTGGACGGTACTGGCGACCAGACCAACCAAGCGCCGTTTACCACCCAATCCTTCGCCACCATGCTGAAACAATTCGGCATTAATATTCCGGATGGTGTGCGTTTCCAGCTGAAAAACGTCGCGGCGGTGGCGATTCACGCGGAAATTCCCGCCTTCGCCAAACCCGGCCAAACTCTCGATATCACCGTTTCTTCCATCGGTAACGCCAAGAGTCTGCGCGGCGGCAGTTTGTTGATGACGCCTCTGCGAGGTGTCGACGGCCAGGTTTATGCGTTAGCCCAAGGCAATTTGATAGTCGGCGGTTTTGGTGCGGAAGGGCGCGACGGTTCCAAAGTCACCGTGAATGTACCCAGCGTCGGCCGCATTCCCAATGGCGCTTTGGTTGAACGCGCAGTGCCGACCAGTTTCGGTAATAACGGCCGCGTGGTTTTTAATTTGCACAACGCTGATTTCACCACGGCAAAACGTGTAGCTAAAAGCATCAATCAACTATTAGGACCGGATGTGGCCAGCGCCATGGACGCGGTTTCCATCTCTGTACAAGCGCCACAAAATCCGGCCCATCGCGTGGATTTTCTGTCGCTGCTGGAAAATATCGAAGTAGAGCCGGGTGAAACGGCAGCCAAAGTCGTTATTAATTCCCGCACCGGCACTATTGTTGTTGGCCAGCATGTGCGCGTGGAACCGGTGGCTATCACCCACGGATCTTTGACGGTAACCGTCAGTGAAAATGTACAGGTCAGTCAGCCCAATACGTTGGCGCAGGGCCAGACGGCTATTGTTCCAAATAGCAAAGTGGGTGTGTCCGAAGAAACCAACCCCATGTTCAAATTCAATCCCGGCCCGACCCTGGATGACATAGTGCGCGCCGTTAATGAAGTGGGCGCGGCACCCGGTGATTTAATGGCCATTCTTGAAGCTCTGCGTCAGGCCGGCGCTTTGCGAGCCGAAATCATGGTGATCTGATGGACGCGCGCATCTCCAACCCGGCGCTGTCCACCCCAGATGTTTATACCGACGTCCAGGGTTTGCAGAGCCTGAAAACAGAAAAAGATGAAAATGTCGCGCTGAAAAAAATCGCGCAGCAGTTTGAATCGCTGTTTCTGCACGAGATGCTCAAGACCATGCGCAAAGCCAACGAAAGCTTCGAAAAGGACAGCCTTTTCAACGGCGGCGATACGCAGTTTTTTCGCGATATGTACGACCAGCAGCTGTCCCTCAGCCTCGCCCAAAAAGGCACGGGCTTGGCCAAGGTGATTTACGAACAATTAAGCCGGCAATATGGCAAGGGTTCTGAAAATGCCGAGGAATCGGCATCACCGGCATTAACGATTAACAAGCGCAGTGCGCCCTCTGTCGCCTATCGCAAGGCCGTGCAGGAGCAGGCTGATAAATCCGGCCAACAAGTTTCCGAGGCATCACCCAGCGTATTTGCCAGCGCCGGTGACTTTGTCGATGCCATTCTTCCCCACGCCCGCGCAGCGGCCAGCATACTCGGTGTCAATCCATTGTTCCTCGCCGCGCAAGCGGCGCTGGAAACGGGTTGGGGCAAATATGTCGTGCGCGATAAAGCAGGGCAGACCACCCACAATTTATTCAATATCAAAGCCGATCGCAGTTGGCAGGGTGACAAAGCTGAAGTCAGCACCCTGGAATATCGCGGTGGCGTTCCCATGCGCGAGCAGGCGCAATTCCGCAAATACCACGATATTGGCGAGAGCTTTGCCGATTACGTGCGCTTTCTGCAAAACAATCCCCGCTATCAAGATGCTTTAGCAGTCGCAGAAGACGAGCGGCAATTCGCAGTTGGCCTGCAGAATGCAGGGTATGCAACTGACCCAGCTTATGCCGACAAGATTTTGACGATTGTGGAGCAGCTCTCAGCCCGGCAGTTGGGATCGCGCTGATCAGTTTACATCGTTTATCAGCGCCCTCAGCAGACCTGTTTTTGTAGGTAAATTTCATGACCAACAATATCCTTGGCGTCAGTATTTCTGGACTGAAAATCAGTCAGGGCGCACTGCGCACGGTCGGTCATAACATCGCCAATGCGGGTACCGATGGCTACAGTCGCCAACGTGTCGACGCAGCGACCAATCCCGCAGCTCACCTGGGCGGCCATTACATCGGCAGTGGTGCCCATGTCGAAAGTATCCAGCGTGTCGTCAATCAATTTGTCATTGAACAGACACGCACAGACGCGGCAATGTTTAATGATCTGGAAACCTATTTCGACCAGATCAGCCAGCTGGATAATCTGCTCTCCAACGAATCCACCGGACTGGGCAGCAGTCTCAATCGTTTTTTCTCCGCTATGCAAAACGGCGCCGACGATCCGGCGTCGATTCCTTCGCGACAATTGATTATCAGTGAAGCTCAAAATCTCGCCGATCGATTCAATTCGATTTATGAGCGTATGCAGATGATTGGCAGCGGCGTTGATAGCGGAATGAAAGTCGCAGTTAGCCGTATCAATACGTTGACGGATAATATTGCCAAATTAAATTTGCAGATTGCCAATGCCCAGGGCGTGAGCAGCCGCGCGCAGCCTAATGATCTGTTTGATCAGCGCGATCTCGCCTTAAAAGAATTGTCGAGTCTGGTTTCCATACAAGTTTTTGATCAAGGCAATGGCCAGGTCAACGTGAGTATCGGTACCGGTCAAAGTCTGGTGATCGGCGACCAGGCGCGCAGCTTGGAGTGGAGCGCCAGTATCGCCAATCCGTTGGAAAAAGATGTGGTGTATATCGATGGCAACCGCCGGGTTCCCATAACCGATGCAATCACCGGCGGAAAATTGGGTGGCCTGCTGCGTTTTCGCGACACCATGACTTCCGTCTATAACGAACTTGGCAAAACCGCTGTAGTGATGGCGGACACGTTTAATCAGTTACACAGCCAGGGCGTCGATCTTGAAGGCGATTTTGGCAGCACCTTTTTTTATGACGTCAACGCCGACGATATCGCCCGCAGCCGCGTGGTGAACAACGGCAATAACGCCAAACCGGATAATCGCCAGTTGGCGGTTTATATCGCTGATAGCTCAAAAATCACTTCCAGTGATTATGAGGTGTCGGTCATCCAAGGCGGCATTTATAAAATCACCCGCATTGCGGACGGCGTGCAAGTGGCAAACGGCGTGTTAAATGGTCAATTGCCTGCCAGCGTAAAATTCGACGGTTTGGAATTGGAGTTTCAGAGCGGATCTTTTCAGGCAGGCGATAAATTTACGCTGCAGCCAACGCGCCAGGCTAGTAACGATTTTTCCGTCGCTATCGAGTCCCCTCGCGATATCGCCTTTGCCAGCCCGTTACTGACGGATGCGGCATTGGGCAATCGCGGCACCGGCACCATCAGTGCCGGCGAGCTTTTGTCGCAGAAAGATATCAACGGCAATCCTTTGCCGCTGTTTGCCCAAGCCGGAAGCATGTCGCCGCCGCTGATCGTGGTATTCAATACGCCTTATTCCTACGATATTTTGGATAACTCTGACCCGGGCAATCCGGTGCATTTAAATCCGCCTATTCGCGACCAGCGTTATGTGCCGGGCATCGCGCAGAATCTGTTTCCGCAAAATGTCGGTGGTACCCAGGTGTCCACTAACGGTCCTATGATGGGGTTGCCAGAAGGGCGCTTTGCGGTAACGCAAGCCATGTTGAAGACCGGAGGTAATCCTCCGGATTTTACGACTACCGATTTTAGCGGCACGCCATTTTCATTTGATATTTCTGTTACGGGAACACCCGGTGGCGCGCGCGATGTAAGCCGCACCATCACCATCGATGGCGCCAACATCACGGATAACCAAAGTCTGCTGACGCATATCAATGCGCAGCTCAGCAATACTGATGTGCGAGCCTATATCGTCGATGATGGCAGTTTGGCGTTTCGTATGCTGACGCCGGGCTACGGCAATATTTCGTTGGACGGTAATAACGGCGGCGCATTAGCCGCGGATTTATTGGGTTTCGATGTCGAAAACGCCAATTTAACCACCATAGGTAATGCAGACGGCACAGCAGGTTACGGTAATTTAACCAATGGTTACCCGGCGGAAATGGTCACCATTACGCGACCGTCCACAACTCCCGGTGGCAAGCCGGTAAGCGTCAATTTGTATACGCCGCAGAATGCCTCTGCCAAAGAGCTGGCCAGTTTATTCAGCAGCCAACCGGGTGTGGAAGCAAACGCATTTAATTATGTGGAAATTTCCGATTTACAGCTCACGCGCAATGAGCCATTGCAAATCAGCTTGAATGGCGAAAAACTGCTGGAATACAGTTTGGACACCACCACAGGTGAACCCATTCTCTCCGCAATGGTGCCGGACCCTGTGTCTGACCCAGACGGCTTTTACGATTATGTGGCCGAGCGCATCAACAGTAATCCGTCGCTGCAAGCCAAAGGCATTTACGCTGTCGCCGGTGAAGATGCTTTAACTGGCGCGCGGGAATTGCGCATTTACGGAACCGAAGGCGATGACTTCAAAATTTCCCTCACCGCTGCGGAAGGGGAGAGCATTGATGTTAGCGATGGCGAGCACAGTCCGCTGACGTTGGCGGTTGCAGGCAACAGTGTCGGTTCCCATATTGTGGTGGGTGGACGTTTGGATATCAGCCTTGCAGAAGGCGTTACCCTCGGTACCACACCTGCCGACAGCATGATTTTCGGCGATATTCAGGCGGACGATTTTGCGCTGCCCACTTACCTGGGCATTCAGGCCAGCATCAATGGCTCCCCGCAAGCGGGCGATCGGTTTACGTTGGATTTTAATAGCAATGCGTCATTGGATAATCGCAACGCGCTGAAAATGATCGAACT
>Ga0182793_1000440_pt1 | contig 33323 bp, 28 predicted proteins | sample Passage237A_FD_130498 | JGI IMG/M metagenome (GOLD analysis project Ga0182793, IMG submission 130498) | Cellulose adapted compost microbial communities from Newby Island Compost Facility, Milpitas, CA, USA - Passage2 37A (version 2) (version 2) ... | reverse complement strand
TACTGGATACACTGGAAAAAATCCAGAAAGAATTCAACGCCGCACAAAACGGTAAAAAAGTATCTGTTGCAGACCTGATTGTACTGGCCGGCGCTGCAGCTGTGGAAAAAGCAGCTAAGGATGCAGGTTATAACACAACAGTTCCGTTCACTCCCGGTCGTACAGACGCTACTCAGGAACAAACTGATATCGAATCAATGGCTTACCTGGAGCCCCTGGCAGACGGTTTCCGCAACTACCGCAAACACAGATCACATGTTTCCACTGAAGAACTCTTAATAGACAAAGCTAACCTGCTGACACTTTCAGCTCCTGAGCTCACTGTACTCGTTGGAGGTCTCCGTGTACTCAATACTAACTGGGATGGCAGCAAACATGGTGTTTTCACAAACCGTGCAGGCCAACTGACCAACGACTTCTTTGTAAATCTGTTAGACATGAGCACTGCCTGGAAACAAGCATCTCCGGATAAAGAACTATATGAAGGTACCGACCGTAAAACGGGTGCCCCCAAATGGACAGCTACACGTGCAGACCTGGTATTTGGCTCCAACGCAGAGCTGAGAGCAATTGCAGAAGTGTACGGAAGTGAAGACGGAAAAGAAAAATTTGTGAAAGATTTTGTGGCAGCCTGGAATAAAGTAATGAACCTCGATAGATTTGATATAGCATAGGATCTGCAACACCCGAAAAGTGAGCCTCCGGGAACGGAGGCTTTACTTTTTTTACCTGGTGTTTAGTTCAACTGTATTTAATTTACGCTGCTTCAGAAACTGCAAAACAGAACCGATCACAAATAACACCAGCAATACGCCAAGGGTTCTGGTGATCACAGGATCTGAAATATCCTTCGCCAGCGGATGACCCACAGGTATCCTCGTAAAGGTTTCATTAACGGTAGGCAAAAGCGACAGGAAAAAACTAAAGGAGAGAAAAAAATTCTCAAAATACCGGGCCCTTTTACTACCAGCCCTCCTGGCATTAAGAAAATAACTGAACAACACCAGCAAAAGTATAATGATGGAAAAAACATGGCCGGGATTAAAACCTCCATGTTTTGATATCCCCAGTGCCGTTAATGATGTTATAACAGTACAGTAAAAATAGATCCTCCCCGTCAGGTGTTTCAAATTGATCTTACCGGATTTCACAAAGGATACAATAGCAGCCACAAGGGCAATTCTTTATCATAGATCCGCTTCAGGATATCGGGATGAAAATTCACGATCACAATTTCATTCGTGCCACTATTGCCTGAACTCCTGAGCTCTTTGCTGGAATTTATACAATTCTGGAATAAAGAGTGCTTAACTGGCACTGCTATCTGTTCATTTTCCACAAGGTATTGTGCCTCCCCTTCCAGCATATAAAGAAAGCAGGCATGATCAGTTATCGGAAATGTATACTGAAACGGAGGTTTGATCACCACTTTCTGAACCAGTGGTTTTCCAAACAGCTCATATTTTTTATGGTCAACTATCATATTCTGTGCTTAAGAACAAGAATAATGACCAGAAAGTTGGAATCACCAATTATTCAAAAAATGGCAATTCGGGAAATCCGGACAACTTAACGGGAATTCGGGATAGCAGCCTGGCTGTGTTGCGGAGCTACCTTCATGAAACAATACTAAAAGGATATTCATCATGAAAAGAAGACATTTAGCCTGGTTGCCACTGGCAACTTTCCCCCTGGTGATGGTCGCTTGCGATAAGAACGACGATAACATGCCGGAAACGATCAGTTCCACTATTACCATTGAAAATGTACTAGACTCCAAACCACTGGTGGAATCAGGAAGTTTTCAGCATAATGGGTCGTCTCCGCTGATTATGCCGGGAGAATCCGTAAACATCGAGTTTTCTGCAGCCAAAGGCCAGGCAGTTAGTTTCGCCACCATGTATGGCTGGTCTAACGACCTGTTTTTTGCACCGGAAAATCCGGGAATAAGAGTATATGAAGATGATGGTACTCCGATAGAAGGAGATGTTTCTTCCTCCATTAGACTTTGGGATAATGGTACAAGAATTAACCAGGTGCCGGGAGAATTGGTAACACATCCGGGCACAGCTGAGGCCAGTATCAAAAACATTACAGAAGTTAATGGCACTGATGCACAGGGAAACAGTTATGTACCTGCGGCAGATCTTATGAAAGCAGAACTTCACTATAATGGAAATTCCCGTTTTACACTTACAATCACAAACACCTCCGGATCCACGGTCAATCCAACTCCATTCAGTCCGGGTGTATGGGCCATATCTTACATTGCAGGAGGTAACCTTTTAAACCCTGCTCCCATTTTTGAGCCAGGCAAACCCTCAGCCAACGGACTCACTAATATTGCGGAAATGGGCGATAACAGTGTATTGGGTGAATATATAAACACACAAACAGGAATATTTACGCCGCTCTCTCCGGTGTTAGTTGTTGTATACAACGGCATAGAAAACCCGATTTACAAAACCGGTGAAAAAGATCGCAGTCAGGGTTTAAAAGAGCTTGCACAGAAAGGAGATGCCAGCGTTCTGGCAGCCTATCTCAAAACTGTACAGGGTGTAACAAATGTATATGTTCTGGCTGCAGCCAACTCAACGGTGCTGTTACCTAAGATCGGAACACAGGCAGGCAGTAGTGTATCGCAGCAATTGAATGTAACCAAAGGCGACAAACTGGCGATTGCCACTATGTACGGATTGTCTAACGACTGGTTCTTTGCTACCACAGGAAATGGAATTGATGCCACTCAGAAAGGAGATTTATCATCCAGCATCGGTCTTTTTGATAACGGCACCGCCATTAATCAGTTCCCCGGCGCAGGCATTACACAATTCAACCTGGCAGGAACTCCGCTGCAGGAAAGCAAAGCCATCGAAGCCGTGCCTAATCCCAATGCCTTCACTACCCTTCCTCCTATTCCGGAAATTATAAAACTGACAATTAACTAATTTCAAACGGGAATCAGCAATATGTACAGTAACTTAAATGGCAAAAACCTTACAATGGAAAAAAACATAAGACTGTTCATGATCCGATCCTTTTCACTCGCACTGGTGCTTGCAGCATCAACAAGCATTGTACTGGCGCAGGAGAAAAAAGAATCAGTAAGCAAACCTGCATCTGCGGAAATGCAAAAAATGGACTATAAAATCCCCGAAAGACCGGAAGATATCAGTCCCTTGTTAACCGGCGAAAAGATCCCCATGGTAATGCTGCCTGAAGCAACGGGTAACAGCTTTGATCTTGGCAAAGCGATAGCATCCAAACCAACTGTACTGGTAGTGTACCGCGGCGGCTGGTGCCCCTACTGTACAAAACAGCTGTCGGGTTTGCAGGAAGCGCTTCCGGAACTGGAAAAAATGGGTTATCAGCTGATAGCAGTCAGTACAGATGCTGCAGAGGGACTTACCAAATCCATTGCAAAGGAAAAACTGAGCTATACATTACTTTCGGATGCAGATCTCAGTTTCTCAAAACAACTGGGTATTGCGTTCAGGGCTCCAAAAGGTTATTGGGATATGCTTCCCAAAACCACTGGCGGGAAAGATACAGATATGTTATTACCTGTGCCTTCAGTATTTATTCTCGACAAATCAGGTACTATACATTTCGAATATATAAATCCGGATTTCAAAAAACGTTTGAGTTCAGAACAACTGATAGGTGCGGCAAAAAACCTTGCCGGCCATCTTTAAACCAGGACGTATCTTTCAACTGTACAGAATATGGTAAGAGAGTATAATGAGAATGCCACATCGGGTCTGTTTATCATGCACAATGGTAACAGGTGGTTTTCGGGAAAGGGGCTGAGTAATCCGGCCCCCTTCCCGATCAACACTTTTGTGTACAATAAAGGAGCTGCACAACAGGTATTGATAGATGAGGTAGCCTATACAATGCCGGAAGCTTCTATCCTTCCACTTGTTTCCAACCAGCATTTCAGGTTTGAAAATCCGGAAACACTTACTGCCTGGCAATTCAACCGGGAATTTTATTGTATAGTTGATCATGATCATGAAGTGGGTTGTGCAGGATTTCTGTTTTATGGTATTCATCATCCCATGTTCATTAAACTCAATGAGGAAGAGATTGAAGAGATGTCGCATATGGAAAAGATCATTTCCAGCGAACTCTTACTGAGAGATAATTTCCAGGGCGAAATGCTGCGTTCACTTTTAAAACGTGTGATCATCAAAACAACCAGAATAGCCAAGCAGCAATCGGAATGTTATAAACTATTTCCTGATGAAAGAATGGATCTGATCCGGAAATTCTCCCTATTGCTGGAAGCAAATTTCAAGCAGGAACACGAAGTGAAATTTTATGCATCAGCGCTGAACAAATCGCCTAAAACGCTAAGTAATGTTTTCTCACTGTTGAAACAACCCGCTCCTTCCGTTCTCATTCGAAACAGAATAGTGCTGGAAGCCAAACGACATCTTCATTACACTGAAAAATCTGCCAAAGAAATTGCCTACGAGCTGGGTTTTGAAAGTCCGGCACATTTCAGCCGGTTCTTTAAAATGTACTCCGGCACCAGCATATCCGGTTTCAGGTCCGGGTAACTAAAACGTAACCGGAAACTAAACGTTTATGATGATGGTATAAACAAAACCCGTTGTTTATTGTAACTTCGGAAAGCATACCAAACCATCAAAATGGAAAAATCTTCTATCCCAAGGATGGAACTTGAAAGTTTTGCAGCCAAAAGCTATAAAACGCCGCTGTTGAATGTGCAGCATTATCCGGTCAATTCCCGGCATTTCATAATTGAAAACAGGGAACAATATCCGGTGCAGGATTATATTTCACCCCATCGCAGGCATTTTTACAAGATATTTCATATGACCGGTGGTACTGGTGTACTTACGATCGGACTGCACAGATATGAAATGAGACCCGGAGAAATTGCATTTCTGCATCCGGATGAGATCATGTCCTGGCAAACAACTTCCGCTGAGACAGCTGGTCATTTTTGCCTGATACATCCCGCCTATTTTGGAAAAGATTCAGAACATGTGCTCAGTTTATTTCGGCAGTACCCATTTTTTGAAACTGATAAAGCAGTTGTTCAATTAACGGAAGCCCAGTCCACAACAATAAATTCCTGTTTCGAAGAAATGTACCGGGAATACCGTGGGGAAAAGGAAGATAAAAAACAGGCTATCCTGCTGCAATTACAACTTCTGTTACTGGAAGCACGCCGCGCAGGTAAAAACCTGAACAGAACTACAGTTACGGAAGGATACAGTCATATTTACCGATTCCTATCGCTGCTTGAATCTTCCATCCAGGTACAAGACAAAAATGCAATAGTGAAATTGAAGACAGCCGCTGAGTTTGCGGATGAGCTGCATGTACATCCGAATTTTCTCAATGCACTTGTGCGTAATCAAACCGGAAAAACCTTAAGGGAACATATCCAGGAAAGACTATTGCATGAAGCCAAATCATTGCTGGTGCAGACTGACTGGGCAATCAGCGAAATCAGCGATGGCCTGGGATTTTCAGGACAGGCGGCATTTACGAGCTTTTTCAGAAAAAAAACGAATACTTCTCCATCGGAGTTTAGAAAAAACATAATGGTAAGCTAAATAAAAACACCACTGCAGCTTAGGGCTGGCAGTGGTGTGTCTCCATAGCAATACTATTTCAATTCAAGTTTCAACCATTCTTCGGGGTAATCACTATTCTCCCCTGCCATGTCTTCCGTTTGCCAGAGAGGTTTCTCTGTTGCTTTATTCTTGTGGTGTATTCTCAGATGTGCTCTCAAAACTTCTGCTTTTTTAGGTGTACCCCCTAATAATTTCCAGTCAATTTTGAGTTTGGCTGCATAACCGAGGTCCTCATCATTTTCCTGGTTAATTGAACCCACCAGTTCAATGTCCGGTGTTGTTCCTTTGTGAATTAAACGCCATGAGTAATTTTCTTCGCGGTATACGAGATACTGACCGGTAGCATTCACTACTATTTTGAAATTGTTATAGGCATTCTTTTTACCCATTCTGCTCACGAGTATCACGGAAGCATCTGAATTCTCAGGCGTAAACGCTACAATATTTTTATCGAAATGGTAGGTGCCAATTATAAAATGTTCATTAGTATATCCAAAGTTTGTAAACAATGATGAGGAAGTTTGTTTACCCAGGAACCAGTATTCACCATTCTGTTCTGTGTTGAAATTCTTCAGTGACGTCATATCCATCGGACCTTTTTTAATGATCCTGGAATAATTTAACCTCCCTTTCATCAGCACCAGCTTTACACGTTCCGCATTGGTAGAATCTGTATAATTAGAAGTACCGGAAGCGATCACAAGATTATTCCCTATATAATCAATCGAACCCCAATGACCGGTAAACGGCGAAGTAGCAAACCGGAAATTATCCGCTTTTTTGTCGCCGATTAATGTCCATATACCCTGCTCCCCTTTATAGGTACCATTGGATAATACCACTACTTCTCCTGTACCCAGTTTTGTAGAATAAGGGCCAAACCCAACCAGGTCTTTATTGATCTGCTTTTTGTACGGATACTCCGGCCCGCCTTCGTTGATGATCTTTTGCTGATCACCTTTCCAGTTTGCTGCAGCCTCAGTTCTCACCATTACGGGAGTTTGATCTACAGCCAGCTTTCCACTCCAAACTTCTACCGGCATCGCAATTCCATTATTATCGTCCAGCCAAACTGCAGTTGGCATTCCATCGTAGGCAAAACGTTCATCCACAGTTCGCGAAATAGTTTCCGCATCACGGTAAGTACTAAGCGATTTTCCCTGCCAGGTTTTACCTCCATCATACGAACGTATAACAACGGTTCGCGGCCTTGAAACTTTATTCACCACTTCCTGACTGGAAGTAATATACATATGAATTTCACCGGAAGGCAATTCCAGCATGGCTGGTTCCCAGCAACGACCGCGGTATACTTCCCGCGGTTCAGAAAAGGAAATACCTTTATCATCACTGAACATAATTTCCACGCCACAGTTTTCATTTGTATTGGGAATATCATGATAGCCCTGTTTATACCTCCACTGGTAGGCAAGTAATATGCGTCCATCTTTCAACTCTATAAAATCAGGGTTCACAAACACAGTTTCGTCATCACCCACTGTAGACTTTGAACTGAATTGCTGGCGCAGCATCTGTGCATCAGTCCAGGTTTTACCATTATCGGTACTACGTCTTACGTATACATTCCAACCATAATGATGATTACTGAATGTCATCAGCAGACTTCCGTCTGATAGTTTCTTTACCCTCGGATAGTGAAGATTCTGTTCTGTGATCTGTTTATTGGCAACATACACTTCTTTCATTTCCTGGTAAGTGTTATAATCCCAGGAGATTCTTACATTTCCTTCACTGCTTTTACCGGTAACCGTTTTTTGTGCATTGGCAATAAATGAAATATTAGCAAGAACACTTGCTAAAAAGCCTATTCTGGCCAGCTTTTTCAGGCTCTGATCCCGGTAATCTTTTGTCCTTTTCATACGCTATATGATAATGAATGTAAAATCGGGTTAAAACAATTTTCGCTACCAGTTACTGTCATCAACCAGTGAGCAGGGAACCCCTTTGACACCGGTATCTTTTACAATAAAGCAGGCTCCTGCCAGCGGCTGATCTTTCAACTCCTGTTCATTTAAGCCTGTACAGGCACTGGTTATATACAGATCAGACAGATCATCTCCTCCAAAAATGCAGGAGGTTATTTTCGATACGGGAAACAAAATCTCCCCGATCTTTTTTGAACGATGCGGATCCCAGCGGGTAACCCGGCCTCCGTTCCAGTGTGCAATCCATAACATACCTTCAGAATCTATGGTCATCCCATCCGGAACACCTTCCGCTTCGTCTATGTCTACAACCGCTACACCATTAATGATATTTCCAGACTCCCTGTCATAATCATAGGCTATCACTTTCCGTGAAGGAGTATCAATATGGTAAAATCTGTTCCTGTCAGCATCCCAGGCCAATCCGTTTGAAATAGAGAGCCCATCCAACTTTCTTGTTATTGTTTTATCCTTTTCTATAGTATACAAACTTCCTCTTGAAGCCTGTCCGGCATCACTCATTGAGCCGATCCAAAATCTCCCATCAGGATCAGTTTTACCTTCGTTTAACCTGTTATCCGTTTTATCAGGCTCAGGATCCAGCATTTTTGAAATACTGCGTTCCGGAAAATTTACAGAATAGATCCCGTCCTTTAATGCTGCAATCAACCGGCCGGATCTTGCCAGCGCAATAGCACCGGTTTTTTGCCCGGTATTCATAAATTGAACCTGTCCATCTGATTGTAAACAATATATCCTTCCCTGAAGAATATCGATCCAGTATAACTGTTTATTCAAATGATCCCACAAGGGCCCTTCACCACAAACACAGCGATGATCTGATATCGTTTCATAATTCCATCCCATTTCTATTACTTGTTTTGGGTCAGGCTTTTGATAAATTCAATTTCCTGTTGACTATATGGCGTACCATCTTTTCTGAAAATATCATGAAACCATACAGCAGGTTCGGGTGCGCCTTCCTTACTTCCCCAGGGGTAGTAGAAATTGGTTTTACCGGCTACCAAACCGAAACTGATGGCTCCAACATTTTCAGCTTTAAAAATTGGCAGTGTATTCTCAAATGTTGATCCGCGTGTTCTGCCCATATATTCAGTGCAAACCAGTGGTCTCCGGAAAGCACGAAGTAGTTTTATAAATGCTTTTGTTTTTTCAGGATCGTGGTAAGAATGGAAACTGATGATATCACAATTCTCACCCAGGAAGCTTACTATATCCAAAGCTGTTCTCTCATCTCCGGGAATTTTCCAGATTGGAGCACTGATTGGTTGCGAGGGATTCACAGACCGGGCCCATTCAAATACTTTTCTTAATAAGGGTAAACTGTAGGCGCCGCGTTTGGGATTTTCCGGCTCATTGTATACGGACCAGAAAACAATTCGCGTATCATTTCTGAAAAAACCCATTACATCTTTAATATAGTTTTCTATCGGACCCCATTTAGAAGGATCATTCACAATTTCAGCACCGGGCGACTGCACCCAACCTGAATTATGTACACCCGGGATGGGTGGCTTCTGTTTACCGATCTTCGGAGAAAGCGAATCATGGAAAGTTCCATTAGTTAGAAAAGTTACAATCGCACGGAGCTTGTATTTGCCAGCTATTCCAAGAAACCTGTCAATCCGCTTCCTGAATCCTTCCGGATTTTGTTCCCATACCAGATTATGCAGAAATATCCTGACGGTATTGAATCCAATATCATGTGCCCAACCCAGTTCCCGGTCGATAGTTTCAGGATCAAAACTATCCTCCTGCCACATTTCTATCTGGTTAACTGCGGTGGACGGAACGAAATTACATCCCACAATCCAGGGCTGTTGCCTGTACCAATTCTCAGCCTTTTCCTGGGACCAGCGAATAGGATAAACACTGGTATCTTTTTCAATTGCCAGCGTCTGAGCTGAAACGCTCAACATAATCACCAACAATAAACAGTTGGCAGATAAACTCTTTCGGGTGCTGTTCATTATTACAGTATTTGAACTTGCAGAAATAATTGATATTAGTCTTTTGACCTGATATCGTATAACAAAACACCGGTCTCCCTAACCTTTTGTACTGTTTCAGGATATACCCTGTCGCATACATCCGTTAAACCATCCTGAAAATTTTCGCCATCAAATCTTCCGGTTGTGGCCTGATCAGAAAACTGGTGCCAGGCAGTGCCAACAATAAAAGGATTACGCAAGGCTGATCGCATGTATTTTTCATATGCCAGGGCCCTTTGTTCCTGACTTGCTTTAGGGTTCAGGCCCGGATGGAACAATCCTCTGTCCACGGCACCAAAATGGAATTCACCTATCAATACAGGTTTGTCAATACCAGGGGGTAAGCGAAAATCATCCAGGGAGTCAACAAACAGATCAAATGTCAGTACGTCGCAATACTTTGATGCAATCTTCAATACAGATTCGTTGACGGAAACATATCTGCAACCCAGATATAATTTGCCCGGGGCCGTTTTATGTAAAACCTGCTGTACTTTTTTGAAATAAGTGTCTATCAGTTTCCTGGAAAAGATCTTGCAATCATCCGCAGATCCGGCAGGAGGTTCAGATTCAAATTCCTGCAAATGCTTCCAGCTGGTAAAATTGCTTTTCCAGATCTTATTCAGTGAATCAATATCACCGTACTGTTTCTGAAGATCCATAATAAATACTTTTCTGGCAGGCTGCGAAGGCTTTGATTGTAATACCCAACGGCCAGGATCTTCCTCTGCGCCCCAGACCAGCTTATTGTCTATAAAATAACCATAACACAACACTGATCTTAATTCTGATTTACGTTGCAGCAGCTGATCCGTTAGTCCTGTTTCAAAATCCGGATGGAACGGGTCCCGTATCACATTAAGATGCGGGGGAGCCCCGCTTATTTTTTCAGATTGTAATTCGATCCGGTCACAATAAGGAACAGGTAATTTTTCATAGATCTCCGGATCAGAGCCCGCGGAAATAGTATTCATTCCCCAGTTCTGCATTCTTTTATGCACCATAGTTGTATATGCCTCTCTCCAGTTCGCTCCGTATTTACGTTTGAGGTTGGCTGCAGAAAAATCATATGTCCTTTTGATACCCCGGTGTTTATAATATTGATACAAAAATTCATCGCGGGTATGATAGAATTCACCGAAAGCCGCTTTCTCTTCAGGCAGATCCGAAAAATAATTTTCCCGGTTGTCTATTATTGTTACTGCAGAGGATGGGGTTACCCTGACAACGCCATTTGACCAGAACAAATACCCATCCGGATCTACCATCCACCATTTTCCATTGAGCTTTCGTACGTAGAACTGGCCTGTAGCCGGCTGTTTTTCACCTGTAAGCCATCCGCCATACCTGCTCCTGTTGACCGGCCCCGGATTGTTTTCCATTTCTTCCAGCTCATGTTGCTTTTCTGCCAGCAGATCACTGTCGCTAATTGTTTTTCCCGGCCAGTTCTTATGAATGAATTGTCCATATTTATCAATGAACGGGAAAAACTCCTTTTCATTCAGGCTAAACCAGTCAGGAATTTTTACCGCATCAGCCTGTCCGGAGACAATCGATTGTATTCCGAGCCTGGCTCCCTGAACGGTTTTATCAAATGAGATTTGTATTCTTTTTATTTTTCCCGGACGAAGTGTTGATACAATTCCGCCGATATCAAAAGGAGTAGCGCGCATGCCTGTCATCATTGCAAGAACAGCACTATCCGGCTGAACAGCAGGCAGCGGAATTATCCATTCGGTAGTGTCTGCTCCCCGGATCGTTTTTTTGCCTTCCAGTACACCATCTCCTTCAATGCTGATCTTGACGTTGAGGATATCCCGCTCCGTTCCATTGACCAGGATAATTTTCAGGCAGTCGTTTGCTGCGAGGCTCCAGCTGCCCTCTAATGCAAAAACAGGTGGGGCTTGTATATCACTGGTATCTTGTATCCAGGTAACCGAACCTCCAAAAATTTCCTGCATTTTATTTTTGCTTGTGGAACAGGCTGCCAATACCAGCAGGTTTAGCATAACTACCGCAATTTTCTTCATCAGGTTCAAATTCGTTTACAGATCCAATCAGAAAGCTACAGGGATCCAACCGGCAGTACTTCTGGTATTGCCCGGTACAATGGCATCCTCCCCTCCCTGTGTATCAAACAGAGTAAGGTTCAAAAGCATATCTCCGCTTAGATTGAGTTTTGATTTCGGTACAGCAATCTCAACAAGGTATCCATTATCAGTATCCGAATTATTGGAAATAGTTCCATCATAGGCGCTGCTCACCGTTACGCCAAGATCCGTTTCCCGCCAGCCGCCACCGTAATTATCTGTACTTTTCAATCCGCTATGTGATACCCTGATTCGACGGGATTCTGCATTTAATTGTCCGTTTCCACCTGAAGGAGTTAGATAGATACAGATATAGTCATCCTTCGAAATCTGTTCATCTTTCACTTCTACCAGGAAATAGATATTGTTATTATCACTTGCACAGCGTAATGTAGCCTGTGCCTGGGATTTCTGGCCAACAAAAACGGCGTTATCAGAATTAGTCCATTCTCCGTTATCTCCATCTACCTGTATAGTTCTTTTGGAAGCAGTAATGCGGTGATTCAGTACAAACCTGGCCAGCATCAGAGAGCCGGTGGTATGCATGGCTCCGATCATCTGGTGCGGATCAATCATTTCAATGGTACTCCAGAATCCTTTTTTGGCGAATGGCAGATATGGTTCTCCAAAGTTCCGGGCAGATGCATCACCAATTCTAAGGTTCAGGAGTGAAGCTGTATTGTACGATAATACGGTTTCACCGGAAGGAAATTGAGCAAGACTTGGACCTGCACCCGGGAATACATAATCTGTGCGATCAGATGGCCCTTCTTCAGTTTCAGACAAATGGGGCCATTGTCCGTCGTTACCCGTATAAGCCAGTGAGATGTAATAATTCGTAGTATTATTATAAGACTCAACTGCAGCTGCCAGTTTATTACTGTTGTTCAGTTTGATCACACCCGGCATCTGATCAGTAAAAAAGCTGACACCTGCCTCCTCACCATATTTTTTACGGATCACGCGGTAAGGTGCTGATCCAAACGAGGGCGTCCAGGTAGCGCCATTATCGGTAGAAACGATCAGCGCAGTTCCGGTATTATATTCGTGTATATGCGTACGTGAGTCTGTAAAATAACAGTGGATTTCTCCGGAGGGTAGTTGCAGCAGATGAGGTTCCCAGTTGGTACCCCGGTAAATTTCCTGTGGACTGCTCCAGGTAACACCATTATCAGTGCTACGTCTCATGATTATTCCATTATCCAGGGGCAGGTTGCGGTAATCTCTGTTGGCGCGATATGATGCAACAGCAATAATATCTCCGTTAGCCAGCACCAGCGCATTACAGGTTGAAAAACGACGTTCGTTAGCGGCGTTGGTTTGATCAGTAATGGCATGCCGCGCAAAAATCCTGTCCCCACCTGTCCAGTTCTTTAGATCTGAGCTGATCATATAATATGAGTCTGCCCCAATCTGATTATTCTGGTAAAAAAGAATATAATTTCCATTTTGCATTTTACGTACACGAGGGTACACGGGTGCATCCACTTTAGTTTCTGCAGCTCCTATTTCTACATACGATCTGTAATTCATCATTAATGAAGAACCCGAAATAAATTCTGCATGGGAATTAATGGTGTGAGCTTCCTGGTTCAGGTTTTCAATGGACGTAAGCTGGAGAGCCTTTGCCTGCCCTGTTCCTCCTGAACCTGATCCTGCGGTTTTATCCGATTTACCGCAGGAACCGGCAACACCACAAAACGCCAGCAATGTATACTGAAGTATTTTCATAATTGTAATTTGAGTTGTGCAAATGTGTTCTACCGCTGCCAGTGATCATTCTGATCCAGATTGGTATTTCTTTCCAGTTCTGCGGATGGGATCGGCCATTTCAGATAGGCAGCGCCACCCCAGTTATAAGTGTATACAGGTTCGCCCCATACTTCCAGCAGGCCATTGCCTGTAGAAAACTTATCATCCTTCCAGGTTCCCCAGCGGAGTTCGTCGTAATAGAGTTGCTCCTCACAGGCCAGTTCCCATTTCCGTTCATTTCTGATCCGCGGACGAAGTTCATCTGAATTGTTCACCGCCACATATGGGTTACCTGGCTGATTAAGCGGAGCCAGATTTGCACGGCTTCTGACCTGGTTCACATATACAATGGCGTCCTGGTAATTTCCCTGCTCGTTTAATGCTTCTGCCAGCGATAACAAAACATCAGCATAGCGGAAAATAGGAACATCAACCGGATTAAAATTAATATTAATGAACTCTCTTCCTTCCGTAACAAATTTCCGGATGGAATATAACATATGACTGTTGGAATTGGTCTGCAGGTCATATGGCGCAGCTGCACTGCTCCTGAAAGGCCATCTTGGAGAATAGTTGATGGCAGAACCGGAGAAGCCTCCTGAGTACACGGAATATGGAGTGATAACGGTGGCGGACAAACGAGCGTCTCTGTTGGCATATGCCGCCTTGATCCTGGCCTCATTTCCTGTAGGCAGGTATTTACTCATATCAGCACCATAGGTTTGCATGGCAGTCTGCTCGGTAGTATTAAGGTTATCGCGCAGAAAAAATACACTTCTGGCTTTTGGGTCCATCGAACTATATCCCGGAATTACATCATCCCATGAAAACGGTTTTCCATCAGCCCATTCATAAGTTTCCACAAATTTTGTGTTCATGAAAAAAGATGAGTTTCCTGCACCGGTGGTCATTCTGTTTCCATATGTATAACTGAAAGTATTACCCATACCAGACAATTCTTCCATCTGAACACTGAAGATCATTTCATTAGATTTCTCCTGTGCCAGTTTGAAAAGATCAGCGTAGTTCCCTGTATACAGAGAATAGCCCAAATCCCCTACCTTCCTGAAATCCAGTTCTGCCAGATCCCATTTTTTCATCCACATATATACTTTTCCCCGAAGTGTGTAAGCAGCCCCTTTGGTTACACGGCCATAATCTGCACTGTTTGCTGCATACTTGTCCGGCAATTCTGCGGTATTGATACAATCATTCAGATCATTAATAATAGTATTCCATACTTCCTGTTCAGAAGCACGGGGTTTTGTATATGCCGCGCTCGGAAGGTTTTCCAGGTATACAGGCACACCGCGCCATAAACAGTTCAACCTGTAATAATGGTAAGCACGAAGAAACTTACATTCGGCAATTCGCTGCTTTTTAACGGCCTCACTCATATCCGGTACCTGTGCAATATTGTTTATTACATCATTGGCGCGGGCCACACCTTCGTATAAACGCTGCCAGTATGTAAGAAATGAGCTGTTATTAGGTTGTATTGTACCTGTGAGATATGAATAGTTCAGGAATATATGCGCATCTGTAGGATCCATCACAGAAGAAAAAGCATCCCAGTTCAAAATATCACGGGAACCATTGCTGTAGTCGTAACGCAAATTACTGTACGCTCCATTCACTACAGATTCAGCAAGTGTAGCGGAACGAAAAACGTTTTCGGAACTGATTTCATCATAAGGACTGCGGTCCAGGAATTTGGTGCAGCTGGCTGCCAGGGATATGATTGCAGGCAGCAATAATATTTTAATCATTTTTTCCATATACACAATGCTTTATAATTTGATATTAATACCAATCGAATATTGTTTCAGGTTAGCATAGAAGTCCTGCGAACCGGTAATTTCGGGATCCATTCCGGGATAATCGGTGAAAGTGAGCAGGTTTTCTCCGCTTACAAACAAACGTGCTTCCTGAAGATGCACTTTACGCGTCCATTTGCCGGGCAGTGTATATCCTAATGTCAGGTTTTTCAGTTTCAGGTAATCTGCCTTATAAAGCCAGAGTGTTGAGTAATTGGATCCTCCATTTTGTTCTGAACCGTAGTTCATGGTAAGTCTTCCATGTTTTGAAGTGAGATTGGTACGCGGATCATCAGGATTGGCAGGATCATAAAAATAGTGGTCATAGGCAATAGCCTTTGAAATGGTAAGGTCTGCACGGGTAGAATAAGAATTGTATCCCGCATATCTCCAGTATTGAGCATAACCGCCGGCACCAGCCCAGAGCATAGACAGACTGAAACCTCTCCATGCAGCACTGAATTGAAATCCATAAGTGAATTTGGGCGTCATTGAAACATTCTGGAAACGATAATCATTCTGGTCGCCATACACACCATCTCCATTCACATCCGCATAGATATAGTCGCCATACCAGAGTGTCTTTTTCCCAACTGTTCTGTTAGGTAGAAATGAGTTCCCGGCAGCAATCATTGCCTGCAGCCAGGCCATATCCTGTTCTGTACGGATCATGCCGTCCACCGGACCCCCATTGGGGTTTACGGAACCATCCTTGAAAAAATAGCTGCCGTTTCCTGAATAGGTATCCAGCAGGAAAAATTCATTGATGAGCTTACCCTCCATAGTACGGCGGGTAGCGTCTACAACAGTTGTGATATCTCCGATATTCGTCTGGTATTTCCTCATTCCCAGCTCATCGGTTATCCAGCCTGCATTTAAACGACCTTTATACTTAGTGAGCTGGTTGTAATTCCTGGTAAAATTGGCAGAGAGATTATAACTGAATTCACCAATCCTGTCGCGCCAGCCAACAGTTAATTCTATACCACTATTTGTAACCTGGGCTATATTCTGATTGGGTGGAGATTTTACGCCCATTGTAGCAGATACCGGTGCACGGAAAAGTATACCATCAGTTACTTTTCTGTACATATCTGCTTCAAAGGTCAAACGGTTTTTCAATACTCCCAGTTCTACACCAATATTAGACATGGTGGTGGTTTCCCATTCCAGGAGACTATTAGAGAGAGATGCAACGATTCCCGGAACCTGTTTGCCACCGAATGAATAGGTAAAACCTGAAGCATAAGTAGCCTGATAATCATAGTTACCGATACTGTGATTACCAAGTTTACCCCAGGAGCCGCGCAGTTTCAGGTTGTCTATATTTACATTTTTCATGAAGTTCTCCTGGGAGATCCTCCAACCGGCAGATACCGATGGGAACCAACCCCAGCGGGATTCCCTGGCAAAACGCGATGAACCGTCATAACGCAGATTCAGTTCCAGCAGGTAACGGTCGTCATATCCATATTTCATTCTTCCGAAAAACGATTCAGTGGCAAAATCCGACTGGCTGCCGCTGATAGCAACCATATTGCTGACAGTATTTAGTTCAACCAGCTGATCACTTAGGAATCCATTTTTCTCCACAGAAGCATTATTGCTGTTATGGTACATAGACTCATAACCCAGCAAACCGGAGAGATCATGCCTGTCTGCAATGGTTCGGTCCCAGCTAAGCGTATTCTGGAAAGTCCATCTGCGTGTATTGGAATTACGAACCCTTAATAAAAGCTTCTCAAGATCCTGGTAGAAATAAGTATATGCGCCTGTACGGAAAGAAAAGGCGTCCAGGGTTCTTGTATTGTATTTGTATTCGTCTGTCTGGCGTATATAGTTAAACGATACATTATACTTTATATCAAAAGGCAATGAAATATTCGCAAAAAGGGTGGAATTATTATAATTTCTTTTTTCCTTACCAGCTACCCTGTCGGCAAAATATAGGTTATTCCTTGAATTGGAACTTTGTTCCGGATTTTCAAGCCAGCCGTATTTACCATCATAAAACGGGTAAATGCCGGGTATACTGCGAGACATAAAGCTGAATGACCCGTCCAGATCATTTAATTCAGTGCCACTTTCATATCCCCATAATTTTGTGCCCAGTTCAAGCCACTGATTGATTTTAGTAGAAACATTCGCTCGGAAAGAAAGCTGGCTTGTTCCCGAGTTCATAATTATACCCGGGTTGCTGATAAAAGATCCGGATAAAAGATATTTGGTACCACCTGATGATCCCGCCACAGAAAGATTATGCTTTTGATAAACTTCATTCTGGAAAAATGCATCCATCCAGTCTGTATTCGGAAACGCAACATAATTGGGATAACCAGACTCTGAAATGCCGTTCGGATCTTTTTCTTTTTCACGCCAGAGATCTATCATTCCCTGTGAAAATGGTAATGCCACATCAATATTTTCAGCAGACTCATTCATCAGCATCATATAGTCTGCATAATTAGATATGATGCCAACAGTATTCTGGGGCTTGTTGAGGGATAGAATACTGTTAAAAGAAACTACAGGTTTTGTATTACCTGATTTGGTGGTGATAAGGATCACCCCATTGGCCGCTCTGTTACCATATATAGCACTTGATGCAGCATCCTTGAGGATAGAAATACTTTCAATATCATCTGGATTTACATTTTCAATACTGCTTTCAAATCCATCCACAATAACAAGTGGCGATGAATTATTGAGCGTACCAACACCACGAACACGAAGAAGTACTCCTTCACTTCCCGGGCGGCCCGAAGTTTGCTGCACCATCAGGCCGGGACTCAAACCTGCAAGTATTCCACTGGTAGTGGTTACGGGCCTCGATTGTATCTCTTTACTGAAATTTACAGAATTAACGGCTCCGGTGAGATTTACACGTTTTTGTTTTCCGTATCCAACCACAATCACTTCATCAAAGGCTCCTGCGTCCGGGCTCATGGTTACCTCAAAATATACACGTCCTTTTATCGCCAGATTTTGTGAACGGTAGCCGATATGACTGATCACAAGTGTATCTGAGGACCGTACATCTATTTCAAATTCCCCGGCAGCATTGGTACTCACACCCCGGTCGCTACCCAGGATATTTACAGACGCTCCGATTAGTGGCGATTTATCTTCTTTAACCACTTTCCCTTTGATCTTGTTTATTTCCTGTGCTTCTGACAGCTGGGAAAACAACAGTGAAATCAACATTAATAAAGGAGCATAATATCTTTTCATATTGCTTGATTTATCGTTAGTTGGTAAAACCTGGTTAGTTGATATCAAATGAAACACTGCTTACATCTGACCCTGCCAGGTATAAATAGAATGGTGCGCCATAAGCTCCGCCACTGAGCCAGGGTGTGGTTCGAACTGCCACTTTGGTATCTGTATCAGCCTGAATAGTTCCATCCGCACAGGTGATCCTGATCTTTACAGCACCGCTTTGTATAGCTTTTGTGAATACCATGGTATGTTCTATTATCTTTCCACCGCGAATAAGAGAGAAGGTTGCTTCACGTGTATAATCAGGATCATAGCTGGTTATATTCGTTTTATTCGATTTCCATTCATCGCCGTCCAGATATTCAATATTCCAGAAAACAGGGCCCTGCCTGGTATACATGGGGAACTTAATTGTTACAGCAGTTCCCGCAGCAAATTTTTTAACGGGTAATACAAATTCAAAATAATCGCCCGTCCAGATACCTTTCACACCGGGGCTGCTGACATCTCCGCTGTTTACCGTTTCCAGGAACTGAGTGGCCGTTGGTGAAGGATCCGAAACTTTTTTCCATTGAGCATATGCCTGTGTTTGAGAAGGACAGATCCATATACCTTCGGTTACCCATCGGGGTTGGGTGGCAGCAGTAAATACCGCTTGTCCTTCCGGTTTACCTAACGGGAAGATCACCGGGAAGCTTACAGGAATTACGCCATCGTTATCCCTGCTCAGATACTGTGTAAATACTTCTCCGGCAGCCAGCGTCTGGCCGGCATCTGAAGCCTCACCAAGTATATTAATAGAAACAGTATTGCCATCCATTCCCACCAGTTTCACTACCATCCCTCCTTCGGGTACTGTGAAAGGTGCAACTGCGAGTGATACTTTTGTGAATGCGTCAGACAAAACAAGACCCGCTTCTCCAAAATCCAGTTTTACAGAATCCGCCTGTTTGGCCGGATCACTGGTAAATACACCGTTTTTCAGATCATAGCGACCTCCATTGGCCAACACGCCGTCAAAATCAGCACCATCAGATGGCTTAAGGGTTAGGGATCTGATATGTGAGTGGCCATCCTCATCAAGGATATCGTTGGGAATATGGAGGTCTACTATGCTGAAAACCGCTCTGAAATTTAATTCCAGTGTGGGCAATATAGTTGTAGCCTGCTGATTGGCTACATATAAACCATAGCTACCTACGCCTCTGGAATATTCCTGTAATGCAGGAACTTCTGCATTAATTGCTGTCATATCATTATTGGCTGCGGAATACGGGTAATACGCATAAAACCTGAAATTATGGTCTGTTGCATTTGCAATGACCATATCATTTTCCGATCCGTTTACGAAAAATGCTTTTTCGCCCGCCGTACGAACAATATAACGGGCATGAGCATTCGGGCTCATCGATATATTGGGTTCTTCATTCCTGGTGCAGAAACTGTAAACTCCAATTTCATCTCCTTCCATCCACGATTTGCCGGCCAGAACGCCGCCAAATTTCACATCAAGCGTGCTGAACTCAAGGCTCCTGTTATTATCGCCCGAATTCTTCTGGCAGGCTATTGCCAGTAATGCAAGCATAAACATGGAAAAAAGAGTGACTCTTTTCATATGTAACAATTTTTGTAAAGTTTGCAATCGTTATTTAGTTGTATTTAGTTCTGCGTATGATTCTTCACTATCGCTCCAAACCTTCTCAGATAATCTTTTAGTTCAGTCCATTTTTTATTACTGATCAGATCAGCCTTGAATAAACCCGTTGAAACACCTAAACCATCAGCTCCGGCATTCAGATAATTTTGTGCATTATCTGCCGATATGCCACCCGTTGGTAACAACCTGATCTTTTCCAGGGGTGCTTTCAGCGATTTGATATATCCCGGCCCGAGCTCATCTGCCGGGAAAACCTTTACCATAGACGCTCCGAGCTTCCAGGCCTTTACTATTTCAGTTGGTGTGAATGCACCCGCAAATACGGGAATGCCATTTGCTGCACAGTACCTGATCACATCTTCGTCTACCACCGGTGTAACTATAAATCCTGCTCCTGCTTCCAGTGCAACCTGCAGGTCCTGCAAATCGATAACTGTACCCGCACCAACATTAAGATGATCACCATACTGTTGTACAAGTCCAGAGATTAGTCCCGGTGCATTGGGTGAGCTCAGGGATACTTCCAGCGTAGTAAAACCCGCGCCGATAAAACCAGGCAATATTTCATCCGCATCCTCTTTGCTTATATTTCTCATTATTCCCACTACAGGCAGTTCTTCAAAGAGGCTCCAGCGGAATTCATTTTTTGCAGATTTCATTTATACATGATTTTTGCTGAAAGAGTCAGTGGCCGTTGCCGGTCTGATCTCCGTAAGCTTCCCGTTATAATGTCTTAGGTCATGCGGCTGATAGGGATATTTTTTACAGTTCTCCACTTTTATATCAATACCCAGCCCCGGAGCATTTCCTATTTCCATAAATCCATTTTCAAAATGCACTGATTCCGTTGTAAGCTCATGGCGGTATGGAATATCCACACTCATAGTTTCGAGCAGATAAAAATTGGGCGTGCAGGCAGCTAATTGTAGTGTAGCAGCGTTTGCGATCGGACCGATAGGGTTATGCGGGCAAACCGGTATATGGTGGCATTCAGCCATGGCAGCTATCTTCCGCGTTTCCATAATTCCACCACAATGACTGATATCCGGTTGCGCAAAATCTGCACATTCCAGGTTAAAAAAAGTTCTGTAGTCCATTCTTCCATATAATCTTTCGCCGGCAGCAACCGGAACTCTTGTTCGTCTCTTCAACTGTGCCAGTCCTTCTAGATTCTCCGGAGGCAGTGGTTCTTCAAACCATAGTACTCCGAAATCTTCCAGGGCAAATGAGATCTTTAAAGCAGTAGGCAGATTAAAGCGGCCATGCCCTTCCACTAAAATTTCTATTTCTGAACCCACAGCATCTCTAACAGCTCCTATGCAATCGATAGCTGTTTTGAATTCTTCTTTAGTGAGTGTCAGATATGCAGAACCAAACGGATCCCATTTGAGTCCTTTATAACCCTTCTTCACAGTTTCCTTTGCTTTGGCTGCAAACTCAGCAGGCGTTTTAGCAGGAGCGAACCATCCGTTTGCATAACAAGGAACCTTATCCCTCACTTTTCCACCCAGTAGCTGATAAACGGGCACACCAAGATCTTTTCCTTTGATATCCCAGAGTGCCATTTCAACACCTGCCATAGCACTCATCAATACTGGTCCACCTCTCCAATAAGAGTTCCTCAGTGTATCATGAAAAAATGCTTCGATATTGTGCGGGTCTTTACCTACCAGATGCCGGTTGAGTTCCAGCACTGCAGCTTCAACAGTCAGTTCCTGGTGCTCCAGCGTTGCTTCACCAACTCCATACAATCCCGAGTCTGTATGAACTTTTACAAACACCCAGTTTGTTCTGTATACATCACTAATAAATGTTTCTATTTTCGTAACTTTCATATATAGTATATTGTATATTATTTTGCAGCTTAAAAAATATCAGCGGAGGTAAAGACCTCCATTTACATCCAGGGTAATACCAGTTATATATCTTGCACCTTCCCCGCACAGGAATGCTACTGCCATACCAACATCCTTTACAGTTCCGAGTCCGAGAGGTATACTTTTCCTCATGGCATCGAGGCCAGCTTCACCATGTGTTTTCAGAGAAAGCTCTGTTTCAATTACACCCGGAGCAACAGCATTCACGGTGATACCAAATGGAGCCGCTGTTCTGGCAAGTGTTTTAGTAAGTCCGAATAATCCGCTTTTGGATGCACCATAATGAACATGTCCTTTGAGGGCACCCTGTTGGCCGGATACAGAACTGATATTTACAATTCTACCCTGACCATTATTTTTCATGATCTCTAATGCATATTTGGAGCATAAAAAAGCTCCCGTAAGATTTGTCTGTAAAACAAAACTCCAGTCGTCCAGTGAAGTAGAAAATATATCCTGTGGTTTATCAACGCCTGCATTATTCACCAAAATATCCAGATGTCCTATTTCTTTTTGTATAAAACCAAACATATTTCTCACCGCCTGTTCACTGGTGATATCAGCTTCAACAAACCAGCATTGCATTCCGGCTTGCCTGATCTGCGTTTCCAGCTCCCTGATATAATCGTTGCAAGCGAGATCATTAATCACAACAGAAGCGCCCTGCTGTGCTAATTCCAGGGCTATTCCCCTGCCGAGTCCTTTACCCGCACCTGTAACCAGGGCTATTTTGTTTTGTAAACTCATTTTGGCTGATTTAAGAGTTCAACAACTAAATTCCTGTCTTTATAAAAAGTTAAGCGGAGTGCAGTAATGATAAAGATGCCGCCGGCAACATATAAAACCGACAACGCAGAAAGTCCGTTTGCCAATCCAAATTGTGATTTAATAAATGCGAGTATAGTCGGTGCCAGGGAGCCAATTATATAAGCGCACATAATCATGGCAGAGGATACAGAAGCACGTATTCTTTCATCAACCACTGAAAAGAGTGAGGCGTAAATATTAGAATCATACATTCCCCTGAAAAAACCGAAGACACTAAGTGCAATGTAAACAACGGGTAATGTAGTTGCCGAACCAAGCAGGAAAATGAACGGGGCACCAAACAGAAGTGCAATCGACTGGATCCGTAATCTTGCACCGGCATTTTTGATAGCCATTCTGTCTGAAAGTTTTCCACTCACCATCACGCCGATGAATGCAAAAATATGGTGATAAAACATCGACGAAAAACCTGCTTCCGTAAGTCCCAACCCGAATTTTTCATGCAGGAAGGTGGGCGTCCAGGTAAGATATCCCACATTCACAAATACCATACAGGTGAATGCCGATGTAAGTAATAATGCTGTTTTATTAGCTACCAGATTTTTTATACCATCCAGGAGTGTTATACGTTCTGCTGATTTTTGGTTAGAGCCGTCTTCCAGTCGTAATAATAGAATAATGAACAGTAGAATTCCTATACCGCCGAAAATATAAAACGCAGAACGCCAGCCGTAGTGTTCTGCAATATAACCGCCCAGAATACCACTGCCAATGATGCCCGCGTAAAGAGAGGTTTGGTGAATGGCCATGGCATGCCCGAGGTTAGATTTATACTTTTCTCCGATCAATGAGTTGGCGGCCGGCGCATAAAAAGCTTCGCTGCCTCCAACTATAGAGCGCAAAATGATCAGAACTAAAAATCCACCGGAAAATCCAGTAAAAAAAGTTGCTGTGCTCCAGATCAGCACACTTAGCATTATTACTTTCTTTTTTGAAAATCTATCGCCCACAAAACCGGCAATCGGTACAAACACACCGATGGCGAGAATGAAAGCAGAAGCAATAAGGCCCAGATGAACATCAGTGAGACCGAGATCCGCTTTTACATCAGGCAGTGCGATATTAAAGATCTGGCGGTCTGCCTGATTAAAGAAAAAACAGAACCAAAGCAGCGAGATAAATTCCCAATTAAATTTTTTTTCCGGACCGGGCATGGGCCATCGTTTTCAGGGTGAATACAATATATTGTATACAATATACAACTTTATAACTTACAAATAACCGGCTTCCCGGATATTGAATTTTAATTATGATGCTTTCAAGGATTTCTTTTCGCGCATATCCATTTGCGAAAGCAGGTCTTTTTTTGCATTCAGACAGTGAAGGCTCGCCGCATTTTCCAACGCTTTTCTGTCGCGTTTCTCCAGTGCATGTAATATTTCTTCATGTTCTTTAATCACTTCTTCTGTTCTGCTTTTACTGAATCCGAAAGAAGTTCTTAAGCTGTTGATCAGCTGCCAGTGCCCTTCTACCAGCCGGAAAGCCTCCTCATTATCCGCCAGCTGATACAAAGTGCTGTGAAATTCTGTATTGTATTTAAGTGACTGTTCAAAGTCTCCTTTTTTGGCGGCTTTGGCATAAGCAGTTTGTATTTTCCAGAGCCTTTTCAAAATATCATCGGTGATATGGCGCATACTCTCTAAAGTCATGAACACTTCTATCACCCTGCGTATATCATATATATTAGACACAAACTTTTTGTCGATCTGCCTTACATAAGCACCTTTATGCTGCTCAATTACTACAAGCCCCTCCCCCTGCAACTGCTGCAGGGCTTCGCGGATCGGCATCTGGCTTACATTGTACAATTTTACCAGGTCTAGTATTTTCAAACGGGTTCCCGGTGCAAAATAGTTCGACAGTATATCCTTACGCAATCTCTCTCTTACCTTGGAATATGTAGTATTTGAGAGCTCTGAAACACTTCCATTCTTAATATAATTCATAGTATAGGTATATGGCTTTCTGATTGATGAGTTAAAATTACAATTTGCCGGCAAATCCACAAAATATTTTTATATATTGTATACAATATATTCTATTTTTACCTGCCAATACATCTTTTATGCAGTATTTTTTCAGTGTGGACTGGGGCACCAGTTCATTACGGGTGCGTCTTGTTTGCACTCATCCCAAAATCACCGTACTTAATGAACAGGTAGCTCCCTATGGCTGTAAACATGCAGACACGCTGTTTAATGAGAACGGCAACAATATATCCCGTGAAGATTTTTACCTGCAGTTTCTTAAACCATTCCTGTTATTTCCGGATACTACTCAAGTTATACAACCCATTCCTGTTCTTATTTCAGGCATGGCAGGCTCATCAATAGGCATCAGGAACCTGCCCTATTCCACCCTTCCATTCCCGCTTAACGGCAACACACTTGAATATACTGTAATTCCCCGCTCGCCGGAATTTGATCACAGTGTAATTCTATTCTCAGGCGTAAGCAGCCAAAATGATATAATGCGGGGTGAAGAAATGCAATTAATAGGATTACAGTCCTGGCTGTCAGACGCCCCTGAAGCTATCTGTATACTTCCAGGCACACATTCCAAACATATTCATTTCAGAGACGGTGAAATTATCTGTTTCAAAACGTTCATAACGGGAGAACTCTTTAATATACTTTCAAGTTTCAGTCTACTAAAAAACAGTGTAACCCAATCCACTACAATTAATGAGGAGGCCTTTCTGAAGGGTGTGCAGTTAAGTGAGCATAACTTGTTACATACAGTGTTTACCATCAGGGCAGGTTCAGTTCTGTACAATACGGAAAGTTCCGCTAATTATAGTCTGCTTAGTGGAATACTGATTGGTACTGAGCTTAGGGAATTATGCAACCAAACTCTCCCCATTTTTTTATGTACACATGGAAATCTTCATCAGGCTTATACACTCGCTATACAGGAATTGGGAATACAGGAAAGATGCACAATTATTCCTCCTGCAGTAGTGGACAGCTCAGCAGTAGTTGCTCAAAAACTGATGCTCGAACGACTGTTACCCCAGATAAAATAGCAAGATCAATCATTAATCCCACCATAATATTATACTATGAGTAAGAATCCGTTCTCATACAATCCCCAATACCCATCCGTTTCAGATTTAAAAAGAAAAGCCCGAAAGCGTATTCCACAATTTGCATTCGATTATCTCGAGGGCGGTTGCAATGATGAACTGAACGTGTTTCGGAACGAGGAAGATCTGAAACAGATCGAGTTGATGCCGCAGTACCTGAAGAAACACAATGGTGCAGATATGCGTACTGAGTTATTCGGGCATAAATATGATGCTCCATTTGGTATTGCTCCTGTTGGTCTGCAGGGTTTGATGTGGCCGAACTCACCTGAGATCCTCGCAAAAGCGGCGGTAGCACATAATATTCCGTACATATTAAGTACCGTATCTACCAGCAGCATTGAGCGGATTGCCGAATTAACAGATAGCCGGTTCTGGTTTCAGTTGTACCATCCCACGGAAAATGAACTCAGGGATGATATTCTCCGGAGACTGGAAGCGGTGCAATGCAAAGTACTGGTAGTATTGATTGATGTGCCGTCATTTGGTTTGCGCTACCGGGAAATAAAAGCAGGCTTGTCTATGCCACCCAAAAACAGTATCCGAAATTTCTGGCAGGCAGCAAAACGTCCGGCCTGGAGTTTGGAAACATTAAAAACAGGCATCCCTTCTTTTGCCACATTGCAACCGTACATGAAAAAAGGGATGGATATGAAACAACTCGGCAAATTCATGAACGCTACATTTACAGGCCGGGTAGATGCAGAGAAAGTTCAGGCTATCAGGGATAAATGGAAAGGACATCTTGTTGTAAAAGGCGTGGTAAGTGAGCATGATGCAGAGCTTTGTGCACAAATCGGCGTTGATGGTATTATCGTATCCAATCATGGCGGCAGACAAATAGATGCCGGCGAATCCACAATCCGTTCATTAAACAGACTGGCAGAGAATTACAAACACAAATACAGGATCATGATCGATAGTGGTCTCCGGTCAGGCCCGGATATAGGCAGAGCATTGGCCTGCGGCGCTGAATTCTGTTTTATGGGCCGGCCGTTTATGTATGGTGTGGGAGCTTTAGGCAAAGCAGGAGGTGATCATACGATCGCAATGTTTAAGGCTCAACTAATGCAATTAATGGAGCAACTGGGATGCGAGGGTGTGAAGGATTTTCCAGGCTGTCTTATAAAAAGATAAAATGAAAAATTACGGGTACACTACTGCAAGGCTAATGTACCCGTATTGTTTAATCCTTCAAAGTAGACAAACACACATTTACTATATCGTCAAACATCTTCTTACTGGCATCAAACTTCATCGTTACGCGGAATCCATTTAAAGAGTTGAATATAAACCTGGACAACGTCCGTGGGGGATAACGCTTTGTAAACACGCCCTGGTCCTGCCCTTTTTTAATGGCTTTACACACTGCCTCTTCAGTATCCCGCATAATTGCATTGGCAAATTCTGCCACCTCCTTGTCAAATGGTACCATCTCTACTGCTGAATTCACAATAAAGCACCCTTTCGATTTATTTTCACTGAGTGCTTCAGCTTTCACTACCTCAAAGATATACCTGATATAGGCTTCGATATCTTCTGCCTTATCCACTCCATCCAGAACAGGATCTACCCTTTCCTTCCGGTATTGCTTAAGGGCTTTGAGAAATAAGGAGTGTTTATCGCCAAAAGTATCGTACAAACTGGAACGGCTGATACCCAGCCCATCTACCAGATCCTGTGCAGATGTAGCGTTATAACCCTTTTCCCAGAATAAATTCATTGCTTTGCTGAGCACTTCCTGCTCTTCAAAAACCTTTGTACGTGCCATATATCATTGCGGAGCGGTTTGATTCCGCCCCACAAAGATAATCAAAACGGAATAATCATTCCAGATTATGGCAAATTAAGATCTGAAAGGCTCATTTACAGTTGCGCCTCCGTCTATCACATACTGGTCACCTGTTATAAACACAGCATCATCTGAAGCCAGAAAAGCAGCGAGTTTGGCCACCTCTTCCGGTTGACCATAGCGTTTGAAAGGCACTTTACTTCTGATAAAATCGTGAAGTTCCCGGCTTTCGAACTGCCCCTTGTAGATAGCTCTTGTCTCGGTCATGGCAGGCGCAATAGTATTCACCCTGATTTTCCTTTCCGCCAGTTCAATGGCAGCGGTTTTGCTATAGGCAGTTAATGCAGCTTTGCTGGCGGCATAAACGGAAGTGCTTTTTGCAACGGCAAAGGCACTAACAGAAGTTATGTACAGAATTGCACCACCATCGGAAAGAATGGGCAGAAATTTCTCGGTGGTAAAAACAGCACCCTTAAAATTTACGTTCATTATTTCATCAAATGTTTGCTCCGTCAATTGACCAACAAACTCCTGCAAAGCCACACCTGCATTTACAAAAAGGATATCCACCCGGCCATATAATGACCTTACCTGTTCCACCAGGTTATCTGTAGCAGCAATATCCCCGGCGTCTGACCGGATCCCTGTAACCTTATTACCAAGCTCTTTTACTGCCTCGTCCATGCCTGTTGATTGCGACCTGTGATCACCACGGTTGCACCGCGGTCGGCAAATTCTTTTGCTGTAGCAAATCCAATTCCTGCACTGCCGCCCGTTACCACGGCAATTTTGTTGTTGAGTGTAGAATGGATATTGAAGTGGATAGGATGCTGCACATATTGGAAATATATTAAGCCTTCCGAAATACGGAGGGCTTATTATATTTCATTTTTTCATCTAATTAAAAAAATCTACCTCAGTTATATCTTCAGCATAATCCCATAATTTTCCCGCCAACGCTACATCATTCATCGCGGGTGTGCTGTGTTTTGACAAAGCCGGGTAGCCCGAATATTCCTTCTCTCCGTCCGGTCCGAAAAATTCGCCTCCTTTTGCCAATGTGTCCGTTGCTGCAAATAAAGATGGTAGGGCTCCTTGCCAGGGCTGCATTACTTCGTCAAACTCTGAAAACATTTCCTCTAATTGTTCTCCGGGAATGTGGCGTTGTAAATCGGTTCGGGTAACACCTGGGTGTGCAGCTAGGGAAAGTATATTCAAATCTGCTGCTTTTATTTTTCTGTCTAATTCGTACGTAAACAAAATATCAGCCAGCTTACTGACGGCATAAGACCGCCATTCATTGTAGGGCTTTTCTAATTTTAGATTTTCAAAATCAATCCCATCCGTTAAAGTCGCAGCACCGCTGGAAAGTGTCACAATTCTGGCGTTTGGTGAACGCTTTAACAAAGGAAATAAATGCCCGGTCAAGCAAAATGACCTAAAAAGTTCACGCCAAACTGCAATTCAAATCCGTCATCGGTTTTGGATGCAGGTGGTATCATCACCCCCGCATTGTTGATTAAAATATCAAGTTGGTTGTGCTTGTCTTTAAATTCATTAGCAAAGGTCTTTATCTGGGCAAAATTCGCTAAATTCAGTATGCCGATTTCTAAATTTCCTGTTGCTTTTGTTTCTGATTTGATTTTTTCAATCGCGTCTTTTGCTTTTTTTTCATCTCTTGCCGTAAGCGTAACATTTGCTCCTTTCTCGTAAAGTGCTTTTACGGTTTCATAACCTATACCGGTATTTCCACCGGTTACAATGGCTATTTTACCGGTTAAGTCAGGCATATCCTCTTTTGTCCACATAGTTTTACTTTAGATTATTTACTTTTTTGAAACTCACATACGAAATCGTAAGTGTGATTAATTCTATCAAGGCGAAACCCCAAACCGATACAGGATCTCCTGAAACCAGATGCGCATAAATTCCTGAACCGAAAGAATGAAAAAACCGAAATAGGTTTCTTTTTCCATTGTGTTGAAATGGATGGTAATGCGATTACGTACAAAATTTTTATCACCACCAGAGTGCCCGTAATCATCTCTTTGTTGTTTTCAGGCAGATCATTAATTACTTCCCTTTTTTTAAAAACACTTCGGTTGGAGCTGATCCGAATTCCTTCTTAAAGGCAAATGAAAAATGGGAAAGATCTTCAAAACCCACTTCCAGATATACATTGCCGGGTTTCTGATGTTGCTTGCTGATTTGAAAATAGGCTTCGTCTAATCTTTTCTTTTTAAGCCAGCTTCCTGGGTTGGTGCCAAAGGTTTTTCGAAAATCCCTTTTGAATGACGACAAGCTTCTACCTGTAAGAAAAGCGAAACGCTCCAGACTAATATTGAACCTGAAATTTCGTAGCATAAATTCTTCTAAACTGATTTTTTCCGGAATACTGAAGTGGAAGAATACATTTGCTAGTTCCGGGTCGTTTTTTAGTAAGATCAACAATAATTCTTCCCGCTTAACTTCGGCAAAAGCCTGCTCGATCTGATCAGTTCCATTGTAATACGGCGCTAAAGACCGGATGAAGTTTTTGATCAGTGGATCTTCCTGCACAAACAGGAAGGAGTTATCATTTCGGAACGATCCAGCTGTCAAGGGATGTTTTTCCAAAAACCGCTTCAGAAATGCCTCATCAAATGTGATTATTATCTTTTCAAAAGCATTGTCTTCGTCTTTAAATTTGGTATAACGCACCAAATGGTTTTTCCGGGCGATACAATAATCACCCGGCTCCATGCTGTAGTTTTCTTTCCCGTCAAAAGCGGTCATCGCTCCTTGAAGTACGTACAGGAAGAAGTGTTCGGGTATAAACTGCTCCGGCGATATTTCAGGGCCTAAATGACAGGATTGTATATTATTAAATTTCAACTTTCAATTTTATTTATCCGACACTGCAATTTAGTTATTTTTTAAGCTGTCCACGCTGGCAAGTAAGGCTTCTTCTTTGCTTAGGGGCTGCCAGCCAAGCAGGGCTCTTGCTTTTTGATTAGACATTTCGATGTAGAAATCTTGTGCTGTTGGTAGCATTGCTGCAATATTATTGGCCTGTTCAGGTCTTTCCTTTCTAAACAGTTCTGCAACATCATAAAAGCTCATAACCCCATCTGCACTAGCAATGAAGCGTTCGCCCGCAGCATTGGGATGTTCCATAGCCAGAATATGAATAGCAGCCACGTCCCGCACGTCGACAACACCCATTGTAAATTCGGGGCTTTGGCTTGTAGTTCCGTTCAAAATGCCTGTAACGGCAATATCCAGCGAGGCAGAGCTAATGCCACCTATTACAGGTCCAAAAATTCCTACCGGATTGATTACCGTTAATTCCAAACCATTTCCCTCATTTTCTATAAAATCCCAGGCTGCTTTCTCTGCCAGAGTTTTAGATTTGATATAGGCGGGAAGCTGAGCGTTGGCATCAGTCCAATCGGCTTCGGTAAAAATATGGTCTTTAGGATTGATGCTGTAACCAACAGCCGCAAACGAAGAAGTAAGCACGACCCTTTGTACACCGGCATTGTTTGCGGCTTTCAATACACGCAAGGCTCCGTCCCGGGCAGGAATAATGAGTTCATTTTCATCGCTAGGGTTTTGAGCCGGAAATGGAGACGCTACGTGCAATACATATTTTACACCTTGCATTGCTTCTAACCATCCGTTATCGCTGGTGAGGTCTGCTTGGTAAAAAGATAAGTTACTAAGGTCGCTCAAGCCACCTTCCTTCAAAGCATTGATCACAGTTTCTCTTTTGGTTAATGATCGTATTGTTGTATGTACCTTAAATCCCTTTTGTAATAATTGTAAGATGGTATGGACGCCAACAAAACCGGTGCCTCCGGTTACTAATACTGTTTGATTGCTCATTTTTTTTGTTTTAAATTAACTCTGCAAAGGTTGTGATTATCACAATAGAGGGCTTTGTTGTAAAGTTCTATTTTACTTTGTTATTAAGGTCAGTCTTTGCTTCCAATTTGTTAATTGATGCAGCTAAATCCGCTTTATGCAATCTTTCATCAATTAGATTCGTTAAAAAGTGATGAATATTACACTTCAGCCCCCATTGTTTAATACCTGCCGGTGTTGAAAAACTCCAATATTATAATCATTGGTTGCAAACATGCGTTTTTACTATGGACTTATGCAAGACTTTGTCCTATAAGCAGGTGCGTGCTTAATACAACCCTGTTCCAAAGATTAATGGTAATTATGGCAGTTATAATATCTGCAATTTGTGCTTCGCTAAAAAATTGTAAAGCATTGGAATAGGTTTCATCTGACAATCCATTTTGATGGATTAATGTTATTTCTTCCGTTATTGCCAAAACTATTTTTTCTTCTTCTGTAAAAATACCCTCAGCCTCTCTCCATGCATTGAGTAGAAAAATACGCTGATTGGTTTCGCCATTTTTAATAGCATCTTGAGTATGAATGTTGATACAGTAAGCACAGCCATTGATTTGTGAAGCACGTATTTTTATGAGTTCTTTGTTTGTCTTGGATATAGATGACTGAGAAGTATAGATTTCTAATCCAACCATCGCTTTTAGTGCATTTGGAGCAACTTCTTTAATGTTAAATCGTTTTTGCATTGTATTATTTTTTTTAAATTGTACAATGCAAATTTGGATAATAAGAAAATGAAAAAACTTAAACTGGTTTAAGAACGAAGCCTCTTGCGAATTTCGCTTAAATATTCAGGAGTGAAACCCAAATAGGAAGCGATTAAATATTGAGGAACACGCTGTACAAAATCGGGATGATTTTTGACCGCCTGGAAATAAAATTCTTCTTTCGAAAATGAAAAAAGAAATTTAATGCGTTTTTGAGCTGCTGCAAAGGCACGCTGGTAAACAAAACGGAAATACCGCTCCATCACCGGAAATTTCTCTAGCAGCTTTTCTTGTTTCTCTTGCGTGATATAAAGAACTACAGAGTTTTCTACTGCTTGAATATAGAATTCTGTTGGAACATTGCGTTCATAGGCAAAGTTGTCGGTAAGCCACCAAGTTTCAATGGCAAATTCGGTGGTCTGTTCTATTCCTTTCTCGTTGATGTAAAATTTTCTTAGTAAGCCAGTCAGTACAAAATAATGATACCTGCAAATCTGCCCTTCCTCTAATAGATTTTCTTTTTTGGCAACCTCTTTCGTGTCAAAGTATTTTTTGATTTCTTCAAATTCATCACTGGAAATTTGAACAAACTTTTCTATATGTTGCTGAAATATTAAAGACATTAGTAAATGTATTGTGATCAACAAAAATACAAATTAAATCTTCCTCTATTTGAGGTGCTCATGCCAAACACCGCCATTCAAAGCCAAACCATTCCACTTCCATAAATACTTATGCAACCTGCTCTAAATTTATGGTTCAGGTAATAATTCTAAATAAAATTCTATATGGATATGTGGACTCCCCCGAAATTCGCCCAGTTGGGGCATCCTACGATTGGTTTCTGGAAATGCTATTACCGGCTGCGTAGAAAGGGATACGAATGCAATCATAAGAAGCTATACAGGGTCTATAAATTCCTGCAATTGAATATCCGTAGAAAGGTGAAACGAAGGCTGCCAGAGCGCATAAAGCAGCCTCTGATGGTTCCGGAAGGCCTTAACCAGTCCTGGAGTATGG
>Ga0182793_1000435_pt1 | contig 33474 bp, 34 predicted proteins | sample Passage237A_FD_130498 | JGI IMG/M metagenome (GOLD analysis project Ga0182793, IMG submission 130498) | Cellulose adapted compost microbial communities from Newby Island Compost Facility, Milpitas, CA, USA - Passage2 37A (version 2) (version 2) ... | reverse complement strand
CCCCCCCCCCCCCCGCCGGCCCCCCCGCGGGCGGGCCGGGAGCATCTGGACGAGCGCTACGTGAAGGCCGTCGGCTACGCGACCAAGGCGCGCCGCCACGGCCGGCCCAAGATGGTGCTGATCGGCGACATCGTCGGCCACGACGAGGCCGCCGTGATGGCCGCCGCGTCGGCGGTCGTGCGCATGTGCAACGCACGCGGCGCCGAGGGCTTCATCGCCGTGTCCGACGAGCAGCGCAAGCGCTTCTGGCTGGACCGCTCGCGCACGGCCGCGATCTCGAAGCACACGAACGCGTTCAAGATCAACGAGGACGTCGTGATCCCGCTCCATCGCATGGGTGACTACTGCGACGCGATCGAGCGCATCAACATCGAGCTGTCGACGTCCAACAAGCTCGCGCTGTGCGACGCGCTGGCCGACTTCGTGGCCGGCGACCTGCCGATCAACCCCGGTGACACCGACCTCGACAAGGAGGAGCTGATCGGCGAGCGCCGCGCCGCCGCGCTGGAGGCCATCGCCGAGGTGCGCACGCGCTGGCAGTGGATCCTGGACCACCTCGACACGCCGCTGGCCGAGGCCGAGCGCGCGTTCGGACAACTCGGCATCGTCGCCGGCGAGCTGACCAACCGCGCCGCCGACCCGGTGCTGTTCCACCGCCTGCAGGACTACTCGATCCGCGTGTCGTGGAAGGCCGAGCTGAAGCCTCGCCTGGAACACATCTTCGACGGTGTCGTGTTCGGCCCGGTGCGCGACCGCATCCGCGCCATCCACCGCGAGGTGCTGCGCGGCCGCGTGTTCGTCGCGCTGCACATGCACGCCGGCGACGGCAACGTGCACACCAACATCCCGGTCAACTCCGACCACTACGAGATGCTGACCACGGCCAACCGTACCGTGGACCGCATCATGGCCATCGCCCGCTCGCTCGACGGCGTGATCTCGGGCGAGCACGGCATCGGCATCACCAAGCTCGACTACCTCACCGACGAGGAGATGGCGGGCTTCTGGGCGTACAAGAAGAAGGTCGACCCGCAGGGCCGCTTCAACCGCGGCAAGCTGATGCGCGAGGGCGACTTCCGCGCCAACCTCGACCTGGCCTACACGCCCAGCTTCAACCTGATGGGCCACGAGTCGCTGATCATGGAGCAGACCGAGATCGGCGAGATCGCCCACGACATCAAGGACTGCCTGCGCTGCGGCAAGTGCAAGCCCGTGTGCTCCACCCACGTGCCGCGCGCCAACCTGCTCTACAGCCCGCGCAACAAAATCCTGTCCACGTCGCTGCTGGTCGAGGCCATGCTGTACGAGGAGCAGACGCGGCGCGGCGTGTCGCTGGCGCACTGGGCGGAGTTCGAGGACGTGGCGGACCACTGCACGGTCTGCCACAAGTGCGAGAAGCCCTGTCCGGTCGACATCGACTTCGGCGACGTGTCGATCAAGATGCGCAACCTGCTGCGCAAGCAGGGCAAGAAATCCTTCAACCCCGGCACGCGCGCCGCGATGGCCTTCCTGACCGCGCGCGACCCGGCCACGATCAAGCTGATCCGCAAGGGCATGATCGAGTGGGGTTACAAGGCGCAGCGGCTGGGCTACCGCATCGGCAAGTCGCTGGGCCTGATCCAGCCGCAGGTCAAGGCGCCGCCGGCCACGCTCGGCAAGGCCCCGATCAAGGCGCAGGTGATCCACTTCATCAACAAGCCGATGCCGGGCAACCTGCCCAAACGCACGAGCCGCGCGCTGCTCGACATCGAGGACGACAAGATCATCCCGGTGATCCGCGACCCGCAGGTCAAGCGCGACGAGTCCGAGGCGGTGTTCTACTTCCCCGGCTGCGGCTCCGAACGCCTGTTCAGCCAGGTAGGGCTCGCCACGCAGGCCATGCTGTACCACGTCGGCGCGACGACGGTGCTGCCGCCGGGCTATCTGTGCTGCGGCTACCCGCAGACCTCGGCCGGCTTCGAGGACAAGGGCCAGAAGATCACGACCGACAATCGCGTGCTGTTCCACCGCGTGGCCAACACGCTGAACTACCTCGACATCCGGACCGTGATCGTTTCCTGCGGCACCTGCATGGATCAGCTGCTGAAGTACCAGTTCGAGAAGATCTTCCCCGGCTGCCGCCTGCTCGACATCCACGAGTACCTGCTCGAGAAGGGCGTGAAGCTCGAGGGCATCACGGGCACGCGCTACATGTACCACGAGCCCTGTCACACGCCGATGAAGCAGTACCAGGGCATCAAGGTCGCCAACGAGCTGATGGGCACGCGCGTGGACCTGAACGACCGCTGCTGCGGCGAGTCGGGCACGCTCGCGGCCTCGCGCGCGGACATCTCCACGCAGGTGCGCTTCCGCAAGCAGGAGGAGATCGAGAAGGGCGCGGCCGCGCTGCGCAAGGACGCGCCGGGCGCGCCGGTGAAGGTGCTGACCTCGTGTCCGAGCTGCCTGCAGGGGCTGTCGCGCTACGCCGACGACGGCAAGGTCGAGGCCGACTACATCGTGGTCGAGATCGCCCGCCACATCCTCGGCGAGAACTGGATGCCGGACTACGTCGCGCGCGCCAACCAGGGCGGCATCGAGCGGGTGCTGCTGTAAGGGGAACCGGCCTCAGCGCTGGGCGCGCGAGCCCTCGATCTCGAGGAAGCGCTTGCGGTCGGCGGCGTAACGCTCCCTGACCGCTTCGCGTTCCTTGATCTTGCTCTCCAGCAGGCGCTGGTAGGTGGCGCGCTCGTTGTCGATGTCGCTGCGCGCCAGACGGTGACGGTTCGTGACCTGGTCCGGCGACAGCGACGCGATCAGCGCATCGAGCCGCTCCTGCTCGTCGTCGAGCTCGACCAGCCGCTGGCGGATGTCGCGGATCACCGCGTCGATGTCGGCCAGCGAACTGGCCTCGCGCCGGTCGATGTCCTCGCGGCTGCGATAGGTCTCGAGCAGCGCGGTGTCGATGCGACGCTGCCGTTCCCGTTCCTCTTCCTCGATGGCCTGCAGACGCTGCTGCTCGGCCAGACGGGCGCGCTCCTCGGCCGTCAGCGGCGCCGCCACGACGCGCACGACCAGCCCGCGCGGCGAGATCTCGCGGTATTCACGTCCGAAGCAGGCCTGCGGCAGCACGTCGCCGCAGATGGACTGCCCGCTGGCCGACTGGCAGCAGTAGATGTTCCGGCTGCCCTGGGCCGCCGCCAGCAGCGGCAGGCCCAGCAGCACGGCGAATACGGAGCTACGCAGCCACGTTGACGCCATAACGGTCCCGATAGGCCTGCACCGCCTCCAGATTCGCCATGAGGTCGGCGCTGCCCGACAGATAGCCGATGAGGTCCTCCAGCGTGGCGACCGCCACGACCGGAATGCCGTAGGTGGCGCTGACCTCCTGCACGGCCGATTGGTCCGAGCCACCGCGCTCCATGCGATCGAGCGCGATGACCACCCCCGCCGGCTCGGCGCCGGCGGCCCGGATGATCTCGACCGATTCACGCACCGAGGTGCCGGCCGAGATCACGTCGTCCAGAATCAGCACGCGGCCCGACAGCGGCGCGCCGACCAGCGTGCCGCCCTCGCCGTGGTCCTTGGCTTCCTTGCGGTTGAACGCGAAGGGCAGGTTCACGCCCTGTTCGGCCAGACGGATCGCCACGCCGGCCACCAGCGGGATGCCCTTGTAGGCGGGGCCGAACAGCATGTCGCAGGGCACGCCCGAGGCGAGGATGGCGCGGGCGTAGAAGCCGCAGAGCGCGCGGAAGGATTCGCCGTCGTTGAACAGGCCGGCGTTGAAGAAATACGGAGACTCGCGCCCGGCCTTGGTGATGAAGGAACCGAAGCGCAGCACGCCCTTGTCGCAGGCGAGCGCAATGAAATCGCGGCTAAAATCCATGTCCGGCCATTCAGGGGGTAACCCGGAGCATGTTACGCGTCATCACAGCCAACCTCAACGGCATCCGCTCGGCCCAGCGCAAGGGCTTCTTCGACTGGCTCCCCGCGCAGGAGGCGGATTTCGTCTGCCTGCAGGAGCTCAAGGCCCAGGCCGCCGACATGACGCCGGAGATGCTCCGCCCCGCCGGCCACCACGGCTACTTCCACTACGCGGAGAAGAAGGGCTACAGCGGCGTCGGCATCTACGCGCGGCGCGAGCCCGACCGGGTCGTCGAGGGCCTCGGCATCCCCGACATCGACGCCGAGGGCCGCTACCTCGAGCTCGTGTACGGCACGCTGTCCGTCGTCTCGGTGTACGTGCCGTCCGGCTCCAGCGGCGACGTGCGCCAGGAAGCCAAGTACGCGTTCATGGACCGCTTCTTCGGCCACCTCGCGCAGCTCGCCCGCAGCGGGCGGGAGGTCGTGCTGTGCGGCGACTGGAACATCGCGCACAAGGAGATCGACCTCAAGAACTGGCGCTCCAACCAGAAAAACTCCGGCTTCCTGCCCGAGGAACGCGCGTGGCTGACCCGCGTGCTCGACGAACTGGGCTGGGTGGACGTCTACCGCCGCCTGCACCCGGATGCCACCGGAGAGGCCTACACGTGGTGGTCCAACCGCGGCCAGGCCTGGGCCAACAACGTCGGGTGGCGTCTGGACTACCACCTCGCCACGCCCGCGCTCGCCGCGACGGCCGTCCGCGCCGCGATCTACAAGGAACAGCGCTTCTCCGACCACGCGCCGCTGACCGTCGACTACGACTGGACACTCGCGTGAGCCGCTCGCGTCCCGCGCCCAAGGGCGCCGGACAGGCAAAAAAAAGCCGCGCCCGAGGGCGCGGCTTTTTCATGGCCGGAAGACCGGTCAGGCGGCCTTCTTGCGGTTGGCCTCGAGCCAGCCGTCGACGGTGGCGACGATCTCGTCCACCGCGGCGTTCTTCATGCCCTTCTGGGCAGCCAGCAGCTGCACCACGCGGTCGACGCGCTCGATGTTGGTCGCACCGGCGGCCAGCGCACGGGCGGCCGACGACGGGCTGCCCAGCGACAGGGCGGCATCGGCGTACTTCTGGAACGGCACGAGATCCTCGCGCTTGGCACCCAGCGCGACGCACACGTCCATGACCCACTCGTAGATCGCGCGCGAGGCCTCGAGGTCGCCATGCACGGCTTCCTTGATCGGACGCACGGAATCCTTCAGCACGCAGCGGTAGTTGCCCGCCAGCAGCATGGCCCACTTGGCCAGCGGCACGTAGATCGAGTCGTGCGCCTTGAGCTTGACCGGCAGTTCCAGCTGCTCGCCATTGACGTCGAGGCGGGCGGCGGCGATGTCGGCGTCCAGATCGCGGATGATCTGGGTGTGGGCGTCGTTCTCGAACGGAGCGCACTTGAAGTTGGTCGGCAGGCGGACCTGCAGCACGTTGACCTTCTCCTCGGGCGGACGGAAGGCTTGCGGATCCGGGCTGCACAGGGTCATCAGCTTCGGATCGATGACGTCCCACACCGACGCGTCGGCGTAGCAGTCACGCAGCAGGTTGGCGTCGATGCCCGGGATGCGGGCCACGAACGGCAGCGGCGGCATGTTCATGATGGACATGCACGGCACGCCGGCCTTGGCGATCTCGGCCAGCAGCTCGCGCACGCCGGCGGCGCGGTATTGCGGCTCCTGCATGGCCAGGCCGACCAGGTCGTACTCGGACGGGTTGATCGCGCTCGGAACGTCGGCCGAGACCTTGCCCGGCAGGTTCTTGGAGTTGATCTCGACCAGGCCTTCGCGACCACGCACCGGCATGCGCACGATGGCGCCTTCGGCGTTGATCAGCTCGGCTTCGGCCGGCAGGCACACCAGCTTCACCGAATGACCGGCCATGGCCAGCTTGACCCCCAGCAGGGAGCCGTAGGAGGCCCCGAGGATCAGGATGTTGTACTTCTTGCTCATGTACTACTCCTTCAAGGTTACAAACGAAAATCGGGAAAAAGTCAGGCCGACGCCTCACGGGCATCGACGGGAATCCGGTGGTTCGGTCGGACACTCGACGGGGGGTTGGAGGTCGGTGCCGCGCGAACAGGGCGTGCAGGCAGGAGGCCGGGCCCGGGTGGGGCCACGCGGCGCGTCCTGCGCCCCGCAGAGCGGTTGGTCTTGCGGGCCATGTTACTGATATTTGTCAGCACGGCCAAGGAGACCGATTATATCCGTAGTTGTACGGATGTCACGAACCACCGTCCGGCGCCCGCCGGGCCGCCCCGGACGGGGATTCGCGCCCGCCTCGGGTAGAATCGGACCCCATCCGCGCTCACGCCTGCATCATGAATCTGGACGAAATCCGCCGCATCCGCGCCGAAGCCGACTGCCTCGTCCCGCCCGAGGTGATCGACGCCGCCCTCGACCGGCTCGCCGGCGAGATCACCCGCGAACTGGCCGACACCAACCCCATCGTCTTCGTCGTCATGAACGGCGGCGTGATCTTCGCCGGCCGCCTGCTGCCCCGGCTGCCCTTCCCGCTCGAGACCAGTTACCTGCACGCCACCCGCTACGGCGACCGCACGCGCGGCGAGCAGCTGCACTGGCGCGCCCAGCCCGCCCAGGACGTGCGCGGCCGCACCGTGCTCGTGCTCGACGACATCCTCGACGAAGGCCACACGCTGCACGCCATCCTCGCCCACCTGCGCGCCGAGGGCGCCGCGCGCGTGCTGTGCGCCGTGCTCGTCCACAAGCTGCACGACCGCAAGGCCGTGCCCGGCATGCGCGCCGACTTCACCGGCGTCGACGTCGCCGACCGCTTCCTGTTCGGCTGCGGCATGGACTACAAGGGCTACTGGCGCAACGCACCCGGCATCTATGCCGTCAAGGGACTCTAGGAGCCACCATGGTCATCACCTTCCGCTCGCGCGCCGCCGCCGACGTGCTGATGTTCGGCGAACCCGCCCGCCAGCTGCTGAAGATCCTCGGCAAGGATCCCGACGCCGCCGAGGGCATCGTCACCGTCGAACAGCTGCCCGACGCCATCACCCGCCTCGAACAGGCCATCGAGGCCGACCGCGCCCGCGCCCGCGAGGCCGACCGCGCCGACCCTGACGGCGACGAGGACGCCCCCAGGGGCATGGCCGCCCCCGTCAACCTCCACCAGCGCGGCTGGCCGCTGCTCGACCTGCTCCAGCGCTCGCTCGCCGAGGAAACCCCGGTGACCTGGGGGCGCTGACCCGCCCGACGGCCCTCGCCGGAGCCGGGCCGTCGTGCAACCATTCGCTCCCCGGGGACTCTACCCTTCAGCCATGACGGCTCCAGGACGATTCCCTTTCACCGACGAGGCAGCGGCATGAGCGAATCCAGCAAGAAGAAGCGTTTCCGGATCTTCATCGACGACGTGAAGCTCCGCCACACTCCGCACTGGGACCAGGACTTCATGAGCCGCGAGGAGCTCGACGCGGTCTATGGCGTGCAGACCCGGGACGAGGCCGGACCGCCGGCGGAGAAGAAGGCGGACGACGGTGAGGACGAGGCCTGAACGGATCGCGGCCGCCGCCGCGCTGGTCCTGACGCTGGCCGGCGGCGCGGGCGCGGCCCCGCTGGTGGCCGTGGACGCGGGCCACACGGTCGAGGCGCCGGGTGCGATCTCGGCGCGCGGGCGCAGCGAACTGGAATTCAATCTCGACCTGGCGCGCAAGGTCGCCGAGGCGCTGCGGGCCGTGGGACTGCGCGCGACGCTGGTCAACGCGGACGGGCGCATCGGCTCGCTCGAGGCGCGCCCGGCGGCCGTGCCGGAGGCCGACTTCTTCCTGTCCATCCACCACGATTCGACCCACGCCTCGGAACTGCAGTCGTGGGAGTGGATGGGTACGCCGCAGACCTTCACCGACCGCTGGGCCGGGCATTCGATGTTCGTGTCCACGCGCAATCCGGACTTCGCCACGAGCGTGCTGTGCGCCCGCGCGGTCGGCGCGCGGCTGCAGCGCGCCGGCTTCACGCCCACCGACAAGAACGCCCGCCGGCGCGCCTGGGTGGATGCCGAGCATGCCGTGCACGGCTTCGACGACCTGGTCGTGCTGTACCGCGCCCGCCAGCCGGCGATGCTGTTCGAGGCCGGCGTCCTGAAGCACCGCGACGAGGAACTGCTGCTGCGCGACGAGGCCCGTCAGGCACGCATGGCCGCCGAGATCGCGACCGGGCTCAAGGCCTGCCTGACGGGGGGACGCTGACGATCTGCGGCTCCACTTCCAGCTCGACGCCGAAGCGCTCCGCCACGTCGGCGCGAATGGCCTCGGCAAGCCGCCGCACGTCGGCGCCGGTGGCGCCGCCGCGGTTGACGAGCACCAGCGCCTGGCGCTCGTAGCTGCCGACCGGCCCCAGGTCGCGCCCCTTCCAGCCGGCGTGCTCGATCAGCCAGCCGGCGGCGAGCTTGCTGCGGCCGCCGGGCTGCGGATAGGCCGGCAGGTCCGGGGGCCGCGCGCGCAGCGCCGCCAGCGTGTCGGCGTCCACGACCGGGTTCTTGAAGAAGCTGCCGGCGTTGCCGAGCTCGGCCGGGTCGGGCAGCTTGCGGCGGCGGATGTCGATGACGGCATCCGACACCTCCAGCGGCGTCGGCTCGGGGGGCCCGCGCCGCGCCAGTTCCTGCGCCAGCTCGGCGTAGCCGGTGACGGGCCGCCACACCCTGGGCAGGCGGAAGGTCACCGAGGCGATCAGCCAGCGGCCCGCCTCCTCGCGCTTGAACACGCTGTCGCGGTAGCCGAAGCGGCAGTCGGCGGCGTCGAAGCGGCGCACGCGGCCGTCCTCCAGCGACACGGCCTCGAGGTGGTCGAAGCGCTCGGCCAGCTCCAGCCCGTAGGCGCCGATGTTCTGGATCGGCGCGGCGCCGACGGTGCCGGGAATCAGCGAGAGGTTCTCCAGCCCGCCCCAGCCCTGCTCCAGCGTCCAGCGCACGAAGTCGTGCCAGTTCTCTCCGCCGCCGGCGCGCACGAGGACGGCGGTGTCGTCCTCCCCGACCTGCTCGCGGCCGGGAATGGCCACGCGCAGCACCCAGCCGGGGAAGTCGCCGTCGAGCACGACGTTGCTGCCGCCGCCGAGCACGAGCCGGGGCGTGCCGGCCCAGTCGGCGCGCGCGGTCAGCGCAGCGACCTGGTCCGCGCGCTCGATCACCGCCAGTCGCGCCGCGCGCGCCCGCAGGCCCAGCGTGTTGAGCGCCGAGAGGTCGGCGTCGGTCTCGATGCGCGGCGCCGGGTCGGGCGCCGGCGCGGCGATCGGGAAGGCACGGTCGTAGGCGAGGTTGAAGACGAAGGCGTAGGCCACGTAGGACAGCGCCAGTCCGATGTCGGCGATCAGCGCGGTGAGCCAGTCCATGCCGGTCCACCACATGATGACCGGCAGCGAGATCAGCAGCAGCCCGCTCTCGAAGCCCAGCGCGTGGCCGACACGCAGCGGCCACGGCCGGCGGTCGGCCGTGCGGCCGGTGAGCCGGCCCTCGACCCAGTCGAAGGCGGTGTTGTAGGCGCCGTTCCACACTGCCGCGATGAACGCGATGATCGCCAGCAGACCGAGCGATTCGAGCAGCGGCACGCCGGACAGCCACACGAAGGGCGGCGTGATCAGGACCAGTCCGCCGAGCTCGAACAGCAGCACCTGACGGACGCGGTCGGACAGGGAACGAAGGACGGGGCTGGAAGGGCTCACGTTGACCGGAACTTATAATGACGGGGTTCGCGCGCGGCCGCGCGGCATCCTCACGCGCCCGGGGCGGCATCCGGGCGCTCTCCTCGACGACGCCGGCGGACACCCCGCGGGCGGCCAGACGACCGGCGACCGGCCGGTCGAGAGCGGGCAATCTATCATGCTTTCCTCCCTCCTCCCCATCGGCTCGCTGCTGCTCGGCACGGCCCTGCTGCTGCTCGGCAACGGGCTGACGACCACGCTGCTGGCGCTGCGCGGCAGCCTCGAGGGCTTCGGCGACCTGCTGCTGGGGCTGATGGGCTCGGCCTACTTCGTCGGCTTCCTGATCGGCACCTGGGCCGTGCCGCCGATGATCCGCCGCATCGGCCACATCCGCGCCTTCGCGTACTTCGCCTCGACCATCGCGGCCGTCATCCTGCTGCACTCGCTGGTCGTCGAGCCGGTGTTCTGGCTGGTGCTGCGCGTGCTCACGGGCGTGATGGTGGTGGGCTTCTACACCGTCGTCGAGAGCTGGCTCAACCACCGCGCCTCGCCCCAGACGCGCGGGCAGGTGTTCGCCGTGTACATGATGGTGAACATGGCCGCGCTGGCCGGCGCGCAGCAGCTGCTGCACCTCGCGCCACCGGCGAGCTTCGTGCCGTTCTCGGTGGCGGCGACGATGGTGTGCCTGTCCGTGCTGCCGCTGGTGTCCACGCGCCAGCCGCAGCCGCAGATCCAGCCGGTGCCGCGCCTGACGCTGGGAGAGCTGTGGCGCACCGCGCCCACGGCGGTGCTCGCGGCCGTCGTGTCGGGGCTGTCGATGGGCACCTTCTGGAGCATGGCGCCGCTGTACGCGGCACGCCTGGGCCACGACGCCGGCGGCGTGGCGATGCTGATGACGGCCGCCATCGTCGGCGGCGCGCTGCTGCAGCTGCCGCTGGGGCGTTTCTCCGACCGCTTCGACCGCCGGCTGGCGCTGGCCGTGTCGGCCGGCGGCGGCGCGCTGGGCGCGCTGCTGATGGCGCTCGCCGGCGGATCCGGTCCCGGCCTGCCGGCCGCGGCCTTCCTGTTCGGCGGCATGGCCTTCGCGCTGTATCCGATCACGGTCGCGCACTGCGTCGACCACCTGCGGCAGGAGCAGCTGCTGTCCGGCAACTCCGGCATGCTGTTGCTGCACGGCATCGGCGCGGTGGCCGGGCCGGCGCTGGCCGGCGTGCTGATGGAACAGGCCGGCCCGGTCGCATTGCCGCTGTTCTTCGCCGCCGCGCTGCTGCCGCTGGCGGTGTGGATCGCGCTGGGCGCGCGCGCCCGGGCCGACGAGATCGTCGACGAGGCCGCGCAGTTCGTGCCGATGGTGCGCACGGCGACCACCTCCGCCGAGATCGTCACCGCGGTCGAGGAACACCGTCTGGAGAACGCCGGCGCGGACACCCCGGAAGACAGCGCGGACAGGCGCGAAACTGGCGCCTGACGCGGGTTCAGGCCAGAATAGGCCGAATCCACTCCAGGCGTGCCCATGCTCGAACTCGATCGCATCGTCATGAACTTCGGCGGTTTCCGGGCCGTCGACGACTGTTCGCTGCGCGTCGCCGAGGGCGAGATCCTGGGCCTGATCGGTCCCAACGGCGCGGGCAAGACCACGCTGTTCAACCTGATCGCCGGCGCCTTCCCGCCGTGCGGGGGCCGCATCCGCTTCCTTGGCGAGGACATCACGACGCTGCCGACCGAGGCGCGCTTCCACCGCGGGCTGGTGCGTACCTTCCAGATCCCGCACGAGTTCCACCGTCTGACCGTGCTCGAGAACCTGATGATGGTGCCGGCCGGCCAGCCGGGCGAGCACCTCTTCGCCAACTGGTTCGAATGGAAGCGCGTACGGGCGCATGAGGCCCGGGTGCGCGAGCGCGCGCTCGCGACGCTGGACTTCCTCGAGCTGACCCACGTCGCCGACGAGCTGGCCGGCCACCTGTCCGGCGGACAGAAGAAGCTGCTGGAGCTGGGCCGCACGATGATGACCGAGGCGCGGCTGGTGCTGCTCGACGAACCGGCCGCCGGCGTCAACCGCACGCTGCTGCGCAAGCTCGAGGAGAAGATCGAGGTGCTCAACCGCGAGCGCGGTTACACCTTCATCCTGATCGAGCACGACATGGAGATGATCGCCCGCCTGTGCGGCCGCGTGACCTGCATGGCCGAGGGCCGCGTGCTGGTCGAGGGCCGCTTCGCCGAGGTGCGCAACGACCCGCGCGTGCTCGAGGCCTACCTCGGCGAGCGGGTCGCGGAGGACGCCGCGTGAGCGCGCCGCTGCTGACGATGACCGACGTGCGCGGCGGCTACGGCGAGGCGGACATCCTCGACGGCGTCAGCCTGCACGTGGACGCGGGCGAGATCGTCGTCATCGTCGGGCCGAACGGTGCCGGCAAGTCGAGCGCGATGAAGGCCGTGTTCGGCCTGCTCAGGGTGCGCGGCGGACGCATCGTGTTCGACGGCGAGGACATCACTGGCTGGAGCCCGGAGCGCATCGTGCGGCGCGGCATCTGCTTCGTGCCGCAGGTCGACAACGTGTTCCGCGACATGAGCGTGCACGAGAACCTCGAGATGGGCGCCTTCCTGCGGCGCGGCGACCTCTCCGCGGCCTTCGACCGCGTCTATGCGCTGTTCCCCGACCTCAAGGCCAGGGCCCGCACCCTGGCCGGCAACCTCTCCGGAGGCCAGCGCCAGATGGTGGCCATGGGCCGCGCGCTGATGCTCGAACCCCGGCTGCTGCTGCTCGACGAGCCCACGGCCGGACTGTCGCCGAAGTACATGGAGCAGATCTTCCGCATCACGCGCGACGTGCGTGACGCGGGCGTGGCCATCCTGCTCGTCGAGCAGCACGCCAAGCAGGCGCTGGCCTTCTGCGACCGCGGCTACGTGCTGGCCACCGGCGCCAACCGCTGCGAGAGCACGGGCGCCGGACTGCTCGCCGACCCCGAGGTCGTGCACCTCTTCCTGGGCGGGTGAGGCGATGGACCTGTACGAGTTCATCAACTTCCACCTGATCCCCGGCCTGCTGCTGGGCTCGATCTACGCGCTCGGCGCCATCGGCGTGACGCTGGTGTTCGGCATCCTGCGCTTCGCGCACCTGGCCCACGGCGACATGCTGACGCTGGGCGCCTTCCTCGCGCTGGGCGTGGCGGGCCTGACCGGGCTGGATCCGTGGTTCGCGCTGCCGGTGGCGATGGCGCTGACCGCCGGCGCGGCGCTGCTGATCGACGCCACCTGCTACGACTACCTGCGCGAGCGCCCGCGCATCCTGACCGTGATGGCCTCGCTCGGCGTCGCGCTGATGGTGCGCGCCGTCGTGCAGATGGGCTGGGGCACGGACCCGACCACCTACGCCACGGGCATCGTGCGCCCCACCGAATACCTCGGCTGGTTCCTGCTGCGCGACCGCGAGCTGATGACCTTCGCCGCCGTGATCGTGCTCGTCGCCGTGCTGGAGGCCTTCCTGCGGCTCACGCGCTGGGGCCGCGCGATGCGCGCGATGTCCGACAACCCCGATCTGGCGCGGCTGTGCGGCGTGGACAACCGGCAGGTGATCCGGCTGACCTGGGTCATCGTCGGCATGCTGTGCGCGGCGGCCGGCTTCCTGCTCGGCATCAACACCGAGGTATGGGCCATGATGGGCTGGTGGGCGCTGCTGCCGATCTTCGCCGCCGCCATCCTCGGCGGCGTCGGGCGCATCGACGGCGCGGTGCTGGGCGGGCTCGTGATCGGGCTGGCCGAGGAGCTGTCGGTGCTCGTGGTGCCGGCGCAGTACAAGAGCGCCACGGCGTTCGTGATCCTGCTGCTCGTGCTGCTGTTCCGGCCGCGCGGCATCCTGAAGGGCAAGGTGCTGTGATGGATGCGCTGGGCCTGCTCAACTACGCGCTGTTCATCCTGATCCTGGCCGGCATCTACGGGCTGATGGCGCTCGGCCTGAACGTGCAGTGGGGCCTGACCGGACTGTTCAACGCCGGCATCGCGGGCTTCTTCGCGATCGGCGCCTACGCCTCGGCGATCCTGACCGGCCCCGCCGTGGCCGGCCGCGTGGGCGGCTTCGCGCTGCCGGTGCCGGCGGGCTGGCTCGCCGCGATGGCACTCGCCGCGCTGCTGGCCTGGCCCATCGGCCGCGTCTGCCTGCGGCTGCGCTCGGACTACCTCGCCATCGCGACGATCGGCGTGGCCGAGATCATCCGGCTCACGATCCGCTCCGAGGACTGGCTGACCGGCGGGGTGCGCGGCATCGCCGGCGTGCCGCGCCCGTTCGGCGACCTGCCCTACCTGACCGCGCAGCTCGCCTACCTCGCGCTGGTGCTGGCGGTGGTGGTGGTCGCCTACCGGATGATGGAGCGGCAGCTGCATTCGCCGTGGGGCCGCATGATGCGCGCGATCCGCGACAACGAGGCGGCCGCCGCCGCGATGGGCAAACACGTCGAGCGGCGCCGGCTCGAGGCCTTCGTCCTCGGCTCGGCGCTGATGGGACTGGCCGGCGCGCTGTTCGCGCACCTGAACCGCTCGATCACGCCCGACGCCATCGACCCGATGATCGTGACCTTCCTCGTCTGGATCATGCTGATCCTCGGCGGCTCGGGGAACAACCGCGGCGCGCTGCTCGGCGCGCTCGTGATCTGGCTGATCTGGTCGCTGTCCGAGCTGGCGACCGACCGGCTTCCGACCGAGGTGGCGATCCAGGCAAAATACGCCCGCATGTTCCTGATCGGGCTGGCGCTGCAGCTGGTGCTGCGCTTCCGCCCGGACGGCCTCCTGCCGGAGGCGCGACGAACCCGACCACGCACGCAGGACCACCCATGATCCGCAAGACCCTCCTCGTCGCGGCCACCGCCGCCGCGCTCGCCCAGCCCGCCGTCGCGCAGGACGCGCGCATCGGGCTGCTGTTCGGCATTTCCGGCGCGATCTCCGCGATGTCGCCGACCATGGTCGAGGCCGCGCGGCTGGCCATCGAGCAGGTCAACGCGCAGGGCGGCATCCTCGGCGGCCGCACGCTCGTGCCCGTGCTCGGCGACAGCGGCTGCAACCCGCAGAACGCCACCGACGCGGCCTCCAAGGCCGTCAACATCGACCGCGTGCTCGCCATCGTCGGCCCGAGCTGCTCGGGCGCCGTGCTCGCGGCGGCCAACTCGGTGACGGTGCCGGCCGGCGTGACCATCGTCTCGCCGTCATCGACCTCGCCGCAGGTCACGAAGCTCGCCGACAAGGACCTCGTCTTCCGCACCGTGCCGTCCGACGCCTACCAGGGCGCGGCGCTGGCGCGCGCGCTGCTCGCGCGCGGCGTCCGCACCGTGGCCGTGACGTATCTGGCCAACGATTACGGCACCGGCCTGGGCGAATCCTTCAAGGCCGAGTTCGAGGCCCACGGCGGCAAGCTCGCCGCCTACCAGGCCCACGACGGCGCCAAGGCCTCGTACCGCTCGGAACTGTCGCGGCTCGCGCGCAGCGGCGCCGACACGCTGGTGATCTTCGACTACGGCGACGGCACCGGGCTGACGATCCTGCGCCAGGCGCTGGAGAACGGCTTCTTCCGCAACTTCGTCGGCGCCGACGGCATGAAGTCCGAGGCCATGATCCGCGCCATCGGCGCGAAGAACCTCGGCACCCTGCTGGTCTCGGCCCCGGTCGGCGCCGGCGACGCGGCGCTGGAGATCTTCCGCCGCGACTTCACCGCCCGCGGCGGCAACCCGGACGGGATCTTCGCGACCACGTCCTACGATGCGGCCTTCCTGCTCGCGCTCGCGATCGAGCACGCCGGCGGCGACCGCTCGAAGATCGCCGCGTCGCTGCGTGCCGTCGCCACCGCGCCGGGCGAGCCCGTCCTGCCCGGCGAGTGGGCCAAGGCGAAGAAGCTGATCGCCGAAGGCCGTGACATCGACTACAAGGGCGCCGCCGGCGACCACGAGTTCGACGCCCACGGCGACGTCCCCGGAACCTACGCGCTGTTCCGCATCGCCGGCGACACCTTCGAGGCCGTCACGCGGATGGAGTGAGCCAGGCCGCGAGCCGGGCGAGCTCGTGAACGAGGACCAGCTCGCGCGCGTCACCGCCGCGCTCGGGCCCACCGTCGAGGACGTGCGCCACGTGCTGCACTGAGCGCCAACGGGAAGACGGCCGCAGGGAAACCCCTGCGGCCGCTTCGGGAAACGCCGCCCGAAGGCGGCGGACGACAGGATCAGTACTGCTTGTACGGCAGGTACTTGCCCGACATGACGATCTGCACGCGGTCGCCGTTGGGGTCGGGCAGGCGGGTCAGTTCCATCTTGAAGTCGATCGCGGACATGATGCCGTCGCCAAATTCCTCGTGGATCAGCTCCTTGAAGGTCGTGCCGTAGACGCTGACGAGCTCGTAGAAGCGGTAGATCAGCGGGTCGGTCGGCACGGCGGTGGGCAGCGAGCCCTTGTACGGCACCGTGCACAGCAGCGGGATCGCGGCCTCGGGCAGGTCGAGCAGCGCGGCGGCCTTCTTGGCCTGCGCCTCGCTCATCTGCATCTGGCCGAGCAGCGCGGCGGTGGTCCATTCCTTGGACTGGCCGACGGCCGCGGCGATCTGCGCCCAGCTGAGCTTCTTCTGGATGCGCTGCGCGACGACCATCTCGGTGACGTCGTTGCGGGTCAGGTAGCGGGTGCCGGTGGGGATGTCGTTGAGGTTCATGGCGCTTCTCCTTCGGGGTCGGTGGGGTCAGACGGCGCGGGCCTTCTCGGCCGGTGCGCGGGGAAAGCTCTTGGGCAGCTCGACGATCTCGGCGCTCTGGTCGAGGCCGGGCCGCACGACGGGCGGGTTCCTCGGGTCGTGCACGACCAGCCCCTCGCCGGAGTAGGCGTGCGAGCGGTGCACGAGAAAGTCCACGAGGTGGTTGCGGATGCGGTAGTACTGCGGGTCGTGGTGCAGCGTGGCGCGCGTGCGGTCGCGCGGCATCGTGACCTCGACGATCTCGGCGATGCGGGCGTAGGGCCCGTTGCTCATCAGCAGGATCTTGTCGGCGAGCAGGATGGCCTCGTCGACGTCGTGCGTGATCATGAACACCGTCTGGTGCGTGGCCTGCACGATGGCGAGCAGCTCGTCCTGGATCGTGCCGCGGGTCAGCGCGTCGAGCGCGCCGAAGGGCTCGTCGAGCAGCAGCATCTTGGGCTGGATCGCAAAGGCGCGCGCGATGCCCACCCGCTGCTTCATGCCGCCCGACAGCTCGGCCGGCTTCTTGTGCAGGGCCGCGCCCAGGCCGACCATCTCGAGGTACTTCACGCTGTGCTCATGCACGGCCTTCGCGCTCCAGCCGGGCCAGCGCGAGCGCACGGCGAACTCGACGTTCCTGAGCGCCGACAGCCACGGCAGCAGGGCATGGCCCTGGAACACGACGCCGCGGTCGAGCGACGGGCCGGAGACCTCGCGGCCGTCCATGATGACGGTGCCGGCGCTGGCCTCGTCCAGCCCCGCGAGCACGTTCAGGATGGTGGTCTTGCCGCAGCCCGAGTGGCCGATGATGCAGGCGAACTCGCCCTTCTGGATGCCGAAGTGGATGTCCTCGAAGACGGTCACGCCGGGATACCGGCGGGCCAGGCCCTCGACCTTCAGAAACGGTTGGGACATGCGCTACTCCCTGTACGTGACGGCGCGCGCGAGCCGCGCCAGCGTGAGGTCCAGCAACATGCCGATCAGGCCGATGAACAGGATGGCGCTGATGATGTTGGCGATGGACAGGTTGTTCCACTCGTTCCACACGAAGTAGCCGATGCCCGTGCCGCCGACGAGCATCTCGGCCGCGACGATGACCAGCCACGCGATGCCGATGGAGATGCGCATGCCGGTCATGATGGTCGGCGCGGCGGCCGGCAGGATGACCTGGAAGGCCGTGCGCAGCCGGCTCACCTCCAGCGTGCGGGCGACGTTGATCCAGTCACGCCGCACCGAGGCGACGCCGAAGGCGGTGTTGATCAGCATCGGCCACAGCGAGCAGACGAAGATCACGAACACCGCCGACACGTTGGAGTCCTTGATCGTGTAGAGCGCCAGCGGCATCCAGGCCAGCGGCGAGATCGGCTTGAGGATCTGGATGAAGGGGTCGAGCGCCTTGTACACCAGCGGCGACATGCCGATGACGAAGCCCAGCGGCACGGCCGCCAGCGCCGCCAGCCCGAAGCCGGTCGCCACGCGGGCGATCGAGTGCGCGAGCTGGATGCCGATGCCCTTGTCGTTGGTGCCGCGGTCGTAGAACGGGTCGGACAGGTGCTGCCACAGCTTGCCGGCGACCTCGCCCGGCCCCGGCATGGCCGACTGCCCGCCGCTGGCCGCCGCCGCGCCGATCAGCGCGGCGTACTCGGGGTCGACCACCACCTCGCCGCCGGAGCGGGCCGTGCCCAGGTGCCACAGGCCCAGGAACACGGCCAGGAACAGCAGTGACAGGAAAGGCGCGAGCCAGGGACGGACGGACTTCATGGCCTCACCCCCGCCTGATCGCGAAGCTGTCGACGTAGGCCGCCGGCTGGCTCGGGTCGAAGGGCTTGCCCATGACCGAGAAGGTCTTGCTCGTCGAGGCCGGGGGCTCCATGCCGAGCTCCTTCATCAGCCGCGTCGCGTCGGTGGCGAGGAAGACCTCGCGCGCCACCTTGGCGTAGTCGATGTCACCCTTGATCTGACCCCAACGCTTCATCTGCGTCAGGATCCAGACCGCGAAGGACTCGTACGGGAACGGATCGAAGTCGATGCGGCTCGGATCGCGCACCACTCCGCCCAGCCCGTCGGCGAAGGTGCCGGTGAGCACCTGCTCGACCACCGTGACCGGCTGGTTCAGGTAGTTGGTCGGCGCGATCGCGGCGGCGATCTCCTTGCGGTTCTCCGGTTTGCGCGCGTAGGCCGTGGCGTCGATGATGGCCTTGAGCAGCGCGTGGTAGGTGTTGGGCATCTCGGTGACGAACTTCCGGCTCGCCGCGAAGGCGCAGCACGGGTGCCCGTCCCAGATGGCCTTGGACAGCAGGTGGATGAAGCCCACGCCGTCATACACCGCGCGCTGGTTGACCGGATCCGGCGCGAGGAAGCCGTCGATGTTGCCGGCGCGCAGGTTGGCGACCATCTCCGGGGGCGGCACGGACCGGATCTGCACGTCGCGGTCCGGATCCAGCCCGTGCTCGGCCAGGTAGTAGCGCAGCAGGTAGTTGTGCATCGAGTAGTCGAAGGGCACGGCGAAGCGGAAGCCCTTCCACGCCTTGGGATCGCGCGCGTCCTTGTGCTTGAGCGCCAGCGTGATCGCCTGCCCGTTGATGTTCTCGACCGCCGGCATGGTCCACGGAATCGGGTTCGAGCCCGCGCCGATCGAGATCGCCAGCGGCATCGGCGAAAGCATGTGCGCGGCGTCGTACTCGCCGGCCAGCGACTTGTCGCGGACCACTGCCCAGCCGGCGGTCTTGACCACCTCCACATCCAGCCCGTACTTGGCGTAGTAGCCGAGCGGGTGGGCCATGATGATCGGCGTCGCGCACGTGATCGGAATGAAGCCGACCGACAGCCTGGTCTTCTCGAGCGGCCCGCCGGCGGCCGCGAAGACCTCCTTCGCCAGCCCCATCGGGAAGAGGCTGGAAACGGCCGCCAGCGCCGTGCCGCTGCCGACCGCGCGCAGGAAGCGGCGGCGCACCTCGTCCTGCGGAAACAGCGCCCTCATGACGGCGGTCTCGACCACGCGCTCCTGCATCTCGCGCGCTTCGAGGGCGACGGCCTGATCGTGCTCGGCCTGGCTGTGGTGACGCCCGCAGCTGCAGCCGCCGCGATGCAGGCGGACATTCGGATCGAACGGGTTGCGGTAGGCGGACATGACGGACTCCTTCGTTGGGTTCATCAGGCGGAAGCGAGACGCGCCGGCGTTGGCGGCGTCGCGTATTCGATGTCGTGCTCGTACAGCTCGTAGGCGCGGTGGTACTCCATGATCCGCGCCACCTCGTGGATGAAGTCCTCGCCGTGACCGGCGCGGCGCAGCAGGTGGAAGCCCATCTCCATGCCGGAGCAGATGCCGCCGGCCGTGACGATGCGGCCCGCGTCGACGACGCGCGCGCGGCTGATGCGGCACGCCGGCGCGATCTCGGCCAGGCGGTCGATCGGCGTCTTGCCCATGTGCGAGGCTTCGAGCCGGTCCGGCTCCTTGCGGTTGGTCGCCGGCAGGCCGTCGAGCAGGCCCATCGCGCCGTAGATCCACGAGCCCGTGCACACGCTCGTGATCAGGCAGGACTCGGGCAGGGCGCGCACGAAGGCGTGGAGGTTGCCGTTGTGCATCTCCTGCCGCGTGCCGAAACCGCCGGGAATCAGGAATGCGTCCATCGCCGGACGGTCGGAGAAGCCGTAGTTCGGCAGCACCGTGAAGCCGGCCTGTGCCTGCACCGGGCGCAGGCTCTCGGCGATCAGGAACACGTCCAGCTCGGGATCGAGCCGCCGCGCCACCGAGAACACCCCGTACGGGGCCGTGAAATCGACGACCTCGACGTCCTTGAACACGTACACCCCGAGTCGGAAACCGGCCTTCTTCATTGCAGCGTCCCTGCGGTGCGTTGACGCCTCGCATCTTCCGCGCGGGGACGCCGGGCCGGTATCGCGCGTGTCGTGATGTTCGTGTAGTGCTGTCACTACGCCGGACGGCATAGCCGCGCCCGGAGCGGACGCATGGGGAGACCGGGCCGGATACGGGCCCGGGGGAGAACCTGACGTCGTGTAATTTTTTTGTAAGCTTGGCGTGATCTCGGGGAACCAAATGAGCGATAATCCGCCCAACCCCCGCCAATCCACAACCGTGGGCGCACAACGCCCGCTGCACCATGTCCAGACTTACCCTCGACATCTGGAGCGACTTCGTCTGCCCCTTCTGCTATCTGGAAGTCCCGGTGCTCGACGCCCTGCGCGCCGAGTTCGGCCTTGAGGTCGCGATCCGCTGGCGCGCCTTCGAGCTGCGCCCCGAACCCGCCCCCCTGCTCGACCCGCGCGGCGACTACCTGCGCAACGCATGGGAAGAGCACGTCTACCCGATGGCCGAGGAACGCGGCATGCGCCTGCGCATGCCGCCGGTCCAGCCGCGCAGCCGGCTCGCCTTCGAGGCCGAACTGTTCGCGCGCGAGCACGGCCTCGGCGACAAGATGCGCCTGTCGCTGTTCCAGGCCTTCTTCGAGCACGGCCGGGACATCGGCAAAATCAGCGTGCTGACCAGCATCGGCCGCGCCATCGGCCTGAACGCCGCGCGCCTGAAGTTCGCGCTGCAGAACGGCGATTTCACCGCCGCCGTGCAGGCCGACCGTCAGGAAGCCGAACGCCTGGGCGTGCGCGGCGTGCCCACGATCCGCCTGCGCACCGCCTCCGGCCTCCAGCGCGTGCTCACCGGCGCCCAGCCGCTCGACACGCTGCGCGAGCACGTCCTCGCCCTGCTCGGCGACGATGCCGACGACTCCGCCACCGGAGCCACCCCGGGCGCCGTCTGCCGCCTGCGCCCGGAACTGGCCGTCGCGGCCTGAAGCCCCTCCGGAGACGCTGCGCGGCCGCCGCTTTCCCCTCCGCGGCGGTCTGGGCTAGTCTGTATCCGGATCGACGCCGGACGCCGCTGCCGGGCCGCGCATCGCGGCACGGCAGCGCACCGCGTCCCCTCCTACGGAAAGGGGCACCCATGGACGCCGCCTCGGAGAACGCACGCTTTCACGCGCCGCTCACCCGCCACCTGCTCGGTCTCGGCGGCGCGCTCACCGTGCTGCTCGCCGGCCTTTTCCTGCCCGATCCGTTCGCGCGCTGGCTGTGCGTGTTCCTGGGCACGATCGGACTGGTCATGGGGGCAACGCGCTACCTGCTGAGTCCCCTCGTGCTGACGCTCGACGGGGACGGCATGACGGTGGAAACGCCGTTGCGCGCCACGCGCATCCGCTGGCGGCACGTGCGCGGGCTGCAACTGCGGCGCGTGCAGCACAACAAGCTGATCGTCGTGCACTGCGAGGGCCGCTGGCAGGGCGGGCGACCGTTCCAGGCGACGAAGGCGCGCTGGGTGGTGCGCGACTACTTCCTCGCGAACGTCTTCGACCGGCCTCTGGAGAGCGTGCTCCCGGAAATGCTGGCGCGACTCGAGCGCGCGCAGGGCACGTCGGCACACTCCCCGACGGCCGGTCCGTAGGCGTCATCCCGCCGCGCAGGACGCCCGGCGTGAGGCCTCACGCCCACTGGAGTCTGGACCGTATCGCGTCGCGCAGCCGCGCCCACGCACGGCGCCGCCTGCGCCGCCTGACGGGCTGCTCCGCGCCCCAGCTGTAGGTCCACCACGTCACGGCGAGGCTGTCCGGAAACATGCCGCAGGCTTCGTCCCGTGAGTACAGGCGCTGGTCGCTCGACGTCCCCTTGCGGGTGAACGGCTGGTGCTCCGGGACGTTCCATTGCAGGGGATAGCACAGGTGACCGGGCAGCAGTTCCAGACGACCGAACTCCAGGGCGGACGGCTCCACGGGCAGACCGTTGCCGTCGATGAAGTCGGCCACCATGCTCCGGAAAGCGCCCGGATCCTCCCGGTACCTGCGCACCGCCTCGCGCAGCACGACCGGCCCGGTCACGTTCTCGGGACGCACGTAGACCCGATCCTCGACCTCCGCCCATGCCTGCGCCATCAGCGCCAGGTACCCCAGCCAGAATGCCTGGCCCGGCGCAGAGAACATCATCGCGTTGGGGATCGAATGGGCGAACGTCTCGTCCCCGCCCATGCGGCCGAGCACCACGCCGGCCCCGCTCGCGAACACGTCGTCGAGCGGGCGGGGGCACTGGAAATCCATGTCCGCGTACATCCCGCCGAAGCGGAACAGATACACCGGACGGATGAAGTCGGCACGGAAGATCTCGCGCGGAAAGGCGTCATACAGGGGCAGCAGCTGCGGGAACGTGTCGGCCAGCAAGGCCCGGTTGTCGGCGTCATCGTAGATGCAGTGCTCGAGGTCCGGATGGCACGCGACGAAGGAACGGCTCCAGAACGCGTAGTTGTGGGGAAGTCCGGACTTCGACTTCCACGTCTGATGGAGCAGGCGAGGAATGGTGATCAAACGCACCCCCGGGTGGGATGAATGGGCCAATCGTGTCCGGCCGGCGCGGCGGCGCACCGGCGGAGACGGAATACTACTGCAAGGCGGCGATTGGCCCCGGGCGCGCAAGCCGGGCTAGAATGGCCCCCATGTTCGACATGTCTCTCTTTGGCCGACTCAAGTTCCGGCACCCCCGGCCCACCCAGCCGCCGTTCGGCCCCGGCAGGCACTACATCGGCGTTTCCGAGGAGCGGGATTACCTGCTGTACGTACCGGAAAGCCTCGATCCGACGCAGCCGGTGAAGCTGCTGGTGCTGTTCCACGGCGCTGGCGGTTTCCCCGACAAGATCATGAAGCACTTCACCGCCCACGCGGACCGCGAGGGCTTCGCGATCCTCGCGGGACACTCGGCGCTGGTCACGTGGGACATCGTGATCGGCGGCAGCGGACCGGACATCGAGCGTCTGGACAAGGCGCTGGCCATCGTCGCGGACCGCCTCCCGCTCGATCCCGCGCACTTCGCCTTCGGCGGCTTCTCGGACGGCTGCAGCTACTCGCTGTTCGTCGGCGTCACCAACGGCGACCTGTGCAGCCACGTGATCGCGATGTCGGGGGGCTTCCTGTCCGTGTTCGTGCAGCACGGCGCGCCGCGGATCTTCCTGTCGCACGGCTACGAGGACGAGCAGCTGCCGTACGAGCGCGCCGGCCGCGCCAAGGCCGCCAAGCTCATCGAGGCGGGCTACGACGTGCACTTCGTGCCCTTCCACGGCCTGCACACCCTGACGCCCGAGATCGCGCAGCAGGCGGTGGATTTCTTCCTCGACCGCCTGCCGCCGCTGAGTCCCGAAGAGCTCAAGACGCGGCTCGCGCCCGCGCCCGGCGCCCCGGCCGCGGCTAGCGGAGACGCGCCGGAAGCAGCTTCCTGAGCCAGCGGCCCGCGCGTTCGCGCACGGCGGCGTTGTGGATGCACGCGCCGCCGGCCAGCCCCACGAGGCAGCCCAGCACCGTGTCGTAGAAGCGCGCCAGCACCAGCGGCGCGGGGTCGAGGCCGCCCAGCGCGCCGGCCTCGGCCAGCAGGATGGTCATCGGCGTGATCAGCACCGCCGCCATCGCGTAGTTGCGTACGACCAGCACCTCGATCAGGCAGGCCAGCACCATCATCGTCAGCGCCAGACCCCACGCGCCCAGGCCGAGCCCCAGCACACCCCACGCCACGACCAGCCCGAAGGCCGTGCCGACGATGCGGTGCAGCTGGCGCACCCACACGGCGCGCAGCGTCGCGCCCTGGATTACGGCCAGACAGCTCACCGGCACCCAGTAGGCTTTCTCCATCTGCAGCAGTTGCGCGATCGCCAGCGCGAGGCCGACGAACACGCCAATCAGCACCGCGTCGAGCACGACGAAGTCGAAGGTCGCCGGCGGCAGCGGCTCGACCGGCTTCGGCGGCCGGACGCGCAGCATGATGAGGCTGTAGGCCAGCGCGACGACACAGGCGAGCATCGCGCCGAGCGCGTTGAGCCCGACCGCTCGCGGCACCTCGGCCGCCGCGAGCGGCGTGTAGGCGCCGATGGCCGCGGCCATGACGAAGAACAGGCTGCCCGGCGGGCCGATGCGGTAGAAGCGGCACAGCATCGTCACGGCGATGGCCAGCAGCACGAACACCGGCATCATCAGCACCGGCACCAGCCCGCTCAGCGTGCCGATGGCGTAGCACGTGACCATCGCGAAGGCGCAGACCATGATCGTGACCATGCGGTGCGCGAGCGGGGTCTGCGGCAGGTACAGGAACACCAGCCCGCCCAGCGACGCGATCAGCCCGGCCTCGAGATGGTCGAAGGCCGCCGCCAGCAGCAGCGGCAGTCCGATGGCGAGCGAGGCCGCGAACGGCATCTGCCACGGCCGGTCGGAGGGCTGCACGGCGGTCAGGTGCGCCAGCTCGGCGCGGACGGAGGCGATCAGGTCGTGCAGCATCGGAACGCGGCAGGATGGAGGCGCCCTAGTGTCCGATGAAGCCCCGCGCGCGGCAAGCCTACTTCGGCAGCATGTCGTGGCGCGCGGCGTAGCTGAGCAGCTCGGCCAGGCTGTGCACGCCCAGCTTGTCGAAGATGCGCGCGCGGTAGGTCGAGATGGTGTTGGCCGACAGGCACAGCTGCTGGGCGATGTCCGACACCGAACGTCCCTGCGCGAACAGCGTCATGACCTGGAACTCGCGGTCGGACAGCAGCTCGTGCGGCGGCCGGCCGCCGCCCTCGCGCACGCTGCGCGCGAGCAGCTCGGCGATGGACGGCGTCACGTACACGCCGCCGTCGGCGACCTTGTGGATCGCGGCGAGCAGCGCGTCCGGCGAACAGCCCTTGTTCAGGTAGGCGCCGGCGCCGCCGCGGATCGCGCGCACGGCGAACTGCGCCTCCGGATACACCGACAGCATCACGACACCGACCTGCGGAAACTCGCCGCGCAGCGTCTTGAGCACGTCCAGCCCGTCGCGGTCGCCCAGCGCCACGTCGAGCACGACGACGCGCGGCGCGCGCTGGCGCAGTGCGCGCAGGGCCGACGGACCGTCGCCGGCCTCGCGGATCTCGCCGATGCGCGGCGCGCCGGCGAGGATCTGGATCAGCCCGCGCCGGATGATCATGTGGTCGTCGACGATGAGCAGATCGATCATCGCCCCGCCCCCCGCGCGAGCACGCCGGCCAGCCGCAGCCGCACCGTCACGCCGCGCCCCGGCGCGCTGTCGAAGACCAGCTCGCCGCCGATCGAGTGCGCGCGCTCGTGCATGCCGAGCAGGCCGAAACTCGTCGGCGACAGCGGCAGGCTCATGCCGCGTCCGTCGTCGGCGACCTCGATCGACAAGTCATGCCCGTCCGCGGCCACCGCCAGGGTCACGCGCCGCGCCGCCGCATGGCGCTGCGCGTTGGTCAGCATCTCCTGCACGATGCGGTAGATCGCGATCTCGGCATCACGCCCCAGCCGCACGCGCTCGACCTCGCATGGGCACGAGAAGGCCACGGTCCAGCCGGTGCGCGCCTGCATCTCCTCCATCAGGCATTCCAGCGCCGCCCACAGGCCGAGGTGGTCGAGCACCCCGGGGCGCAGGTCGTTGAGGATGCGGCGCACGGATTCCATCGCCCGGCGGCCGATGTCGAGCGCGGCATCCACATTGGCGCGCAGGTCGGGGCGCGCGTCGAGCCGCGTGCAGAGGTAGTTGAGCTCGAGCTGGATCGCGGTCAGCGCGGCACCGAGATCGTCGTGGATGTCGCGCGCGATGTGGGCGCGCTCGCTCTCGCGCACGCCGTTCAGGTGCGCGGACAGGCGGCGCAGGTTCTCGTGCGCCTGCTGCAGCTGGAGGTTGGCCGCCGACAGCTCGGCCGTGCGCTCGGCCACGCGCCGCTCCAGTTCGGCCTGCGCGGCGTGCAGCGCGGCCTCGGCACGCTTGCGCTCGGTGATGTCGTTGAAGGTCACGACCGCGCCCAGCACCTGGTCGCCGTCGCGGATCGGGTAGGACGCGTACTCGGCCGGGAAGGACGTGCCGTCGCGCCGCCACAGCACCTCGTCCTCGACGCGCACGCCCTCGCCGCGCTGGAAAGCGCGGAAGATGCGGCAGTCGTGCACCGGCATGTGCCGGCAGTCCGCGTGCGAGTGATGGATCAGGTAGTGCATGTTGCGGCCCAGCACCTCGTCCGGCGCGTAGCCGAGCATCTCGGCCCCCGTGCCGTTGATGAAGATGCAGCGGCCGTTCAGGTCGATGCCGTAGATGCCCTCCCCGGCCGACTCCAGCAGCAGTTCGAGCTGGCGCCGCCAGGCAGCGTGGTGCGAGAGGTGGTGGAGGTTGGCGAACATCGCACGTCCCGTCGTCGCGATGCCGGATGACTAGCAAGATCGGTTCCCGTGACGCCGCCGGCCGCAAAGCCGCGTCGCTGCGTGCGTCCGCAGGAACGCGCCGGAAAAGGAAGGGCGTTCGCGCACCAGCGCGGTGCGGCGATCCCGGCCCTCAGCCCTCGTGCGGGCGCAGGATCAGCGTGTTGCCGCGCTGCGTGAACTCCAGATGACGCAGCGCGCTCATGCCGAGCAGGATCTCGTCGCCGCGATAGCCGGGGTTCAGGTGGCCGGCGACGCCACGCAGGCGGAAGGGGCCGAAGGCCAGTTCGTCGATGCGCGTCGCGCGCACGGTGACCGGGCCGTTGGCCGTCATGACCTGCACGGGGGCGCCGGGCACCAGGCCCAGCACCGGGGCGAGATGCGCCGGCACCGACACCTGCGTGGCCCCGGTGTCGACGAGGAAGCTCACCGGCTGGCCGTTGATCGTGCCGGGCACGACATAATGCCCGGCGCGGTTGCGCTGCAGCACCAGCTCGCGCTGGCCGGGCTGCACCGCGAGCGTGCGGTTGGGCGCGTAGGCGCGCTCCAGATACGCGTCGAAGCCGGCCCACAGCACGCCCAGCAGGGCGAGGCTGGCCAGCCACAGCATGCCGCGTCCGAGGCGGCGGGTCGTGCGGAGGTCGTCCATGCGGCTCAGACCGGCGCCTCGCGCCGGACGTTCAGACGGGCCGCGCGGGCGCGCTCACAGGACCTCGCCATGCTCCCGCGTGGCGTGGAACGACACCTTGGGCCATTTCTCCATCGTCACGTCCAGGTTGTAGCGGCTGCTGGGTAGGTAGACCAGGTTGCCGTCGATGTCGCGGCCCAGCCGCATGGCCTGCTCGCGCTCGAAGTTGCGGCGCGTGACGTCGTCCGGGAAGGTCAGCCAGCGCGCGGTGTAGATGTCGGCCGACTCGAAGATCGCGTCGACCTTGTACTCGTCCTTCAACCGCTGCTCGACGACCTCGAACTGCAGCTGGCCGACCGCGCCGAGCAGCATGCTGCCGTCGTCGAGCTGGAAGACCTGGATCGCGCCCTCCTCGCCCAGCTCCTTGAGGCCCTTCTCGAGCTGCTTGGACTTGAGCGGATCGCGCAGGCGCGCTGCGCGGAACAGTTCCGGCGAGAAGTACGGAATGCCCCGGAAGACGAGGTTCTCGCCCTCGGTCAGCGTATCGCCGATCTGCAGCTGGCCGTGGTTGTGGATACCGATGATGTCACCGGCCACGCCGTCCTCCTTCAGCACACGCTCATTGGCCATGAAGGTCAGCGCGTTGGCGAGCTTCATGTCGCGCCCGGCGCGCACGTGCCTGACCTTCATGCCCGAGGTGTAGCGCCCCGAGCAGATGCGGAAGAAGGCGATGCGGTCGCGGTGCTTCGGGTCCATGTTGGCCTGGATCTTGAACACGAAGCCGGTGAACGGTGCTTCGGCCGGCTCCACCATGCGCGTGCCCGCGTCGCGCGGCAGGGGCGCCGGCGCCCAGTCGATCAGCGCCTGCAGGATCTCCTGCACGCCGAAGTTGTTGATCGCCGAGCCGAAGAACACCGGCGTCTGCCGGCCGGCGAGGAAGGCCTCGAGCGAGAACGGGTTGGACGCGCCCTGCAGCAGGTCCACGTCGTCGCGCAGCTGGCCGACCTCGAGCGGGAACTCGGCGTCCAGGCGCGGGTTGTCCAGCCCCTCGATGACCTCGGCCTCGGTGCGCTTCTCCTCGCCCGGCACGAAGCGCAGCAGGCGGTTGTCGAGCAGGTGGTAGACGCCGCCGAAACGCTTGCCCATGCCCAGCGGCCACGTGATCGGCGCGCACTCGATCTTCAGCACGTCCTCGATCTCGGACAGCAGGTCGAAGGGCTCCTTGACCTCGCGGTCGAGCTTGTTGATGAAGGTGATGATCGGCGTGTTGCGCAGCCGGCAGACCTCCAGCAGCTTGATCGTCTGCGCCTCGACGCCGTTGCCGGCGTCGATGACCATGACCGCCGCGTCCACCGCCGTCAGCACGCGGTAGGTGTCCTCCGAGAAGTCCTGGTGGCCCGGCGTGTCGAGCAGGTTGATCGTGTGGCCCCGGTACTCGAACTGCATCACCGAGCTGGTCACCGAGATGCCGCGCTGCTTCTCGACCTCCATCCAGTCCGAGGTCGCATGGCGCGCGCTCTTGCGCGCCTTGACCGTACCGGCGAGCTGGATCGCGCCGCCGAACAGCAGCAGCTTCTCGGTCAGCGTGGTCTTGCCCGCGTCGGGGTGGGAGATGATGCCGAAGGTGCGGCGCTTCTTGACGTCTTCGACGAGATCGGGCGGAAACGGGGTGGAGGACATGCGGACCTGCGCAAAAAAGTGAGCCGCCGGAGGGCCGGCCCCGGGCGGCGAAGCCGCGATTTTATCAGGCGAGTGTCCGCCCCACACGCCGGGGCGCCGGGCGGCACGATTCGCGGACGACACGCCGTTCCGGTAGATTCGCCGCCATGAAGCCCCGCATCCTCGACCTCGGCGACCGCGCGATCACGGTCGAATTCGGCGACGCGATCGACCCCGCGCTGCAGGCGCGCGTCGCGGCGCTGGACGCGGCCTGCGCCCGGGCCGCGCTGCCGGGCGTCGTCGAGACGGTGCCGACCTTCCGTTCGCTGACGCTGATCTTCGACCCGCTCGTGACCTCGCGCGCCGGGCTGCTTTCGGCGCTGGAGGCACTGCTCGACCGGCCGGACGCCGTGGCGGCGCGCGCCACGCGGCGCTGGCGCCTGCCGGCCTGCTACGAGGGCGCGCACGCGCCGGACCTCGCGGACGTCGCGAACGCCTGCGGCCTTCCCCCCGACGAGGTCGTCGCGCGACACGCCGGGCGTGACTACACCGTGTACATGCTGGGCTTCCTGCCCGGCTTCCCGTTCATGGGCGACGTGGATGACGCCCTGCGGCGGCCCCGCCGGCCCGAGCCGCGTGTCGCCGTGCCGGCCGGCAGCGTCGCGATCGCCAACGGACTGACCGCGATCTATCCGTGGCAGAGCCCCGGCGGCTGGCATCTGCTGGGCCACTGCCCGGTTCCGCTGTTCGACACGGGGGCCGACGCGCCGGCACTGCTCGCGCCGGGCGACCGCGTGCGCTTCCAGCCCGTGGACGCGGCCGAGCACGCGCGCCTGACACGGGCCATCGCGGCCGGCGAGCTGCGGCCCGAGACCTTCCTGGAGGACACCCCGTGAGCACCGCGCTCGTCGTCGCCGCGCCGGGCACGGCGGCCTCGGTGCAGGACCGTGGCCGCTTCGGCCACCGCCGCATCGGCGTGCCGTGGTCCGGCACGCTGGCGCCGGATCTGCTCGCGATCGCGAACCGGCTCGTCGGCAACGCCGACGACGCACCGGGGATCGAATGCTTTTCCGGCGGGCAGGCGTTCACGGCCGACGGCGCGGCCGTGCGCGTCGCCGTCGCCGGGCCGGCCGAGCTGAGCATCGAGTCCGGCCCGCTACTCCGGCCGGCACAGCCGTGGCGCAGCCTGCGGCTGCTGCCGGGCGAGACGCTGCGCATCCACGCGGTGCGCGACGGCCGCGTCGTCATCGTGGGCGTGGCCGGCCTGGACGTGCCGCGCGTGCTCGGCAGCGCGTCCGCGCACACGCGCTCGGGGCTCGGTGGCGGCTGGCTCGGGGCCGGGAAACGCATCGCCTGCGCGCCAGCCGAGGCACGGCCGGAATGGCGGCTCGACACGCCGCCCGCGCCTTCGGACGCGCCGATCCGCGTCGTCGCCGGACCTCAGGCGGGGCATTTCACCGACGCCGCGTGGCACACCTTCCTGTCGACCGGGTACCGCGTCGGCCAGGCCGCCGACCGCATGGGTATCCGGCTCGAAGGGCCGGCGCTCGCGCACGCGGGCGAGGCCTGCCGCGAGATCGTCTCGGACGCCGTGATTCCCGGCGCGATCCAGGTGCCGGGCCACGGCCAGCCCATCGTGCTGCTGGCCGACGCGCAGACGGCCGGTGGCTACCCGAAGATCGCCTGCGTGATCTCGGCCGACCTGCCCCGGCTGGCCACGCGCCGGCCCGGCGACACGGTGCGCTTCGCGCGCGTCACGGCGGCCGACGGCGAGCGCGCCGCGCGCCAGGCGGCGGCGGAACTGGACGCGCGGCTGGGACGGCTCGTGCGGCTGACCGCGGAGGGGATCGACCTGGCCGCGATCTACCCGGAAAATGGCTGACATCACGACGGGAAGGACCGGCCCATGCAACTGAACCTCAACGCCGACCTCGGCGAATCCTTCGGCGCCTGGAAGATGGGCGACGACGCGACGATGTTCACCATCGTCAAGAGCGCCAGCATCGCCTGCGGCTTCCACGCCGGCGACCCGCTGATCATGCGGCGCACGCTGCACCACGCGCGGCGCAACGGCGTGAGCATCGGCGCGCATCCGTCCTTCCCCGACCTGCAGGGTTTCGGGCGGCGCGCGATGAACGTGGCGCCGGACGAGCTGCAGGCCATCGTGCTCTACCAGCTCGGCGCGCTGGCCGGCATGGCGCACGTCGAAGGCATGGCGATGACGCACGTCAAGCCGCACGGCGCGCTGTCGAACATGGCCTGCGAGGACGCGTCGATGGCGCGCAACGTCGTGCAGGCGATCAAGGCCTTCGACCCCGAGCTGATCCTGCTCGCGCCGGCCGGCTCGCAGCTCGATCTCGCTGGCCGGCGCGCCGGGCTGCGCGTGGCGGGCGAGGTCTTCGCCGACCGCACCTATACCGACGAGGGCCATCTGGTGCCGCGCAGCCACCCCGGCGCGGTGCTGACCGAGCGGCTGGCCTGCGTCGCGCACGTGCTGCGCATGATCGAGGCCGGCGGCATCGTGTCGATCAGCGGCAAGAAGCTCGAGGTGCCCTTCCACAGCGTCTGCGTGCACGGCGACAACGCGTACGCGGTGGAGGTCGCGCACGCCGTGCGCGACACGCTCGAACGCAGCGGCTGCGAGCTGGTCGCGCTGCCGGAGCTCGACGCGCTGCGCTGACGGCGGAAAAAGCGACGCGGCCCGGGGGCCGCGTCGCAGGGTGACACCCGAAGGTGCCGAGGAGGAGAGGGGGTCGGGCGCGGCGGCGGCCACGCCCCAGGATTCAGTCCCGGCCGACCTGGTCGCCGATCACGCCGCCGATGGCGGCACCGCCGACCGTGCCGAGCACGCCGCCGTTGGTGATGACCGCGCCGGCCAGACCGCCGGCGCCGGCGCCGATCGCGGCGCTCTTCTCGCGCTTGGACATGCCGTCCCAGGTCGAGCAGCCGGAGGCGAGGACGGCGATCGCCAGCCAGGGCATCAGGGTCTTCAGGGGATGGATTCGCATCAGTCGGTCTCGTCTGTCTTGCACGCTTCCATCCTAGGGAAGCCACCCGGCACAGATGCAACTCTCCCGTGAGGATGTGTTTCAAGCCGTGGCAGGGACCGGCGCGCGCTAAGATGCGGGCTTTCGACCGCCCCCGCGCCATGACCGCACGCTTCCATACCGGCCTCGACCGCCTGCTCGCCGACCCCGAACTGCGCCGTCCGCTCGCCGGACGCCGCGTCGCGCTGCTCGCCCACCCCGCCTCGGTCACGCCCGGACTCACGCACGCGCTCGACGCGCTCGCGGCCCTGCCCGACGTGTGCCTGACCGCCGCCTTCGGCCCTCAGCACGGCCTGCGTGGCGACAAGCAGGACAACATGGTCGAGTCCGAGGACTTCATCGACCCCCGCCTGGGCATTCCGGTGTTCAGCCTGTACGGCGAGGTGCGCCGCCCGACGGCACGGATGATGGACAGCTTCGACGTGCTGCTCGTGGATCTGCAGGACCTGGGCTGCCGCATCTATACCTTCATCACCACGCTGCGCTACGTGCTCGAGGAGGCCGCCCGGCTCGGCAAGGGCGTGTGGGTGCTCGACCGCCCCAACCCGGCCGGCCGGCCGGTCGAGGGGCTGACGCTGCGCGCGGGCTGGGAGAGTTTCGTCGGCGCCGGCCCGATGCCGATGCGCCACGGCCTGACGATGGGCGAGCTGGCGCGCTGGTTCGTCGCGCACCTCGGCCTCGACGTCGATCTCCGCGTCGTGACGATGGAAGGCTGGCAGCCCGGGGCCGCGCCGGGCTTCGGCTGGCCGGAGGAACGCAGCTGGATCAACCCGAGCCCGAACGCGCCCAACCTGTCGATGGCGCGCTGCTACGCCGGCACCGTGATGCTGGAGGGCACGACGCTGTCCGAGGGCCGCGGCACGACGCGCCCGCTGGAACTGTTCGGCGCGCCGGACCTGGACGCGCGACAGGTCGTCGCGACGATGCGCGCGCTCGCGCCGCACTGGCTGGCCGGCTGCATGCTGCGACCGTGCTGGTTCGAGCCGACCTTCCACAAGCACGCCGGCCGGCTGTGCGCGGGCGTGCAGATCCACGTCGACCTGCCCGCCTACGACCACGACGCCTTCCGTCCGTGGCGGCTGCAGGCGCTGGCCTTCAAGGCCATCCGGCAGCTCGCGCCGGACTACCCGCTGTGGCGCGACTTCCCGTACGAGTACGAGCACGACCGGCTCGCGATCGACCTCATCAACGGCAGCCCGCTGCTGCGCGAATGGGTGGACGACGACGGCGCGCGGCCCGACGACCTGGACCGGCTGGCGGAACCCGACGAGCGGGCCTGGACGGAGGCGCGGGCGCCCTTCCTGGTGTACTGAGCGCGGCCGCGCTCAGTCCTTCGGGTACAGGATGATCTCGGTGCAGCGGAACAGCGCGATGCGCCGGTCGGACGCCTCGTCGAACACCTCGGCGTCCCACACCTGCGTCGTGCGGCCCAGATGCACCGGGCGGGCCTCGCTGCGGATCGCGCCCTCGCGCACGGTGCCGAGGAAGTTGCTCTTGAGCTCGATGGTCGTGAAGCCCGAGGCCCCGTCGGGCAGGTGGGCGATGGTGCCGAAGCCGCAGGAGGTGTCGGCCAGCGCGACCACCGTGGCCGCGTGCAGGTAGCCGTTCGTCGCCATCAGCTCCGGACGGACGGCGAGCCGGGCGCGCACCAGCCCGGCCTCCAGATGCGTGAACTCGATGCCGAAATGACCCGGCAGGTGCGTG
>Ga0182793_1000433_pt1 | contig 33548 bp, 34 predicted proteins | sample Passage237A_FD_130498 | JGI IMG/M metagenome (GOLD analysis project Ga0182793, IMG submission 130498) | Cellulose adapted compost microbial communities from Newby Island Compost Facility, Milpitas, CA, USA - Passage2 37A (version 2) (version 2) ... | reverse complement strand
GGCCGCACCGGGCGCATCGGCACCGGGCTCAACACCTGGTCGCCAAACATCAACATCTTCCGCGACCCGCGCTGGGGCCGCGGCCAGGAAACCTACGGCGAGGACCCGTTCCTGGCCGCGCGCATGGGCGTGGCCTACGTGCGCGGCGTGCAGGGCGAGCATCCGCAGTGGTACGACATCGTCGCCACGCCCAAGCACTACGCGGTGCACAGCGGCCCCGAATCGACCCGGCATTCGGCCAACGTCTACGTCTCCCGCCGCGACCTGGAGGACACCTACCTGCCGGCGTTCCGCGCCGCGATCGTGGAGGGCGGCGCCGGCTCGGTGATGTGCGCCTACAACCGGGTCGACGGGCAGCCGGCCTGCGCCAACGACCTGCTGCTCAAGGACTACCTGCGCGGCGCCTGGGGCTTCAAGGGCTACGTGGTTTCCGACTGCGACGCGGTGGCCGACATCAGCAAGCACCACCACTACGCGCCCGACCCGGCCGCCGCGGTGGCCGCGACCCGCTACGCACCGTCCGGGGTGCGCAGTTACGGCCCGCTGCGGGCCTCGCTGGGCGCCGATCCGGCCGCGCACGAGGCCTCCGCGAGCGTGTTCGCGATGATCGAGTCGCGGCCCGGTCTCGCGGCGCTCGACGAGATCTGCGCGGTGGAGGGGCTGACCGGGGGGTACGTCGGCCCCGCCGATCTGGCCCTCGCGCTCGGCCACCGCCCCGCCGAGGCTTTGACGGCGCCTGCGGTGCGGGAGGCGATCGTCGATATCCAACGCCGGGCGGCGGCCGCGGGTCTGGTCACCGGGATCCACGCGGGCTCCGGGGTGACCGGAAAGACGATGGCCGAGTGTGGCTTTCGGATGCTGACGTTGACTTCGGAGTCGCAGGCGCTGCGCCGCGGCGCCGAGGAGCACCTCAAGGAGGCGCAGTGACCGACCGGGTGGCCCTGGTGACCGGCGCGGCCCGCGGGCAGGGCGCCGCGATCGTCAAGCGGTTGCACTCCGACGGATTCCGGGTCGCCGCGTGCGATGTGCGCGTCGACGAGTTGAAGGCCAGCGTCGCGGAGCTGGGCGACCGCGTGATCGACGTGGCGCTGGACGTGACCTCGGCGCAGCAGTGGGCCGACGCGGTCGCTCGAGTGGTCGATCGGTTCGGCGGCCTGACCACGCTGATCAACAACGCCGGCGTGCTGCACCGCGCCTCGCTGGACGACGAGACGCCCGAGGGGTTCGAGTCCAGTTGGCGGTTCAACTGCCTGGGGCCGTTCCTGGGCATCCAGGCGGCGCTGGAGCCGCTGCGCCGCGCCGAGGGTGCGGCGATCGTCAACACCTGCAGCACCGGGGCGATCCGCGCGTTTCCCAACCACGCCGCCTACGGGTCGTCGAAGTGGGCGCTGCGGGGGCTGACGCAGGTGGCGGCGGCCGAACTCGCGCCCGACGGCATCCGGGTCAACGCGGTGTTCCCCGGCCCGGTCGAGACGCCGATGCTGGACGCGGCCACCCAGGCGCGGCTGGGTCAGAAGGGCCGGCTGGGCAAGCCGCACGAGATCGCGGACGCGATCGCGTTCCTGGTCTCCGATCAGGCCTCCTACATCACCGGATCCGAACTCGTCATCGACGGCGGGCAGACGCTGCGGATCGGATGAGCTGATGGGCAAGACCTTCTCGGTGGGGATCATCGGCGCTGGACCCGGCGGAATCGCGCTGGGAATACTGCTGCGCCGCGCGGGCTTTCGGGACTTCACGATCTTCGATCGCGAGGACGGGGTGGGCGGCACCTGGCGCATCAACACGTACCCGGGGCTGGCCTGCGACGTGAAGAGCCATCTGTACTCGTTCTCGTTCGACCTGAATCCCGACTGGTCGCGGCTGTGGTCGGGGCAGCCGGAGATCCTCGAGTACTTCGAGCGGTGCGCACAGCGCTACGAGTTGGAACCGCACCTCTTGTTGCGCACCGAGGTCGTCTCGGCGGAGTGGGACGCCGACACCAGAACGTGGCGATTGACCACCTCGACGGGAGATGTCCACACCTTCGACGTGGTGGTGTCCGCCATCGGGCTGTTCACCCGGCCGCTGATGCCAGAGCTCGTCGAGGAGGAACCGTTCACCGGCACCCTGATGCACACGGCGCGCTGGGACCACTCGGTCGACCTCACCGACGCCCGGGTCGCGGTGTTGGGCACAGGATCGACTGCAGCACAACTGATCCCACAAGTGGCCAAGGTCGCCAAGAAGGTCTACTCGGTGCAGCGATCGCCGACCTGGATCCTGCCCAAACCCGACCGGGCCTACACCGAGCGGGAGAAGTGGGTCTTCCGGCACGTTCCGCTGGCAGCCAGGATCTACCGGACCCGGCTGTGGCTGCGCAGCGAGGCGAACATCAGCGTGATCGAACACGGCAGCGACAAAACGCAGGAGTTCAAGGCGATCGCGCTGAAGATGCTCGAAAGCCAGGTCGCCGACGAGGAACTGCGCCGCAGGCTTACCCCCGACCACCCGCTCGGCTGCAAGAGGCTGGTGTTCGCCGACGACTATCTGCGCACGCTGACCCAGCCGCACGTCGAGGTGGTCGCCAGCCCCGCACGGGCGCTGCGGACCAGGTCGCTGATCACCGAGGACGGCACCGAACTCGACGTCGACGTGGTGCTGTGCGCGACCGGCTACGCCGCCGCCGACTACCTGGGACAGATCGTTGTCGTCGGTGAGGGCGGAAAACGGCTGCGCGAGACGTGGTCCGACGGGGCCTACGCCTACCTCGGGATGACCGTGCCCGGATATCCCAACTTCTTCATGCTGTACGGACCGAACACCAACGTCGGTTCCAACAGCGTGATCTTCATCCTCGAGGCGCAGGCGCGCTACATCGTCAAGACGCTGAAGTACATGCGGCGCAGGGGCAAGTCGTACGTCGCGGTGCGTCCGGACGTGATGTCGGACTTCATGGCCAAGATCGACAGGTGGATGACCGGCACCGTCTGGTTGACGCGTTGCAGCAACTACTTCCGCGCTGAAAACGGCCGGGTGGTGACCCAGTGGCCACGCAGCGCTCGGGCCTTCTGGGCCATGACGCGCCACTTCCGGGCCCGCGACTACGACTTCGAACCCGAGTCGGTGACGTCCGCACCGGACCCGCAGCCGGCGCAGGCGGGGTGAGCGCGGGGCCAGCCGACATCACCGCCCGACTCGATCCGGCGCTGCGCCAGTTCGCCGAGGCCCGCACCGACCTGTCGCCCGGTGTGCTGGGCGTGGTGCGTGACTCGCTGAACCAGCGCAGGGCCGAGACCGCCCGCGACATCGATCCCATCGGCGTCGAGTTCGAGAACCGCGAGGCGGATTCGGTTCCGGTGCGCATCTACCGGGGCGGGGCGTCACCGGCACCCGCGGTGATCTACTGCCACTCCGGCGGTTTCGTGCTCGGCAACCTCGACACCGACCACCGCCAATGCCTGGAGTTCGCCCGGCGCGCCCGGTGCACGGTGGTGTCCGTCGACTACCGGCTGGCGCCGGAACATCGGTATCCGGCGGCGCTGACCGATGTCACGGCCGTGCTGGACTGGGTGGTCGCCAACGGCGCCGCGCTCGGCGTCGACACCGAGCGAATCGCCGTCGCGGGCAGCAGCGCGGGTGCGGCGCTGGCGGCCAGGTTGGCGCAGTGTGCGGCGGCGGGATCGGCGCCGCCGGTGGTGTTCCAGCTGCTGCACCAGCCGGTGCTGGATGACCGGCCGACGCCGTCGAAGGGCGAATTCACCACCACACCCGGGTTCGACGGACCGGCGGTCACCATGATGTGGCGGCACTACCTGGGCGGGCAGCCGGTGCCCGTCGAGGCGGCGCCGGGCCGAGCCACCGAATTATCCGGGTTGCCAGACGCATTGATCACCTGCGCCGAACTCGATCCGCTGCGCGACGAGGCCGTCGACTACGCGCTGCGGCTCATGCGGGCCGGTGTCACCACCGAACTGCATGTGTTCGCGGGCACCTGTCACGGGTTCGACTCGCTGCTGCCCGACTGGGAGATCAGCCAGCGGTTGTTCGAACTGCAGGGCTCGGCGTTGCGCCGGGCGCTGCACGGCTGACCCCTCAGCCGGCCAGTTCCCGGGCCACCGCCGCGTGGTAGGCGTCGATGTGCGCGGGGTTGACCGTGCGGAAGAACCCGTCCGGCAGCGGCGCGTGCCGATACGCCTCGATGGTCATGGTCCGGCGGAACAGCGTGATGCCGTCACCGGGTTGGGTGAAGTGGTACTCGACGGTGATGCGGCCTTCGCGGCCACCGGAGCCGTCGGCGGCGTGGCCCAGCCGGCCGACCGAGTTGAACACCCACATCGTCGGGCGCATCGCAATCGCCAAGTGCCAGGTGAAGATTCGGTTGCCGTCCGGTCCGGACTCGGTCCAGGTGTCACCCACCCGCAGCGGCAGCGTCTCGGGTAGCCCGCCGATGTGGGCGCTACCCGGATAGGTCTTGGTCCAGTTCGCCGGGTTGGTCACGAAGTCGTAGATCACCTCGGGCGGGTGGTTGAAGGTGGTCTCTGAACTCGTCGTCACGATTCCCACAGGGATGCTCCTTCGCTGTCTGCATCGATATTCATCACGACCCCCGGGCCCCGGCGACCAGCAGCGCGGCGCCGACGGCCACCAGGATCGCCGCGGAGACGGCACCGCTGTGGCGGTGCAGCCAGATCCGCAGCCGAGTCAGCGGTTGCTCCGCGCGGACGCCCACGGCGACATAGGCCAGCACCGGCCCGGCGACCGTCGAACTGGCCACCACCGCGTAAAACGTCACCGCGACGATGAGCCCGAGCGCACCCAACTGGCCGGTGCCGACCAACAGCCCGGCGGCGGCGCTGGCTGCCAGCATCTTCGGATTCGACACCACCAGCACCACTCCGATCACCCCGGCCGTCAGCGGGGTGATGGCCGAGAGGCGGCGCAACCAGCGCGGCTCCTCGGTCATCCGGCCGCGGCGCAGCCAGAACCAGGCGCCGAACGCCAGACACACCGCGCCGGCCACCAGCAGCACGCGAGGCGGAACCGGACGGTCGGGGTCGCCGAGCAGGCGCGGCGCCGCCACGAACACCGCGGTCACCACGGCCAGCGCGACCAGCCTGCCCACCAGGAACGCCAGGCCGTTGCTGCGCGGGCGGTCGGTGTGCACGACCAGCAGCACCGCGACGATGATCGACAACGGCGACACCGCGACCACCGACGCGGGCGCGACGAGCTGGCCCAACAACGAACCGATGCTCGCGGACACGGCCCAGACTTTACAGATCGCGCAAGAAGTGTCACGGTGTCGGGGTGGACTTCTCGCGTGTCGAACTCTCCGACGAGGACCGGGCGTTCCGCGATGAGCTGCGCGCGTTTCTGGCGCGCGTCGTCACCGACGAGGTGATCGCGCGGGACCGCGAGACCGGTGAGAACTTCGATGAGGGCGTGCACCTGGCCCTCGGGGAGGCCGGCTATCTGGCCGCGGATTTCCGCGACGAGGCCGAGGGCGGCTTCTCGCGAGTGCGCAGGCGCATCTGGCACCTGGAGATCGGGCGGGCGCACATGCCGTGGTTCCACGGGGGCACCACGCTGATGGTGGCGCGGGCGCTGCGGCGGTTCGCGTCGCCCGAACTGAAGGCGGAGGTGCTGCCGAAGGTGCTGTCCGGGCACTACCGGCTGTGCCTGGGCTACACCGAACCCGAGGGCGGATCCGACGTGGCGACCTGCAAGACCCGTGCGGTGCGGGATGCGGATGGATCAACCTGGATTATCAACGGCCAGAAGATGTTCACCTCGAACGCGCACAACGCGCACTACGTCTACCTGATCACCAACACCGATCCCGACGCGCCGAAACACCAGAGCCTGACCATGTTTCTGGTGCCGCTGAACTCCCCGGGCATTGAGATCCAGCCGATCCGCACCGTCGACGGCGACCGCACCAACATCACCTTCTACAGCGACGTCCGCGTCGACGATCGGTACCGGGTCGGCGAGGTGAACCAGGGCTGGACGGTGTTGCGGGAGGCGCTCAACGACGAGCACGGCACGGTCGAGCGCCGCAACGACGGACTGGACAGGCTCGCCACCATGACCGAGCACGCGCTGCTGCTGGCCGAAGCTGTCGACAAGATGGCGGCGCGGTTGCCCGAGGAGGACTCGGCGCGATATCGGTTGGGCCGCTGCATCGCCCGGATGGAAGCGGCGATGAGCGCGTCGGATATGTACGGGCGGGTGGCCATCGCCCAGACCCTGCGCGAGGTCGCACCCGAACTGATGGACCTGCTGGGCACGGCGTCGGCCCTGCCGATCGGGACGCCGGGGGCGGTCGACGACGGGGCGGTGGAGTACCTCTTCCGGCTGGCCCATCCGATGGGGATCTACGGCGGCACGCTCGAGGTGTTCCGCAACATGATCGCCCAGCACGCGCTGGGGCTGGGGCGCCCGGCGTATGCGCGCCCCGCCAAGCGGACGGGCTAGAGCGCGCCGATCACCTCGGCGGCGAGCAGGTCGAGCGTCTCGTCGGACCCGCGGTCGTGGGTGAACAATACGATCTGGCCGAACCCGAGTGCGATCAGCTCCCGCAGCCGGTCGACGATCGCCGAGGGTGTGCCCACCAGGCCGCCCTCTTTGAGGCCGAATGCCGGTGCACCGAACCGCTTTTCGGCAAGCTCACGAACCTTCGGAAGCGAGGCGTCGTCGGGCGCGAGTGCCATCACCGCCTCGATCGACAGCACGATCGTCGACGGGTCGCGGCCGATGTCCGCGCAGAGCGCACGCAGCACCTCGATCTTGTGCTCGAGTTCGCCCAGCGCATAGGTCGGCACGTTCCACACGTCGGCGTACCGCGCCACCAGTGGCAGTGTGTACTTCTCGCCGACACCGCCGACCACGATCGGCGGCCGCGGCTGTTGCACGGGCCCGGGCGCGATCGGCAGCTTCGCGACGGTGTAATGCTCGCCGGCGAAATCGATCTGCCCGTCGTCGAAGGCCTGATGCAGGATCTGCAGCGTCTCGCCCAGTCGTCCGGCCCGCTCGGCGAAGGTGCCCCACGGCAGTCCGGCGCGGGCGTGCTCGTCCTCGATGGACCCGCTTCCGACGCCGAGCGTGAAGCGTCCCGCACAGATCTGGTCGAGGGTGGTGACCATCTTGGCCAGCAGCGCGGGATGGCGAAACTGGTTGCACAGCACCATGTGTCCGATCCGGATCCGCTCGGTGCGGGCCAGCAGCGCCGTCGCCAGCGTCCAGGCCTCCATCGACGGGTAGTCGGGTACGCCGGGGCCGTAGAGATGGTCGTAGAGCCAGACCGAGTCGATGCCGAGCCGCTCACACCGCAGGGTGCGGTGCAGCATCTGCTCGAAGGTGAACCCCATCTGGGGCAGGTACACCCCGATCTCGGGCTTGCTCATGTGCGCAGCTCCAATCTTCCGTGGGTGACCGTGAGCGTGCCGTTGGCCGCCGCTTCGAAGGCGTACGAATTTTCGGAGATGCCAAAGGCGGTCACGGTCAGGTCGCAGTCCAGTGGGGTCGGTGACGCGAAGCGCACCGCGACGCGGCGCACCCGGCCGGGATCGTCGACGCCGAGCAGCGCGAGCAGCCGGTGGCTGCACATCGCCATCGTGGCCAGGCCGTGGGCGAAGACGAAGTCGTATCCCGCGGCGCGCGCCGCCGCGATGTCGAAGTGGTGCGCTGCCCGGTCACCGGACAGTTCGGCGTAGCGGTGTGCGGCCTCGGCGGGGACATGTGCGGTGGCCGACCCGATCGGCCGGGTGCGAGCGTCGTCGGGGAAGCGGTGGTCGGCGGGCGGGGCGCCGAGGTCCGCGACGCCCGTCAGCCCGAGCAGCATCATGGTCCACCACTGTTCGACGGCGACCACGTCGGTGGCGTCGCGTTGGACGAACCTGGTGATGACCCGGGTGCCGGCCCGCGTCGTACGCACCGCCGCGATCTCGGAGTAGGTGTCCAGGGCTTCGCCGGGCACCAGCGGCCGGTGCAGCACGATGTCGTGTTCGCCGTGCAGCCCGCCGGTGACGTGGGCCCAGATGCCCGCGGGCAGATCGGCGCGCGACGTCTTCTCGGCGGGGTAGACGAGCAGCGCGGGAAACGTCGCCGGAACCGCCGATCCGGCCAGCACCGACGCGGTGCGATCACCGGTCGCGGCCGCGTACGCCGCGACGGTGTCGGGGTCCAGGCGCCCGGCGAACGGGCCGTGCCGCGCGGGGGTGACCGTCCACTGGCTCATCCCGCGGCTCCTTGCTCGACCCTGTACTTTCCGCGCCTCGCATGGTAACGACATTCTCAGAAGTCGAGAAGAAGGTTCTAGGAGCGACGGCATGCGGTTTGCGTTCACCCACCCGATGCACAGCCACCCGTACAACCCGGAGTTGGTCACCGGTGCCGGGATCGCGGCGGTGGCCGAGGCCGCCGAGGCGGCGGGGTTCGACGGGTTCGGCTTCACCGACCATCCCGCGCCTACGCAGCGGTGGCTGACGGCCGGTGGGCACGACGCGGTGGACCCGTTCGTCGCGATGGGCTATGCCGCGGCGCGCACCACGTCGCTGCGGTTGATTCCGAACATCATCGTGCTGCCGTACCGAAATCCGTTCGTGGTGGCCAAGTCCGGGGCCACGCTCGACCTGCTGTCCGGTGGGCGCTTCACCCTCGCGGTCGGCGTCGGCTACCTCAAGCGCGAATTCACCGCTCTCGGCGTGGACTTCGATGAGCGGGCGGAGCTGTTCGAGGAAGCACTCGAGGTGATCCGCGGAATCTGGACCACCGACGACTTCTCCTATCAGGGACGGCATTTCACCGCCGAGGGCATCACCGCGCATCCGCGTCCGGTCAGCGAACCGCATCCGCCGATCTGGATCGGAGGAAACACCGGGGCGGCCAGGCGCCGGGTCGTCAAGTACGGCGACGGCTGGTGCCCGTTCCCGGCGCCGGCCGGGCTGGCGCAGACGGCGCGGACGGCGGCCATGGACGTCTCGACCCTCGGCGCCGCGATCGACGACCTGCGCAGGCGCTGCGACGAGGCCGGCCGCGACTGGTCGACGATCGACATCACGTTCACCAACCCCGATGGCGGAACGCCCGGCAGCGACGATTTCGACGCCGACGCGTATCTGTCCGGGCTCAAGACACTGGCGGCACTCGGCGTCAGCTGGGTGCAGGTCAGCCTGCCCGGCGACAGCCTGGCCCACGTGCTGGAGACGATCGAGCGGTTCGGCAAGTCGGTGATCAGCGCGGCGCGCTGAGCCGAACGCGGATCAGAACGCTGCCTCCGGCACGTCCATCACGTCGGTGTCGACCTCCTCGACGATGCGCCGCACCGCCGACAGCGCAGGCAACATGTTCGCCGCGAAGAACGAGGCGACCGCGATCTTGCCGCGGTAGAACGCCTCGTCGGCCGCCGACGCGCCCGCCGCTAGCGCGGCCTGCGCGACCGCGGCCTGCACCAGCAGCCGCCATCCGATCAGCAGGTCGCCGACGGCCAGCAGGTAGCGGACGGACACCAGACCGATCTTGTAGATCGCGGTCGGCTGTTCGGCCGCGGCCATCAGATAGTTCGTCAGCGCGGCCGTCATGGCCTGCACGTCTTCGAGCGCGGTGCGCACCTGTTCGGCCTGGGCCTTGAGCGTGGCGTCGATGTTGTCGAGCGTCCTGGTGATCTCGCCCGCCACGTGTGCGAGGGCTTCGCCCTTGTCGCGGAAGATCTTTCGGAAGATCAGGTCGAGCGCCTGGATGGCCGTGGTGCCCTCGTAGAGCGAGTCGATCTTGGAGTCGCGGATGTACTGCTCGATCGGATAGTCCTGCAGGAAGCCGGAGCCGCCAAGCGTCTGCAGCGACTCGGTCAGGTTCTCGTAGGCGCGTTCCGAACCCGCGCCCTTCACGATCGGCAGCAGCAGATCGTCGACCCGGTGCGCCATCGACGGATCGGCGCCCGAGGTCTTCATCGCGACGTCGTCGTTCTGGTGCGCGGCGGCGTACATGTACAGCGCGCGCAGGCCCTCGGCGTAGGCCTTCTGCGTCAGCAGGCTGCGCCGCACATCCGGGTGGTGCATGATCGTCACCCGCGGCGCGTTCTTGTCGGTCATCTGGGTCATGTCGGCGCCCTGCACACGCTCCTTGGCGTACGCAAGCGCGTTGAGGTAGGCCGTCGACAACGTGCCCGCCGACTTCACGCCGATGGTCATCCGCGCGTTCTCGATGACGGTGAACATCTGGGCGATGCCGTTGTGCACGTCACCGACGAGGTAACCGACCGCGGGAATGCCGTGCAGGCCGAAGCTCAATTCGCAAGTGGGCGAGGACTTCAGCCCCATCTTGTGCTCCAGGCCGGTCGCGAACACCCCGTTGCGCGGGCCCAATTCGAAGGTGTCCGGGTCGAACAGGTACTTCGGCACGTAGAACAGGCTCAGCCCCTTGGTGCCCGGGCCCGCGCCCTCCGGTCGGGCCAGCACCAGGTGGAAGATGTTCTCCGCGCTGTCGCCGATGTCGCCGCCCGAGATGAACCGCTTGACGCCCTCGATGTGCCAGGTGCCGTCCGGTTGTTCGATGGCCTTGGTGCGGCCGGCGCCGACGTCGGAACCGGCGTCGGGTTCGGTCAGCACCATGGTCGCACCCCACCCACGCTCCACACCGACTGCCGCCCAACGCTTCTGCTGTTCATTGCCCTCGATGTAGAGCGCGTTGGCCAGCGCGGGACCCAGCGCCCACCAGAAGCCGGCGGACGGGTTCGCACACGCCAGCATCTCGTTGATCGCCCACACCAGCGGGGCAGGGGCGGACACACCGCCGATCTCCTCGGCGATGCCCACCCGCCACCAGTCGCTGTCCTTCACGGCCTGAACGGATTTGGCCAGCTCACCGGGTACCGAGACGGAGTGCGTCTGGGGGTCGAACACCGGCGGATTGCGGTCGGCGTCGGCGAAGGACTCGGCCACCGGACCCTCCGCCAACCGGGCCACCTCGGCGAGCATGGTGCGCACGGTCTCCTCGTCGAGATCGCCGTACGCGCCGGTGCTCAGTACTTCGTCGAGGTGCAGCACCTCGAAGAGGTTGAACTCGATGTCGCGGACATTGGCGATGTAGTGCCCCAACGCTTTTCCCCTTCGTCTCGGCAATCTGGGATGCAGTGTGGCCGAGCGAAAATGAGGTACGCAACCGTAACCTACGGTGACGAAACCGTAGGTCGCGAGGTAGTGGGCCGCGGTGTGACGCGTGTCACCCCGGCAGCTCGGCCACCACGTCCGCGCGTGCCGGGTCGAAGCTGAAATACCCCTTGATGGGCAGGGTTTCGGGAAGCGGGTCGTCATAGCTCCACGCCACGTCCTCGGCGACGGTGTCGCCGACGACGGCCGACCAGTACGTGGCGTAGCCCTTGTAGTTGCAGTAGGACGTCGTGTCCGAGCGGCGCAACGCGTCGGTGCGCACGAACTCCGGCGCGACGTACAGCCGCGGGTCCAGTGACGTCTCGAAGACGATCACGGTCTGGTCGGTGTCGACCAGGACCGTGCCGCCGACCGTGACGCGCAGCGCGCGTCGAGTCGGCCGGCAGTCGACCCGGTGGTACGGGTTGGGTGGATAGTTCACCAGCCGCCTGCCCTCCTCGAGCCACACGTCGACGGCGTCCCACGGCACCCGGACATAGCCCGGCGCCTCGGGCACCGGTTCGTGCGGTAAATCGCCGACCGCCTCGGCGGGGAAGGCGTAACTGAGCGGGTGATCGCGCCGGTGCACCAGCAGCGCGCGTTCGGTGTCGAGCACCGTGCGGTCGCCGCGCAGCGCCTGCACCCGCCGCGGGTGAGGCTCGACGAACACGGTCTCGCCGGACAGGGGCGGGGAAAACCATCCGGCGGGGTCCTTGCTGAGGGGTCCGCGACCGGCCACCAGGCTCATGGACCAAGCTTTACAAATTTCGGACGCCGCGTCACGTTCCGGTGCGGGCCCGGACAAATTTGGGCCTTTACAGATCTCCGATGAAGTGTCACGCTCGTTGGGTGGCCCTCCCGCTTGATGACTCCATCAGAATCCCCGCGTCGCGCTACCGGCTCACGGTCGTGGCGGCCGACGTCGCCGACGCGGTCGGCTCGGCAGGCGGATGGCTGTTCGACCGCGCCCGGGCCGGCTGGGACGTCACGGTCGCGGTGGCCGGTGTCGGCGATCCGCGACCGCTGCAAATCCTCGGCGTGACGCAGGCCCAGATCGAGACCGACCTCGCGGCGGCCGTGCGTGCGGTGTCCGCCGGCTCGACCCTGGCGATCAACGCGCAGCTGCTGGCCACCGACGAGCAACTTCGCGACCAGGTCGGCGTGCTGGTGAACCGGGGTGCCGTCGACGTCGCGGTGTGGGGCGGTGATGCGCCCGCCGGGTTCGGCACCGACGACGGCGATCGCACCGAGCACGTGCTGAGCGCGGCGGCCAGGGCGTTCAAGACGGTCGCGCTGAAGGCGCTGGACCGCGGGCCGGTCGAGGCCGGCCCGACCGAATCCCTGCTGCGGCTGGGCGGCGAATCGTCGCGGCGGTTGTACGCGGTCTAGTGCGCGCCTAGCGGATCCAGCCGCGCCGGCGCAGCCACCAGTCGCGGATCAGCACGACGGCGATGGCGATGGCGAACGCGATGAGGAACGCGTCCTCGACGTGACCGACATGGTTACCGCGCAGCAGGCACAGCAGGAAGATGATGGCCGCGATCCCGCCGCCCTGAATCACGCGGTGGTCGATGTAGGACCAGCCCCACTCCGCCGACGGAACATCCTCGACATCGACGCCCTTGTGCCGTTCGACCTCCGTGGTGGCCACCGCATCTCCTCACGCTGGACGGACAACTGCCGACATTCTCGCATACGCCTCTGGTGCCGGTTTTGCCAGCGCCCGTAGGGTCTTGCGACATGACGGCACAGTTCGCGGGCAAAGTAGCGTTCATCACCGGCGCGGCGCGGGGGCAGGGCCGCGCGCACGCGGTGCGGTTCGCCGAGGAGGGCGCCGACATCATCGCCGTCGACCTGTGCGGGCAGCTCGACAGCGTGGCCTACCCGATGTCGGCGCCCGAGGATCTCGACGAGACGGTCAACCTGGTCGAGAAGACCGGGCGCCGGATCGTCGCCGAGCACGCCGACGTGCGCGACCTGGAGCGGCTGCAGGCCGTCGTCGCCCGCGGCGTCGAGGCGTTCGGGCGCATCGACTTCGTGCTCGCCAACGCCGGCATCCTGCCCGCCGCCGGGCCGCAGGGACGCGAGATCACCGCGTTCACGGACGCGGTGGATGTCATGCTCACCGGCGTCTACCACACGATCGTCGCGGCGCTGCCCGCGATGCTCTCGCACGGTGAGGGCGGGGCGATCGTCATCACCAGTTCAGCCGCCGGATTCAAGCCGGTGACAGTGGACTTCGGCAGCGCCAGCCACGGTGCGGCCGGTTACACCGCGGCCAAGCACGGCGTCATCGGCATCATGCGTCACTTCGCGATCGCATTGGCGGAGAAGAACATTCGCGTCAACTCCGTACACCCGGGCGGGGTGGCGACACCGATGATCTACAACGAGGCCCTGGCGCAGTGGTCGGTCGAGAACCCGAACTTCGCCGTGTCGCAGCAGCCGCTGCTGGCCAACCCGCCGGTGCAGCCGGAGGTGATCAGCGACGCGATGGTGTACCTGTGCGGGGAGTCCGGTCGCTACGTCACCGGCGTGACGCTGCCCGTCGACGGCGGTCAGATCATCAAATGAGAACCGGCGACGAGCGATAGCGAGGCACCATGCAGTTCTGGTCAGGCACCGCGTTCATGAAGACGTCGGAGATCATCCCGGTGGCGCGGATGCTCGACGATGCCGGCTTCGACGGGATGTTGTGCTCGGACCACATGATCTATCCACGCGAACTCTCCTCGCCGTACCCGGATTCACCGACCGGCAAGCCGATGTGGACGCCCGACACCGCGTGGCCGGACCCGTGGGTGCAAATCGGCGCGATGGCCGCGGTCACCACGCGACTGCGGTTCTCCAACGCGGTCTACATCGCCCCGGCGCGCCCGCTGATCGAGGTGGCCAAGGTCGTCGCCACCGCCGCGGTGCTGTCGGACAACCGGGTGTCGCTGGCGGCCGGGATCGGCTGGATGCGCGAGGAATACGAGCTGATGGGCCAGGACTTCCGCACCCGCGGCAAGCGCCTCGACGAGATGATCCCGGCGCTGCGCGCGCTGTGGAAGGGCGGCTGGGTGTCCTGGGACGGGCACTACTACCAGGTGCCCGAGATGATGATCGAGCCCCATCCCGAGCAGCCGATCCCGATCCTGTGCGGTGGTGAGTCCGACGCCGCGCTGCGCCGCGCGGTCACGTTGTGCGACGGCTGGGTCGGCTACGCGTACGGGTGGGACGACGCGGTGCGCATCGTCGAGCGGATCAACGCCATGCGCCGCGAGTACGGAACGGCCGGTGAGCCTTTCGAGATCGTGCTGGCACTGCTGGAACCGCCGTCGCCGGATCTGTACAAGCGCGCCGAGGACATCGGCATCACCGCCGTGATGTGCGCCCCGTGGGCCGGAACGCCGGGGGAGGGCGCGCAACGCTACCGCGAACCCATCGAGCGGTTCGCCGAGGAGATCATCGGCAAGGTCCGACCGTGAGTCTCAGCGGCGACGACGTCCGCGAACTGGTGGCGTGCTGCTACGGCGCGGTGGACCGCCGCGACTGGGAGCGCGTCGAGGCGCTCGTCGACCCGCGTCTGGTCGTCGAGACCGGCAGCGCCGGGCCCGTCGGCTGGCCCGAATGGCGGGCGCACCTCGTCGAGTTGACGACCGCCTTCGGTGACGGGCGCCACGACATCGAGCAGATCCTCGTCGACGGGTCCCACGGCATCTCCCGGTGCCGGTTCACCATGCACGGCCTGTTGCGCCAGATCAGCGCCTGACATCGCGCTGGTGCTTGTGGTGGCATCAAAATGATGTCACCATGACGTCATGGAGCTGCAGCCGTACATCGACGCGGTGCGCCGCGAGCTGACCGTCGCGGCCGCGGCCGGCGGACCGGACGCCGAGGCGCTGGCCGACCGGCTGACCGCCCCGCTGGAGTCGGCGCTGCGGCTGGCGCTGCTGGAGGCGCTGTCGGCGGCGGCCGAGCAGATCACCGTGCAGCTGGCCCCCGCGTCGGTCGACCTGCGGCTGCGCGGCCGCGATCCGGAGTTCACCGTGCTGGCCCCCGAGGACCCGACGGCCGTGCCGGTCGAGGACGACGACGGCGGGACCTGGCGGGTGACGCTGCGGCTGCCCGAGCAACTGCGCGCGCGGGTGGACGCGGCCGCCCGCGCGGCCGGTCTGTCGGTCAACGCGTGGCTGGTGCGCGCCGTCACCGCGGCGCTGACCGGTGCGAAACCCAGCCGGGCCGCCGGCGCACACGTCAGCGGCTGGGTCCGCTGACCGGCCGAGAGGACGCCATGGGAACCTTCACCACCCGCCGACCGATCACCGCGACGGTCGAGGTGCCCGCCGGGACGGTGCGGCTGGCCGCCGCCGACCGCACCGACACGGTCGTCGATGTCCGCCCGCACGACCCCGCGTGTCCCGACGACGTCAGCGCCGCCGCACACACCCGCGTCGACTTCGCCGACGGCGACTACGCCGACTGCGTACTGAGATCGGCCAGCGGCGCCCTCACGGTCGGGCGGGTGCGCGGAAACCTCAAGGCGGACAGCGCTTCCGGGCGCATCACGGCCGCCACCGTCGACGGGGCCGCCGCCGTCTCGACCGCCTCCGGCGACGTCCGTGTCGACACGATCCGCGGTGACCTCGGCGTCCGCACCGCCAGCGGCGCGGTGCGCGTCGGCCGGCTCGACGGATCGGTCCGCGTGCAGAGCGCGTCGGGCGACGTGGCCGTCGGGGCCGCGGTGCGCGGCGAGATCGTCGCGCAGACCAGCAGCGGCGACGTGGCGGTGGGCATCGTCGACGGGACCGCGGCGCTGCTGGACCTGCGCACCCGTTCGGGCTCGGTGCGCAACGCGCTGACCCCCACCGACGGACCCGCCGACGGCGACGACACGCTCGTCGTCGAGGCCCGCACGACCTCCGGCGACATCGCGGTGCGGCGCGCGGTCCGACCGGCTGCAGCCTGACGGGCACCGGCAGCGCGTGGGCCGGTGGGCGGCCGGCGCGGCACAATGGGTCGGTGAGCAACAGGGTGCGCGTGCTGATCCTCGGCAGCACCGGGTCCATCGGCACCCAGGCGCTGGAGGTCATCGCCGCCAACCCCGACCGCTTCGAGGTGGTCGGCCTCGCCGCCGGCGGCGGCAACCCCGACCTGCTGGCCCGCCAGCGCGCCGAGACCGGGGTGCGCGCCGTCGCGGTCAGCGACGAGGCGGCCGCCGCGCGCGTCGGCGACGTCACCTACGTCGGACCCGACGCGGCCACCCGGCTGGTGGAGAACACCGAGGCCGACGTCGTGCTCAACGCGCTGGTCGGCGCGCTGGGCCTGAAACCCACGCTGGCCGCCCTGGCCACCGGCGCGCGGCTGGCGCTGGCCAACAAGGAGTCGCTGGTCGCCGGCGGCCCGCTGGTGCTCAAGGCCGCCGCGCCCGGCCAGCTGGTACCGGTCGACTCCGAGCACTCGGCGATGGCGCAGTGCCTGCGCGGCGGCACCCCCGACGAGGTGGCCCGCATCGTGCTGACCGCATCCGGCGGGCCGTTCCGCGGCTGGTCGGCCGAACGCCTCGAGGACGTCACCCCCGAGCAGGCGGGCGCGCATCCGACCTGGTCGATGGGCCCGATGAACACGCTGAACTCGGCGTCGCTGGTCAACAAGGGGCTCGAGCTGATCGAGACGCATCTGCTGTTCGGCATCGACTACGACCGTATCGACGTGGTCGTGCACCCGCAGTCCATCGTGCACTCGATGGTGACGTTCACCGACGGCTCGACGCTGGCGCAGGCCAGCCCGCCCGACATGAAGCTGCCGATCGCCCTGGCCCTGGGCTGGCCGTCGCGGGTGCCCGACGCGGCCCTGGCCTGCGACTTCAGCTCCGCTTCCAGCTGGGAGTTCGAACCGCTGGACGCCGAGGTGTTCCCGGCCGTCGACCTCGCGCGGCGGGCCGGGAAGGGCGGCGGCACGCTGACCGCGGTGTACAACGCCGCCAACGAGGAGGCCGCCGCGGCCTTCCTCGACGGCCGGATCAGCTTCCCGGCGATCGTGCGCACCATCGAGGTCGTGCTGCGCGCTGCCGACCAGTGGGCCGCCGAACCCGCTACCGTGGAGGACGTACTCGAGGCACAACGCTGGGCCCGCGACCGGGCAAGGGACGCCATCGAGCGGGAGCCCGCAAGAAAAGGACTAGTAAACAAATGATGTTCGTCCTCGGCATCATCGCGTTCGCGCTGTGCATCCTGCTGTCGGTGGCACTGCACGAATGCGGCCACATGTGGGTGGCGCGCGCCACCGGCATGAAGGTGCGCCGCTACTTCGTCGGGTTCGGCCCGACCTTGTGGTCCACGCGCCGGCGCAACGAGATGGGCTCCACCGAGTACGGCGTCAAGGCGGTCCCCCTGGGCGGGTTCTGCGACATCGCGGGCATGACCTCGATCGAGGAGCTCGAGCCCGACGAACACGACGTCGCGATGTACAAGCAGAAGACCTGGAAGCGCGTCGCGGTGCTGGCGGCCGGACCCGCGATGAACTTCGTCGTCGGGCTGGTGCTGATCTACGCGATCGCGGTGATCTGGGGGCTGCCCAACCTGAGCGCGGCCACCACCGCGGTGGTCGGGGAGGCCTCCTGCGTGAAGTCGCAGATCAGCGAGACCGACTACGGCGACTGCCTGGCCCCGTCACCGGCCGCCGCCGCCGGGATCCAGGCCGGTGACGTCATCGTCAAGGTCGGCGACTCCACGGTCGGTTCGTTCGAGGACCTGGTGGCCGCGGTGCGCACGCTCGACGGGCCGACGGAGTTCACCGTGAAGCGCGACGACCGCGAGTTCACCACCGTGGTCAACGTCACCCCGGCCCAGCGCCTCGTCAAACAGGACGGCGGCGAGCTGGTTCCGCAGCACGTCGGCACGGTGGGCATCTCCGCGGCGCGGGTCGGCCCGACGCAGTACACCCCGCTCGGCGCGGTGCCCGCGACGTTCACCTTCACCGCCGACCTCGGGGCCGAGATCGGCAAGGCGCTGGTGAAGATCCCGACCAAGCTGGGCGCACTGGTGCGCTCCATCGGTGGTGAGGAACGCGACCCGGAGACCCCGATCAGCGTGGTCGGCGCCAGCATCATCGGCGGCGACGCGGTCGACCAGGGGCTGTGGGTGGCGTTCTGGTTCTTCCTGGCCCAGCTGAACTTCGTGCTCGGCGCGATCAACCTGGTGCCGCTGCTGCCGTTCGACGGCGGCCACATCGCGATCGCGATCTACGAGAAGATCCGCAACATGATCCGCACGGCGCGCGGCAAGGTGGCCGCGGGTCCGGTCAACTACCTCAAGCTGATGCCCGCCACCTATGTGGTGCTCGTGGTGGTGGTGGGCTACATGCTGGTGACCGTGACCGCCGACTTCATCAACCCAATCAGACCGTTCCAGTAGGAGATTCCCATGACCTCCGTCGGGCTGGGTATGCCCGCACCGCCCGCACCGGTGCTGGCGCCGCGGCGCAAGACCCGCCAGTTGATGGTCGGCGACGTCGGCGTCGGCAGTGACCATCCGATCGCGGTGCAGTCGATGTGCACCACCAAGACCCACGACGTCAACGCGACGCTGCAGCAGATCGCGGAGCTGACCGCGTCGGGCTGCGACATCGTCCGGGTGGCCTGCCCGCGGCAAGAGGACGCCGACGCGCTCGCCGAGATCGCCAAGCACAGCCAGATCCCGGTGATCGCCGACATCCACTTCCAGCCGCGCTACATCTTCGCCGCGATCGAGGCCGGGTGCGCCGCGGTGCGCGTCAACCCGGGCAACATCAAGGAGTTCGACGGCCGGGTCGCCGAGGTCGCCAAGGCGGCCGGCGACGCGGGCATCCCGATCCGCATCGGCGTCAACGCCGGCTCGCTGGACAAGCGGTTCATGGAGAAGTACGGCAAGGCCACCCCGGAGGCGCTCGTCGAGTCCGCGCTGTGGGAGGCGTCGCTGTTCGAGGAGCACGGCTTCGGCGACATCAAGATCAGCGTCAAGCACAGCGATCCGGTGGTGATGGTGGCCGCCTACGAGATGCTCGCCGAGAAATGCGACTACCCGCTGCATCTCGGCGTCACCGAGGCCGGGCCCGCGTTCCAGGGCACCATCAAGTCGGCGGTCGCGTTCGGCGCGCTGCTGAGCAAGGGTATCGGCGACACCATCCGGGTCTCGCTGTCCGCGCCGCCCGCCGAAGAGGTCAAGGTGGGCAACCAGATCCTGGAATCGCTGAATCTGCGGCCGCGCTCGCTGGAGATCGTGTCCTGCCCGTCGTGCGGTCGCGCGCAGGTCGACGTGTATACGTTGGCTAACGAGGTCAGCGCCGGGCTCGAGGGCATGGACGTGCCGCTGCGGGTCGCGGTGATGGGCTGTGTGGTCAACGGGCCCGGCGAGGCGCGCGAGGCCGACCTCGGCGTGGCGTCCGGCAACGGCAAGGGCCAGATCTTCGTCAAGGGCGAGGTGATCAAGACCGTCCCCGAGTCGCAGATCGTCGAGACGCTGATCGAAGAGGCGATGCGACTTGCCGGCCAAATGGGCAGCGAGATGGCGGAGTCCGGCGAAGGTTCCGCGGATGGCAGCGGTTCGCCCGTCGTCACCGTAAGCTGATGATGCCCCTGTGAGCGGCCTGGATTAGGAAGAGTCCCCATGTCGGCACCGCCGCTGTTTCGTCGCGTCGATGAGCGACGAGTGTCGGTGGTGCGCGACGCCGCCGCGGTGGGCCGGGTGCTCGACGAGGATCCCGTCGGCACCTGCATGGTGGCCGCCCGGGTGGCCGAGTACGGGGTCGAACCGGGGGCCATCGGCGGTGAACTGTGGACCCGTCAGCATCCGACCGAATCCCTTTGTTACGCAGGGGCGAACCTGATCCCGCTGCGCGGCGGGCCCGCCGACATGCACGCGTTCGCCGACAAGGCGATGAGCACCGCGCGGCGCTGCTCGTCGCTTGTGGGCCGGGCCGAGATGGTGCTGCCGTTGTGGCAGCGCCTCGAGGAGGCCTGGGGGCCGGCGCGCGACGTGCGCGACCAGCAGCCGCTGATGGCGTTGAGCACCGCGCCGCAGTGCCCGACCGACCCCGCCGTGCGCCAGGTCCGGCCCGACGAACTCGACGCCTACCTTGTGGCGGCGATCGACATGTTCATCGGGGAGGTCGGCGTCGACCCGCGCATCGGCGACGGTGGCCGCGGGTACCGGCGCCGGGTGGCCGGGCTGATCGCCGCGGGCCGGGCGTGGGCGCGCTTCGAGCGCGGCGAGGTGGTGTTCAAGGCCGAGGTCGGTTCGCAGTCACCGTCGGTCGGACAGATCCAGGGCGTATGGGTGCATCCCGACTGGCGGGGCCGCGGCCTGGGTACGGCTGGCACCGCGACGCTGGCGGCGGCCGTCGTGCGCGGCGGGCGGACCGCGAGCCTCTACGTCAACAGCTTCAACACCATCGCCCGGGCCACCTACGCCCGCATCGGCTTTCAGCAGGTCGGCACCTTTGCCACCGTGCTGCTCGACTGACCCCGCCCCGCAGTCGGCCCAACCGCCGTACGCTCGTCCTCATGAGCGACGAGGACCCCAGGATCGCGCGCCGGGAGATCGCCGATGCCCTGATGCGTGCGTTACAGCAACGCCACGAACTGCTCGACGTCATCGTGGACTCCGAGGACTACGACGCGGCGATCGAGGCGATCGCCGCCCACCTCGGCACGTCGGCGATGGCGGCCGAAGCGGTGCTCGGATTGTCATTCGACCGGCTCACCAAGGTCGCGCGCCGGCGCATCGCGGCCGAACTGGAGGACCTCAACCAGCAACTCAGCTTCACCGTGGGGGGCGAGTCGACCACCTCGGCGGACAGCCTGGTGCTGCGGCCGTTCTCGCCGCGGGAGGACCGCGACATCTTCGCCGCGCGCACCGCGGACATGCGCGAATCCGGTGACGGAACGCGGGCGCCCGCGGGCGATCTCGACGACGAGATCCGCGCCGGACTGGCGCGCGTCGACGCCGAGGAATCCGCCTGGCTGGTCGCCGTGCACGGTTCGACGAAGGTCGGCATGGTGTTCGGCGACCTGGTCAACGGCGAGGTCAACGTGCGCATCTGGATCCACCCCGAGCACCGCAAGCGCGGTTTCGGCACCGCGGCGCTGCGCAAGTCGCGCGGCGAGATGGCCGCCTATTTCCCGGCCGTCCCACTGGTGGTGCGCGCGCCCGCGGCGGGCCCGTAGTCGCCCGGTCGTCACTCCCCGGGCGGTGCCGCCCCGCGTGGCGTCGCCGGAAAAAGGTCGCGACTTCGTAACATCTGCCTCAATGGCAACTTCAGTATCGCGGTTAACGGCACTTGTGGCGGCGGCCGCGATGGCAGTGACCTTGACGAACGCCTGCACCCCGAAACCGGATGGGCCCGCGCCGACGGCCGAGAAGTTCTTCGCCGCGCTGGCGAGCGGGGACACCGATGCGGCCGCGGAGTTGAGCGACCGGCCCGCCGCCGCCCGCGAGGATCTCAACAACGCCTGGGCCGGTCTGCAGGCCACCGGCCTCGAGGCCCAGGTGCTCGGCGCCAAGTACGCCGAGGACACCGGCAGCGTCGCCTACCGCTACACCTGGCATCTGCCCAAGGACCGCACCTGGACCTACGACGGGCAGCTGAACATGATTCGCGACGAGGGGCACTGGCGGGTGCGCTGGACCGCCACCGGCCTACACCCGAAACTCGGTGAGAATCAAACGTTTTCGCTGCGCGCCGACCCGCCGCGGCGGGCCTCGGTCAACGAGCGCGGCGGTACCGAGGTGCTGGTGCCCGGCTACCTGTACGCCTTCTCGCTGGACGCCAAGGCCGCAGGCCCGGAGCTGATGCCGACGGCGCGCGCCGTCGCCGACGCGCTGCGACCGTTCGACCCGACGCTCGACCCGCAGCGGCTCGCCGAACAGGCCAGCGCCGCCGGCGAGCCGATGTACCTGATCACGCTGCGCCAGGCCGACCGCGACCGGGTGGCGCCGGCGATCGCGCACCGGCCGGGGGTGGTCATCACCCCGCAGGCCGAGTTGCTGCCCACCGACGAGACGTTCGCGCCGGCGATCCTCACCGAGGTCAAGAAGGCGGTGGCCGGCGAGCTCGACGGCCGGGCCGGCTGGCGGGTGGTCAGCGTGAACCAGAACGGCGTCGACGTCGACGTGCTGCACGAGGTGCCCGCGCAGCCCGCGCCGTCGGTGACGATCAGCCTGGACCGGGCCGTGCAGGAGGCCGCGCAGAACGCCGTCAACACCACCAACAAGCAGGCGATGATCGTCGCGATCAAGCCGTCCACCGGCGACATCCTGGCCGTCGCGCAGAACCCGGCCGCGGATCTGAGCGGGCCGATCGCGCTGACCGGTCTGTTCCCGCCGGGGTCGACGTTCAAGATGATCACCGCGACCGCCGCGATGGAACGCGACATGGCCACGCCCAACACCCTGCTGCCGTGCCCGGGCACGATGGACATCGGCCACCGCACGGTGCCCAACTACGGCGGCTTCGACCTCGGTACGGTACCGATGTCGCGGGCGTTCGCCAGTTCCTGCAACACCACGTTCGCCGAACTGGCCAGCCGGATGCCGCCGCGCGGCCTGACGCAGGCGGCCGCAAAGTACGGCATCGGCGCCGACTACGAGGTCGCGGGGTTGACCACGGTGACCGGCTCGGTGCCGCCCACCGTCGATCTGGCCGAGCGCACCGAGGACGGCTTCGGGCAGGGCAAGGTGGTGGTGAGCCCGTTCGGCATGGCGCTGGCCGCGGCCACCGTCGCCGCGGGGAAAACGCCTGTGCCGCAACTGATTGAGGGCCGCCAGACCAAAGTGACGGGCGATCCGCCGCCGCTGGACCCGGAGATCCTCGACGGGCTGCGCCCGATGATGCGGCTGGTGGTCACCAACGGCACGGCCAAGGACCTGCAGGGTGCGGGCGACGTGCTCGGCAAGACCGGTGAGGCCGAGTTCAACGGCGGCTCGCACTCGTGGTTCGCCGGCTATCGCGGCGATCTGGCCTTCGCGGCGCTGATCGTCGGCGGCGGGTCGTCGGAGTACGCGGTGCGCATGCTCAAGGGCATGCTCGATCAGCTGCCGCCGGACTACCTGGCCTGAGGTCCGGCCGGCCGGTCGGGGCCGGCGGTACCGTTGAATCCGGCATGACCGACACCAACCACGACGCGATGCGCGTCTCCGACGCCGACCGCAACGGCACGCTGCGGCGGCTGCACAACGCCGTCGCGCTCGGGCTGATCAGCATCGACGAGTTCGAGGAACGGTCCGCGCGGGTGTCCCAGGCCCGGCTGCACGCCGACCTGGACGCGCTGGTCGGCGACCTGCCCGGGCCCGGCGCGATCGTCACCACCGCGGCCGACCGGGTGGAGCTGCGCGGCATGCTCGGCTCGCTGAAGCGGCAGGGGGAGTGGACGGTGCCGACCCGGCTGGCGTTGCGCCGCCGGGTGGGCTCGATCGACCTCGACCTGACCCGGGCCCGTTTCGCCGGCCCGATCGTCGTCATCGAACTCGACCTGAAGTTCGGCGGCCTGGACATCCGGCTGCCCGAGGGCGCCAGCGCGTCGATCGACGACGTCGAGGTCGTCGTCGGCAGCGCGCATGACCATCGCCGCGACGCGCCCGCGGAGGGCAGCCCGCACATCATCCTCACCGGCAAGGTGGTCTGCGGTTCGGTCGACATCCGCGGCCCGCGGCGGGGCTGGCGGTTCGGTCCGTTTACCTGAGCGGCTCGTCGGGCACGCCGTAGCGCTCCTGGTACGGCCTGACCCGTTCGCGCACCTCGGCCGCGTCGAGCCCGGTGTCCGCCCAGGAATAGCGGCTGCCGCCGCCGTCGCCCGGATGCGCGGCCAGAAACTCGCGCATCCGCTGCTCGGCCACCGGTTCGAGTTCGCGGCCGAGTTCGGCGTACAGCGCGCGGATCGTGGTGAACGGGTCGCGCATGAAGTCCGCGAACTGCACGTCGACCACGCGCTGCGACAACGCTTCCCGCGTCTTCATGGCGCGTTCCAGACCGTAGACGATCTCGTCGCGATACTGTTGCGCGCACTCGGTGATCGAGCTCTCGTCCGACGCCAGGCGCCGCAACAGTTGCGCCAGTGCGCTGATCGAGGAGATCACGTTGAGCGGATCGCGGTGCGTCTGCACGATCAGCGCATCCGGGTACTCGGCCACCAGGTCATCGAGCCGCCACAGGTGCGCTGGCGACTTCAACAACCACTGGCACGGGCCGCCCGGAACACCGGATTGCAAGTGCTGCAGAAACATTCGGTGATATCGGTAGGCCGGCCGATGGTCCGCCTCGTACAGCAGCCACCGCGAGTAGGTGGGCAGCCGGTACTGCACCGTATAGGTCATGCTGCAGAACTGGCCCATCGTGATCCGCACGCACTCCTGACCGACCTTGGCGCCCATGGGATGAAACGCCAGTAGCCCGGGCACGATCTGCTCGGACATCTCCAGGGAGGCCTGCGACTCGGCGATTCTCGGGTCGGTGTCATACGTCTCGGGCGTCGGCAGCGGCCATGGGCTGTCGACCTCCCAGGTCAGCGGCGGGCGCAGCGCCGGGTCCTGCGCCAGCAGGTCGAACAGGATGGTCGTGCCGGTGCGCGGCTGTCCGACGATGAAGATGGGCCTGGTCACCGGGCTCGTCGCCACGTCGGGATTCTCCTTGCGCCACTTGATGATCTGTAACCGGCTCACCAGCGGCCGCACAACGTCCTGGGTGGCGATTTCGACGCCCAGCGCGTTGAGGCACGCCTGAGACGCGAACCCGTCGCACAGCCTGGCCAGCCCGTCGCGCCAGGTGTCGTCGTCTCCGAAGTCGTCGCTGCCCGCCTGCTCGCAGGCCTGCTCGATCAGCTTCTGCGGGACGAAGCGTTCGGTGATCATTGCGCCGCCCCTCCGCGGCGGACGGTGGTGGTCACCTCGAACGGTTCCGGGTTGTCGAGCCAGCGCAGCACCGTGAAGCCGCGGCGCCGGCCCCCGGTGTCGAGCCAGTGCCCATGCCCGAAATCGTCGGCGCCGATCGCGATTCGCACCTTTCCGTCGGCGTCCGGCGTCACGCCCTTGTTGGTGACCGAGCTGTGCCGATGTCGGGGCTCCAGACACTCGTGCCAGATGTTCTCCAGCGTCACGTTCCAGTAGCGGGTGTCGGGCGGGGTGAACTCCAGCACCAGCGACTCGTCGGCTTCGAGCGCGAAGGTGCCGATCATGTACAGGTTGTCGGGGGTGGTGTCGGCGCCGCCGAGTTCGGCGGCCGCCGCGGTCACCAGCACGTTGGGTTGGGTCAGCAGTTCGGGCTTGATGGTGCGGTGCAACGTGGCCAGCTTGACGATCGTCCACGCCATCGCGGTGAACTGTTCGGCCGCGTCGTCGTCGGAGACCGCCCGCAGCGGTGCGGGTGCGACGGCGTCGATCGTCATCGTCGCCGGCTGCTCGGTGGCGATGTCGCCGAGGTACTCGCGCACCACGATCGAGGAGGCGTCGTCGGGGATCTTGACCCACTGCGCCGTACCGCCGCCGGGATCGTCGGGGGCGAAGACCACGTCGAACGACCCGGAGTCCAGCCGCAGCTCGGTGTCGCTGAGGTAGGCGGCCATCCGCCGCGGCGTCAGACCCGTGCCTGCGAGCACCTGGAAACCGAGGTAGGCCGAGGTGCCACGGGTGCCGGTGACGCGGTAGGCGCGGTCGCCGCGGATCATCGCCAGCAGGTATCGGCCGTCGGGGTTGGGGCCGCCGATCATCCGGCCCGGCGGGCTCATGTCGAAGAACCGCGGGTGTTCGGGGTCGGCCTGCACGGTCAGCTCCGAACACAGCCCGGTGACCTTGGCGATGACCCGCAGGCCCTCGAGGAACTCCCGCTCGTCGGCGGCGTCCTGCGCCACGGTCTCGGTCAGGTCGGCCAGGACCTGCTGGACGAATTGCCACGATTGGCGGGTTTTCGGCGCGGTGACGTTGTCAGCGGTGCCCACGGTGAGACATAGTCTCATCATGGACGTCGTCTCAGCGGCGAAACCGCGAGAAAGCCTGATCGCGCGCAGGCAGCGCGCCACCCGGGCCCGGATCGCCGCGGCGGCGGCCGACCGCGTCGCCGCGCACGGGCTGGCCGGGGCCACCGTCGAGCAGATCGCCCACGCGGCCGAGGTGGGCCGGGCGACGTTCTTCCGGTACTTCAGCTCCAAGGAGGACGCCGTCGCCGAGGGGATCACCACCCGGTGGCTGGACTCGATCACCGGCGCCCTGGCCCGCCAACCGGCCGACCTGTCGGCCACCGAGGCGGTGGTGGCGGCGTTCACCGAGCTGGGCGACGGGTTCGACGCGGTCAGCGACGAGGTGCGCGAGCTGGCCACGCTGACCCGGTCCTCGCCGGCGCTGAGCGCCTGGACACTGCAGATCCACCTGCGCTACGAGGCGGCGATCGCGGAACTGGTCGCGCCGCGGCTGGGCGACCGAGCGCCCGACGACCCGCGGCCGCGAATGATCGGCGCGCTGGCGATGGCGGCGGTCCGCATCGCGCTCGACGACTGGCTGGCGCACGGCGGGTCGCTGCCGCAGCGCGTCCGCGCGGCGGTGTCGTCGGTACGGGTCGGCTAGCGTCTGAAGAGCTGGCCGCCGATGCGGATCAGCCGCTCCCAACCCGCGGGGCGGCCCACCAGCTTGCCGATCAGCGGGGTCGAGTCGAAGTACGAAACCCGTTCGGCGATAAGCCCGTTGGTGAACGTGAACCGGTCGACGGCGTCCCAGGCGATCGGCCTGCCGCCGTAGGTTCCGCTCAACGTGAACTCGATGAACACCTCGTGGCGGCCGTGGCCGAACCGGTGCACGTCGGCGCGCAGGTCGGGCACCAGCGCGAAGAGCCGCTGGAACGCCTCGCGGCAGGCCTGCCTGCCGCGCAGCGTGCCCATCATCGGCTGGCTCAACACGATGTCGTCGCTCCACAGCGCCTCGTGCTTGGCCAGGTCCGGGGTGCGCCAGGTGTCGGCGAACCGTTCGGCGAACCGGGCGGCGAACCATTCGTCCACCTCGTCGAGACTCTGATCGGAGGTCATGTCGACCAAACCTACTGACCGGCTCCGACTACGCTGGTGTCATGCCTGTTCGCACCGCCCTTCGCCCCGGCACGCTCTCACCCCCGCGGCCGGTGCCCGGCTCGATCGCCCGCCCCGAGTACGTGGGCAAGGACACGGCGCAGGAGGGCACCGAACCGTGGGTGCAGACGCCCGAGGTGATCGAGAAGATGCGGGTCGCCGGGCGGATCGCGGCCGGCGCCCTGGCCGAGGCGGGTAAGGCGGTCGCGCCGGGCGTCACCACCGACGAGCTGGACCGCATCGCCCACGAGTACATGGTCGACCACGGCGCCTACCCGTCGACGCTGGGTTACAAGGGCTTTCCGAAGTCGTGCTGCACGTCGCTGAACGAGGTCATCTGCCACGGCATCCCCGACTCGACAGTGATCGAGGACGGCGACATCGTCAACATCGACGTCACCGCCTACATCGACGGGGTGCACGGCGACACCAACGCCACCTTCCTGGCCGGCGACGTCTCCGAGGAGCACCGGCTGCTTGTCGAGCGCACCCGCGAGGCCACCATGCGGGCGATCAAGGCGGTCAAGCCCGGCCGTGCGCTCTCGGTGGTCGGCCGCGTCATCGAGTCGTACGCAAACCGGTTCGGCTACAACGTCGTTCGCGACTTCACCGGCCACGGCATCGGCACCACGTTCCACAACGGCCTCGTGGTACTGCACTACGACCAACCGGCCGTCCAGACGATCCTCGAGCCCGGCATGACGTTCACCATCGAACCGATGATCAACCTCGGCTCGCTGGACTACGAGATCTGGGACGACGGCTGGACCGTCGTCACCAAGGACAAGAAGTGGACCGCCCAGTTCGAGCACACCCTGGTCGTCACCGAGGACGGCGCCGAGATCCTGACCCTCGCCGACTGAGCCGATTGTGAATCCGCCGACGGCAACACGCGGTTTTGCGTCGCCAGACTCACAATCGGCCCCAGGTGCGCTGCTGGTCGCAGGCACCACGTCGGACGCCGGCAAGTCGATGGTGGTCGCGGGGCTGTGTCGACTGCTGGCGCGCAAGGGGATTCGGGTGGCGCCGTTCAAGGCGCAGAACATGTCGAATAACTCCGCGGTCACCGTCGAGGGCGGCGAGATCGGCCGCGCCCAGGCCATGCAGGCGCGGGCGGCCGGACTGGCGCCGAGTGTGCGGTTCAACCCGATCCTGCTCAAACCGGGCAGCGACCGGACCTCGCAGTTGGTGGTGCGCGGTCAGGTTGTCGACACCGTCGGGGCGCGCGACTACATCACCCACCGCGCCCGCCTGGCTGCCGTGGTCGCCGAGGAACTCGACGGGCTGCGCGCCGAATTCGACGTCGTGCTCTGCGAGGGTGCCGGTTCGCCCGCCGAGATCAACCTGCGCGCAACCGATCTGGCGAACATGGGACTGGCGCGCGCGGCGAATCTCCCGGTGTTGCTGGTCGGCGACATCGATCGAGGCGGGCTGCTGGCGCACCTGTTCGGGACGCTGGCCGTGCTGGAACCCGACGATCAGCGGTTGATCGCCGGGTTCATCGTCAACAAGTTCCGCGGTGACTCCGCGCTGCTCAAGCCCGGACTGGACCGGCTCGCCGAACTCACCGGCAGGCCCACCCTGGGCGTGCTGCCCTACGCCGATGGCCTGTGGCTGGACACCGAGGATTCGGTGTCGGTGTCGGCGCACCGCGTGGTCGGCGCGCCCGCACCGCCGCGGGGCGGTGAGTGGCTGCGGGTGGCCGCGATCCGGCTGCCGCGCATCTCCAACTCGACCGACGTCGAGGCGTTGGCCTGCGAACCCGGTGTGCTGGTGCGGTGGGCCACCGACCCCACCGACCTGGCCGACGCCGACGTCGTCGTGCTGCCGGGCACCAAGGCCACCGTCACCGACCTGGCCTGGCTGCGGACGCGGGGACTGGCCGACGCCGTCACCGCCCATGCGCACGCCGGTAAACCGGTGCTCGGTGTGTGCGGCGGCTTCCAGATGCTGTGCCGGCGCATCACCGACCCGGTGGAGTCCCGGGCGGGCACCGTCGAAGGTCTCGGGGTGTTCGACACCGACATCGAGTTCGCCGCCGACAAGACCCTGCGCCGGCACGAAAACCCGTTGCACGGCTACGAGATCCACCACGGACGGGTCGTCCGCTGCGGTGACGAGGACTGGCTCGGCGTCGGTGTGCGCCGCGGCGCGGCCTACGGCACCCACTGGCACGGGTTGCTGGACAACGACGAGGTGCGGCGCAGCTGGCTCACCGAGGCGGCCGCGGCGGCGGGCCGGACCGGTTTCGTCGTCGCCGACGATGTCGCCGTCGGCGCCCGTCGCGATGCCCAGCTGGACCTGATGGCCGACCTGCTCACCAGCCACCTTGATGTCGAGGCGGTGATGGCGTTGCTGGACGGCGGCGCCCCGCCGATGCCGACGATCGCGACTACGCTGAATTCATGACCTGGCGGCGCGCGCTCGCTGCTCTCGTCGCGGTCGCCGTGTCCGGATGCGCCCAGCCGATCACCGGCACCGCGATTTGGCCCGGTGCGCAACTCGAAAAGGCCGTGCTGACCGCGGCCGACCTGCCCCCCGGCGTGCAGTACGAGCGCCTCGACGGCGGCGATGCGGGGCAGGGCGGCCAACGGCTGCCCGCGATGCGGTCCCGGCCGCCCGGTTGCAGCGAGGGGCTGACCCGGGTGATCGAGGCGTCCGCCGAGCCCGGTCCGACCGCGGAGTACCTGGTCTCCTACGACGGTGCCCGGATGGCGATGACGGTGCTCACCTGGCCGCTGGACCTCGGCAGGCTCGCCGCGGCCGCCGACCGCTGCGCGGAGTTCGAGGCCTACTTCGACGAGTCGAGTCCGGGCATCCCGATGACCACCACCCGATTGCCCACACCGCGCTCCGATGCGCTGGTGTACGAGCAGACGATGCAACTGCAGGGCGCCCGCAGCAGCGTGTACTTCTCCTTCGAGAACGTCGGCCGGATGGCGGTGTTCGGTGTCGCGTTCCCCACCCCGAACCCGTCGATACCCGTCAAAGGTTCGCTGCCGCAGACGTTTCTGGACCTCGCGGCAATGCAGGCGGACCGCGCGCGGGCGGCCATGTGACAGCGATGTCAACGTGGCGCGAAAACCCGCCCGCCGGGTGGCAACCCGCTGTAGCGTGACGAAATGCCTTCCACCATGGTGACCGTCGACGGCTTCGGGGTGCCCGTCGACGTGGCCGGCCCCGACAAGGGGTCGGTGGTGGTGGTGCTCGGCGCGGCCAACAACTCCGCCACGGCCTACGAGGCGGTGTGCCGTCGGCTGCACACCGCCTCGCTGCGCACCGTCGTGATCGGTCCCGACCCGCGGCTGACCGCCAAGTCGGTGGTCGGCATCCTCGACGCGCTCGACGTGAAATGGGCGCTGCTCGTCGGCGACCGGGTGGGCGGCGAACTGGCCTGGGAGCTGGCCGCCACCCGGCTGGACCGGTTCATCGGCCTGGTGGTGATCGACCGCGGACATCCGCGGGTGGCCGACCAGAACGGAGTGGTCCGCGACGAACACTGCCCGCCGGTGGAGTTGAACACCACCGCGCTGGTCAGTTCGGCCGCGGCGCGGGCGGTGGTCAACGCCAGCCAGCGCTACGTCTACGGCGACTTCCGGGTGGTCGACCTGCTGGGCAGGCGCAACGCCGCGGAGTCCACCGCGCAGCTGGCCGCCGAGATCGTGCTGCGCACCAGCACCTGGTAGCTACGCCGGCCCGGGGGTGGGCGGCTGCTCCGGCGTCCACGCCTGCGGCAGGGCGGGGCTGCCGGGGAACAGGAAGTCCACGAAAGCCTTTGCGGTGGGCTGCGGCTCGTGGTTGGCCAGTCCGGGGCGCTCGTTGGCCTCGATGAACACGTACTCGGGCTTGGTGATGTCGGGCACCAGCAGGTCGATGCCCGTCACCGGGATGCCGATCGCCTCGGCGGCGGTGACCGCGACCTCGCACAGGTGCGGGTGGACCCGGGCCGTGACGTCGTGGATGGTGCCGCCCTGATGCAGGTTGGCCGTGCGGCGTACGCGCAGGCGCCTGCCCTCGGGCAGCACGTCGTCGAACGACCAGTCGGCCTCCCTGACCGTCGCCTCGGTCACGGCGTCGATCGGGATGCGGGATTCACCGCCGGTCGCGGCCGCCCGGCGGCGGCTCTGGGCCTCGATGAGTTCGCGGACGGTGTGGTGCCCGGTGCCGACGACTTCGGCGGGCTTGCGCACCGCGGCGGCCACCACCTTGCCGTCGATGACCACCAGCCGCAGGTCATCGCCCTCGGCGCGCTGTTCGATCAGCACGTTCGGGTGCTCCTCGCGGGCCCGCGCCAGCGCGGCGTCCAGGTCGTCCGGGCTGCTGACCCCGACCGTGATGCCCTTGCCCTGCTCGCCGCGGGTGGGCTTGACGACGACGTCGCCGACCTCGCGCAGAAACTCGTGATCCTGTTCGTCGAAGCTGGCCAGGCGGCCCTTGGCGACCTGGATTCCCTTCTCCGACACCAGTCTTCGGGTCAACCGCTTGTCGTCGCAACGGGCCATCGCCACCGCCGAGGTGTACTCCGACAGCGACTCGCGGGTGACGACGCTGCGCCCGCCGTGCGACAGCCGCATCTCGCCGGCGCCGGCGTCGAGCACCTCGACCCAGATGCCGCGGCGCATCGCCTCGTCGGCGATGATCCGCGCGTACGGGTTGAGGTCCTCGACGGTTTCGGGCGGGTGGGTGAACAGCGGCTCGTTGATGGCGTTCTTGCGCTTGATCGCCATCACCGGCACGCGCTCGAATCCGAGCTTCTCGTACAGCCCGATCGCGGCGGCGTTGTCGTGGGTCACCGACAGGTCCATGTACGCCCGGCCCCGCTTGCGGTAGAGGTCGGCGAGCGCGCGGGTGAGCGCCGCGCCCACCCCGGGCAGGCTGCTCGACGGGTCGACCGCCAGCGTCCACAGGCTCGAACCGTTCTCCGGATCGTCGAACAGCCGCTTGTGGTCGACCCCGGTGACGGTGCCGACCAGCGATCCGTCGTCGTCGCGCACCGCGACCAGGTAGTCGACCGCCTCGTGATGGTGGTGGTTGTCCCAGATCACGTCGGTCGGCGCGGGCACCATCCCGCACCGCACGTAGACGCGGTTCATCTCGTCGGCGTCGTCATCGCGGCCCAGGGTGCGAACGGTGAACCCGCTGGGTGGCGCGGTCGCCTCGTCGTCGTCGGAGAACCGCAGCCGGTAGGTGTGGCTCGGGTCGATGAACAGCTCCGCGGGCGCCTTGGCGATCAGCACGTGAGGTTCGCGGGCGTACATGCAGATGTCGCGGCGGCCGGGGCCCTCGTGGCGCAGCACCTCGGCGAGCCGCTCCGGCTCGGCGAACGTCTGTCCGAAAATCAGTCGACCCCAACCCATTTCGACGACGACATCGTCGGCCATCGCGTCGACGAGGTGTTGCGGTGACGCGTCGTGCAGGCCCAGGGTAATGGCTTCGGCTTCCGGGTTAACGGCGCCGGTCGTCATGCCGCGGCTCCGGTGATGCCGTGCTTCTGCAGCCATAGTTCCAACAGTCCCAATTGCCATAATTCATTGCCGCGCAACGGTGTGAGCTTACCGTTCGGGTCGGCCAGCAGCCTGTCGACCGCCGCGGGGGAGAACAGGCCGCGCTCCTTGGCCGCGGGCGCGTACAGCGCGTCGCGCACCAGGTCGAGGTACGGACCCTGCAGGTGGGTCAGCGCGGGCACCGGGAAGTAACCCTTGGGCCGGTCGATGACCGCGGCCGGAATCACCCGCCGCGCAGCCTGTTTGAGCACGCCCTTGCCTTCGTGAGCGATCTTCAGTTCGGGCGGGCAGGTCGCGGCGAGCTCGACGAGCTCGTGGTCGAGGAACGGCACCCGGCCCTCGAGCCCCCAGGCCATCGTCATGTTGTCGACACGTTTGACCGGGTCGTCGACGAGCATCACGGTGGTGTCCAACCGCAGCGCCCGGTCGACACCGGTCTCCGCGCCGGCCTGCCCGAAATGCGCCGCGACGAAGTCGCCGCCGTGGTCGGCGTCGGCCAGGTAGTCGGGCGAGACGATGTCGCCGACGGCGTCGGGTCCGCGGTCGAAGAACGCGGCGCGGTAGCGGCCCACCGCGTCGGGCAGCGACGAGGAGTCGGCCATCGGTGGATACCAGTGGTAGCCGGCGAACACCTCGTCGGCGCCCTGACCGGACTGCACCACCTTCACGTGTTTGGCGACCTCCTGGCTGAGCAGGTAGAACGCCACGCAGTCGTGGCTGACCATCGGCTCGCTCATGGCGCCGATCGCGCCGTCGAGCGCGGGCAGCATCCGGTCGGTGCCGATGCGGATCTGGTGATGGTCGGTGTCGAAGTGCTCGGCGATGATGTCGGAGTAGGTGAACTCGTCACCG
>Ga0182793_1000427_pt1 | contig 33958 bp, 28 predicted proteins | sample Passage237A_FD_130498 | JGI IMG/M metagenome (GOLD analysis project Ga0182793, IMG submission 130498) | Cellulose adapted compost microbial communities from Newby Island Compost Facility, Milpitas, CA, USA - Passage2 37A (version 2) (version 2) ... | reverse complement strand
TCAAACTCGTCAAACTTCCTTTTAGTTTTTCTTGGAATTACTGCGTTCTTATCTATACTGTACTTAAATACAGATAACGATAATCTATCTACTTTGTTTTGCTTATGTGGACTCAACATTTGTATATCGCGCATGCGCGTTATCATCCTCGCCCACTTCTTCAAATACACCCAATAACCTCTTGAGTTTATTCAGGAAAAAGGCCTTTCCACAAAAGTGGGGAGGAGCCAAAACGCGCATGCGAGTTAATCTTCTAGCCGTGCGCGTTATCATTCTGCCCCAAAGGGCTAATTGCCTGACTATAAAACACTTTTATCAAAGCGCAAGCAGGATAACGGGCAAGCACCGGTAGGAAAACGTGCACGAATTTGCATGAAATTAAAATATACTGTATATACATACAAGCTTTTGTGATTTTTCAAGGAGGACTCACCATGAGCAAAAGCCCTTTTATTGAGCAACTAAGGGGAGAAATGCGCTTTCGGGGGTACAGTATTAGAACTGAGAGAGCCTATCTCTTTTGGATTAAGCAGTATATTTTTTATAACAATAAGCGGCACCCAAAAGACATGGGCATGGAAGAAGTCAAAGCGTTTTTAACTTGGCTAGCCGTTCACCGTCACGTCGCAGTAAATACCCAGAAAGTAGCCCTAAATGCGCTTGTATTTTTGTATCACAAGGTATTGAAGCAGGAATTGGGTGAAATTGATTTTTCTCCTGCCACCAAGCAGCGCCATTTACCCACAATACTTTCCAAAAGCGAAGTAGCCGCGATTCTTAATAAACTCAACCGGCGCGATAGATTAATTATTTCCATACTTTATGGCAGCGGCTTACGCGTCACTGAATGTTTGCGGTTGCGTATTCAGGATATCGATCTTAAAAAGCTCAGCCTCACTGTCCGCGACGGTAAGGGCAATAAAGATCGCAAGACATTATTGAGTCCCGCTTTGGTTGCACCCTTGCAGGAATTTATTCAAGCGGCGATTCAGCTCCAAACTCAGGATAATGCTCGCGGCATAGGCCCTTCACTGCCCGGGGTTCTTTCAAAGAAATATCCTAATGCGTTTAAAGCGGCGGGCTGGACGTATATATTTCCTTCTTCTGGCTTGTGCACTCACCCCTACACTGGCGTAACCTGTCGCCATCATCTACACGAATCTATTGTACGCAAGGCCTTACAGCACGCAGTGCAGCAAGCAGGCATTCGTGACAAACGTGTTAATTGCCACACCTTTCGTCATTCATTTGCGACTCATTTGTTGGAGGATGGATCGGATATTCGCAGCGTTCAGGAACTGCTGGGGCACAATGACGTAAAAACGACCCAAATATACACACACGTACTGGGGCGTCAGTATGCAGGCACACGCAGCCCTTTAGACTATTTACCTGGCAGCTAGGCTGCTAATTTGATGTGGTTTCGTCCACACTCTACGCCTTCTTCACAAACTCAGATTTCAACATCATCGCGCCACGGCCATCTACCTTACAATCAAGATGGCCGCATTCAGGGCAAATTAACAGGCGGCCATCTTCGTAGGTGTACTCAGAGGCGCATTGAGGCAGGGTGGTAGGTTGCTCATAAAAGCTCTCTCAAAAACTGCTGACCGCTAGTTATTTTTTCTTCATCGCCTGCTGCAAAAGCGCGCCCATACTGCCCATTGCCGGGGCGGGTGTGGGGTTGTTGCGTTGCGCGTTGCGCTGTTGGTTTTGCGATGCGCGCTGCCCGCCCTTACCACCTTTGCCGTTACCTTCTACTTTTTCGCCCGGTGTGTCGTCCAGGCGCATGGAAAGCGCAATACGTTTGCGCGGCACGTCCACTTCCATCACTTTCACTTTCACAATATCGCCCGCTTTTACCACTTCGCGTGGGTCTTTAACAAAGGTGTTGGAAAGAGCCGAGATGTGTACCAGTCCGTCCTGATGCACACCTATGTCCACAAAGGCACCAAAGTTGGTGACGTTGGTGACTGTGCCTTCGAGAATCATGCCGGGGTTGAGATCGGTAATTTCTTCTACACCTTCCTGGAACTGGGCTGTTTTAAATTCCGGGCGCGGGTCGCGGCCGGGTTTGTCCAGTTCCTTGAGTATGTCGGTGATGGTGGGCAGGCCAAAGGTTTCGTCCACATAGTCCGCAGGTTTCAGGCTGCGCAAGAAGGATGAGTCGCCAATCAGGCTTTTGATATCGCGCTGGTGTTTGGCGGCAATTTTTTCTACTACCGTGTAGGATTCGGGGTGAACAGCTGATGCGTCCAGCGGGTTTTCGCCGTTGGCGACGCGCAAAAAGCCTGCGGCCTGTTCAAAGGTTTTTTCACCAAAACGCGGAACTTTTTTAAGCGCAGCGCGTGACGGGAAGGCGCCGTTGGCGTTGCGGAATTCCACAATGTTGTTGGCCAGTGTGGCGTTAAGGCCGGATACTCGCGCCAGCAGCGCCGCGGATGCTGTGTTTACTTCCACACCCACGGCGTTCACACAGTCTTCCACTACGGCGTCCAGCGAGCGGGCCAGTTGTGTTTGCGATACGTCGTGCTGGTATTGGCCAACACCGATGGATTTGGGATCGATTTTTACCAGTTCCGCGAGCGGATCTTGCAGACGGCGGGCAATGGAGATGGCTCCGCGAATAGTCACGTCGAGATCGGGGAATTCTTTTGCGGCAAATTCCGATGCGGAGTAAACCGAGGCGCCCGCTTCATTGACAACAACAGCTGTTGCCTGAATGTCCTTGTGTTTTTTAAGCACATCCTTGACGAATTTTTCTGTTTCGCGCGAGGCGGTGCCATTGCCAATAGCGATCAAACCCACGTTGTGTTTTTTGCCCAGGTGTACCAGCACCGCTTCGGCTTCGGCAATTTTGTTAAACGGCGGAGTGGGGAAGATGGCGCCGTGGTCAACTACCTTGCCGGTTTCATCCACCACAGCCACTTTTACGCCGGTGCGCATACCTGGGTCCAGACCGATAGTGGCTTTTTGTCCCGCAGGGGCGGCGAGCAATAAATCCTTGAGGTTGGAGGCGAATACCTTGATGGCTTCTTCTTCCGCTTTTTCGCGCAGCTCGCCGAGCAAATCGGTTTCCAAATGCGTGAGCAGTTTTACTCGCCAGGTCCAGCGCACCACTTCAGCCAGCCAGGCATCGGCGGGGCGGCCCTGGTCCTTGATCTGCCAGTGTTCTGCCACCATCACTTCGCAGGGGTGTCCGCTGCGTTCTTCTTCGTTGCCCACCTTGATGGAAAGGCTGAGCACACCTTCATTGCGGCCGCGGAACATGGCGAGGGCGCGGTGTGAGGGAGTGGTTTTCAACGGTTCGTCGTGTTCGAAGTAGTCGCGGAACTTCTGTACTTCCTGGGAGGTGTCTGTGTCCTTGCCGGTCATCACTCGCGCGCTGAGAGTGGCTTCCTGTTTGAGGAAGTGACGCAGCTTGCCCAGTAGTTCTGCATCCTCGCTGAATTTTTCCATGAGTATGTACTTGGCGCCGTCGAGAGCATCCTTGGCGGTTTCTATCTTGTGCTCGGGGTTGAGGTACTTGGCGGCCTCGGCTTCCGGGTTCAGGCTGGGGTCTGCCAGCAGGGCATCGGCCAGGGGTTGCAAGCCGGCTTCGATGGAGATCTGGCCCTTGGTGCGGCGCTTGGGTTTATAAGGAAGGTAGAGGTCTTCGAGGCGGGTCTTGGTGTCGGCCTGGAGAATGTCCCGCTCCAGCTCGGGTGTGAGTTTTTCCTGTTCGGCAATACTCTTGAGAATAGCGGCGCGGCGCTCTTCCATTTCGCGCAGGTAGCGCAGCCTCTCTTCCAGGGTACGCATCTGGGTGTCGTCCAGCCCGCCGGTCACTTCTTTACGGTAGCGGGAGATAAAGGGCACTGTGGCGCCTTCGTCGAGCAGGGCTACGGCGGCGGCAACCTGTTGTTCTTTAACCTGGAGTTCTTCGGCAATACGCTGGGAAATGCTGATCATAGGGGGGTAACTCGTGTTATTCGGACAATATCTGGGGCGTGGCCCTGCCCGCTGGCAGAGGCGCGAAGGGCATTATCCGCAATTTGGCCTGAGCCACCAGTCTTGTATTTCGAATTTTGTTATGTGTAGCTGAATCCATTTGGCATTCATTTGCGTCTGAGGCTCTGTAAGCATTGAACCGCTCCGCCATAGTGATATATATTGCCATAACACTGGTGAAGCATAACTCTAGAGACCCAGTCAGGAATAACAACCATGAAAGCCATTTGTTCTTTCTTTATATGCTCACTCTTGCTCGCCTCAGGCGCCAGCGCCGAACTCTTGTCCCAATCCTACGCCGTCGAAAAGGTGCGGGAGATACACGCGAGCCACGCCAGCAAGCTGGAAATTCGTCAGGGTGATAGCGAGATTCTGAAGGTGGAGGGCAGTGCCGAGGCGCTGGAGCATGTACGCGTGAATCTGGAGAACGGTGTGCTCCGCCTGGAAAACCGTCAACCCGCCAAGGGTTTTTGGGGCTGGGTAGGTTTGAACACCACCAGCGACGAATCAGTCACCTTTTATATTCAGGTGAAGGATCTGGAAAAGCTGAATCTCAGCGGTGCTTCCAACGCCAGCCTTGGGGCGTTTACCGGCCGCAATCTGGATTTGCATTTAAACGGTGCCAGCCACGCCAAACTGGGCCAGCTGCGTCTGGAACAGCTTGAGCTGGATTTGAGTGGTGCCAGCCGCCTTACGCTGGAAAGTCTGCAAACGCGGCAAGTTAAAGGCCAGATTTCCGGTGCCTCGCAATTTGAGGTGAAGGCATCCAGCCAAAGCCCTCGGCTGAATGTGAACCTAAGCGGTGCAAGCAAATTTCATGGGCGGCCACTGAGCGTGGAAAAAGCCAAGGTGGAAGCCAGCGGCGCCTCTTATGCCGAAGTGCAGGTGAGTGAACAGCTGGACGCCAATGCCAGCGGTGCATCTACCATTGATTATTACGGCCAACCCAGAATTCAGCAGCATTCTTCCGGGGCCAGCAGCATTAACCACAAGGGAGATTAGGCTTGACCGAATGGAGGGATGATCAACCCATCTACCGCCAGTTGTACGAGCGCATGCTTGCACTGATACTGGCCGGCACCTACGCCGAGGGCAGCGCCTTGCCCTCGGTGCGTCAAGTTTCCAGTGATCTGCGTATCAATCATCTCACCGTTGCCAAGGCTTATCAGGAATTGGTGGATAAAGACTTGGTAGAGATGCGGCGCGGCATGGGTATGTTTGTATTGCCCGGCGCACAAAAAAAAATTCACGCGCTCGAAAAGCAAAAATTTTTACAACAGGAATTGCCTGCGCTCGTGTTACGCGCCAGGCAGTTGGGCTTTGATAACAGCCAGCTGGTAGAACTGATTAATTCCCTCCATAAGGAGTCTTGAATGGATGCCGTCATACAGGCGCAAGCCGTGAGCAAGCGCTTTGCCAATAAACAGGCGCTGGACAATATCAACCTGCGCATTGAGCCAGGTCGAGTGGTTGGACTTATTGGCCCTAATGGCGCGGGTAAAACCACCTTGCTCAAAGGCGTACTGGGACTGATTCCAGTAGAGGGCCAACTGGAAGTGCTGGGCAAAAATCCGCGCAGGCAGCGCATTGAGTTGTTGCAGCAAATTTCGTTTATTGCCGATACCCACACGCTGCCGGGCTGGCTGACCGTGGCCCAGGCACTTGCCTATATGGAAGGTGTTCATCCACTGTTTTCACGCACCAAGGCTGAAGCTTTTCTCGCCAAAACGCAGATTCAAACCCGCAGCCGCGTGAGCCAATTATCCAAGGGCATGATTACCCAGTTGCACCTGGCACTGATTATGGCAATTGACAGTCGCTTGCTGGTACTGGATGAGCCCACCCTGGGGTTGGATATTATTTATCGCAAAGCCTTTTACACCAGTCTGCTTAACGATTACTACGATAAAGACAAAACCATTTTGATCACGACGCATCAGGTAGAAGAAATCGAAGCCATACTCACCGATTTGATTTTTATCAACCAGGGGCGCCTACTGCTCGACTCGCCCATGGAGGATTTACCTGAACGATTCGTTGAGCTGCATTTACCATTTAACGCCGCTGCGGAGGATCAGGCCAAAGCACAGGCGCTGGCGCCTATTCACAGCCGCAGCATTCTCGGTGGTCACGCGCTGATTTACGACGGTGTTGCACGGGCTCAATTGGCGGAGCTGGGGCAGGTCACCACACCCAGTGTGGCAGATTTGTTTGTAGCCATGGTTAACCATGCTGCAACACAGGATGCCGGAGCGCAGCAGGGAGTGGCGTAAATGAATAGATCCATTAAAAAAATACTCACGCTGATTTGCCGCGAATACTGGGAACATAAAATACTGATGATTTGGTTTCCGTTTGGCGTAACACTGTTGGTGTTACTTTTGCAGTTGGGCGCGGCAACCATGAATTTGGACAGCTCGGTTAGTTACACCAGTAGCAGTCAGCAAACCACGGGCAACCACACCCAATCCGAAGAAGTTCATCTGACGGGCATGTCGGCATTAACCTATCTGCTATTTAAACAAACACCCACCGCCGATCCGTTGCAAAAATTTGATCACTCATTGCAGGCGTTTACCGGTTTTTTGGGTTTGATGCTATTTTTGGCCTTGCTGATTTACGCTCACAGTTGCTTTTACGCCGACCGACAACGCAAGGAAATTTTATTTTGGCATTCGCTGCCGGTAAGTGAAACGCAAAATCTGATTAGCAAGTTGCTAGTGATATGCGTTGCTATGCCCGCGATCTACGCGCTTATGTTGTTGCCCTATGGCCTGGGTAATATGCTTCGCCTACTTGAAGGGGAGGCGATGCTGATTGTTGTACTGAGAGTGACCCAGCTAACGATAGCAAGTATTTTATTTAGCGTGATTTTCCTGCCTGTTATCAGCTGGATATTGTTTTGTTCCGCTGCCGCGCGGCGATCGCCTATATTCCTGTCAACGATTATGCCCTTCGCTCTGGGCCTGATACTCAGCCTGGCACTGGGGAAAAATTACATTACCTGGGTAGTCAGGCGCTACTTTTCGGCTATGTCCGATAAAGTGAAGCTGGGGCCGGAAATTCTGCGCCAGCAGGTCGAATTTCTGGCGTCCAGCGAATTTTTAATCGGCTTACTGGTCTCTGCTGTGCTACTGGCAGCCTGTGTCTGGCTGCGCAATAATCGCTACGAAATCTAACCCCTCCACAATAAGGACTAAACCATGCTGAAACGACTCTGCCTGGGCGCACTGACGCTATTCTTTACTCTCAGTCTGCTGACCGCTTGCGAACATCAGTCCGCCAAGAACAATCAGGTGGCGCAACCTGGCCCCCTGGCGAGCATTAACAAGAGCCCCAACGACGATCGTGAATATCGCGCCTTGTTGCTGCCCAACCAGTTGCAGGTGGTATTGGTGTCTGACCCCAGCATTGAAGTAGCGGCCGTTTCCATGGGTGTGGGTGTGGGCAGTTATCAAGACCCGGACTCACAACTGGGGCTGGCTCACTATCTGGAGCACATGCTGTTTCTGGGCACGGAAAAATATCCAGAGCCCAACAGCTTTCAAAAATTTGTGGATGAAAACGCCGGTGTTTGGAACGCCTATACCGCCGTTGATCACACCAATTATTTTTTCCAGCTCAATGCCGAACAATTGGATCAGGCGCTGGATTACTTCAGCGATTATTTCAAAAAGCCCACCTTTGATCCCCAGTACAGCGACAAGGAACGCAACGCAGTCAACAGCGAATGGTCCATGGGCCGCTCGCAGGACAATTGGATTCTCTATCGTCTGAGCGGCATCACTGCCAATCCCGAGCATCCGGCACAGCGTTTGACAGTGGGCAATCTGGAAACCCTGTCCGACAAACCTGATTCAAAGTTGCAGGAGGAGTTGTTGGCCTTTTACGACAAATACTACTCCGCCAACAACATGCGTTTGACCATTCTCGCCAAGCAGTCACTGGATGAACTTCAGGCACTGGTTGAAAAACATTTTGCTTCCATAGCCAACAAGAAAATTGATCGCCCTAAAGTGGCGGTGCCCGGTATTACCTTTAACGAAAAGGGTAAGATAATTCACTACCGTTCACTGCGCGAACTCAAGCAACTGATGATCGAATTTCCCATTGTGGACAACAGTCATCAATGGCGCCTCAAACCCAATGCTTTTATTAACAACCTGATCACCTCCGAAGAGCCGGGCACGCTGGGCGAGGTCTTGCGCCGCGAAGGTCTGGCCAACAGTGTCTATGGCTATGTTGATCCCGACAACTACGGCAAGGATGGCTATTTGCGTATTGTTGCTGAACTCACTGACAAGGGCTTGCAGAATCGCGATCAGATTATCGCCGCCACCTTTGGCTATCTGGAATTGATCAAACGTCAGGGCGTGGATAAAGCCTATTACTACGAACTCAAGGCCATGCTGGAAAAGGATTTTGCCAATATGGCAAAACCCCAGCCACTACAGGCAGCCATGAACATTACCCGTGCCCAGTTTGATTATCCGGTGGATCATCTGCTGGATGCGGATTACGTTTACGAGCGTTTCAACAAAAAAGCCATTGAATCTGTGCTCGCGCAACTGCGTCCGGAAAATGCGCGCATCTGGCATATCAGCAACAAGGAAGAAACATCACAATCCATTCCGTTTTATGAAGGCAGTTACTCCATCAGGGATATTGAAGCGGATGAACTGATGCGCTGGACTTCCCTGGCGAAATCAATGAATTTTTCTCTGCCACCGGAAAACCCGCTCTTTTCACAGCAGAAAGGCGAACTGGTCGAAAGCCTCTACACCAAACCCCATGCGGTACTCAGCGAAGCGGGTGTGGAAGCCTGGCTGACGCATGCGCAGCACTACCGTGAAGACAAGGGTCTGATAGAACTGCAGGTCAACACAGATAAAGCGCTTGCCAGCATTGAAAATCTGGTACTCGCCAGTTTGCTCAACGAGTCCTTCAATTTGCAGAACACCACGCTGATCGACCGCGCCGCGCGCGCGGGTATACAGATCAATCTCGGACTTTCCGCCGAGCGCAGCCCGGTGTTTTCAATCAGCGGCTATGCCAGCCAGCACAAGCAACTCCTGAGCGAATTGTTGGAGGCCTTTGCCAACTTCCAGATCAGCGAACAGGAATTTGCCCAGGTACAGGATCGCTACTTGCTGAACCTGGCAAATGCCAAAAAGGCGCCGCCCTATCAGCAGATGTTTGGTCATCGCAGCCGCCTGCTCCAGCAGATCAGCTGGAGCGACGAGGAAATTTTGCCGGTTGCTCGCCAGCTCAAGCGCGAACAACTGGTGGCCTACTATCAACAACTGTTCGGCGACAACCTGATTCGCCTCTACGCTTTTGGCAACTACACCGATAAGCAGATTCGCGATCTGGCACTGGTGGCCAGGGAAAAGATGAACAGTCAGCGTCTGCCTGAAAATCGCTACCTCTTGCCCTATATCACACCGCGCGCCAATACGCGTATTCTCTACACAGAATCCATTGAGCAGACCGACAGCGCATTGCTCGACGGCTGGATAGCCACGCAGAAGTCCCTGCCCACCCAGGCCACACTGCTGGTGTTGAACGCTATTCTGGGCAATGAACTCTTTACCCAACTGCGCACCAATGAACAGATGGGTTATGTGGTAGGCAGTGCGCCCGCCGGCTTTGATGATTACCCCATGTATGTAATGTTTGTGCAGAGCACCAATACCGATCTGGTGGGTATCAAGACACGTCTGGATCGTTTCCGTCAGGAATTCCTCAGTCTGTTGGAAGCCAGCACACCGGAAACCATTGAGCAGATCAAGCGCTCTGAAATCGCAAACATTCTGCAGAAGCCCGCCAATTTCGATGCTGAAGCGCGGGAGTTCCTGCACGAGTTCCGCGTTGCCCAATATGAGTTTGATCGCAAGCAGCGTATCATTCAGGCACTGGAAGGCGTATCCAAAGAGGCTTTACTGGGAACCTACAAACAGCTGATCCTGAATCAGGCCGAAGGAAGAATGACCATCCAGCTGCAGGGCACTCATTTCGCTGACAAGCCCTTTGCCAACGCGAAATAGATTATTTATCCACAGCGGCGCGTCTTTCCGGCAGATATCACCGGCAAAGACGCGTCCATTGTCTGCAAACCCGAGAATTACCCATGAGCACAAATAAAGACGAAACCCAATTCTGGAATCTGGTGGAAGCATTTATCGAGCAGGCCAACCAGGTCTGTGAAACGGCGGATCCGGGTGTGGTAAGCGCAGCGCTGCTCAATGCAGCATCCCGATTCAATGCCTTTGTTGTCGCCAACGCCTCTCTCGACCGCAAGGAATTTGGTGAGGAGCAGGAATCCGCTCTGAGTTACCTGACCGGTCGCTACCGGGAGTTATTGCGCGAAGACCTTCAGGATTATTATGACAATTACAAAGTGTACATTCGCGCCGGTAGCGCAGATGACTCGCCTGATGACAGCAACTGACTCAAGGTATTTCGTGTTTTACAAAAAGAATCTTTACAGGCCTTTACTAAGGCTCACGAATGCCGTTAGTATCTGAGCCGCATTAATTGGGGTCCGACCCAGCCCATCATTTGAAAGACAATAACAAGCATACGGAGATACAATGAAGCCCTTTTCGTGGCTGCTATTGGCCGCCATTCCTGCTTTGGCATCTGCACAAACAACTACTGTCGACAAGCTGGTTGATGACTGGCTGAACCTTGAAATTCAAAAAGGCCATCTGCAATCCAATTGGAATCTGCGTCAGGATGAACTGGAACGCCGACTGGCGTTGCTGGAAGTGGAAAAATCCAATCTCAAAGAACTGCTTGCCAAAAGCAACAAAGCTGTCAGCGACCTCGATCAACAACGACTCGAGCTACTGGAATCTCAAGAACGCCTTGAGCGAGAGCAACAATCCCTCGATACCACCCTAAATAAGCTGATAAAACAAGCCCAGGCACTGTACAGACGCTTGCCACCACCGCTCTTCGGCGAGTGGGAAGAGAAATTTCCCCTGCTGCTGCAGGAAGGTGTTGGCAACAGTGAAAAGCTGGAGCGCCTGCTGGCACTCTTCAAACTGGTTGAAGAATTCAATAATCGTGTAGCTCTGCATCAGGGCACACTCGATATTCCCGAACAGGGCAGTGAAGCCCGCCGAATCCTCGTCAGCCAGATTTATCTCGGTGCCAGCCAGGGCTGGTATGTCAGCAACGACGGCAAAAGCTACGGTTACGGTCGCGCCACTCAGCTGGGCTGGACCTGGTGGCACGGCGCAGATGCAGACAATGAACTGGGCAAACGCCTGAATCCGGATTTACTGCTGAAAGCCAAGGCGATGTTGGAAAACCCAACCTCGGCAGAATTTGTCGCTCTTCCAGTCAAGCTCTGATCTGACTGGTGCGCCGCATCATCAACACGCTGTATTAGTCTGCCGGGTCTGATCTGGCTCGATAAGAATATTAAGGATAGTCACTGTGTACAGACTCTCTATTGCAACACCTCTTAAGTTTCTCGCCGGATTTGTGTTTGGCCTTATGTCCCTCTCGGCAACCGCTCAGGCTGTTGATCAGCAGGAACTCTTGTCGCGCATCACCAAATCCAAGAACGAATTGATCGCGCTGGAAAAACGTATCAGCGATCAAAGTCGCGGCCTTGCGCAAAAACTGGACCGCGCCGAACAGGAAATAAAGGATCTGCGCAATCAGGCCGCTGCGCAACAGCGCATTGCCGACGAACAACTGATTGGATTTGACAAGCTCAAGAGCCGCGTCGATCAGTGGAATACCCAGAGCCTCTATCAGCGTCAGTTGCTGACTCATTACCGCGAAGGTGCGCGACTACCAGCGCTAAGTGAAACTTCAGCCGAGCGTCAGATGACGCTGGGACTGCAACAGGCTTATGCGCATCTGGAATCCAGTCTGCAGCCCGGCTTTCAGAATCGCCCGGTCATTACATTGGATGGCCGGGTGCTGGCCGCTCAGGTCCTTGATCTGGGTCCGATTTCCGTTGCCCTGCACGCGCAGGAAAATTTTGCTGGTCTTGTTGAAATCCAAAATGGCGAAGAGCGGATGATAGAAGCCTTTGATCGCTCGACAGTCAATGAACTCAAACAACTGGCGCAGGAAGGCAAAGGTCTGCTGCTCTTCGATCCCACCCTCGGTAGCGCCATCAAGCTGCGCGATAGCGGCGACACTCTCTGGATGCATTTGCAAAAAGGTGGCGTCTGGGTTGTACCCATTGTCTTCTTTGGTCTTCTTTCACTGTTGATCACCTGTCTAAAAGGTTATCAGCTGATTCGCTTGCCGCAGGTTGATAGTGAGCTTGCGGAAGATCTGCAAAAAACCGTGAATGAAAACTCCGATCCGCAAGAGCTGAAACAAAAGCTCAAGGCACTGATCAACAACACCAATCCCGCCCAGCAGCGACTGGCACAGATCGCTTTCGCCAATCCAGTATCTCAGCAGCGCGACGATTTGCTGGTGGCTTATCTGATGGAATACAAGCACATTCTGGAGCGCTATATGGGTGTCGTTGCCACCAGTGCCGCCGTAGCGCCATTGCTCGGTTTGCTGGGTACGGTTTCCGGCATGATCACCACCTTCAAAATGATGACCATTTTCGGCTCTGGCGACCCGGCAACGGTTTCGGGTGGTATTTCTGAAGCACTGATTACCACCGAGTTGGGCCTGATTGTTGCCATTCCCTCGCTGCTGGTGAGTGCGCTGCTGTCGCGCCGCGTCAAGAGTTACGCTCACAAGCTGGAAAACTTTGCTATCAAGCTGAGCAAGATTCGTTTCAAGGCCTGATTGGAATCCTTTTCTATGAGCGCACTGGAAGAATATCTGTTTCTACTGAACAGCCTGGTTATCTGGGCAATTCTGGGCGTTGCCTTTGTTTGCTACGGTCTGCTGTTAAAGTTCTGTTTTTTGCAGCAACGCGACAACGACTGGTTTGAATTGACCCAGTTCTGGAATCAGGGTTTGCGCCAGATGCTGACTTCATTGCCGCTTCTGGGTCTGCTGGGTACCATCACTGGATTGATGACCACATTCAAAAGCATGGCCACAGATGGCGGTGTCGCCCTGCAGGAACTCATGACCGGCGGCATCGGTGAAGCCCTGTTCAGCACCCAGCTCGGGCTGGTGATGGTGGTGCCCGGTTTGCTGATGCTGGCGCTGCTCAATCACCAACGCTGCAACTGGATGATTCGGAGAGCCCATGAAATCGTCGATTGAACAAAAAATTGAAGAGGCAAAAAGTCAGGATATTGATCTGGCACCTCTGCTGGATGTGGTGTTTATTCTGCTGATCTTTTTTATTGTCACCACCGTATTTGTGCGCGAGACAGGCGTGGATGTGGACAAGCCCACCGCTGTTTCAACGCAGACACTGCAAAAATCTGTGCATCTGATTGCCATCACCACCGCGCGCGAGGTGGTTTACGGTGGCACCAATGTGGGTGTTGAAGGTGTGCGTGCAACTCTGATGCAGGCCAATCGCAGCAATCAACGTCCACTGGTGATTCAGGCTGACAAATCTGTGCCCACCGAATTATTGGTCAAGGTGATCGACCAGGCGAAGCTGGCGGGTATCGAAAGCATCAACATTGCCACGGCGCTTGAGTGATTCCTATGGCAAGCCTGACGCTGAGAGATTCCAGACATATCACCAATATCCTGCCCTGGATATTGAGTCTGCTGGTAGTAGGTGGTCTCACTATCACGATTCTGATGCTGAAAGGACAATCTCCGGAATCCGCAGAAACGCTGGATATTCGCAGCATAGATATCGCCGTTCCACCACCGCCTGAACCGCCGCCACCCATACGCACTCAGACACCGCAAGAGTCACCTACACCCAGCATCAATCTGATGGGGCAGGGCACAGGGCCGCAGTTGAGTTATTCCGACAACCCCAAGCTGACACTGGACAATTTGCAGAAAATTCCCAAACCGGAATTTGATCCCAAGGGGATGGATTTGTCGTCCACGCTCAGCGTGGATTTCCCCCTGATTGAGGTCAAGGAGCTGGATGCCATTCCCCGACTTGTATCCAATCATCGGGTGTCTTTTCCGCATGTTCTGCGCAACAAGGGCGTCAGCCGTGTTGCCACCAAAGTGGAAATTATCATCGACCAGAGTGGCAAGGCTTTTGTGAAAAAAATCGTCGATCCGGTTTATCCGGAAATGGTGGATGTTATTCGCAAGGCTATTAACGATTCCCGTTTTACCATACCCACAAAAGATGGTCGCCCTGTACAGGCAATCTATCTCTATACCTTGGTATTTATTAACAGAAATTAGCACTATGAAATTGATATTCAGGCTAGTTCCCATGAAGCACATCTCTACTTCCATCATCGCCGGACTGGCGTTATGTGCAGCGGCTGTAAATGCTGCTGCAAGCAGCCAGCTCACCCAGCCCAAATTTGACATTGTGCTGGATAAGCCCAAATTTGTGCTGCCCCAGTTTACCGGCCCCTATCAGGAGCGTGAGGCATCCATAGTGCCGAGCGAATACGAAGCTGCCGAACGCATGCGCGGTCTGTTGGACAGTGGCGAAAAAGGCGAAGTTCTCAAAGAACTGGAAACCTTCTATTCCATCGAACTCAGTCCGGCAATGCTCACCTTGAAAGCGCAGATTTATTTTTCGCTGGAAATGTACGACAAGGCGGAAGATACCTATCTCACCGTACTAAAGCGCATGCCTCAGTTGGTGAGAGTACACAGCGATCTGGGCCAGCTTTATCTGGTAAAAGAAGATTATTCCAAGGCGCGCGAACATTTTGCCCGCGCCGTGGCACTGGGCTCCAACGACGCGATGATTCACGGTCAGCTGGGTTATCTCAACCTGATGCTGCACGGCCCCTATGCAGCCATCAGCAGTTATCAGCAGGCGGCGGCGCTGGAGCCGAGTAATTTTCAATGGCAGCAGGGTCTGCTCTCGGCACTGACGCAGGCGGAAATGTTCACCGAGGCTCAGGCCCAGCTCAAACAAATGATCGCCCAGAAACCCAACAGTCCGGAGTTGTGGCTGAACCAGGCGGCGCTGTCTCTGCATCAGGAAGATTACCGCCGTGCACTCACCAGTCTGGAGATGGCGCTTGCACTGGGCGACAAGGATTTGCGTAATATCAAGACGGCGGCTCAACTGCATTTGCATCTCGGCAGTTATGATCGGGCAGTGGCGCTGCTGGATCGCGCCCTGAGCAGCGGCAAACTGGAAATGGCCAGCCTTAACGAATATTTTTCCTGGCTCAGTCAACTGGGTATGTGGGATAAGGCGCAGCAGATGTTGCAATCAACAGCCAGTCATGTCGATCAGTTCAATCGCAACGATAAAAGCCAGTATTACTTTTTACGTGCACGCCTGGATGCCAACAGGGGTCAGGTGGAAAGTGCAAAAGCTCATTTTCGTCAGGCGTTGGAACAGGACCCCACCAACGGTGCCTGTCTGGTGGAATTTGCTGCCTTCTCTGCAAAACAAAAGAATTATGTAGATGCAGAGCTGCTTTATTTGCGGGCCGAGTCCATAAGCGGATTTGAAAAACAGGCTCTTCTGGGAAGAGCTCAGGTTTATGTCGATATGCAGGACTATCCGGCAGCGCTCAATCAGATGAAAGCCGCTTTTCAGAAGTTCCCCGATATGCTCGAACTGCGCAACAACATAGACATTCTCGAGAATATTGTTCGCACCCGAGAATCCATATAACGGCATAAGGCCACAGGGGCAAAAAGATAAAACAGGTTATTGGACGTATTCTGCAGGCCACCTTCTCCTGATTGGCACACCATCGCGTTAAGACTTGTATTCAAGTCTTCCGCCGGAAGTTATTTGCAGTATAGTGGTCGCCTCTAACAACAAGAGGTGATCACTATGTTGCTCTCCACAAGCCTCAGAATCCGGTTCTGCGCCCTGCTGGCGCTAACCACCGGTCTTCTGAGCGTCACCCACACCACTCAAGCCGATATACGTCTTCCCCTGCTAATCAGCGATGGCGCCGTATTGCAGCGCGACAAGCCCATTCATATCTGGGGCTGGGCCGATGAGGGCGAAAAGATTTCCGGCCTCTTTGACGGCGAAACACTGACCACTACCGCCAAAGAGGGCCGCTGGTCACTGACCTTTGCGCCACGCAAGGCAGGCGGTCCCTATGCGCTGACCCTGAATGGCAAGAATTCAATCACTCTCAAGGATCTGTGGCTGGGGGATGTGTGGATCGGCGCTGGCCAATCCAATATGGAATTTCCGCTCAATCGGGTGCGCTTTCGCTACCCGGATCTGATAGGCACCACTCAGCTGCCCAAGATCCGCGAATTCAATGTGCCCGTGACCTTCCGCTTTGATGCGCCCGCCGAGGATTTCGAAAAGGGCCAGTGGAAAACCGCCACGCCCGATAACCTGGGCAACTTTTCTGCCGTGGGCTTTTTCTTTGCCCGTCATCTGCAGGAGCAGTATCAAGTACCTGTCGGTATTATCAGCCTGTCGGTGGGCGGCTCTCCGGTGGAAGCCTGGATGAGCGAGGAGTCCCTGGTTGATTACCCTGAATACCTGGCCAAGCAGGAAGCGCTCAAGGACCCCGCCGTTCTTGAAGCTACCCGCAGTGGCGATCAGGCCCGCGCCCAGAGCTGGTATACCCTGGCCAGCAAGTCGGACAAGGGACGTAATTCCGATCCGCAGTGGTCTGCTGCCGAACTGCCTCTGGACGGCTGGCAAACTTACAAGGTGCCCGGCTACTTCAAGGAGCAGGGCATAGACTTTGAAAACGGCGTTGCCTGGGTGCGCAAGGAGTTTGAACTCACCGCCGAGCAGGCCGCCAAACCGGCGGAACTCTGGCTGGGCGTGCTGATTGATGGCGATGAAACCTTCGTCAATGGCCAGCAGGTGGGTCAGGTGGGTTACCGCTATCCGCCACGGGTTTACACACTGCCCGCCGGATTGCTCAAGGCAGGCAAGAACACTGTGGCCGTGCGTCTGACCAGCTACAGCGGCAGCCCCGGTTTTATTCCCGACAAAACCTATGCGCTCAAGCTGGGTGAAGACCAGTCCGAACAGATAGATCTGAGCGGTGACTGGCACTATCGCATCGGCATGGTCGCCGGCCCAATGCCGCCGTCCACCACTCTGCATTACCAGCCCACCACTCTCTACAAGGCCAAGCTGGCGCCTGTGCTGAACACACCCATTACCGGTGTTATCTGGTATCAGGGCGAATCCAATATTACCCGCGCCAAGGAGTACTTCGATCTCTTCCCGCGCATGATTCGCGACTGGCGCAAGCAGTTTGGTCAGGGTGACTTCCCCTTCCTCTATGTGCAGCTGGCCAACCTCAACGAGGCCCATGAGCAGCCGGTGGAAAGCGACATGGCACTGCTGCGCGAAGCCCAGCGCTATGCCTTGAGCGAGCCCAATACCGCCATGGCGGTGGCTCTGGATGTGGGCGAGTGGAACGATATTCACCCGCTGGACAAACAGTCTGTCGGCGATCGTCTGGCGCTGGGCGCACGCAAGCTGGCCTATGGCGATAAAAAGGTTGTCGCTTCCGGACCTCTGGTGAAATCCGTTCAGCGTCGCGGCAGTGAGCTGATTATCGAGTTCACCGATACAGCCAAGGGCTTGGAGATTCGCGGCGACCAACTGTATGAAATCGCCATCGCCGGTGAGGACAAGCAGTTTGTCTGGGCCAAAGCCAAACTCGACGGCAAGCATCGTCTGCGCCTATCCAGCCCCGAGGTGAAAACGCCTGTGTGGGTGCGTTACGCCTGGGCCGATAACCCGTCCAAGGCCAATCTGTATAATAGCGCCGGTCTGCCCGCCTCTTCCTTCGAGGCTCAGGCTCGCTGATATCGGGGAGCCTGTGGATGCAGTTGGCTAACCACTACAGGCTCCTGTGACTTCTCAAGACACTTCTGACACTTCTCATTCCGCGCGGGTCGCCGTCATCGGCGGCGGCCCCGCCGGACTTATGGCCGCCGAGGTCATCAGTCGCGCTGGCCATTCCGTTGATCTCTTTGATGCCATGCCTTCCGTGGGGCGCAAGTTTTTGCTCGCCGGAGTAGGGGGCATGAATATCACTCACGCCGAAGACAGCGAAGCTTTTCTAAACCGTTACGCCAATCGCCGCGAGCAGTTGCAGCCCTTTATTCAGGCTTTTGATGCGCAGGCGCTGCGCAACTGGGTTCACCAGCTGGGTATAGAAACCTTCGTCGGCACTTCGGGACGAGTCTTTCCGCGCGAGATGAAAGCTGCACCTCTGTTGCGCGCCTGGCTGCACCGACTGCGACAGCAGGGCGTGAAATTTCATCCGCGCCACCGCTGGCTGGGCTGGAATAGCCAAGGCGCCTGGCGACTGCTGGATCTTGTCACCCAGGAAGAGCAACAACAGTACTATGCTGCCGGGTTGCTGGCACTGGGTGGGGGCAGCTGGCCGCGACTGGGTTCCGATGGCAGTTGGACTTCTTTGCTGAGCGCTGAGGGCATCGAGGTTCATCCTCTCGGCCCCAGTAACTGCGGTTTTGATATTGAGTGGAGTTCCTACTTCAAAAATCGGTTTGCCGGTGAGCCCCTGCACACACTTGCCCTGAGTTATATCGATTCGCAGGGGCAGACGCATAAGCTGCGCGGAGAAGCGACTATCAGCGAATACGGTATTGAAGGCGGATTGATTTACGCCGCCTCGGCAGCGCTGCGCACAGAACTGAAGCACAAGGGTCAGGCACGTATCTGGCTGGATTTGGTACCAGACTTGAGCGCCGAAAAAGTCGCCGCAAAATTGCAACAACCCAGAGGCAAGGATTCCTTCAGCAATTTTCTGCGCAAGCAATTGCGCCTGTCGCCGATAAAAATTGCGCTGCTGCGCGAACGACTTTCAGCAGAGCAATGCCAGAACCCGGGTCAACTGACAGAAGCTGTCAAAGGTTTGTCGTTAACTCTCTCTTCATCCAGACCTCTGGAAGAAGCGATCAGCAGTGCCGGTGGTGTGCGTTTTTCCTCGCTGGATGAAAAACTCATGCTCAAGCAAAAGCCCGGTGTATTTTGCGCAGGTGAAATGCTTGACTGGGAAGCCCCTACTGGCGGCTATCTGTTGACCGCCTGTTTTGCCACCGGACATGCCGCCGGACTGGGCATAGTGGATTGGTTCAATCAATCCAAATAAGCCTTCAGTTTTTGACGCTTGTCCTAAAATCTGTCAACCTTGTTTTCCCCAAGTTGCCCAAATGATTCTCTCCCGCCGGAATCTGTACACCATGGTACGAACACTGATCCTCATTTTCTGTCTTTTATCTGCGAGCAATATCAGAGCCGAAATCGACTGGGTGACTCTGGTTTGGCACAACGATATGTTTGTCTTTCGCGATGGCGGTGGCTATACCAACGGTGCCTATATCTCACTGGTGGATTTGTCCAATGAAGGCGATGGCCCAGCCAAGGCGCCACCGCTGACGCGTCCTTTTCTGTCCCTAATAGCCGATGACCCGGATCTAACACTTTCGGTTTACACCCTCGGTCAGGCGATGATGACACCCAAGGATATTTCCAAACCCGTTCCCGATCCCAAGGACGCGCCCTATGCCGGGCTGTTGATGCTACGTTCATCCTTTATCAGCGTGCACAACAATCATGCAGATACCATTTCCACCAGTATCGGGATGCTTGGCCCAGCCTCGGGTGCCGAACAAGTGCAGAAATTTATTCACAAGGTGACTGATTCGACAGATCCCCAAGGCTGGGATTATCAGTTGAAAAATGAACCTGTTGGGCAGTTGCATTTTATGCGCACCTGGCGTTTTGCCAGTGAGGACACTTCTCCTGTAGATGCACTGACGCTGGCACAAATTGGGGCGGGCAATTTCGAATCTTCGGCAGGAACAGGATTTATTCTGCGCGCTGGCAAGGGTTTGAAACAGAGCTTTCCTTCGGCTGCACTGATCACAGGTCGCATTGCCAATCCGCTGGCACTGGATGGCGGCTGGTATTTTTATTTCGGTGGCAACATCGAATACGTGCACAACCAGATCTTTATCAACGGTAATACCTTTCGCTCCAGTCCTTCGGCGGATCTGCGCCACGAAAGTCATTCGCTGACCACAGGCTTCGCCTATTCCTGGCGCGATATCAGCATCAGCCTGGCGTTCAAGGATGGCAATTCGCTGGACAAGAACAACAGTTCGCGTCAGCAGTTTGGTGCCATCACTCTGGGCTGGCGTATATGACCTCTGCGATTCAAAAGCTCCGCCTGCTGATCATTGGTTATGTCTGGCCCGAACCTCGCTCATCGGCAGCGGGCAGTCGCATGTTGCAACTCATCCAGAGTTTTCTGGACGATGGCTGGGAAATTGTTTTCGGCTCCGCTGCCCAGCTCTCTGAACATCGCTTTGATCTCACCCGCCTTGGTGTGCGCGAGCAATTGTTGGCATTGAACTGCGACAGCTTTGATGAATTCATTGGTGACTATCAACCGGATGCTGTGCTCTTTGATCGATTTTTTACCGAAGAGCAGTTTTCCTGGCGAGTGGAAAAGCATTGCCCACAGGCACTGCGCATTCTCGATACAGAAGATTTGCACAGCCTGCGTCAGGCGCGCGAAAAGCTGATCAAAAACTTTACCGCAACCCATGGCTACAAGCTCACTGACATCACCGCAGATTTTTCTGTCAGCGCCGAGGCCATGTCGATGGAAGAACCTGCACTGAGAGAGCTGGCCGCCATCTGGCGTAGCGATATCAGCCTGATGATTTCCCAGGTGGAAATGCAATTGCTGCAAAAGATATTTGCCGTAGATTCGGAACTCTTGCACTACTGCCCGCTGATGTCTTCTGGCAACCCGGCATCGACAACAGACTTTGAATCGCGCCAACACTTTGTCAGTATCGGCAATTTCCGCCATGCGCCCAACTGGGATGCGGTGCTCTGTCTCAAACACCAGCTCTGGCCCGCCATTCGCCAACAACTGCCCAATGCGGAGCTGCATGTGTACGGTGCCTATCTGCCACCCAAGGCCAGCGAACTGCACAATCCCCGCGAAGGTTTTTTGATCAAGGGATGGGCGGAAGATGCGCAGCAGATTATCGCTCAGGCGCGGCTGCTGCTCGCGCCTCTGCGGTTTGGCGCTGGCATCAAGGGCAAGCTACTGGATGCCATGGACGCCGGCACACCCAGCGTCACCAGCTCCGTAGGTGCAGAGGCCATGGCAAGCATTCCGGCGCAAGGAGATGAACCTTTCTGGCCGGGAGCCATAGCCGACAATCAAGAGGATTTTGTGACCTCAGCTGTGCGTCTCTACACAGAGAAAGAGCCTTGGCAACTGGCGCAGCAGCGAGGCTTCACGCTGGCGCGCCAAGCCTTTGCTCCGGAATTCCATCAACGGGCATTGATGGCGCATATTTATCAAACGCGCCAGAATCTGTCGCAATTGCGGCAGAAAAATTTTATCGGGCGCATGTTGCAACATCATCTGCTCAAGAGCACCCAGTACATGAGTCAGTGGATTCAGGCAAAGAATCTTATTCGATAGTTTTGCTTGTGTGGCTGGCTTATACTGCCTGCCATGATGTCCGACCCTCTTTCCATCCTCCAGCACGTTTTCGGCTACCACGAATTTCGCGGCCCCCAGGCAGAAGTGATCGACTGCCTGTTGCAGGGTCGGGATGCGCTGGTGCTCATGCCCACCGGCGGTGGAAAATCGCTCTGCTATCAGATTCCCGCGCTGGCACGACAGGGAACAGGTGTGGTGATTTCGCCGCTGATTGCGCTGATGCAGGATCAGGTAAGTGCACTTCACGAACTGGGTGTGCGCGCCGGTTTTCTCAATTCGTCCCTGTCACCGCAAGAGGCCTGGCAAACCGAACTGGCGTTTGAGCGGGGCGAACTGGATCTGCTTTATATTGCGCCCGAACGTCTGTTGCAGGAGCGCACGCTGGATATGCTGCACCGCGGCCAGCTGACGCTTTTTGCCATAGACGAAGCCCACTGTGTGGCCCAGTGGGGTCACGACTTTCGCGCTGACTATCTAAAGCTGGATATATTGCAGCGCGCCTTTCCTCATGTACCGCGCATTGCACTCACCGCCACGGCCGATGTGCGCACTCGCGCCGAAATCATCAGCCGTCTCGGTCTGGAAAACGCGCGACAATTTATCAGCGGTTTCGACCGACCCAATATCCAGTACCGCATTCAGCAGAAGGACAATCCGCGCCTGCAACTGTTGCGTTTTCTGCGCGAGGAGCAGAGTGGCAACGCCGGTATTGTCTACTGTCTTTCGCGCAACAAGGTGGAGCAGACAGCGGCCTGGCTCAACGATGAAGGCTTCAATGCACTGCCTTATCACGCCGGTTTAAGCAGTCAGGTGCGCGCCCAAAACCAGCAGCGTTTTTTGCGCGAGGAAGGATTGATCATGGTGGCCACCATCGCCTTTGGCATGGGCATAGACAAACCCGATGTGCGCTTTGTGGCCCATCTTGATCTGCCTAAAAGTATCGAAGCCTATTATCAGGAAACCGGACGGGCCGGACGCGATGGCGAACCTGCCACGGCTCTTTTGCTCTACGGTCTGGACGATGTAGTTAAGTTGCGCCAGATGATGGCGGGTTCCGAAGGCAACGAAGAATTCAAACGTCAGGAACAGCAGCGTTTGCAATCCATGCTGGGACTGTGCGAAATCACCAGCTGTCGACGACAGAGTCTGCTGCGCTACTTCGGCGATCAACTGGATGAACCCTGCGGTAATTGCGACTGCTGCCTGCAGCCCGCCGATACCTGGGATGCCAGCGAAGCGGTGCGTATGGCGCTCTCCTGTGTCTATCGCACCGGTCAGCGCTTTGGTGCCAATCATGTGATCGATGTGTTGCGCGGCAGCGCCAACGAGCGACTGCTGAGCTTTGGTCACGAGAAACTTTCCACCTATGGCATAGGCAAGTTTCTGTCTGCCGATGAGTGGCGTTCTGTGTTTCGCCAACTGGTGGCGCGGGGTTATCTGGACGTGGAGCCGGTTTACGGCGGCTTGCAGCTCAACGAAAGCTGTAGACCATTGCTGCGTGGCGAGGAGAGCATTCGTCTGCGAAGGGACAAGCGGATAGCCTCCTCCAGCCCCAGCCGCCGCCCGGCGGTGGATATAGCGCCGGAGGACATGGGCCTCTGGCAGGCGCTGAGGGCCTGCCGCAAACAGCTGGCGGACGAACACGGCGTACCGCCCTATGTCATCTTCCACGACGCCACACTCAAGGAAATGCTGGAACAGCGCCCCCTGACCCCCGGCGAGATGCTGGGTATCAGCGGTGTGGGCGATAGCAAGCTGGAACGCTTTGGCGACGCCTTTCTCGCGGTTATCCGCGAATACGGATATTTTTAACTCCCTCCTGCATCCAAAACCCGACTTCCTGCGTCCTACCCACAAACTGAGCTTGAACAGCCGGCAAAACGCCTGCGGAGCCAGTGAATCATCAACAGGAGATTGGGATATGTTGGCAAATAAAAAATTCTGGATCTTTACCTTGATAACCTGCGCGCTTTCCTGGGCCTGCTGGCTGCCGATCATCGACGTTCTGGAAGCAGATCCATTCAAATCCTCCGGCCAGGTGCTGGTACTTTTCTTCCTCGGCGCCTATGCCCCCAGCCTGATGGGCATTCTGTTGACCTATGTCTACGGCAGAAAGGCTGGACTGAAATCGCTGTTTAAAAGCGCCTTTTCCCCCAAAATCGGCCTTGTGCCCCTGATGGCCTCCCTGGCGGCCGGTCCCTTGCTCTACACCCTGGCCACCGGTTTCTATCTGATGGCGGGCGGCGACCTGGGAACTATCAACTACGGCCTTCTGCCCTGGATTCCGGTGGTCTTTATAGTGCCTGTCATCTTTGGCCCCATGGCGGAAGAGTTCGGCTGGCGCAGCTTTGCGCTGCCACAACTGGATCATAAGAACCGCGTACTGGCCTCCAGCCTGTTGCTGGGTGTGATCTGGGCCGCCTGGCACGCGCCCCTTTTCTGGGCAGAAACCGGCACTTCCATCAGCGGCTTTGAAGTCACTTACTCCTCGGTAGCTCTGTTCTTCATGGCGGTAATAGGCTCCAGCTTCCTGCACACCTGGCTGTTCAACCGCAGCGGCGGCAGCGTCTTCGGTGCCATCAGCCTGCACCTGAGTATGAACGCCTGCGGCACCATCACCGGCATGCTCTTCCCCGAGATGAACATAGAGCAGCGCTTCGAGCTCTACCAATACTATGTTGCTGCGGTGTGGATACTGGTGTTGATTCTGGGCGCGCTGAAGCTTTCACGGAAGCTCGCTGGCTATAATGCCCAACCTCTGCTCTCACACAAATAAGCCTGGCAAGTGGTAAACACCGCTATTGTGAAAAGAATGTGAAACAGCGGGATCTGGGTACAAGTTGACTGTGTTTTCAGCTCCCGTAGATTTATCATTACCGGCTCTATCATCGAGTGCAGAGCCAATGCAAATCAACGTCGGCAGCAAATTGTGGTTAGCCTTTTTATATTGATGAAGGCTCATTTGCAAATAGAGCCCGAGCGCTGGCTCAACCTGAAAAGCATTATCTTCGCTGAAAGCGATGCACTCTTCAGCGGGGATTCCGCGATGTCCGCTGTTGAAGCGTCACCTGACTCCCCGCAGCGATACTATCGCGAATTTGTCAGCAGTATTACCTTGCATGATTCAGATAAAAACCTGCTACTGGGTGTCGTCAAGCCAACGCAAACCCTGAGTTTTATCCCTATCGAATCCAGTAGTTCGCTGATTGGTTTCATCGGCTACGTTAAACCTACTGTGGTAGCGCGGGAGTTGGACAGGCGTTTTATGCAACACCAACTCAAGATGTTCAGTATCCTCGGTTTAATTGTGTTGGCCCTATCCACGCTAGTAGCAACCTTCCTCTCGCGACGCATCAGTCGACCACTTGTGGAGCTGGCCGAAGGCGCCCAGGCCTTGGCCTCCGGTGATTATCAACGGCAGATGAGCGTTAACTCCACCGATGAAATTGGGCAATTGTGCAAAAATTTTAATGTGTTGGCGCAAACCCTCGCGGCCAACGAACATTCCCGCGCGTTATGGATAGCGGATATCTCTCACGAGATGCGCACACCTGTCTCGGTGATTAAAGCGCAGATTGAAGCTATGCAGGATGGCATACGACCTCTCGATCAAGATAACCTGCGCTTGTTGCATGATAAAACCCAAGGGCTGAATTTTTTGATTGATGACCTTTTTGAGTTGTCGCTTTCTGATATTGGCGCGCTGACTTATCACAAGCAGCGTCTGCCGCTGCCCGAGCTACTCAAATCCTGCATCCATATGTTTCAAGTGAAAGCGGCAGAAGCGGGATTGAAACTTGATGATCTGGTATCCGATGATGCCGTAAGCGTCTTTGCAGATCCAAAACGTTTGGAGCAGCTCTTTTCAAACCTGCTGGAAAATTCTGTTCGCTATACCCAGCCGGGCGGGCGGATACAAGTGAGTCTGGTAAAAGCAGATCACCAGGTTCACATACACATAGAGGATTCTGCACCTGGCGTTCCGGAAAACCAGCAAAGCCAGATTTTTCAGCGGCTCTATCGGCTTGAAGCGTCTCGCAATCGCAGTACCGGCGGCGCTGGACTGGAGAATCTGGTGTCCTACGTGATGCTGGCAGATCCACTCGAGTTTTCGAGTTATTTGGCCATACTCTACTCATCTTTTGCAGCACTTAAATTTGCGATGTTTATTTTTGCTTACACAGCCTTGGCTGTCGGCTTGCTCGCTGCGCTTAGCATGTTTCTGTACGCTATGACTCAACGCCGTATTTAAATGATGATATTTAGGGTCGCTGCATCGAATACTGGCGCCTTCAATGGCTATAATGCCCGGCTAGCTCAGTCATACAGATTACCTTCATGCCCGAACTCCCCGAAGTCGAAACTACCCTGCGCGGCATAGCGCCCCATGTACTGGGGCGCAAGCTGAGCGCATTGGTTGTGCGCCAACCCAGGTTGCGCTGGCCCATACCCGAAGAACTCGGCGCACAAATCACCGGCCAAAAGCTGGTGAATGCCTACCGGCGCGGCAAGTATCTGTTGCTGGAATTCACCACCGGCACCGCGCTGATTCATCTGGGTATGTCCGGCAGCTTGCGCATAGTTGACGCCAAAACCCCGCCTTTAACACACGACCATTTTGATCTGGTGTTTGGCAGCACGCTGATACGTTACTGCGATCCGCGCCGCTTTGGTTGCTTGCTGTGGGTGGAGGGTGATGCACACCAACATGCCTTGCTGGCTCATCTCGGGCCAGAACCCTTAAGCGACGAGTTTACCGCCGACTATCTTTACGCGCGCACGCGCAAACGCAGCCAAGCCATCAAGCAATTCATTATGGACAGCAAGATTGTTGTGGGGGTTGGCAATATCTACGCCAACGAATCCCTCTTTATGGCGCGCATCAAACCCATTCGCAAAGCCGGTTCGCTTACCCGCAAGGACTGCGAGAATCTGGTGCGCGATATTCGCTTTGTGCTCGAACGATCCATCACCCAGGGCGGTACGACGCTGCGGGATTTTGTCGGCGGCGATGGCAAGCCGGGTTACTTTAAACAACAGCTGCTGGTGTATGGTCGCAGCGGCCAGCCTTGTGTGGAATGCGGCAAGACGCTGAAGGAGGTGCGGATGAACGACCGCACTACGGTGTATTGTGTGGATTGTCAGCGCTAGTGCTGGCTTGGGCGCACCAGGAGCCCGACAAGAGGCTGAACGTGCAATATGGCTCTCAAAGGCAAGCTCATATTTTATTTTTTTGAAATATGGAGTATAAGACTTATCTATATTTTATTTTCCTAAAACATAGGCACCTTTTTCAGCCAAATTTCAGCCATGAACAATACAGAGCCCCCCCCACTCCCCATCTGACCGAGCCGGTTTTTTCCGTAAAACACCCACCGGTTACCGCGCTTTTTTCCCTAACAAGCTCCCTCCAGCGCCACCCATCTCTCTAAACGGGGAGCTGCAATTGCAACTTTCCGCAGCCGACCGGGCCTTGGGCGCACTCAATATGGTGATCAGCGTACTACCCAATCCTGAGCTGCTAACGGGCATGTTTATCCAAAAAGAGGCACTGCTCAGCTCGCAAATTGAAGGCACCCAGTCCTCGCTGGTGGATGTTCTGGGCGTAGAAGAGGGCGCGCCGCCCACACAAGATGTGGGCGAGGTATTAAATTATGTGCGCGCGGCACGCCATGGTTTGCAGCGATTAACAGAAGATGCCCTGCCCCTGTGTTTGCGCGTGATCAAAGAGGTACATGAAATGCTGATGGCCGATGTGCGTGGCGGCAGCCCTCACCTGACGCCGGGTGAATTTCGCACTATGCAAAATTGGATCGGTGGCACCAATCGCGCCAACGCGCGCTTTGTGCCACCACCCGCGAGTGAGCTGGCGCAAATGCTGGGCGATTTTGAACACTATATTCACCAACCAAGCGAACTCCTGCCCTTGGTGCAGTGCGCCTTGCTTCACTACCAATTTGAAACCCTGCACCCCTTTAACGATGGCAATGGCCGCGTGGGTCGTTTGCTCATCACGCTCTACCTGGTCAGCAAAGGCGTTCTGGATCAGCCTATTCTTTATCTCAGTGCTTACTTAAAAATCCATCAACAGGAATATTACGATCGACTACAGCAAGTGCGCTTGCACGGCACCTATGAAAAATGGATCGGCTTTTTTCTGGAGGGCGTCGAGCTTGTCAGCAAGATGGTGATAGATACCACGCGCCGAATACAAAAGTTGGAGCGCGATCATACGGATGCCATAGTCGCCGCCGGTGCCGGTAGCCAAGGCATCGCATTTATTCGCTTGCTGCTACAACAACCGGTGGTTCAGGTGAAAGATGTTGAACGAATTTTGTCTGTATCCTTTGGTACAGCCAATAAGATTATTGCCCTTGCCGAAGGCCTTGGTATTGTTCAACAAATCAGCCGGGGCCGACGCAACCGGAAATACATTTACAAGAACTATGTCGATATTCTCGCGGAAGGCACCGAGTTAAATAGCTGACGTTTTGTACGCGCAATGCCAACACAGGAGAAATACTTTGCCCCATATCCTGATTGTCGAAGATGAACCCTCCATCGCCGAGAGCCTGGTGTTCGTGCTCGAATCAGAAAATTTTTCCTGCCGCTGGCTGGCGCTTGCTAGCGAAGCACTCGACACTCTTCGCCAGCAGCCGGTAGACCTGATCATATTGGATGTTGGCCTGCCGGACATGAGCGGCTTTGAAGCCTGCAAGCAATTGCGGCGTTTCTCCGAGGTGCCGGTGATATTTTTAACCGCGAGGGGCGCTGAGTTGGATCGGGTAGTGGGGTTGGAGATAGGCGTCGATGACTATGTCGTCAAGCCCTTTAGCCCGCGCGAACTGGCAGCCTGCGTTAAAGCCATTCTCAAACGTACACAGTCGACAGCGACGCCACTTGAGCAAACCGCACCTGCATCACTTCAGAATTTTTGTCGCCTATATGCTGTTTATCGGTCTGTGCAGCTATTTTGTGCTGAACACGGTGATGGAAGAAATTCGCCCAGGCGTGCGCCAATCAACCGAAGAAACTTTGGTCGACACGGCCAATCTGCTCGCCGAATTTTTACGCGAACCGCTGCTGAAAGATGATCTACAGTCCGACGGCATCCAACGGATTCTTTCCGCCTATGGTCAGCGGCAACCCAATGCCAGTATTTGGGGAGTCAACAAGCAACAAGTCAATCACCGTATTTACGTGACTGATCATCGGGGCATAGTCCTGCTCGATTCGCAGAATATTGCCGTGGGCCAGGACTACTCGCGCTGGAATGATGTTTATCTCACACTGCAAGGCAAGTACGGCGCGCGCTCTACGCTGGAATTCGCGGACGACCAAAACTCCAGTGTTATGTACGTAGCAGCACCGATAAAACACGATAATAAAATTATTGGTGTAGTTTCCGTCGCTAAACCCAATCGCTCATTGCAACCCTATATTGATCGCAGCCAAAAGCGCCTGGGCTATCTGGGTGCAGGCCTGATTATTTTTGGCCTCTTCTCAGGGGCGGCTTTTTCCTGGTGGCTGAGCCGGGAGTTAAAGCGCCTGCGCGAATACGCGCTCAGCATCAGTCGCGGTGAACGTGCAAGCCTGACACCGGCGCGTATTGCCAGTGGTGAACTGCGACAATTGGCGAATGCGCTTGAATCCATGCGCCGCGAATTGGACGGCAAGGCCTATGTTGAGCAGTATGTGCAAACGCTCACCCACGAACTCAAAAGCCCACTGGCGGGCATTCGCGCCGCTACCGAATTGCTGCAATCACCGATTGATGAAAGCGCTCGTGAAAAATTTCTGACCATCATTGACAGCGAAGGCCTGCGCTTGCAACATCTCATCGAGCGGCTGCTGAATTTGGCGCTGGTAGAACAGCAAGCGTCCTTACAGAATCCCGAGCCACTGTCGCTCGCACAATTGATCGAAGAACTCGTTCACGCCAAGGCAGCGCGTATTGCGCAACAGCAACTACAGATTGATCTGCAACTTGATCCACAAGCCCGCATTCACGGCGAGGCCTTTCTTGTGCGTCAAGCGCTGGCCAACCTGCTGGACAACGCACTGGATTTCACGCCTGCCCAAGGCCGGATAGCGATTCAGCTCAGCCAATCTTCCGATGGCGTCAGCCTTGCCGTCATCAACCAGGGCCCAGCTATTCCCGACTTTGCCTTACCCCGCCTGAGCGAACGCTTTTTTTCTTTGCCCCGGCCAGCAACCGGTCGCAAAAGTACCGGCCTTGGCTTGGCCTTTGTACAGCAAGTGATGGAGCTGCATCAGGGCCAGCTGGTGTTGACGAACCAGCCTGACGGCGTTTGCGCGAAGCTTATCTTTCCAAACTAAAACTCCACACCAAAACTCCACATAAACTCCACACAGCGCCCACACACTTTCCATGTGGTTTTGCGAGGATACTCTGGTCACTAGTCAACCGGAGGATCCCATGAAACGTCCTTTGCTCTACAAACTGCTCGCCATCGGTACGCTGATGCTGGCGCTGCTGATTCCCCTCGCCATGATTGGCAATTCCATTGAAGAGCGTCAGGCTTACAGCGAATCCGTTATCCAGGAAATCGCGCGCAGCTCCAGCTACAGTCAAACCCTTATCGGGCCAGTGCTGACTGTACCCTACACACGCATCAAACGAACCTGGAAGCTCAACCAGGACAAGGAGCGCATTGCTCACGAAGAAGAAATCAGCGGCGAACTGCATTTTCTCCCGCATTTACTGCGCATTGATGGGGATATGAAAACTGAACTTCGCCAACGCGGCATTTACAAGGCTCAGCTCTATCAGGCAAATACACGTATCGACGGCAATTTTCAGGTGCCCACCAATTTTGGCATCGAAGAAGATTTACAGGATTATCAGTTTGGGACTGCTTACCTGGCTTTGGGTGTGAGCGATATTCGCGGTATTCAGAACTCTCTCCATCTTGAGTGGAACAAACAAACTCTTAACGCTGATCCAGGTAGCCGTCTGGCCATTCTCGGTGACGCGTGCATATCAAACTGGGCAAATTGACACCCGATCAGCACTACACATTTGCGCTGAATTTACGCTTGCAAGGAACCCAGCAATTGAGCATTGCACCACTCGGGCGCGAAACCCATGTCAGTCTCAGCTCAGATTGGCCACATCCGAGTTTTGTCGGTGACTTTCTGCCCGCAGAGCGCCAAGTAGATCAGCACGGCTTTAGCGCTCGCTGGCAAACCAGCTATTTTTCAACAAACCTTGCAGAGCACTTTCGCCAATGTGCAGCACGCGTTGAATGCCACAGCTATCATCAAGCGCGCTTCGGTGTCAGCCTGATTGACCCGGTAAATCATTACGTTAAAAGTGACCGCGCCATCAAGTACGGATTTTTGTTTATCGCACTTACCTTTGCCGGATTCTTTCTGTTTGAGATTCTTAAACGACTTCAAGTACATCCTATTCAATACGGCTTGGTGGGCTTGGCGCTGGCCATTTTTTACTTGTTATTGGTATCCCTGTCTGAACATATCGGCTTTGCCCTGGCTTATCTCATCTCCACCATAGGCTGCGTCAGCCTGATTGGCTTTTACGTCAGCCACGTACTACAAAGTCTGTCGCGCGCTGCGGGCTTTACCGGTGCATTGGGATTGCTTTATGCACTGCTGTATGGACTTTTGAGTGCAGAAGACTATGCGTTGTTGATGGGATCGCTGTTGATATTTGCTTTGCTGGGCGGGTTTATGGCGGTGACGCGCCGCGTGGATTGGTACTGCATCGGTCGTAGCAACTAACTCCGCACTCTGCGCAACTCAACCATCGCGATCAGGGAGAGCGCCGCTATCGGCAGGTTGCTGGTGGTTGAGTTAAATGCAGAAACCAAAAACGGGGGAACAATCAATAGCGTAAAGACATACAGCAAACCAATTGCGATCAAAGATGCCGCATAAATCCAAATCTGGCGGTAAAAAAACAGGATGCCCAGCCCGAGCAACACTTCCAGACTGCCGCCCACATAAGAAACCAGCCTTGCCTGCTCCAGCGAAAAGCCCAAGGCCATATTCATCGCCAGCTCATCAGCATGAGGCCCAAGCCATTTGGGTACCAGGCCTTGGTAGATCCAGACAAACGCCAGCACCCAGCGGCAAATTTGCAGTGTCAAAAGTCCTCGATTAGTCATCTAAAAATCGTCCTTCATGATCCGCACTGGGTAATACACAGCTCTCGTACTTGCCAAATAGTGTGTAGCGATTGAGCGCAATTCGGTCATAAAGCCAATCTCGAATTGGGCGAGGGATAATCCATAGGATTCCTGCCACCACCCAAGGGAATCCCAAGCCCATCAAGATTTTGATAGCGGCAGACGAGCGAATATGGACTTTTTCCCCATCGACGAATACCAAGGTATGGAAGCTATCTGTAGGCAAGCCGCAGCGGGTTAGAATTTTTTGCCCTTGAGCTGACTGAACACTCGCCAGCTTATATCGATGTTTTACGTCGTAGCGGATAAGAAATTTCGCCCAGCCACTACACAGTTTGCACATGGCGTCGAAGAGAACTATCTGATGTGTTACATTCATAGCGCTTTCACGCCTTACCCGGCGGATTACGTGCAAACCAATCCACGATCATCGGCATATGGGATTCAAATCCGCCCGGTACCGAGATGTTGAACACACCGGCACGCGCATCACTGCGATTTTGAAAATCGTGTGTTGTGCCGGCGGGCGCCAGAATAAAACTGCCGCGCGGCGCGTCAGTCCAGGTGTCACCGATCAGGAAACTCATGGTGCCTTCTATAACAAAGAAGATATCGTCTTCATCATGGTGGTGGGCACCTGGCCCCTGAGTATGGGGTTCAAGCCACCATTCTGAAATGGAATAGGCTGATGCGGTTTCCGTTTCATCGGCTTTAAAAATTGCGCTTATGGGCCCCATCTCATAGCGGCGTCCCTCACCTGGCTTGAGCAGCAGAGGTTTTCGGCCGGTTGATAAGCTATTTTCACGCAAAACCTTCTCCCCGGTATCAGTGTTATTCGCTGAACCCTATTACAGCTGCACGATAGCCTTTGCTTTTTATCGTGGGCGCTTTCAGGTGTCAACCGCAAGGTATCAAGAGCGAGGCAAGACATCAACGTGGGCGAGAAGACCTTAAGGCCCTGAGGACGGAGTTAAAGCCCTGAGAAAGGCAATCAGTGCGCGCTGCTCTTCGCGCGAAAGGTTCAGCGGCGTTAGCACATTCTCGCCAGGATAGCCGAGGGCATCACCACCGCGATTAAAAAAATCGACAACTTCATCCAGAGTGCCCATAAGTCCGGTGTGCATAAAGCTTGGGCGCTGTGCCACGCACCTGAGCGACGGCGTTTTGAACGCACCCTCCAATCCCTGTTCATCGATGCGATCAAATCGATCATCTACGCCGTCACTAAAGGGCCCAAACAACCCCAGGGGATCGGTTTTTGCCAAAGGCAAATCCAGTGCCGCACCAACATCATTATTGTTGATAATACCTTCGCGAGTAACGCCCTGCACAACGCCAATATTGTGAAAATCCTTGTCGGTCAGCAATGGCCCGGAATGGCAGCTCACACACTGGGCTTTGCCAATAAATAGCTGTGCGCCCCATTGCTCTTGTTCGGTTAATGCCTGGGAATCGCCATTGACATAAGCATCGAAACGACCAGGCCCACATTGCAGTGTTCGTTCATAAGCAGCAATGGCTTTGCCAAAGTTCACAACAACACGGTTCACGACCTCCTGCTCAATCTGATTTAAGGCATCAAACTCGGCGCCATCGCCAGGCATACCGTGACACTCGTAGATGTCAGCAGGTGGCAATTGTCGCGGATGACTAACATCCACAACTAATTGACACCCTGCTTTTTCCGGCGGCAAGCGTACAAATGTTTCTTTGTCGTACAGCGGCAGCAAACTGTCTTCGCCAAACACCTGACTGTAAAGCTCGCTGTAATAGTCTGCGATATAGGTAGCAACATATAAGCGGGAGCTATTCATTTCCAGCGGGTTTTCAATAGGCGCAAACACTTGCGAGTAGAGCGTTGAGTGACGACCACCCCAACTAATCAGTGGCAAGTAACCCACGTTTAACAGCGAAGGAGTTCGGCGGCTAGTCCATCCGGCGCCGAGGGAAATTTGCTGAAAGGTACTGCGGGTGTCTGAAAATCCGGACGCCTCAATATGGCAACCGGCGCAGGCAACCTTGCCGGTATCGCCTTTGCGGCCCAAGCTGTTGGGGCCGCCATCGTTATCAATATCCAGCAAAGGCCCGGAGAAGCCGGGATCATTGAAAAAGATCTCACCCAACAGCACGGCATCCGGGTTGTCCGCATAGTGATTGCTCGGATCCGGTGGTGGCGATGGAAACTGGGCTGGCGCGAGCGATGCCAGAATTTCCCATTCAGCCTGGGTCCATTCAATCCCGGTAGCCGCAAGGCTACTGCTACTGCTACTGCTACTGCTACTGCTACTG
>Ga0182793_1000425_pt1 | contig 34023 bp, 29 predicted proteins | sample Passage237A_FD_130498 | JGI IMG/M metagenome (GOLD analysis project Ga0182793, IMG submission 130498) | Cellulose adapted compost microbial communities from Newby Island Compost Facility, Milpitas, CA, USA - Passage2 37A (version 2) (version 2) ... | reverse complement strand
CGTACCATCGACGAGGTCTGTCGCACCGTCGGCGAACTCGTTCACGCGATCCAGCCGGCAGAATGCCAGAACTACTTCATCAATGCAGGATACGCTTCTACTTAAATAGGAACCGCTCTAGAACCGCTTGCCACGAAACGATGCGCGCTCCCTCTCCCATAGGGAGAGGGTTGGGGTGAGGGGTTACAGCCGCAATGGCGAAGGATCCCCCTCACCCTAACCCTCTCCCCGACGCGGAGAGGGAATCCTTCCGCATCCGTGACGATTCAGTTCAATCCAAAATAGCTCTGGATGCGGCACGAAAGCTCTGTCGTCATGCGCAGGGTTGATCCGCGCATCCATCATTTTTTCAAAAGGGAGCTCCTCCCCACCCCTCCCCGCAAGCGGGAGAGGGAGCGGGCCGCGCGGCGGCGCATCGTCATCCCGCGTCCAGCTTACGCCCGCGCGGCGCGAAAATGGCGCCAGCCGGTGGCGGCGAAACCGAGGGCCGTCAGCGTCCATGCGCATAGCGCGATCCACACCATGACGCGCGAGATCGTCACCAGCACGGCGATGTCGGCCGCGTGCGCCAGCCGCAGGCTCGCCAGCGCATACATGCCGAGCGGAAACACCAGGCTCCAGAACAGCGGCGTATAGGTGAGCGGCCGGCGATGCACGCCGTGAGTCCAGATGCCGAACACCACCAGCAGCGGAATCCACCACGTCGCCCACGCCCACATCACCAGCGTCGCGCCGTCGACAAACGGCCGCATCGCGGTGAGATAGGGCAGCGCGGTGTCGGTGACGATCAGCACCGCGCCGGCATTGGTGGAGATCGCCGCCGCGCCCATCACCACCCACAGCATCGGCGTCAGATGCTCCGGCGCGACCGGCGCGAAGAAGATGCGCTGCGCGAACAGCACGATGAAGACGGCGTAGAGCACCACGCCGACGCCCCACAGCATATGGCTGAACAGCACCACCTGCGCCGCCGCCGCGCCGACCTGCGGCGCGACGAACACGCCATGCAGCGCCACCGCTTCGGTAGCGACGATCGCGATCAGCCAGCCGCCGAAGATGATGTCGGCGCGCTCGGCGGTGTTGCGCAGGATCAGCACCGTGAAGCCGAGATAGGTCAGGCACAGCCACAGCGCCAGCGCGGCGATCCACATCGCGAGCGCGATGTGCGCGTGGCCCCGCAGCCCGATGCCGACGCCGAGCACGTCGGTGGCGGCGACCAGCGTGAAGAACGCGAACACCAGCTTCGGCTCGGTGAGATCGCCCCACACCGCGCGCGGAAACGCGGCGGCGCGGATCAGCGTCATCGCCAGCAGCACGGCATAGGCGACGATGTTGATCGCCAGCAGAATGTCGGAAATGCCGCGATGGCCCTCGAACCACATCGCGTTGGCGATGATGCCGGTGGCCATCACCAGCGCGAAATAGCCGGGAAACAGCGTGGCGATGCGCTCGCGTCCCCATTCACGCAGGTTGTGCATGAAGGGGGACGGCGACGGCACGGCGGCGCGGGATTAGTTATCAAGGAACGACCGCAGCTTGCGCGAGCGGCTCGGGGGCTTGAGCTTGCGCAGCGCCTTGGCTTCGATCTGGCGGATACGTTCGCGCGTCACCGAGAACTGCTGGCCGACTTCTTCCAAGGTGTGGTCGGTGTTCATGCCGATGCCGAAGCGCATGCGCAGCACGCGTTCCTCGCGCGGCGTCAGCGAGGCGAGCACGCGCGTCGTGGTCTCGCGCAGATTGCTCTGGATCGCGGCGTCGATCGGCAGCACCGCGTTCTTGTCCTCGATGAAATCGCCGAGGTGCGAATCCTCCTCGTCGCCCACCGGGGTTTCCAGCGACAGCGGCTCCTTGGCGATCTTGAGAACTTTCCGGACCTTCTCCAGCGGCATGCCGAGCTTTTCGGCCAGCTCTTCCGGGGTCGGCTCGCGGCCGATCTCGTTGAGCATCTGCCGCGAGGTGCGCACGATCTTGTTGATGGTCTCGATCATGTGCACCGGAATGCGGATGGTGCGCGCCTGGTCGGCGATCGAGCGCGTGATCGCCTGCCGGATCCACCACGTCGCATAGGTCGAGAACTTGTAGCCGCGGCGATACTCGAACTTGTCCACCGCCTTCATCAGGCCGATGTTGCCTTCCTGGATCAGGTCGAGGAATTGCAGGCCGCGGTTGGTGTACTTCTTGGCGATGGAGATGACGAGGCGCAGGTTGGCCTCGACCATTTCCTTCTTGGCCTGCCGCGCTTCGCGCTCGCCCTTCTGCACCGAGTGCACGATCTTGCGGAATTCGCCGATCTCGAGGCCGGTCAGGGCGGCAAGCTGCTGGATCTCGCTGCGCAGCTCCTTGATGCGGTCCTTCTCGTGATGGACGAAGCTCTTCCAGCCCTTGGCGGAGAGTTTCGAGACACGGTTGAGCCAGCGCGGATCGAGCTCGGAGCCCTGATAGTTGCGCAGGAAATCCTCGCGCGCGACGCCGTGGCTGTCGCCGAGCCGCAAGAGGCGGCCCTCGAACGAAACGAGGCGCTTGTTGATGTCATAAAGCTGCTCGACCAGGGAATCGATGCGCGCCTGGTTGAGCCGCAGCGACTTCACGTCGACGATGATGTCGTCCTTCAGCTTCTTGTACTTGCGCTCCTGCGAGGGCGAGAGCGTCTCGTTCTGAAGCTGGTTGGAGATGTCCTGCTCCTGCAGCTTGCGCAGCTTCTTCGAGGCTTCGGCGATGCGGTCGAAAATCTCGACCACCTTCGGCTTCAGTTCGGCCTCGATGGCGGCAAGCGACATCTGGTTCTCGAACTCGTCGTCGTCCATCTCGCCTTCGCCGGCGGACTCGCCGCCATCGGCGGCGGGACGGAACGGCGTTGCCGACGGCGGCGCCGCGGGCGGCGCGGCATGCTTCGGCGCGGCGGTCGTCGCCGCCTCGGCCTCGCCGTCGCCCTCACCGTCCGCTTCGCCGTTGCTGGCGGCGTTCATGCCGCTCTTGGCGTCCGGCCCGGCATAGGTCGCTTCCAGGTCGATGATGTCGCGCAGGAAGATCTTGCCTTCGTTGAGTTCGTCGCGCCAGATGATGATGGCCTGGAACGTCAGCGGGCTTTCGCAGAGTCCCGCGATCATCGCCTCGCGGCCGGCCTCGATGCGCTTGGCGATGGCGATTTCGCCCTCGCGCGACAGCAGCTCGACGGTGCCCATCTCGCGCAGATACATCCGCACCGGATCATCGGTGCGCTCGCCCGGCTCGGACTTCTTGGTTTCGGTGACGGCCTTCGAGGTGACCTCGACGAGTTCGTTATCGGTCTCCTCGTCGTCGTCCTTGGTCTCCTCCTCGGCGTCCTCGTCGGTCTCGGAGACATTGATGCCCATGTCGGAGAGCATCGCCATGATGTCTTCGATCTGTTCGGGCGAGGTCTGGTCGGACGGCAGCACTTCATTGAGCTGATCGAAGGTCACGAAGCCGCGCTTCTTGGCCTGCTTGATCATCTTCTTGACGGCGGCATCGGACATGTCGAGCAAGGGGGACGGCGCGTCCGCGTTGTCTTTCTCCGGCGCATCCGCCGCCTTGTCGTCTTTTTCCTTGTCCTTGACCTGCAGCGTCTTTGCCTTGGTGGCCATTCAATGCTCCTGAAACGCGCTCACGCCGGGGCGGCATTCGCCCGCCCTTACTTCATCCATTCGGACGCGGAAAAGGCGGCGCAAACATCGCCACCCCCGCATCAGCTTTGCCGATTGTGGACTTTGGCCGGACCATGAACCAAAGCCGTTAAGTCTCAATTAACCCTGTATTTGCAGTTAAACTCCGGTCTTGGCGAGTCTTTTCGCGGTTCCACCACGCCAGCCCAGCCCGCTGTCACGGCATCGTCTGCACGCGGCCCGATGGCTCGCCGAAGCCCTCGATCAGAGCCTCCGTCCCCTCCATCGATTCCAGACGGGCATTGATGTCCTTGAGCCAGGCGAAGTTGGCCTCCGTCTGCGCCTCGCTCAACGCCAATTCGGCGTCTTTCAATTCCCTAAGTAATGAGTGCTCCTTGCGATGCAAGGCAACCAGTTGATGCCACGTGGCAAGAACGTCTTGGGGCGCCGCGCCGGGCTCGGCGCCCCACACATTGCGGGTCGTGAGCGCGCGCTCAACCGACTGAATTTGCTTAACATATTCACTTTTATCGAGCCAGGCCCGAATCCGCGCCCGTTCGACCTCCGGATCGTCGGCGGGGCCGTAATGGGCAAAGGCGGCGAGAATGCCGGCGCGCAGCTTGTGCGCCTCGGGATGGGCGAGATCGAGCATCATGACCTGCTCGAGGTGGTCATGCAGCAGCCAGGGATGGTTGAGCAGCGCATGCAGGATCAGGGCCTCGCGCCGGGACAAGGCGCTGCGCTGGCCGCGCATGATGGGGCTGTTGGCGAGGTGGGGACTGGCGACCTGATAGGGGCCGCGGCCGAGCCCCGACGCCCCGCCATTTCCCTGTGGACGGGCGCCGCGCGGACCGCCCCGCGCCCCCGCGCCGGGCGAAAATCCGCCGCCAGGGCCAGGCCGCCGCCCTGATTCGCCGCCGAAGCCGCCCCGCGCGCCGCCGCGATAGCCGGCGCCGCCATAGCTCGCCGGCGCGAAGGCCTGCCGCAGCCGGTCGGCCAGGTCCTGCCGGTAGTAGCGGCGGACCACTTCGTTACGGATGCCGTTGGTCAATTCGCCGATGCGCGCCTCCAGCGCCGCGCGCCGCTCCGGGGTGGCGAAATTGCCGCCGGCGACCTCGCGCGACCAGATCACCTCGACGAGGCCACGCGCCGCGCCGATCACCTCCTCGACCGCGCCACGGCCGCCGGAGCGCGCCAGATCGTCGGGGTCCTGCCCCTCCGGCAGCATGGCGAAGCGCAGGCTCTTGCCGGGCTCGAGATGCGGCAGCGCCAGATCGGCGGCGCGCCACGCCGCCTTCTGCCCGGCGCGGTCACCGTCGAAGCACAGGATCGGCTCGTCGGCCATCTTCCATAACAGCTTGAGCTGATCGTCGGTGAGCGCGGTTCCGAGCGGCGCGACGGCGGCGGGAAAGCCGGCGCCGACCATGGCGATGACATCGACATAGCCCTCGACCACCACCACCGGCGCGCCGTCATGCGCCGCCTTGCGCGCGGCCGCGCCGTTGTAGAGATTGGAGCCCTTGTGAAACAGCGGCGTTTCCGGCGAGTTGAGATATTTCGCCGGGACGTCCTTCTCCAGCGCGCGGCCGCCGAAGGCGATGACGCGCCCGCGCAGATCGGTGATCGGAAACATCACGCGATCGCGGAAGCGATCGTAGGGCACCGGAATATCCTCGCCGCCGATCAGAAGCCCGGCCTCGACCATGTCCTCGACCGACACGCCTTGCGCGCCGAGATATTCCTTCAGCGCGAAGCGCTCGCCCGGCGCATAGCCGAGGCGAAACTGCAATTGCGTCTGCGGCGTCAATCCGCGATCCGCGAGATAGCCGCGCGTTTTCGCGCCGCCGCGCCCGGCCAAGGTTTCGCTGAAGAATTTCGCCGCCAGTTCCATGACGTCGTAGAGCGACTTGCGGCGCTGCTCGTGGCGCGCGGCATCCGGCGTCGCCGCCGGGATCGGCAGGCCGGCGAGATTCGCGCAACGCTCCACCGCCTCGACGAAGGTCAACCCTTCCGTCTCCATCAGGAAATCGAAAATGTTGCCGTGCTTGCCGGTGGAAAAGCAGTGATAGAACTGCTTCTGGTCATTCACCGTGAAGGACGGCGTCTTTTCCTGCTGGAACGGCGACAGCCCCTTCCACTCCCGCCCCGCCTTCTTCAGCTTGACGCGCTTGCCCACGACGTCCGACACCGGAAGCCGCGCGCGCAGTTCGTCAAGGAATTGCGGGGTGAAACGCATTTTTGTTGCAGGACCTTTGCCAACCGGCCATCAATATAGGGATGGCGCAGCGCTGGCCCAAGCCGCGCCGGATTGTCCCGGATATTCACAGGCCAAAAGCAGGACAAGTTAAATTTCGCCCGTCATGCCCGGCTTTATGCCGGGCATCCACGTCTTTTGCGCATTGTAAGTCCAAAGACGTGGATGGCCAGGACAAGCCCGGCCATGACGACGGCATTGATTCAATGCCGAATCATCGCGATCTAATGTCGGGCTAGCCGTTCCGCCTCTGAAAGCACTCAATGCCCCCTGTCCCGAAATCGCTGTTACAGATCGCCGGCGCGCCGCTCAATCCGAGCCCGCTCAATGCCTCCGTGCTGGTGATCATCGACGCCCAGCTCGAATACGTCAAAGGCAGCCTGCCGCTGCAAGGCATTGACGCCGCGATCCGCGAGGCGGCGCTGCTGCTGGCGCTGGCCCGCAAGATCGCCATGCCGGTGTTTCACATCGTGCAGCACGCGCCCGCCGGGCGGCCGCTGTTCGCCGAGGACGGGCCCTACGCCGCGATCGTGCCGCAACTCTCGCCGGCGCCCGGCGAGATCGTGTTGCGCAAGACGCTGCCGAATGCCTTCGCCGGCACCGACCTGCATGAGCTGATCAAGAGCACCGGGCGCAACGAGATCATCTTCGCCGGCTTCATGACGCACATGTGCGTCTCCGCCAGCGCGCGCGCCGCGCTCGACCTGAAGTATCGCTCCACCGTCGTCGCCAACGCCACCGCGACGCGCGACCTGCCCGATCCGCTCGGCGGCATGATTCCGGCCAGCGTCGTGCATCGCACCGCGCTGTCCGAACTCGCCGACCGCTTCGCCATCGTGGTGAGAGACACCGCCGCGCTATTGCCGCAGCAGGCGACGGCGTGAACGGGTTGTTTTCTTCTCCTCAGAGAATCGCTTCTGATGAGTTCGACAAAACTAACCAAGGTCGTCATGCCCGGCCAATAGCAGTCGCAGACCGCGTAAACTTGTCTGCGGTGCCGGGCATCCACGTCTTTTCTGAAACTCAGCAAGAAAGACGTGGATGGCCGGGACAAGCCCGGCCATGACGTCGTGGTCGTATTAGACTGGCCGCATGACCCTCCAAGACATCACGCCCCTGCTCGCCGCCGACGAACCCGCACCCGTCATCGTGCGCAACGCGGACGGCACTTCGCCGTTCTTCCTCACTTGCGATCACTACGGCCGCATGATCCCGCGCGCGCTGGGCGATCTCGGCCTCGACGAGCGCGAACGTCAGCGTCACATCGCATACGACATCGGCATCGCCGGCGTCGCCGAAGCGGTGTCGGACGCACTTGGCGCGCACCTGATCGCGCAGCGCTATTCGCGCCTCGTGATCGACTGCAACCGACCGCTATCGGCCGCGAGTTCGATCCCGCCGATCAGCGAAGCGACGACGATTCCCGGCAATCAGGGCCTCACGCAACAGGCCGCGTTCGAACGCCAGCAGCGCATCTTCGCGCCGTATCACCACGCCATCACCGAGGCGCTGGATCGGCGCGCGCAGGCGCAGCGGCCGACGATTCTGGTGTCGTTGCACAGCTTCACGCCCATCTATGCCGGCGTGGCGCGGCCGTGGCACATCGGCACGCTCTACAACCGCGATCATCGCCTGCCGAAGGCGATGCTCCGCGAGCTGCGCGCCGAACCCGCGCTGGTGGTCGGCGACAACCAGCCTTATGCGGTGAGCGACACCACCGACTACACCATCCCGGTGCATGGCGAGAAACGCTGCCTGATCCACACCGGCATCGAGATTCGTCAGGACCTGATCGCCAACGAGAGCGGCCAGCGCGACTGGGCGGAGCGGCTGGTTCGCATTCTGCAGAAGCTGGAAGCGGAATTGCTGGCGCTGGCGTAAGTCAACGGGCCCGCGTCAGCGCCAGCCAGACGCCGCCGCCGATCATGCACAATCCTGACAGGCGCGAGACCAGCCGGGTGCGGCTGGTGGAGAGCAGCGTCCGTGCCCGGCCCGCCAATAGCGCATAGATCGCATCGGTCGCGCCCGCGATCACCATGAAGGTGGCGCCGAGCAGGATCACCTGCGGAAAGTGCGGCTTCTCCAGATCGACGAACTGCGGGATGAACGCGCCGAAGAAGATCAGCATTTTTGGATTGCTGAGCAGCACCACCAGCCCTTGCAGAAAGAAGCCGCCCTTGGGCGGCGGCGCATCGCTCTTCGTGACCTGGACCCCCGGCGAGCGCACCATCTTGAGGCCGATCCACACCAGATAGGCCGCGCCCGCGAAGCGCACCCAGTCGAACCAGTAGCCCATCGTCGCCATCATCGAGGTCAGCCCGACCGCGACGATGCCGATCGAGATCGCAAGCCCGACCTGCGCGCCGGCGATGTTGATCAGCGCCGCGCGCGTGCCGTGGCGCAGGCCGTTGGCGACCAAGAGCGTCACGATCGGTCCCGGCACGATGGCGAGCACGAGGCAGGCGGCGATGAAGGCGAGATAGAGTTGCAGGGACATGAGACATCGTCCGACGGCGTTCGATGACGACGACTATGCACGAGAACGGTGACGAAGTCTTCTCTCCCGTGCGCAGATGCCTCCGCGATCGTCGGCGGCCGATATCAAACAGAACGCCGATGCCCTGGAGGCCGGCGATCCTGCCTGCGACCGCGCGCGGCCCGCGCGCTGCTCGTGCCCTCACGGTGCAGGAGTTTGCGAAGCGTCGAGGGATCGGCATAGCCGACCTTCTCCGCGATCGCGTCGAAACTGAGCCGCGTGGTTTCCAGAAGCTCCGTCGCCTTGTCGACGCGCAGCTTCTGGACAAATCGTACCGGTGACAGCCCGGTCGCCTGCTCGCATCGGCGTGCAAAAGTGCGTGCGCCGAGCCCCACGGCCTTTGCGAGTTCGGAGATCGAAAAGGTCCGATGCAGTCGCGCCCGTGCCCAGCGCTCGGCGCGCGACATCCGGTCGTCGGCCGCGGCAAGAAAGGACAGCGCCATGTAGCGCGATTGCGACGACCTGCGATCCAGCAGCAGAAACCGTGCGCAGCTGTCGGCGAGGTCGGGACCGGCATGACGCGCGATGATCGAGAGCATGAGATCCAGTTGCGCCATCGCCGCGCCAGCGGTCGTGATCCTCCCGTCGGTCAGCACCATCGCGTCGGTGTCGAGCATCACTTCAGGAAACAACTTGCGAAACAGCGGCGCGAGCCACCAGGTCGTCGTTGCGCGCCGCGCATCCAGCAATCCCGCGCTCGCAACCAGAAAGACCGCCGAACAGGAACTCGCGATTTCGGCGCCGGATCGAAACGCCGCGCGCAGGGCTTTCCGCGCCATCTCCGCGTCGCGTCGTTGCAATCCGTCGCGAACGCGTTGCTCATCGGTCCAGGCCAGCCCCGGAACGATGACCACGTCAGCGGATTTTCTGGCGGCCGGTTTCGCGGGCAGCCTTGCAAGGCGCGCAGCCCACCGCGCGCCTGATCCGGAAATTCTGACGTCGAAGCAGCGCGGCCGTCCCGCGCGCGCACGAATGCCGTTGGCGACGTCGATCAATTCGAAGGTGATCGCGACACTCGCGGGCGAGGCTCCTTCCAACACCAGAACGTCAATCAACGGCATGGCAAAATAGACCCGAATAATGTCGATTTCGACACTTGGTCGATATCAATGCCCGGGACATACCGTTTGCGCAATCTTTTTGCGGAGAACGCCATGAGCGATGCGCTGCTGAGGCCCGACGATTTATCCGATTTCGACCGGCGGATTGTCACGCTGGAGACCACCGCAAAGCCGGTCTATGTGACGGGCGACGGTCCGGCCGTCATCGTCATGACGGAGATGCCGGGCATCAGTCCTCACGTCGCGCGTTTCGCGCGCTGGGTTCGCGACGCAGGCTTTCGGGTCTACATGCCGTCGCTGTTCGGGAAGGATGGCGACGTTCCCGACGCTGAAACCGCCGCCGGCGTTTTTCGGCGGGCCTGCGTCAGCGCGGAATTCCGCGCGCTCGGCGGCGGAGCGTCGAGCCCGGTGGCGAACTGGCTGCGGGCGCTCGCAAGGCTTGCGCATGAGGAGAGCGGCGGGCCGGGCGTCGGCGCCATCGGCATGTGCTTCACCGGCAATTTCGCGCTGAACCTGATGCTGGAGCCGGTGATGCTGGCTCCGGTGGTGTCGCAGCCGTCCCTGCCGTTGGACAATCCCAGCGGGATCGAAAGCTCCGCCGAGGAACTGGCGCAGATCCGCTCAAGGCTGGAACGGGACGACCTCACCGTTCTCGCTTACCGATTTGCCGGCGATTTATTCTGCCGCGCCGAACGGTTTGCCGCCTATCAGGCCGCGCTCGGCGAGCGCTTCATTGCGCGCGTGTTGCCCGACACAGCGGCGAATACCGGACCCAAGCCGCCATTCTTCGAACACTTCGTGAAGACGCCGCACAGCGTCGTCACGGTTCACCTGATCGACGAAGCGGGACAGCCCACGGTCGCGGCCCGGGACGAGATTCTTGCCTTCTTCCGCAAGCGCCTGAAACCCGCATCAGAGTGAGGCCGGAGCGGACACGCACCGAATCCCACGATCCGATGGAGTTCCATCCAGCCGCGGTTCCTCCGCCTCATCCTTTTCACCGTGCTGCCTTCCTATAGTCAAAGCGTAAATGCATCCGTCTTTCGTGCCCGCGGTCGCCGGATTCGTCGCCGCGCAGCGCATCGAGATGACCAGGAGCACCGGATGCAATTGCACCATGCCGACCGGCACGACGCGATCGCCGCACAGCTACGCGCTTTGTCGACGTCCGACGCGAACGACCCGCCGAAGTCCAGCGTGACGCCTGCGGCATCGCCGGAGGCGGCAGCCGAGCCGCCGCTCAGCGCCACGCCATTGAACGACAACGCCGGCGACATGCGGATTTTGACATCACGTGCGCGGTCTGGCCGCCACGTTCTGTTCCTGGCCATCTGCGCAGGCGTGGCCGCGACGATGGCCTGGCACGTCTATGGCGATCAGGCGAAGCAGACGTTTTCGCCCCTGCTGCCGCGGTTCCTCGCCAATGCGCCGGCGCCGACGCAAAGCGCCAATGCCGCCGAGCCGCAAGACGCGCCCGCCCAGGTGGCCGCGTCTCAACCGACGGCGGACGCGCCCGCGCAAGAGAGCAGCGACGCGGCATCGGCGGCGCCCTCATCCGCTGCGCCGGCTCCTGAGACGCCGGCGGCGGAGCCCGCTCCGGCACAGGCGGCGCTGCCGCCAGAAGTCAAGCAGTCGCTCGACACCATGGCTCGCGAAATTGCGTCGTTGAAGCAAACCGTCGAGCAGCTGCGCGATGGTCAGCAGCAACTCAGCAGCGATATCGCGAAGCTCAACGAGCAGGCGGCACGTCACAAGGCCGCCGAGCAGACGCCGAAGGCAGCGCCGCGGCCGCGGCATTCGTCAACGCCGCCCGCGGCGGGGCGAACCCCTGTGGCGACACGAACCGTTGCGCCCGCTCCGCCGCCAACACAACCGCCGCGGCAGATCTATCCGGAAGCCGCACCCCGGCGCGAAGCTTACATCCCGCCACCGGCGCCGGCGCCTGTGCGGCTTCCGCCGCCGCCAGGCGACAGCAGCGTTCCGCGACCGCCAATGCCGCTGCAATAATCGCGCATTGCCTGCATCGTAAGTATCAAGCCGCCGCGCGTCGACGACTCGCGGCGGCATAAGCCTGCGCGCCCGATCCCATCGATTTACGTTGCTCGGCTTTCGCCACCGCATCCACGGCGCGTCGACAGCGGCAACAGCCGGACCGGGCATGTTCGGAAGCTCACGCTTGACATGCAACCATTTGGTTGCCTATTATCCTTGCCATGGATGAAGTCTTCAAAGCACTGGCGGACGCGTCGCGGCGCGCGCTGCTGGACAGGCTTCACGCCCGGAACGGCCAGACCCTGAGCGAACTTTGCGACGGCCTCGCCATGACGCGGCAGGCCGTCACGAAACACCTTGCGATTCTGGAAGCGGCCAATCTCGTCGCCACCATCAGGCACGGCCGCGAGAAACTGCACTACCTCAACCCGGTGCCGATCCATCAGATCGGCGAGCGGTGGATCAGGAAATTCGAGCGCGACAAGCTTGCCGCGCTCAGCGACCTCAAACGACGATTGGAGTCCCGTGATGCGTAAGCCCGATTTCGTCTATGTGATCTACATCCAGACCACGCCGGAAAAACTCTGGAATGCCCTGATCGATCCGGAGATGACCAAGGAATACTGGTGGCGACACCGCAACCGCTCCGACTGGAAGCCCGGTTCGGCATGGAGCCACGAGAACTACGACGATGCGAGCAAGGTCGATGTCGTCGGCACCGTGATCGAAAGCGATCCGCCACGCCGGCTGGTGCTCACCTGGGCCAATCCTAATGAGGCGTCGGACGCTTCAAAAGTGTCGCGCGTGACGTTCGATCTGCATCCGCTGGAGCACGAGGTTCGCCTCACCGTCACCCACGACGAAACCTATCCGGAGATGCTCAGCGCGATCTCGATGGGCTGGCCCGCAGTGCTGTCGAACCTCAAGACCATGCTGGAAACCGGCCGTGCGATGCCGATGGCGCGCGATCGCCGGCCGGTAAAATAACGAGCGCGACGGCTCTGACGGTATTCATCCATGCCGGACAGAGCCGCCGAGCGACCATGCCAGCGAGGAAACGATATGCTCGACATTACTGCATTCACGCCACACACGGTCTACACGATCTATATCGTCGCGGCGCCTGAGCAGGTGTGGCAGGCGCTCACCACCGCCGAGTTCAGTCGAAAGTATTTCTCCGGTTTCGCGGTCGAGGTGGAGGAACGCGTCGGCGGCCGTTTCGTGGTGCGCGCGCCGGACGGCTCCGAGCACACTGGCGGCGAGGTGCTGGCCTGCGAGCGGCCGAAGCGGCTGAGCGTAACCTTCAACGTCAACTGGCCGGGCCTCGTCGAAGCGCTGGGCCAGACGCTGGTGACCTATGAGATCGAACCGGCCGGCGACGCGGTGCGGCTGACGATGACGGAAGCCGGCGAGCGCCCGATCGACGAAGACATCCGCTCCGGCGGCGCGGCGGGCTGGCCGGCGATCCTCTCCAGCCTCAAGAGCCTGCTGGAGACCGGCTCGGCGCCGAGCATCCAGATGGAGCCGCCGGCGAAAATGCTCGCGGCGCTGAAACGATTGGGAATCAAGGTGCCGGAGTGATCGTCGTTGCGACGAAACCGTCATCCTGAGATGCTCCGCGCAGCGCGGAGCCGCGATGGCGGTGGCCGCGCTGCGGTATTCTTGTCGCCTTCAGGCTCGGGCAATGCGCGCTCAGGTGACGGCGCTTGATCCAGCCTGAACCGCTCATCCCCGCCCGCGCAATTCGCGGCGCAGCACCTTGCCGGTGGCGGTCATCGGCAGCGTGTCGGCGAAGGCGACGAGACGCGGATATTCATGCGCGGCGAGCTTCACCTTCACGAATTCCTGGATCTCGCGCGCCAGTGCGTCGCTCGCGGCAAAGCCGGGCCGCAGCACGATCCACGCTTTCACGGATTCAGTGCGGATCGGATCCGGCACGCCGACCACCGCGGCGAGCGCCACCGCCGGATGCTTGATCAAGGTGTCCTCGATCTCGGACGGGCCGATGCGATAGCCGGCCGAGGTGATGACATCATCCTCGCGGCTCATGTACCAGAAGTAACCGTCGTCATCGCGCCTGCCGAGATCGCCGGTGAGCAGGAAGTCGCCGGCATACTTCTTCGCCGTCGCCTCGGGGTTGGCCCAGTATTGCAGCATCATGCACGGGTTCGGCCGGCGCACGCCGATGATACCGGTCTGCCCGTTCGGCAGCACATGGCCGTTCTCGTCGACGATCTGCACGTCGAAGCCGGGCGTCGCCTTGCCCATCGAACCCGGCAGGATCGGAAACAAATTCGAGTTGTTGCCGACCACCAGATTGCATTCGGTCTGGCCGTAAATCTCGTGCGCCTCGACGCCGAACGTCGCGCGCACCCAGTCCAACAGTTCGCTGCCGAGCGACTCGCCGCCGGAAAAGATGCTGCGCAGCCTGACGCCCTCATGCTTCACGTCAGCCTGCCGCATCAGCTTCAGCGCGGTCGGCGGCAGGAAGACGTTGCGCACCTGGTGATCGGCCATCAACTGCATGGCTTCGTGCGGATCGAACTTCCTCGCGCGAAAGCCGACCACCGGGACACCGTGATACCAGGCGGGAAACAGCGCATCGAACAGCCCGCCGATCCAGGCCCAGTCCGCCGGCGTCCACATCACGTCGCCGGGCTTAGGAAGGAAGTCGTGCGCCATCTCCACATTGGGCAGATGGCCGAGCAGCACGCGATGCGCGTGCAGCGCGCCTTTCGGATTTCCGGTGGTGCCCGAGGTATAGATGATGATCGCCGGATCGTCGGCCGCGGTCGCAACCGTTGCGAAATCGTCCGATGCGTCCTCGATCGCGCCCCAGAACGACTTCGCGCCGGCATGAATATCGCCGCCGACGATGTAGATGTCCTGCAGGTGCGGCAGCCGCTCGCGGATGCGCGACAGTTTTTCCCAGCCGATCTGGTCTGTGACGATGGCTTTCGCGCCCGAATTGGCGAGGCGGAATTCCAATGCGTCTTCGCCGAACAGCGTGAATAGCGGCACCGAGATCAGACCGGAGCGGAACGCGGCGAGATGGGCGACCGGCAATTCCAGCGACTGCGACAGGAATACGCCGACGCGATCACCGCGCGTGAGGCCGTCCACCCTCAGCACGTTGGCGAAACGGCGGGAGAACTCGGCGAGTTCGTCGAAGCTGGTATGGGTGACGCTGCCATCCTCATCGCGGAAGATCAGCGCCAGTTGTCCCGATCCGTCGGCGTGGCGGTCGCAGGCGGCGGTCGCGATGTTGAATTGCGCCGGGACCTCCCAGCGGAAGTCGCGATAAAGTTTGTCGTAGTCGGAGGTCTCGGTCAGCATTTCAATCTCGAGGCGGCACGCGTTGCATTGCCTGCTTCTACCAGCATTGCCGCCGCGATCACACCTTCTGGCGGTCGGGCCGGCCGTGGCGGTCGGCAGCCCAAGCCTGCGGACCGGCCTTGCGGTTTTGCGACGGCGTTCTGCATCCCGCGCTCGAGCCGGTTGGGAACCCCTGCCCGATTGGCTGGTTCCTATGTTCGGCGGTTGGGTTGCCGATGGCGAGATTCCCGAGAATTCCGATGAATGCCACGAATCCACCTATCGCCACGGCCGGTCGCCGCTCCGTCGAGCTCAAGGCCTCGGCCGATCGCGACGACGCCGCTGGCGCGGACGCCGTCTCCGCCCGCGCCGAACGTCCGCAGGAACCGGGCGACAAAGGCGCAGACAGGAGCAAGGAGAGCAAGGAGCAAGCCAGAACGCCGCCCGGATCGGACAAGCCGTCCGACGGCCTGGTCGATCGGGTGCGTCAGCATCCGGTCGCCATCGGCATCAGCTTCGGCCTCATCGTCGTCGGGCTGGTGGGGGGCCTCCTCTGGTATCTCCATGCGCGTCACTACGAGAGCACCGACGACGCCTTTATCGATGCCCGGCCGGTGTTCGTCAGTCCGCAGGTGACCGGCAGCATCACCGAGGTGGCGGTGACCGATAACCAGATCGTGCATCGCGGCGATCTGCTGGCGCGGATCGATCCGCGCGACTATCAGGCCGCGGTCGATCAGGCGGCGGCGCAGATCAGCCAGGCCGAAGCTTCCGTGCGAAATCTGGATGCGCAGATCGTCGCGCAGCGGGCCCAGATCGAGCAGGCGCGCAAGCAGGAGGCCGAAGCGCAGGCGGCGCTGAAATTCGCCCAGGACGAGAACAAGCGCTATCAGGACCTGCTGCGCTCGGGATCGGGCACCGTGCAACGGGCCCAGCAGGCATCCAGCGACCTGCAAGGCAAGCAGGCGGCATTCGATGCCGCGCAAGCCGCCAGTATCGTGGCGCAGCGCCGGACCGACGTGCTGGAGGCCCAGAAGGCCGGCGCGATGGCGCAGATCGCGCAGGGCAAGGCGCAGAAGGCACAGGCCGACGCCAACCTGCAGCGCACCGAATTGCGCGCCACCATCGACGGCCGCGTGGCGAAACTCACCGCCGCGGTCGGTGCCCTCGCCGCCCCCGGTCAATCCATCATGATCGTCGTGCCGCTCGATGTCTGGGTCACCGCCAACTTCAAGGAATCGCAGCTCGCCGACATGAAGCCCGGCCAGCCGGTGACGATCAGTATCGACGCCTATGGCCGGTCGTTCGCCGGCCACGTCAACAGCATTCAGGCCGGCAGCGGCACGGCCTTCAGCCTGCTGCCTGCGGAGAACGCCACCGGAAACTACGTGAAGGTGGTGCAGCGCGTGCCGGTGAAGATCACCTTCGATCAGCGGCCGGATGTCGGACTCGGTCCGGGCATGTCGGTCGTGCCCACCGTCACGGTTCGCCCGTAAGGCGGCACGTCATGGCCGGCGCTCAGGACAGCGGCTCCGAATACGGCAATGCCAATCCGTGGCTGATCGCGGTGCTGGTGTCGGTCGCGACCTTCATGGAGGTGCTGGACACCACCATCGCCAATGTCGCGCTGCGCTATATCTCCGGCGGCCTCGCAGTCAGCAGCGACGAGGCGTCGTGGGTCGTGACCACCTACCTGGTCGCCAATTCAATCGTGCTGGCGGCGAGCGGATGGCTGGCCCAGATGTTCGGGCGGCGAAACTTCTTCCTCATCTGCATCGCGCTGTTCGCCGTCAGTTCTCTACTGTGCGGCCTCGCGTGGAATTTGCAGGCGCTGCTGATCTTCCGCGTGATGCAGGGTCTCGCCGGCGGCGGCATGACGCCGGTCGCGCAGTCGATCCTCGCCGCCGCTTTCCCGCCCGCGAAGCGCAGCCAGGGCTTCGCGCTCTACGGCATCGCGGTCGTGGTCGCGCCGGTGGTCGGGCCGACGCTGGGTGGATGGCTCAGCGACAACTGGTCGTGGCACTGGTGCTTCCTGATCAATGTGCCGGTCGGGATCGCCTCGCTGGCCCTGATCGCGTTCATCATCCCGAGTTCGCCGCAGCGGCAGGCGGAGCGGCGGGCGATGTGGCGCACCGGATTCAATTTCGACCTCGTCGGATTTCTGCTGGTTGCGACATTTCTCGGCGGCCTCGAGGTCGTGCTCGATCGCGGGCAGCTCGAGGACTGGTTCAGTTCATGGTTCATCGTGACCTTCGCGGCGGTCTCGGCGATCGCTTTGCTGCTGTTCGTGCCCTGGGAATTGACCCGCAAGCAGCCTCTGATCGATCTGAAGATGCTGGCGCGGCGGCAGTTCGGCACCTGCTTCATCATCATGCTGGTGACGGGCGCCCTGCTGATCGCGACCACGCAGGTGCTGCCGCAACTGCTGCAGGAACGATATAACTACACGGCGACCTGGGCCGGGCTTGCGATCTCGCCCGGCGGGCTCGTCACCATGGGCATGATGCTGGTGGTCGGACGGCTCGGTTCGGTTCAGCCGCGCTATCTGATCGCCGCGGGCGCCTGCATCGCGGCCGTGGCGATGATCGACCTGCTGCGCATGACCCCGGATGTCGATTTCTGGTTCTTCGCCTGGTCGCGCATCATTCTCGGCGTCGGGCTGCCGCTGATCTTCATTCCCATCACGGCAGCCTCCTACGACGGCATTCCGCCATCGCAAACCGACCAGGCCTCCGCACTGATCAACCTGGCGCGCAACTTCGGCGGATCGATCGGCGTTTCGCTCAGCCAGACTGTGCTGGCGCAGCGGCAGCAGTTTCACCAAAGCCGCCTCGTCGAGCACATCGGCACCTGGAATCCGGTCTACAATGATACGCTCGCGCGCGTGCAGGACTATCTGAAGACCCGCAGTGCCACCGGCAGCCCATCGGGATCGAGCGTCGCGGTGATCGGCCAGATCCTGCATGGCCAGGCCACGTTGCTCGCCTATATCGACGTGTTCGTGGTGCTGGCGGCGCTCGCCGGGCTGATGGTGCCGCTGGCGCTGTCGCTGCGTACGGTGAAGCGCGGCGGCGCGCCGGCGCACTAGCCCGCGAGCGCCGCCTTCACCACGCCGCTGGCCTTGCCGAAATCCATCTGCCCGGCATATTTCGCCTTGAGCGCGCCGATCACCTTGCCCATGTCCTTGATGCCCGACGCGCCGGTTTCGGAGATGATCGCGGCGACGGCGGCCTTGACCTCGTCGTCGGACATCTGCTTCGGCAGATATGCCGAGATCACGGCGATCTCGTCGCGCTCCTGCGCGGCCAGCTCGGCGCGGCCGCCCTTCTCGTAGAGCTCCACCGATTCCTGCCGCTGCTTGATCATCTTCTGCAGCAGGCTGAGCAGATCGGCATCGGACAGCGGCGGCTTGCCCTGCCCGCGCGCTTCGATGTCGGCGTTCTTGATGGTCGAGTTGACCATGCGCAGCGTCGACAACGCCCGCTCGTTCTTGGCCTTCATGGCCTCCTTGACGGCAGTGTTGATGGCATCGCGCAACATGACGGCCTCCGCTTGATGCGACGCACGCGGCCGCACCGGATCGATGAGTGAGATAAGGCAAGGATCTAGGACGTTTGATGCGCTCGCACAACCGGTCAGCGGAACCGCGTGTTCGTGACCGGCGCTCAACGCACGCGACGACTCGCGCTGAAATCCTCGATCGGAAGAGATTCGACGCCGCGGTTCGCCACCACCGGCGGCGCGATCATGGCGACAACGCGGGCCGAGGCGCCGGGACGTCCCCACAGAACCGGCCGGAGGACGAACTCGCTGCGCAAGGCATGCGGCGCTATTTCCGCAACCTGGTCCATCCAGCGAAGGCAGCTCTCGTCTTCAGCGAAGCAAAGCGCGGCCCAGCCTTGCGCAAGGGTGGTCACGCGCGGCACGCCCCAGGAGTATTGATACTGGAACGGCCGGCGGTACATCGGGTGGTCCGGACTGTAGAAGGCAGTCGCGAAGGCCAGCGCGTCGTCACCGCTCACCGCCCGCAGCGGCCCGCCCACCGCTTGATGCCAGAGCCGGGTCAGTTCGAGCGCCGCCAGCCGATAGAACGCTCGATCATTGGCGCGATGCGCGTGACGCTCGATGGCGTGCAGCGGCGCGGCGACAGCGACCGCGACGACAGCGATGCCGGCCACAAAGATCGCGGTATTCACGGTATAGAAGCGCGCGATCGGGAAGCTCGCGCCGCAGACGATCAGCACCGGGATCAGGAACAATCCCTGTAAGGCCCACATCGATGGCATGCTGGTGCCGACCGTCACCGTCACGATGGCCGGAAAAACGATGGTGCCGACAAGGACCAGGACCAACAGCCACAATCCCGGATCGATGGCCCGCAAGTCAGATCGGAAGCAGCGAAGCTGTCGCCCGGCGGCCAGCACCCACACCAGGGTCGGCAATGCGACCGCGGCCGCCAGCCCGAGCACGAACATGACGACTTCCTCGAGCGCGCGCCCGAATGCCACCCCGCCATGAATCTGCATCGCATAATCGAAGGGTTTGGCCCCGGTCGTCGCCAGCCAGTGAATGTGCGGCGCCAGCACCGCAAAGCCGATCGCGGTCGACACCCACGGCGCCGGCGACAGCAGATAGCGGCGGCGCTGCGGGTGGCAGATCGCCGCGAACACCAGGCTCGCAACCAGGAAGATCGAATAGTATTTGCCGAGCATCGCCAGCGCGCAGAAGACGCCGGTGAGAACCGCCCAGACCAGGTGCCGCGTCTCGAACGACCGTAGGAAAAAATAGATCGCCAGGGGCCAGAGGGCGAGCTGCACTGAGTTCGCATTGAAGCGCTGGGCGTGGAATTGATAGACCGGCATCAGCATCGCGAGCAGCAACACCAGCGCGCGCTTGTCGCCGCGCACGAAGCGCCGCGCGATCAGGTCGACCGCCCAGAGCGCCAGCGCGGCATTCGCCATCGCGAGCATCTGGAACGACCAGTCGGTCAACGGAAACACCGTGCCCCAAATGGAAGAGGCCCATCCCATCAGGGGCGGGTGCTTGGGATTGCCCCAGGCGAAAACCCGCCCGATGGACCACGTCTCCAATACGTCGGGATGCAGATCGGCCCCGGTATAGGCCACCACCAGAAACAGCCACCAGATCGCCGCGAACGCGAAAATCAGCAACGGAATGCCCCAGCCCTGCTCGATGCCGTCGAGCCAGGCGAGGAAGGGACGACGCCAGCGTGCGGGCGCCGCGTCGGAGCGCGCCGCCTTCGCGGCCAGAAAGAAATCGATCGATGGAAGCATGCTGAGCTTGAATGGCGCACAAGCGGGGGTGCGCCGATCGCCGGCAAGCGCAGGACGGCTTGCTGCAGCGTCATAGCACGAGACTCTTAACCATGCATGAGTTTGTGCGCTCACCTGATCGGCGTCCGCATCGGGACGGTCAGGGCCAATCACGATGCACTGCACGGACGTGGCTTCAGAGAGCGTGATCAGACCGCCCAGCGGTTCCGGCCTGAGATCGATGATCGTTGCACCGGATCAGCGCGAGAACGGAGCTGGAAGCGGAACGCGCCGCATCCATGGACGACCATGTCCCGACAGCGCAGCGCGCAGGATCATTCACCGCGCAGCCAGGCGGTGAGCGCCGCCGCGGTCTCCCGCGGCTTCTCCGGCTGCGGCAGGTGGCCGCAATCGGCAAGCACGACGAGCTTCGCACCATTGATGCCGTCGGCCATCTCCTTCGACAGCGTGTTCGACAAGGTGTTGTCGGTGTCGCTGGTCAGCACCAGCGTCGGACACCGGATCGTCGACAGCGTGGGACGCGAATCCGGCCGCGCGATGATCGCCGTGAGCTGACGGATGAACCCCTCGGCGGTGACGTCGTCGCCCATGTCGTGCACCAACTGCCGCAATGCCTTGTCGCCGTGACGCGACGGGTGCACGAAGCCGGGAAACAAATCGTCGAGCACAGCGTGAAACTCGCCCTGCTCGACGCGGGCGATCAGCGCGCGGCGACGGGCCCTGGCCTCGTCGGAATCCGGCCGCGCCTGGGTGTTGATCAGCGCCAGCCTCGCCACGCGATCCGGAGCCTGCCGCATGATCTCGAAAGCGATGTAGCCGCCCATCGAATGCCCCGCGAGCGCGAAACGCGGCGGCGCCTCGGCGAGGATCCGGCGGGCGATCACCGCCATGTTGTCGTCGCGGACGTGGTTGGCGACGGTCACCGGCCCGAAGCGCCACAGCGCATCGGCCACGGGCGCATAGATGCGCGGCGAGCCGCCGAGGCCCGGAACCAGCAGGATCGGCATTGAATCGATCAAATTTGCCCCCAAAACGTACAAAAATTGCGGCGGTCTGCCGTCTCCCTCGGCGGCAGATTAAGTCGCCCGCCCCTGCTGTCAAATTCCCGCATCCCGGATGTGAATCCGCCGTTTCCGGCTTTGACGCGGCGCAACAGCGGGATTATGTAGTCCCTTTATGACCACATCAGAAAATTCTCCCGCCTGGCCGGACCTCAAGCCGACCGCGCTGCTGGTTCTTGCCGACGGCACGGTGTTCGAAGGCTTCGGGCTCGGCGCAGAAGGCCACGCCGTCGGCGAGGTCTGCTTCAACACCGCGATGACCGGCTATGAGGAGATCCTCACCGATCCGTCCTATGCCGGCCAGCTCATCACCTTCACCTTCCCGCACATCGGCAACGTCGGCACCAACGACGAAGACATCGAGACGGTGAACATGGCGGCGACGCTCGGCGCACGCGGCGCAATTCTGCGCGCGGCGATCACCGAGCCGTCGAACTACCGCGCCTCGCGCCATCTCGACCAGTGGCTGAAGGCGCGGGGCATCATCGGCCTCTCCGGCATCGATACCCGCGCGCTCACCGCGCTGATCCGCGGCAAGGGCATGCCCAACGCGGTGATCGCCCATGCGCGCGACGGCAAGTTCGATCTCGACGCGCTCAAGAAGGAAGCGCGCGAGTGGCCCGGCCTCGAGGGCATGGACCTGGTGCCGATGGTGACCAGCGGCCAGCGCTTCACCTGGGACGAGACGCCGTGGGTGTGGGACAAGGGTTTCGGCCGGCAGGAGAACCCTGAGTTCAACGTCGTCGCCGTCGATTACGGCATCAAGCGCAACATCCTGCGCCTGCTCGCCGGCGAAGGCTGCAAGGTGACGGTGGTGCCCGCCACGACGTCGGCGGAAGATATTCTCGCGTTGAAGCCGGACGGCATCTTCCTCTCCAACGGCCCCGGCGATCCGGCGGAAACCGGCAAATACGCGGTGCCGGTGATCCGGAAGATCGTCGAGTCCGGCATTCCGACTTTCGGCATCTGCCTCGGCCACCAGATGCTCGGCCTCGCCATGGGCGGCAAGACCGTGAAGATGCATCAGGGCCATCACGGCGCCAACCATCCCGTCAAGGACATCACCACCGGCAAGGTCGAGATCACCTCGATGAACCACGGTTTCGCGGTGGACAAGACCACGCTGCCGGACAATGTCGAGCAGACCCACGTCTCGCTGTTCGACGATTCCAATTGCGGGATCGCGCTCAAGGACAGACCAGTGTTCTCGGTGCAGTATCACCCGGAAGCCTCGCCCGGCCCGCGCGACTCGCACTATCTGTTCAAGCGCTTCACTGACCTGATGCGCGAGAAGAAGCGGGCGTAAGAATATGCCGTCATCCTGAGGTGCGCGCTCTTGCGCGCCTCGAAGGATGACACGGTGGGTCTCTCTTCATCCCTCGAGGCTCGGGCTATGCCCTCGCACCTCAGGATGACGGCAGCAACGTGGGGCATCGCATCATGCATGACCAAGCCACCCAGCCCATCTCCTTCGGCCTGACGCCGCCGAAAGTTCTGGCGTCGATGAGCGGGCTCGATTTCCTGCAGAAGATGTTCGCCGGCGAATTGCCGCACGCCACCATGATGCAGCAGGTCGGCCTGGTCGGCGGCAGCGCTGAGAAGGGCTTCGTCACCTTTCGCGCGCTGCCCGGACCGCAGCACTACAACCCGATCGGCACCGTGCATGGCGGCTTCGCCGCGACGCTGCTCGATTCCGCGATGGGCTGCGCGGTGCAGTCGATGCTGCCGGCCGGCAGCGTCTACACCTCCCTCGAATTCAAGATTTCCCTGATCCGGGCCATCACGCGCGACACCGGCGAGGTTCGCGCCGAGGGCCGCGCGCTCAATGTCGGCCGCCGGGTCGGCACCGCCGAAGGCCAGTTGCTCGACGGCAAGGGCCGGCTGCTGGCGCACGGCACCACCACCTGCCTGGTGATGCAGTCCTGACATTGCCGTCCGTTCCGGAACGGCGCATCGCGATGGTGGTTAGAACCAGCGTCGCAACGTGCTCCCGGAGATGACGCATGGTCCACCCGCACGGCCCGGTCGACCCGCAGACCTTCGTTTTCGACGACGACGGGCTGGTGCCGAACAACCGCCTGCCGGTGTTGCGCTATCGGCTGGCCATCGACCTGACGGGCGAGGAGCCAGAGCGTATCTTCGAGAACCTGTTTGCCGCCAACGGCTGGGGCGACCTCTGGCGCAACGGCATCTTCGATTATCTGCACTATCACGCCACGGTGCATGAAACGCTCGGCATCGCGCGCGGTCATGCGCAGGTGCGCCTCGGCGGCGATCAGGGCGCGACGCTCGAACTCACCGCCGGCGATGTCGCGATCCTGCCGGCCGGCACCGGTCACCAATGCCTCTCGGCCAGCGACGATTTCAGCGTGGTCGGCGCCTATCCGCCGGGCCCGAAGATGCAGATCACCAGGCCGACGCCGGAGAACTATCGCAGGGCGCTGAAGACGATTCCCAACGTGCCGCTGCCCCCAGCCGATCCGGTTCAGGGCAGGCAGGGAGCCTTGATGCGGCTGTGGAAGTAAATGGTCGAACGAATGCCGCCGGTTATTGCCGGACTTGATCCGGCATTCCATCATCATTTTTCAATAAAAAATGGATGCGCGGGTCAAGCCCGCGCATGACAATCGCGGCCAGACAACATCGTGGCGCCAAAAACTAAGCCTCGTTGCCGCCCTCCTGGCGGCTCGCCTCGAACAGGAACCAGGTCCGCCGCTCGGCCTCATCGATGAAATTCTCGAGAATGCTGGCGGTCGCCACGTCCTCGTATTTGTCGGCGATCTCGTGCGCCTTGCGCATCGCCGCCACCACCTTCTTGTTGTCGTTCATCAGCTCGCGCAGCATTTCGCGCGGCGGAACGTAATTTTCGTCGTTGTCCTCGATCGTCTGCAGCTTGGCGATCTGGCCGATCGAGCGCAACGTGGTGCCGCCGATCTTGCGGACCCGCTCGGCGATATCGTCGGTGGAGGCGAAGATCTGCGCCGACTGCTCGTCCAGCAGCAGATGATAATCGCGGAAGTGACGGCCGCTGACGTGCCAGTGAAAATTCTTGGTCTTCAGATAAAGCGCGAAAGTGTCAGCGAGGACGGTGTTCATCGCCGCCGAGATCTTGCTGACCCCTTCCTGCGGCAGGTCAGTCGGCGTATCGAGTTCGGAGGCGACGCGTCCGGGGGCGTTGTTCTTGGCTTTGGTCACGGCGGGATGTCCTTTTCCTACTGACAACAACAAAAAGCGCCGCGGAGATGTTACGGGCCGCCCCATTCGGCCATTACTCTGATAAACACCCGTGTCGCGACGGCAGGTCTATGGTCTGGGGAAAACGTCTTAGACCCCGCTCTAACGCCATCGTAACAATTCGGTTCCATCACAGGAACGCAACCGCAACCGGCTTTCGCACCCATGGACGACTGGATCGATTATTACGATTCAACCCACACGATCTACGCCAGCAAGCGGCATCGTGACGTGCATTTCGAAACCATCGCCTCGGATATCATCGGCTACATCCCGGGACCGGACGCGGTGGTACTCGACTATGCCTGCGGCGAGGCGCTGTCGGCGTCCAGGGTCGCCGATGCCTGCGCCAAGCTGATCCTGGCGGAGCCGGCTCCGGGCGTGCGCGGCCGGCTGATCGCCCGCTTCGCGCCCAACACCAAGATCCGGGTCCGCTCGCTCGACGAATTGCGCGGCATGGAGGAAGCCTCGGTCGATTTCGCCGTGATGAATTCCGCCGCGCAATATATGACAGAGGCTCAACTCGATTGGGCCTTTGACACCCTGCACCGGCTGCTGAAACCGAGCGGGCGCTTGGTCGTCGGCGACATTCTGCATCCGAAGGTCGGCATGGGCCGCGACGTGCTGGCGCTGCTGCAATTCGGCGCCAGACACGGTTTCCTGAAGGACGCGCTGCTGGGCCTCGTCCGCACCGCCCTATCGGACTACCGCCAACTGCGGACCAGGATCGGCCTCCAGCGCTACACCGAGGACGAAATGATCGCCCGGCTCAAGGCGGCCGGGTTCGATGCGGTCCGGGCGCCGAAGAACATCGGTCACAACGCGGCGCGGATGACCTTCGTGGCGCGCCCGGTGCGGCGCTAGCCTCGGCCTGTGGATGATACCGCCGGCGTTAGGGTTAATCCGAGGTTAACATCGCGCTCGCCGCCATCGTCGTTCAAGATAGCGTTGGCCCGGTGGCGGAAGTGTTCACGCGGGGGTGATGCATCGCTCCTTATCCTGGTTCGAGTCCAGGCTGGGCCTCCATCCAAATCGCCGGTTGACGGCGCCGTTAAAGTCCTTTCCCGCCTCGGCAATCTGGTCTAAACACACAGCGCGCGCAGGTGACGTCCTGTGCGTGTCAGCACCCATGGAATGCGGTCTGCGTCCTGTCGCGCTCTGGATTGCTGAGTGATCGCATGGCCTTGCCCGGCCCGGGCAGGATTGTCCCTGCGGTCGTCAACCCGAGGGACGCGCGCTGGCGCGCCCTTTTTTTATGCTTGGTTTCCTGCCCGTGAGCCGCAATGCCTAAACGCACCGACATCTCGACCATCCTCATCATCGGCGCCGGGCCGATCGTCATCGGCCAGGCCTGCGAGTTCGATTACTCCGGCACCCAGGCGGTGAAGGCGCTGAAGGAGGAAGGTTACCGGGTGGTCCTGGTCAATTCCAATCCGGCCACCATCATGACCGACCCGGAACTGGCGGACGCGACCTACATCGAGCCGATCACCCCGGAGATCGTCGCCAAGATCATCGAAAAGGAACGCCACGTCCTTCCCGGCGGCTTCGCGCTGCTGCCGACCATGGGCGGCCAGACCGCGCTGAACTGCGCGCTCAGCCTGCGCAAGCAGGGCACGCTGGAGCAGTTCGACGTCGAGATGATCGGCGCCACCGCCGACGCCATCGACAAGGCGGAGGACCGCCAGCTGTTCCGGGAGGCGATGACCAAGATCGGGCTGGAGACGCCGAAATCGCGGCTCGCCAATGCCTCGGCGCTGAAGAAGGCGGATCGCGAAAAATATCTCGCCGATCGCGACAAGCTGTCAGGCGAGGCGCGCGCCGAATTCGAGCGGCAATGGCTGCTCGGCGAGAACGAGCGCCGCAAGCGCTATCAGGAAGCGGCGCTGGGTGAAGCCTTGATGGCGCTGTCCGACATCGGGCTGCCGGCGATCATCCGTCCGTCCTTCACCATGGGCGGCACCGGCGGCGGCATCGCCTACAACAAGGAAGAATATCTCGACATCATCGAGCGCGGCCTGGATGCCTCGCCCACCAACGAGGTGCTGATCGAGGAGTCGGTGCTCGGCTGGAAAGAATACGAGATGGAGGTCGTCCGCGACAAGAAGGACAACTGCATCATCGTCTGCTCGATCGAGAACCTCGATCCGATGGGCGTGCATACCGGCGACTCGATCACCGTCGCGCCGGCGCTGACGCTCACCGACAAGGAATATCAGATCATGCGCGACGCATCGCTGGCGGTGCTGCGCGAGATCGGCGTCGAGACGGGCGGCTCCAACGTGCAGTTCGGCGTCAATCCCGCCGACGGCCGCATGGTGGTGATCGAGATGAATCCGCGCGTGTCGCGCTCCTCGGCGCTGGCGTCGAAGGCCACCGGCTTTCCGATCGCCAAGGTCGCGGCCAAGCTCGCGGTCGGCTACACGCTGGACGAGATCGCGAACGACATCACCGGCGGCGCGACGCCGGCCTCGTTCGAGCCGACCATCGACTACGTCGTCACCAAGGTGCCGCGTTTCGCCTTCGAGAAATTCCCCGGCGCCTCCACCACGCTGACCACCTCGATGAAGTCGGTCGGCGAAGTGATGGCGATCGGCCGCACCTTCCAGGAGTCGCTGCAAAAAGCCTTGCGCGGCCTGGAGACCGGCCTGACCGGCCTCGACGAGATCGAGATCGAAGGGCTCGGCAAGGGCGACGACAAGAACGCCATTCGTGCCGCGCTCGGCACGCCGACTCCCAACCGCATCCTGCAGGTGGCGCAGGCGATGCGGCTCGGCTGGAGCAACGAGGACATCTTCGCATCCTGCAAGATCGATCCGTGGTTCCTTGCCGAGCTGCGCGGCATCGTCGAGATGGAGAACCGGATTCAGGCGAACGGCCTGCCGCAGCATGCGTTCGGCATGCGCACGCTGAAATCGATGGGCTTCTCGGACGCGCGGCTCGCCGTGCTCGCCAACACCACCGAAGCCGAGGTAAAGCAGCTTCGGCAATCGCTCGGCGTGCGCCCGGTCTACAAGCGCATCGACACCTGCGCGGCGGAATTCGCCTCGCCTACCGCCTACATGTATTCGACCTACGAGTCGCCGTTCGCCGGCGCGCCTGCCGACGAAAGCGCGCCCTCGGACCGCAAGAAGGTGGTGATTCTCGGCGGCGGTCCGAACCGCATCGGCCAGGGCATCGAGTTCGACTATTGCTGCTGCCATGCCTGCTTCGCGCTGTCGGATGCCGGGTTCGAGACCATCATGGTCAACTGCAATCCGGAAACGGTCTCGACCGACTACGACACCGCCGACCGTCTCTACTTCGAACCGCTCACCGCCGAAGACGTGCTCGAGATCATCGACACCGAACGGCAGAACGGCACGCTGCACGGCGTCATCGTCCAGTTCGGAGGCCAGACGCCGCTCAAGCTGGCGCGCGCGCTGGAGGCCGCTGACGTGCCGATCCTCGGCACCTCGCCCGACGCCATCGACCTGGCCGAGGACCGCGACCGCTTCAAGCGCGTGCTGGACCGGCTGCGGCTGACGCAGCCGAAGAACGGCATCGCCTATTCGGTGGAGCAGGCGCGCCTCGTCGCCGGCGATCTCGGCTATCCGCTGGTGGTACGCCCCTCCTACGTGCTCGGCGGCCGCGCGATGCAGATCATCCGCGAGGACAGCCAGCTCGGCGATTACCTGCTCGAGACGCTGCCCGAACTGGTGCCCGCCGATATCAAGGGCCGGTATCCGAACGACAAGACCGGGCAGATCAACACCGTGCTCGGCAAGAATCCGCTGCTGTTCGACCGCTATCTGTCGGATGCCATCGAGATCGACGTCGACTGCCTCAGCGACGGCAAGGATACCTTCGTCGTCGGCATCATGGAGCATATCGAGGAAGCCGGCATTCACTCCGGCGACTCCGCCTGCTCGTTGCCGCCGCATTCCTTGAGCGCAACCACCATCGCCGAGCTCGAGCGGCAGACCCGCGAACTCGCGCTCGGCCTCGACGTGGTCGGCCTGATGAACGTGCAATACGCCCTCAAGGACGGCCAGATCTACGTCCTTGAGGTCAACCCGCGCGCCTCGCGCACCGTGCCGTTCGTCGCAAAGGTGATCGGCAGGCCGGTGGCGAAGATTGCCGCGCGCATCATGGCCGGCGAGAAGCTCGCCGACTTCGCGCTGAAGCCGCAGCAGCTCAATCACGTCGGCGTCAAGGAATCGGTGTTTCCGTTCGCGCGCTTCCCGGGCGTCGACACCGTGCTCGGTCCGGAGATGCGCTCGACCGGCGAAGTCATGGGCCTCGACCGCAACTTCGAAGTCGCCTTCGCCAAGAGTCAGCTCGGCGGCGGCACCCGCGTGCCGCGCGGCGGCACTGTGTTCGTGTCGGTGCGCGAGGAAGACAAGACGCGGATTCTCGACAGCGTCCGGCTGCTGTCGTCGCTCGGCTTCCGAGTGATCGCCACCTCCGGCACGCAGCGTTTCCTCTCGGATAACGGCGTGCCCGCCGAGAAAATCAACAAGGTGCTGGAAGGCCGGCCGCACATCGTCGATGCCATTACCAATGGCGAGGTGCAGCTGGTGTTCAACACTACCGAAGGTCCGCAAGCCCTCGCGGACAGCCGTTCGCTGCGGCGTGCTGCCCTCTTGCATAAAGTGCCGTACTACACCACTCTATCGGGCGCCGTAGCGGCCGCTCAGGGCATTCGTGCCTATCTGGGCGGGGACCTTGAGGTCCGTACGCTGCAGAGTTACTTTCCCGGAAACTGATCCGTCAGCGCTCCTGCGGGGCGGATCGGAAACGTTTGACGGAACTCGCGTGCCTTGGCGGTGTTCCGTTCAAAGGTGCGCCTGTTGACAGTCGAGACAAGGGGTGGTGCGATCTAGTGGAGTGAATTTGACATTAGTTATCCGCTTTGCCGCAGGTCCAGCAGGCGAACGTCAAATTCAAAGCTCTGCTGGAAACTTGTAACTGCTGGCAGTCCTCTCATTCTCGCATTTGCAAAACAGCCTGCTGCCACGGCTGCAAATGTCAGAACTGGACTGCCGGTCGACGTGAGATGGCGCAAACGGCATCGCGCCGATTTGCTAACTGATTTCCGGAAGCAACCGTGACGGTCGTTACGGAAATCGAAGGACGAGGGTAAATGGTGGACAAAGTTCCGATGACCCCCGGTGGTCACGCCGCGCTTGAGGATGAACTGAAGCAGCGTCAATCGGTGGAGCGACCGCGCATCATCGCGCTGATCGCGGAGGCGCGCTCGCATGGCGATCTGTCGGAAAATGCCGAGTATCACGCCGCTAAGGAAGAGCAGTCGCACAACGAAGGCCGCATCGCCGAGCTCGAGGACAAGCTGGCGCGCGCCGAAGTGATCGACATCAGCAAGCTCTCCGGCGACACCATCAAGTTCGGCGCCACCGTGACGCTGATCGATGAGGACACCGAGAAGAAGGCGGTCTGGCAGATCGTCGGCGAGAGCGAAGCCGATGCCAAGAAGGGCCGCATCTCGATCACCTCGCCGCTGGCGCGGGCGCTGATCGGCAAGACCAAGGGATCGTCGGTGGAAGTCATGGCGCCGGGCGGCGCCAAGGCCTACGAGGTCGCCAAGGTGGAGTGGCGCTGACCGCCGCTGGAAACTGTTCAAAAGGAAAGCCGCGCCCGCCGCGGCTTTTTTTGTGCCTTGACAATCCAACGCCCGCTTTCACGATGATGCAGCGGGAATGATCCGCTTATTTCGGGGTTCATCACATGGGCGTGACCCGCGGCCCGCGGGTGCTCAGGTATCAAATGGCGTCGATCCACATCGGGGGGAATTGAGATGAATGAATCACTCGCAAGATGGCAGCCGGCGGTGCTGAGCCTGCTGCGCTTCATGAGCGGGCTCTTGCTCCTGCAACACGGCACAGGAAAAATTCTCGGCTTCCCGACGCTGGCGAACTTCGCCAACCTGCAGATCGGGTCGATGGTCGGCATCGCCGGCCTGATCGAGCTGATCGGCGGCGCGCTGCTGGTGGTCGGCCTGTTCACCCGCAGCGCGGCGTTCATCGCCTCCGGCATGACGGCGGTCGCCTACTTCATGGTGCATGCGCCGAAGGGATTTTTCCCGATCCTCAATGGCGGCGAACTGGCGGCGCTCTACTGCTTCGTGTTCTTCTATCTCGTGTTCGCCGGCGGCGGCCCGATCAGCATCGATGCGATGCTGCGCAAGAAGTAACGGCAACGTCCCGCGAGCGGAACTCCGGGTCAGCCCCTGACGAAGAAGATCACGGTCAAAACCGCGCCCACCAGAACAACGGTGGCGCGGATGATCCTTTCCGGAACGTTGCGCGCGACGCTGACGCCCCAATAGCCGCCGACCACCGATGCGACGATCGTCACCAGCGCGTGAGGCCAGTGCACCAGTCCGCCGGCGATCAGCAGCGTCGCCGACACCACCTGGATCAGGAACGCGACGACGTTCTTCACCGCGTTGTCCTGGTGGTAATCGCCGCTGCCGATGATGGCGAGCGCGGCCAGCATCATGATGCCCATGCCGGCGCCGAAGAAGCCGCCATAGACCGTGGCAAGCACCATCACCAGAAACGCGACCACGCGGCTCGAGCCGCTCTTGCCTTGCGACAGCGGCTTGGTCCACGCGCGGATGCGATCGGAGAAGGCGAACAGCAGCGTCGCCGACAGCAACAGCCACGGCACCAGCGGACGGAATCCCTGGTCGCCGAGCCAGATCAGCAACAGCGCACCGACGCCGCCGCCGAACAGGCCGATCACCACGAAGGGAAGCATGCGCGTCAGGTGGGCGCGCACTTCCGAGCGATAGGCGAAGACGCTGGCGAGATTGGCCGGCGTCAGCGCCACCGCGCTGGTGGCATTGGCGTCGAGGGTCGGCAGCCCGCACGCCACCAGCGCCGCGAACGTCGCGAAAGTGCCGCCTCCGGCGACGGCATTCACGGTACCGGCGGCAAATCCCGCTGCCGCAAGCAGGAGAATCTGAAAAATCGTCACGTCAGCCTCAACTGCCGCCGGCGGCCGCGGACCGCGTCAGGCTCTGGTCTCTCGGGTGATGGTTCGGAAGCTCCCGCGGCAGGTTCATAACGGAGCGCGGCGAACTTGAGATGCGGGCTACTCATGCAACAAGTTCGCGCGGCGAGAAACGCCAGATGCGAGAGGGCGTTATGCAGAAACAGCGGGATCAATCTTGCGACGCCTTCAACTCCAGCGGCACGGCCGCGGCATATTTGGCGTTCTGCAGCACCAGCGAAGTCCGTACGTTGCGCACGTGCGGCGCAGCGGTCAGCTGGGTGACAAACTCCTGAAAGGTTGCCATGTCCGGCGCCACGCATTTCAGGATGAAATCCACCTCTCCCGACAGCATCCAGCATTCGCGGACCAACGGCGCGCGACGCACGAAGTCCTCGAAAGCGCGCAGGTCGGCATCGGCCTGGCTGGATAGATGCACCGCCGCAAACACCGTCACGTCGTAGCCGAGCCGGCGCGGATCGAGCAGCGCGCGGTATCCCTGGATGTAGCCTTCCTCCTCCAGCGTGCGCACCCGCCGCAGGCAGGGCGGCGGTGAAATTCCGACGCGTTTGGCCAACTCCACATTGGTGATGCGGCCGTCGGCCTGAAGCTCGCTCAGGATCTTCAGATCAATCTCGTCAAGGCTCTTGGACACCCGATTCAACCCTTCGTCGCGCCGGTCAGCTCATGGGCGGGACCTGTTCCGGCGTGCGGACTCAGCGCCACATCCTTAGCGCACCATCACGGCATGGCGCAATTTTATTTCGCAAGGCTGCACGACACGGAGATCGGGGGAAAATCACCCGGAATGTGTTGCAATTCTTGCATGGCTGCCCAGATAGCCTAAACTCACTGTAATGTTCCGGTTGTTTCGACCACGCGACGCCGGCGACGGCTTTTCCGCCGCGCCTGGCCTTCCTTGAGAGAAGGGGAAAACCCCCAAATGCCCACGCCCCAGCACGCTAAAGTTGTGATCATCGGTTCGGGTCCGGCCGGTTACACCGCCGGAATTTACGCCGCGCGGGCCATGCTGGAGCCGATCCTGATCCAGGGCATCCAGCCGGGTGGACAACTCACCATCACCACGGACGTGGAGAATTATCCGGGCTTCGCCGACGTGATTCAGGGTCCATGGCTGATGGACCAGATGGAGCGGCAGGCACGCCACGTCGGCACCACCATCGTCACCGACCTGGTCACCCAGCTCGACCTCAGCCAGCGTCCGTTCCGCATCACCTGCGACAGCGGTGACATTTACCTGGCCGACAGCGTGATCCTCGCCACCGGCGCCCAGGCGCGCTGGCTCGGCATGCCGTCCGAGGAAGCGTTCAAGGGCTTCGGCGTCTCCGCCTGCGCCACCTGCGATGGTTTCTTCTATCGCGGCAAGAACGTCGTGGTGGTCGGCGGCGGCAATACCGCGGTCGAGGAGGCGCTGTTTCTCACCAACTTCGCCGCCAAGGTGACCGTCGTCCACCGCCGCGATCACTTTCGCGCCGAACGCATCCTGCAGGACCGCCTGTTCAAGCATCCCAAGATCGATGTGGTGTGGGACAGCGTGCTTGACGAGATCTGCGGCGATAAGGAGCCGGTCAAGGTCACAAGCGTCAAGCTCAAGAACGTCAAGACCGGTGCGGTGACCGAGATTCCGGCCGACGGTGTCTTCATCGCCATCGGCCATGCGCCGGCGACCGAACTGGTGGCCGGTCAGCTCAAGCTCAAATCCTCCGGTTATGTCGAAGTCGCGCCGCACTCCACCGCGACCTCAGTGCCGGGTGTCTTCGCCGCCGGCGATGTCGCCGACGAAACCTATCGTCAGGCCGTGACGGCCGCCGGCATGGGATGCATGGCCGCTCTCGAAGCCGAACGTTTCCTTGCCCACAGCGCCAACGAACGGGCTGCAGCGGAGTAAACATGCCTCGCTCTCGGGACAATTTCGCCGACATGGATTGGGACAAGCTCAAGGTTTTTCATGCCGCCGCCGAAGCCGGCAGTTTCACGCATGCCGGCGAGCAGCTCGGCCTCTCGCAATCCGCCGTCTCGCGCCAGGTCAGCGCGCTCGAGCAGGAACTCTCGGTTTCGCTGTTCCACCGCCATGCGCGCGGCCTGATCCTGACCGAGCAGGGCGACCTGCTGTTTCGCACCGCGCATGACGTTTTCATGCAGTTGCAGGCGGCGCGCGCCAAGCTCACCGACAGCCGCGAGCGGCCCAGCGGCGACCTCAAGGTCACCACCACGCCCGGCGTCGGCATTCACTGGCTGATTCCGCGCCTCGGCGAATTCACCGCGCTGTTTCCGGAGATTCGCATTTCTCTGATCGTCACCGACGAGGAACTCGATCTGTCGATGCGCGAGGCGGACGTCGCCATCCGCACCCGCAAGCCAACTCAGCCCGACCTGATCCAGCGCAAGCTGTTCGCGATGGGCTTTCACGCCTATTGCTCGCCGGAATACATCAAGCACTTCGGCACGCCGCGCACGCTGGAGGAGCTCGACGGTCACCGCATCATCATGCTCAGCGACACGCAGGTGCCGCCACACCTGCAGAATCGCAACTGGCTGATCGAGGCCGGACGCAACGGCTCGGGCCCCCGCGAACCGGTCTTTAAGGGCAACAAAATCCTTGGCCTGGTTTGCGCCCGCCCGCAGGGGCCCGGGGGCGG
>Ga0182793_1000424_pt1 | contig 34033 bp, 37 predicted proteins | sample Passage237A_FD_130498 | JGI IMG/M metagenome (GOLD analysis project Ga0182793, IMG submission 130498) | Cellulose adapted compost microbial communities from Newby Island Compost Facility, Milpitas, CA, USA - Passage2 37A (version 2) (version 2) ... | reverse complement strand
TCCGGCCCCAGCCGGCTGACCAGCCGTGACGCCGTCGCGAACAGGTAGTCGCCGGCCAGGATCGCGATGTTGTTGCTCCAGCGCGCGTTGGCGCTCGGGGCGCCGCGGCGGACCTGGGCCTCGTCCATCACGTCGTCGTGGTACAGCGTCGCCAGGTGCACCAGCTCGATGACCGCCCCGGCGACGGTCACCTGCCAGGCGTCCGGGTCCGGCCCCAGCCGCGCCGACAGCACCGTGAACAGCGGGCGGAACCGCTTCCCGCCGGCCTGGAACAGATGCTGGACGGCCTCGGACATCAACTCGTCGGCTTTGCCCAGCTCGGTGGCCATCAGGTCCTCGATGCGGGCCACCCCGTCGCGGACGTCCTGCGCAAAGGCGGGGTCTCCGAAGTCCACGCCCGCCACCACAGTCTCCGGCGTCCTCACCCTGCCAACATACTGGGAGGCGTGAAAACGCGAGCCGACGTGGTGGTCGTGGGCGCCGGACCGGCCGGGTCGGCCGCCGCGGCGTGGGCCAGCCGGGCCGGGCGCGACGTGCTGGTCATCGACGCCGCGCAGTTCCCCCGCGACAAGGCCTGCGGCGACGGGCTGACCCCGCGCGCGGTGCTGGAGATGGAGCGGCTCGGCCTCGGCTCGTGGCTCGACGGCCGGCTGCGCCACCACGGGCTGCGGATGTCGGGGTTCGGTGCCGACGTCGAGATCCCGTGGCCGGGCCCGTCGTTTCCGGCCACGTCGAGCGCGGTACCGCGCACCGAACTCGACGACCGCATCCGGATGGTCGCCGTCGACGACGGCGCCAAGATGATGTTGGGCACCAAAGCGGTTGCGGTGCAGCATGACTCGACGGGCCGGGTGGAATCGGTGACGCTGGACTCCGGCGCGATGATCGGCTGTCGCGAGCTGATCGTCGCCGACGGTGCCCGTTCGACGCTGGGCCGCGCATTGGGCAGGCGCTGGCACCGCGAGACCGTGTACGGGGTGGCGGTGCGCGGCTATCTGGCCACCCCGCGCCACGACGAGCCGTGGATCACCTCGCATCTGGAGCTGCGCTCCGCCGAGGACAAGGTGCTGCCCGGCTACGGCTGGATCTTCCCGCTGGGCAACGGCGAGGTGAACATCGGCGTCGGCGCGCTGGCCACCGCAAAGCGGCCCGCCGACGCCGCGCTGCGGCCGCTGATGTCGTACTACGCCAGCCTGCGCCGCGAGGAATGGGGCTTCTCCGGCGAACCGCGGGCCCCACTGTCGGCGCTGCTGCCGATGGGCGGGGCGGTGTCCGGGGTGGCCGGGCCGAACTGGATGCTGATCGGCGACGCGGCGGCCTGTGTCAATCCGCTCAACGGCGAGGGCATCGACTACGGGCTGGAGACCGGCCGACTGGCCGCCGAACTGCTGGGCACCGGCGACCTGACCGCGGCGTGGCCGGCGGTGCTGTCGGCGCACTACGCGCGCGGTTTCTCGGTGGCACGCCGGCTGGCGCTGCTGCTGACCCGGCCGCGGTTTCTGCCCATGACGGGACCGCTGGCCATGCGGTCGACGTTTCTGATGACGATCGCGGTGCGTGTGATGGGCAACTTCGTCACCGACGAGGACGCCGACTGGGTCGCGCGGGCGTGGCGGGGCGCCGGGATGGCGTCGCGGCGGATCGATGAGCGCCCGCCGTTCAGTTGACCGATTCGTCGCGTTCGGGCCGATCGGGTTCGCTGATCGCGGTCATCCAGAGCGCGGCCAGAATGTCGGCGGCGGTGATGAACAGCCCGGCCCAGTACGCCCACTTCAACTCCGGATCGGGCTGGCCGGCGAAGAAGAGCACCAGGAAGATCGGGCCGACGATGCCGAACACGAACGTCATCGCCTGGATCCGCAGATAGCGCTTGAAAGTCGACATTTCGGGCAAATATAACCACGATGGTTGCGGTGTACCGGGCGCCGATGCGGTCGCGGCGCGACGGCGTCGACCCGGCTTCGACCCGGGACCGGGCGCTGTCGTCGGGTCTGGTCGGTTTCGGTCAGACTGGCGATGATTCGCGATCGGCGCGACGCGTCGAACGCTTCGCCGACGTGCCGGATGGCGCGTTCGTGTGGACCCGCGACCCCGACGGGCTGTACTGGCTGGGCCGGATCGCGGGGCCGTACCGCTACGACGACCGCGGCGCCGACGCCGACCTGGTGCACGTGCGACCGTGCCGGTGGCTCGATCGCCCGTTGCCCGAACACCACGTGCCGGCCGCCGTCGTCGCCACGTTCGCGCGCGGCGGGCGCAACTTCCAGCAGACGCATGACCCCGATGTCGGCGAGCAGACGCAGCGACTGTGGGACGAATTCGCCTAAGCCACTTGCCGAGACGGGCTAACTGTAAGCCGGGCTAAACGAGCTTCCGGAGGATGTGCGGCGGGATTACCCTGGAGCGCACCAGCGTTGAGCATGGCATCGGCGGAAGGGATCCACGATGCTTACTCGGACAGTCCGAACCATGTTCGCGGCGATCGCGATAGCCGCCGCGGCGCTGGGGTCCGCGCCCGTCGCCGCTGCTGCCCCGACTGGGCCGTGCGCGGACGTCCCCTACGTCGGGGTGTGCGATCCGCTGCGGAAACCGCCGATGACCCGCTCGCGGCAGGGCATGCCCGACGTCCCGGTGGTGCCCAGCGGCCAGAGTCAAGACCGGGTGCAAGCCGTCGGTTAGCCGAGCGATTTCGCGAACCCGCTGACGTCGCGCATGCTGGCGGCGAAGACATCCGGCAGCGCGCCGGGCAGCAACAGGTCGCCGGCATGGCAGGTGCCCGCGACCATGCGGCCCACCACCGGGACGCCGGCGCGCGCCAACCGCCGGTAGTAGCTGAGACCCTCGTCGCGCAGCGGATCGAGTTCGTTGACCGAGATCACGTGCGGCGGCAGCCCGACCAGTTCCTCGTCGGTCGCCATGCCCGCGAATGCAGTTGCGTCACGGGCATACTCACCGGTCGGGTCGTACAGGGACGCGATGATCGCGCACTGCTTGGTGCCGATGAAGTAGCCGTCGCACTCGCGTAACGAGCCCAACTCGTCGGGCACCTCGGCCCAGCGATTCGACAGGAACGGGCACTGCGCGTACAGGCCCGCGATCTCCGACAGCCAACCCTCCCGCTTGGCCTTGTGCGCGACACTCAAAGTCAGGTTGCCCCCGCCGGATTCGCCGCCGACGATCAGGTGGGAGACGCCGAGCTCGGCGCGGTTGGCGTAGGTCCAGCGGACCGCGGCCGCGCAGTCGTTCAGGCCCGCCGGATAGGGATGCGCACCGAGCTTGCCCGCCGAGTTGCGGAACTCCACACCGACGACGACAAGCCCGGTGGCGGCGAGGTATTCACGGCCGCGCGAGTAGCAGAGGTCGGTGGCGCTGCCCAGCGCCATGCCGCCGCCGTGCAGGTGGACCAGCCCGGGCAGGGTGCCTGCGCGATCGGGACGGCTGACGTAGAGCGTGATGTCGTTGCCGTCGACCCCCTTGATCGTGGTGGTCGTGGTCGTCACGCCCTCGACGTCGGGCACGGCGGCGCCGAACAGATTGAGCACCGCACCGATGGCCTCCTCGTTGACCGCCGCCAGCCCCAGGCGGTCCGCCAGCGGCGCGTCGACGTCCAGCGGCATCTCCGGCACGTTCTTGTCGAGTCCGACCTGCGCCAGAGCGGCGACCATCCGGGGGTCCGCACGCGGATCGGTGCCGAGCGAACAGGTGGGATCAGCGAGTCGACCGTGTGCCATGGCTCGACCGTAGCCGTGTTTAGCGCCGGTTCGGCCACCGGGCGTCGAGGATGTCGAGCGCATTGGGCAGCCGGGCGCGGTAGCGGGCCTTGTCGGCGGCCTTGAACGGCGCCCACCACGGCGCCTGGAACAACTCGACGATCTTGACCATCTCGCCCGAGTAGTTGGACGCCTGCAGCACGCCGTTGGCGGCGTAGCGGCCGCCCTCGTTGGCGCCCTCCATCGTGGTGACGTTCTGGTCGGTCTTGATCCACTCGCCGGCCAAGAACAGGTTGTCGATGTTGGTGACGGCGGTGGGCCTGCGGTTCCACGAGCCCGGGTCCTGGATGAACAGCGGTTCGTCGTTGCGCACGTTCGGCGTGCCCGGGTCGATGATCGCCGGGTCGAGGAACCAGGAGTGCAGCATGCTGTCGTCGACGACCTTGTCGGTGTCGTTGAGGTGTGCCTTGATCTGCGCCCACGCCTCCTTGGCGATCTCGGGCGGCGCGCAGTCGCGGGCGGCCTTTCCGTTGAAGTTGCCCGGCGTCGACCAGTCCGAAATGATCGCCGACAGACAGTCTTTCACGGTGCCGTCGCCGTAGGACGTCATCGGCTTCTTCCAGAACTGCGCCTCGCTGATCGAGGTGATCGCCCAGCCGGAGTCGACGTAGTTGACGTGGCCCTTGGTGACGTCGACGCGTTCCTTGAGGTAGAACATCAGGCCGTTCATCCACTCGGTGCGCAGCAGTTGAATGTCGGCCAGTTGCGGATCGGCGGCGATCACGTCGTCGGTGAGCACCTGCGCCATCTTCTCGCACGGAATCGCCGCGACGTAGTAGTCGGCGGTGACCTGGTGTGGCACCCCGTTGTTGTCGACCACGGTGGCCGATTCGATGTGCTTGTCGTTGGGCTTCAGCCGCGACAGCGCCTGACCGACGTGGAAGGTGACGCCCAGGTCGCGTAGGTGGTCGACCCACGGGTCGAGCCACTGCGAACTGGTCGGGCCGTTGAGCACCCGGTCGAAACCCTTGTTGTCGCTGTCGTTGCCGAGCAGCAGGATCGACCAGACCGACGCCTCACCCACCAGTCCGATCGAATGGGCGCTGGCGTCACGGGATTTGGAGGCGGCGAGGTTGCGGATAATGCCGTCGCCGAGATAGCGGTTGTACTCGGCGGACCGTTTGTTCGCGCCGATGTAGTCCTCCCACGTCATGTGCTCCCACTGGCCGAGCTTGCGCTCGTCGCAGCTGGTGACGTAGACGGCGAGTTTCTGTGCGGCGTAGGCGGCCTCCCACGTCGGCAATCGGAACAGCGTCTCGAACACCGTCGTCACCGATTCGATGAACGCCTTGGGCGTGATCGGATTCGGCAGCGTCGGAAGCGGAAACGGCAGCGGTATGGTCAGATCGGCGCGACCGAGACCCGAATGCAGATACGACGTCGCGCGGGTGAGGTTCTCCCAGGTGCCTTTCGAGTTGCCGGGGAACGGGATTCGGCGCATGGTATCGGTGACGTTGCGGTAGAACCCCGGGAAGAACCGGAAGCCGTGCTCGCCGGGCAGCGGGGTGGATCCGGAGTCCGGCACCGGAATGGTGCGGGCCTTGCCGCCCAGGGCTTTTCGCTCGTACACGGTGACGTCGAAGCCACGTTCGACGAGTTCGTGCGCCGCGGTCAACCCCGCGACGCCGGCGCCGAACACCGCGACCTTCTTCCCCGGCGCCGCGCGCACCGGTGCCGTCGGTAGCAGCGTCATCGCCGCCGCGGCCGTCGTACCCGCCATGAAGGACCGGCGAGAAAAGCGTCGCCCGATGCCACCCGACATAAGAACACCGCCTTGGTCGCGGACCCCGTCGAGGCAACAAGTTAATGGTGATTCTCGTCATATCCGGTGAGACACGCCGAATATGAGCATCCCGAGATGGCGGCGGAAAAGCCGCTAGGCGGGCTTGACGGCCGCGTGTAGGGCCACGATGCCGCCGGTGAGGTTGCGCCAGCGCACCGCTGACCAGCCCGAGTCGCCGATCTGGCGGGCCAGGCTGGCCTGATCCGGCCAGGCCCGAATCGATTCGGCGAGATAGACGTAGGCGTCCGGATTCGACGACACCGCGCGGGCGATCCGGGGCAGCGCCCGCATCAGGTACTCCTTGTACACGTTGGCGAACAGCCGGTTCGTCGGCGTGGAGAACTCGCACACCACCAGCCGCCCGCCCGGGCGGGTCACCCGCGCCATCTCGCGCAGCGCCGCGCGGTGGTCGACGATGTTGCGCAGCCCGAAGCTGATCGTGACGGCGTCGAACGCCTCGTCTTGAAACGGCAGCCGGGTGCCGTCGGCGCCGACCTTGGGCACGTCGCGGTCGCGGCCGGCCTTGAGCATGCCGACGGAGAAGTCGGCGGCCACACACCAGGCCCCCGATGCGGCGAGTTCGACGGTCGACACCGCGGTGCCCGCGGCCAGGTCGAGCACGCGGTCGCCGGGTCCGATGCCCAGCGCCGCGCGGGTGGCCCGCCGCCAGAACCGGTCCTGGCCCAGCGACAGCACGGTGTTGGTGATGTCGTAGCGGCGTGCCACCGCGTCGAACATCGACGCGACCTCATGCGGGTTCTTGTCCAGCGAGGCGCGACTCACGGACGCGACGCTACCTGTGAACCTGCCGGCGGCGGGAATGGGGAGCCCCATCCGGGGCATTCTTCGGGGCGTGACGCAAAAAGTTTGGTTCATCACGGGTACCTCGCGCGGCTTCGGCAGAGAGTGGGCGATCGCGGCGCTGGATCGCGGCGACAAGGTCGCGGCCACCGCACGTGACACGGCGACGCTGGCCGATCTGGTCGAGGAGTACGGCGACGCGCTGTTGCCGATTCAACTGGACGTGACCGACCGGGCGGCAGACTTCGCCGCGGTCAAGGCCGCCCACGGCCACTTCGGCCGCCTCGACATCGTCGTCAACAACGCCGGCTACGGGCATTTCGGCTTCATCGAGGAGATCACCGAGGAGGAAGCCCGCGCGCAGTTCGAGACCAACGTGTTCGGCGCGCTGTGGGTGACGCAGGCGGCGCTGCCGTATCTGCGGGCGCAGCGCGGCGGGCACATCATTCAGGTGTCCTCGATCGGCGGGATCACCGCGTTCCAGAACGTCGGGATCTACCACGCGTCGAAGTGGGCGCTGGAGGGGTTCTCGCAGTCGCTGGCGCAGGAGGTCGCGTCGTTCGGCATCCACGTCACGCTGATCGAGCCGGGCGGGTTCGCCACCGACTGGGCCGGGCCGTCGTCGCGGCGTTCGAAACCGCTGCCCGACTACGCCGAGGTGCATGCGGAGGCCGACCGGATCCGCAGTCAGCGGGTGGCGCGGCCGGGCGATCCGAAGGCGTCGGCGGCCGCGGTGCTCAAGATCGTCGACGCCGAGAACCCGCCGCTGCGAGTGTTCTTCGGTGAGCTGCCGCTGCAGTTGGCCAGGGCCGATTACGAGAGCCGGCTGCGGACGTGGGAGGAGTGGCAGCACGTCGCGGTGTTGGCCCAGGGTTAGCCGGCGCGGGCCCGCCGATGACGTCGGTGTAGTGGCCGAGCAGTTCGTCGCACACCGCGGCCCAGGTGCGGCCGCGCACGCTGCGGCGGGCGGCCGCCGAGTAGCGCTGCCGCGCGGCGAGCAGATGCTCGACCGCCTCCGGCTGTCGTGCCTCGAAGTCGTTGACCGGCAACAGGAGTCCGGCGCGACAGGGCGTGACGAGGTCGCGGGGTCCGTAGGCGTCGGGTGCCACGACGGGCAACCCCGAGGCCATCACCTCCTGCACCGCCTGGCAGAACGTCTCGTGCTCGCCCGGGTCGGCAAGGTTGCCCGCGGGCGTACGGCGCACGAAAACCCGGTGCCTTCTCGCGTATCGTTCGCACGTGAAAGGAGCGGTCGAGATGGGCGATACCCGCCGGGTGGCGGCGTTGATGGTCGCGATGTTGCTCGTCTTCGCGGGATGCACCAAACAGGTCAGCGGGACCGCGGCGCCCGATCCCGCGCAGCCGCCGCTGGCGATCAGCGAGGACGGCTCGGGCGTCGTCGCCGGATGGGACAGCGCGCCGGCGCACATCGAGATCTTCACCGAGCCGCAGTGCAATCACTGCGCCGACCTACAGGCCGACTTCGGCGACCAGCTCGCCTACTACATCCGCATCGGCCAGCTGCAGGTCACCTACCGCCCGCTGACCTTCCTCGACAAGGACGGCAACGACCATTCGGCGCGGGTCGCCAACGCGCTGTTCCTCGCCGCGGAGGACGGCGCCACCGGCGACCAGTTCCAGCGATTCGTCGAGGAGCTGTGGGCCAACCAGGACCCCGGCGGACCCGGCCCCAGCGACGACGAGATGGCCGAGATGGCCAAGGCCGCCGGGATGTCCGACGACGTCGCCGAGCGGATCGCCGGTGGCGCACCCGCGGTCGACGTCGCCGAGATGGACAGCACCAACTTCGGCTACCTGTTCGACATCGATCCGCTGCGCACCGGCACGCCCACGGTGTACGACCTGGAGTCCGACAAGAAGCTCGACATCTACGACGACGACTGGCTCGCCAAGCTCATGCAGTCCTGACCGGCGACCGCGCCATCGCGCGCTCCACCAGCGTGACGCCGAGCAGTGCGACGACCGCGATGATCCAGCCGACCACCGCGATCGATCCGGCGGGGATGATCGCCAACAACGCGTTGCGGTCTTGTACGCGAACCAGATCCGGGTTGTTCCTGTCGTATTCGACGTAGATGCGCATGCCCGTCTCCAACTCCGACGGGTACAGCACGCCGAGTTCGGGCCGGTAGGTCACCCGGTCGGGGGTCACGAACTCGATCGTCGAGCGCCGCGGGCCGGCCGACAACACCTCGGCGGCGGCCACCCCCATGTTCCGTTCGATCTGGCGGTCATTGCGCCACGCGCCCAACACCATCAGCACCGACTGCAGCGTCACCAGACAGGCGAGGACCACGATGCCCATGCGGATCCGGCGAAAAACCCGTTCACGCAACGACTCGTCCGGATCCGCCGACAGCCTGGGCAGGAACCGTCGCACCCACTTCAGCGCCCCGGCTGAACTCACAGGGCCGCCTTGATCGACGCGTGCAATGCCCGCAGCGACGACCGATCCGCCTTCACCTCCAGCACCCGCATCCCGTCGTGCGGTTCGTCGAGCGCGGCGACCAGATCGTCGACCTCGATCTGGCGGCAATCGACGTGATACGCGCGGCACAGCGCCCCGACGTCGACGTCGTGCGGCGTGCCGAAGATCCGCGACGACACATCGGAGAACCGCGGATCGCCCTGCTCGAGCAGCTCGAAGATGCCGCCGCCGTTGTCGTTGGACACCACGATGGTCAGGTTGCGCGGCGCCGGCTCCGTCGGCCCGATCAACAGACCCGAGCTGTCGTGCACGAAGGTCAGGTCACCGAGCAGCGCGATGGTGCGGGCGGGTTTGTCGCCGCCGGTCCGTTCGTGCGCCAGCGCCGCGCCGATGGCCGTCGACACCGTGCCGTCGATACCGGCCACACCCCGGTTGGAGCGCACCTTGATGCCGCGGGTGTCCAGCCCGACCAGCGCGGCGTCGCGCACCGGGTTCGACGCGCCGAGCACCAGCTGGTCCCCCGGCCGCACCGCGTCGGCGACGGCGGCGGCCACGTGCAGGCCGGTCTTGAGCGGATGCGCCTTGAGCTGGGCGCGCACCGCCTCGATGGCGTGCTGGTTCACCTCGGCGCAGCGGCGCAGCCAGGCCGGGTTGGCCTCGCCGGTGGTGACCGCCCTGGTGCCGGTGGCCATCGAGTTGCCCGACACGTCCGGCCAGCGCGGCCCGGTGGTCAGCGCGTACACCGGCACCGACGGGTCGGCCAGCAGCGCCGACACCGGCCGGTGCAGCGTCGGGCGGCCCAGCATGATCACCTGCTTGGGGTGCACCAGCTGCAGTGCGAACGGGTGCAGCGGATTCTGGCTCGGCGGCGCGGTGGGTTCCGCGACGGTGGGCAGGTGGGCGAGGTTGGGGTGCTCGCCGGCGCCGTGCCCGGCTATCACCACGGTGTCGGGCGTCAGGTCGATCTCGAGCGGCTGATCGAACGTCACCGGCGGCGTGTAGGTCCACGGTTTGCCGTCCGGCCGACCCTCCGGCGCATACGTCTCGTGCGGTTCGGACGCGTCGGGCACCAGCGGCTCGCGCAGCGGGATGTCGAACTGCACCGGGCCCGCGTTGGCGGTGCGAGATCCGGTGGCGGCCACCAGAACTCGACACGTCGCCGAACGCCACTGGGCGTTGAGCTCGTCCATCCGCTCGGGCGCGTCCTCGGCCAGGCCGAGGCTGATGCTGGCGCGCACCTGGGTGCCGAAGTACCCCAGCTGCTCGAAGGTCTGGTTGGCACCCGTGCCCAGCAGCTCGTAGGGTCGGTTCGCGCTCAGCACGATCAGCGGCACCCGCGCGTAGTTGGCCTCCACCACCGCAGGCCCGAGGTTAGCCACCGCGGTGCCCGACGTCATCGCCACACAGACCGGTGCCCGCTCGGCGACGGCCAGCCCGATCGCCAGGAACCCGGCGGTGCGCTCGTCGATGCGCACGTGCAACCGCAGCCGACCGGCCCGGTCGGCGTCGTGCAGGGCGAACGCCAGCGGGGCGTTGCGCGACCCCGGGCACAGCACGACATCGCGCACGCCGCCGCGAATCAACTCGTCGACGACCACGCGGGCCTGCGCAGTCGAGGGGTTCACCACCACTACAGACTATCGGCGAAGAAATTCAGGGCCGCCGCGTTGACTTCCTGGGGTTTTTCCAGGAAGCCGAGGTGGCCGGTGTCGGCGATCTCCAGATAGCTGCCGTTGGGGATGGCATCGGCGACCTCGCGGCCCAGGTGCGGCGGCAACACCACGTCGTCGGCGAAACCGATCACCAGCGTCGGCGCGGTGATGCTGCGGTAGGCGGGCAGCCGGTTGTCGTGCGGGCCGATGTCGATCTGAGTGCGCAGCCCCGGTGTGGGCTTGGTCGGCCACATGGTGAACATGTCGGCCCAGTCGCGCACCGCCGCGTCGTCGTTGAGCGTCTTCGGCGAAAAGCTCTCCAGCAGACGGACTTTCGCATCGTAGGCGGGCGGCAGCTCGACGCCGTAATCGAGCAGTTCGCGCTCGGCGTTGCGGAAGAAGTCGCGCGCCTTGTCGTGGCGGCCGCGGGTGGCCATCAGCACCGCCGCGCGGACGAGTTCCGGGCGCGCCACCATCAGCTCCTGGGCCACGAACGCCCCCATCGACACCGCGACCAGTCGCACCGGCGCCGCGTCGAGCTTCTCGATCAGCGCGGCGGTGTCGGCGACCATGGTCTCGACCGTGAAGCCCTGGGCGTTCTCGGTGGCGCCCACGCCCCGGTTGTCGAACGTGATGCAGCGGTAGCCGGCCCGCTGGAACGCCGGCACCTGGTGCAGATGCCAGGTGCGGCCTGCGCCGCCGCGACCCGCGATGAACAGCACCGGGTCGCCGCTGCCGCGGTCGTCGTATGCCAGATTCACCGTCGCGACGGTACACACCAGACTCAGACTTCGGTGAAGGCGATCACCGGGATCTGTCGTCCACCGGTCGTCTTCTGGTACTCCGCATAGCTCGGCATGAACTGGGTGGCCAGCGCGAACAGCCGGTCCCGCTCGGCGCCGGTGACCTCCTCGGCGAGGAAGGTGCCGGTGTAGCCGCGGGTGGACAGCGTGACGCGGGGATTGGCCTTGACGTTGTGGTACCAGGCCGGGTGGTTGCGGCCGCCGTAGTTGGACGCGATGACGATGACCCGGCCACCGTCGGTGAAGTAGGTCAGCGGCGTGGTGCGCTGGATGCCGGTCTTGGCGCCGGTGTGGGTGAGCAGCACCTCGGGGATGACCATCGACATCGACAGGTGGCCTCTGGTCAGCTTCATCACCGCGCGGTCGACCCGCCAGCCGTAGCGGCGCAGGAACGCCTGCACCGGGCCCAACCGGGTGAATCGGGCCCCGGCCGCGACGACGCGGGTCGCCGGTTCCGGCCGCACCTCGGGTATACCCACGCCCCGACCGTAGCCCCACCCCCCGCGATTTCGGTGTAGAACGTCGCGCCGGGCGCTACCAACTACACCGAAATCGCCCCGCGGCCGCGGACGCGCTGGATCGCGGCGTCCCACAGCAGCTGCACAGACGGGACGAGCTGCCGGTGCTTGACGGTGTCGCGGGTCAGCAGCGCCGTCGCGGACGCCTTGGTCGCGGCCGAGGCCTTCGACACGTGGCCGGAGTCGAACGGCGGCTGCGGGTCGTACTCGATGACGAGCTGGACGGCCTTGGCCTTGGCCGCGCCGCCGATCTGGCCGTACAGCCACAGCCCCAGGTCGATACCCGCCGAGACGCCCGCGGCGGTGACGATCTTGCCCTCGTACACGATGCGCTCGTCGCCGACGGTCCGCACGCCGAACGGCTTGAGCATCGGCAACGCCAGCCAGTGCGACGTGGCGCGACGGCCGTCGAGGATGCCCGCGGCGGCGAGGATCACCGACCCGGAGCACACCGAGGTCGTCCACGTCGAGGTCTCGTGCGCGCGGCGCACCCAGTCGAGCACCTTCTCGTCGCGGGCGTGTTCGAAGGTGGCCGAACCGCCGGGCACCAGGATGATGTCGGGCGCCGGGGTCTCGTCGAACGAGTGCGTCGCGCCGATGAGCAGCACACCGGAGTCCGCCGCGATCGGACCGGGCTCGTGCCAGACAAACCGCACCTCGACGCCGGGCAGGTTGCGCAACACCTCGTACGGGCCGATGAAGTCCAGTGCGGTGTAGCCCGGATACACCATGATCGCGATCTGCATGCCCATCTCCTTATACTTTTGCGAACGTCTTGCGGTACTGATCCGGCGAGATACCCAACCGCCGAACGAAATTGCGACGCAGCGTCTCCGCGCTGCCGAAGCCGCAGCGCTGCGCGATCACGGTGACGGTGTCGTCGGTCTCCTCGAGTTGACGGCGCGCCGCCTCGGTGCGGATCCGCTCGACGTAGGCGCCCGGCGCCTCGCCGACCTCTTCGGTGAACACCCGGGTGAAATGCCGCGGACTCATCGCGGCGCGTCGGGCGAGCTCCGGAATGCTGTGTGGGCCACCAGGATCGGCTTCGATCGCTTCCTGCACCTCGCGAATCGGCGCCCGCTTGGCGCGCGGCATCCACACCGGCGCGGCGAACTGCGTCTGTCCGCCGGGCCTGCGCAGGTACATCACGAGCCACCGTGCGACGGTCTGCGCCACGTCGGCGCCGTAGTCGTCCTCGACGAGCGCGAGCGCCAGGTCGATACCCGCGGTGACGCCGGCGGCCGTCCACACCTTGTCGGAGCTGCGGACGAAGATCGGCTCGGGATCGACTGCCACCATCGGAAATTCGCGGCCCAACTGTTCGGCGAACGCCCAGTGAGTGGTCGCGGCGCAGCCGTCGATCAGCCCCGCCTCGGCGGCCAGGAAGGCGCCCGTGCAGACGCTGACCACGCGGCGGGTCCGCTCGGCGGCGATGCGCAGCCAGCCGACGGTGGCCGCGTCGCGCCGGACGTCGGTCACGCCCCAGCCGCCGGGCAGCACCAGCGTGTCGATCTCGACGCGGGGGTCGGGCAGCGGATCGGCGACCAGCGCCAGGCCGGTGCCGGTGGTCGCCGGTTCGCCGTTGCGGGTGACGATGCGCACCCGGTAGCCGTCGTCGCTGCGGCCCTCACCGGCCAGGGCCATGGTGGCGCCGGTGAACACCTCGAACGGGCCGACCAGGTCGAGGGCCTGGACGCCCGGGTAGCCGAGGATCACCACCGATCGCACGTCTTCAGTGTTCGCGACCGGTGCCGTGGCGTCTAGGCCACGGGCCCCACAGATTAGGACATGGGTTACCGCACCAGGGGCGCGAGGTGCTTGCGCGCGTAGGCGCGCACCGCGTCGTCATCGGTGACGTCGAGCACGTCGGTGCGCAGCTGGGCCAGCGAGATGGCCAGCCGGATGTGCAGCTCGCAGACCGCCAGCAGGTCGGCGTCGGGCATGGTGGCGCCCGCCGCGCGCAGCGCCTTGGCCATCGCCGCCGACGCGGCGGTCAGGAACTCCCGGGCCTCGTCCAACATGCCGGTCAGCGCGGTCATGTCGCCGTCGAGTTGCAGGAATCGGCGCATGATCGGCTCGCCGGTGAGCAGCCGCAGGCCCTCGCAGAACGCGGCGACGGCGGCCTCCTGGGGCCCGGAGTCGATGCCGACGGTCTGCAGCCGGGCCATCGCGAAATCGAAGGTCTGACGGCCCAGTTCGGTGATCAACGCGTCGCGGCTGGGGAAGCGCCGGTACAGCGTGCTGCGGCTGACCCCGGCCTGGCGGGCGATGACGTCCATGTTGGCGCGGCCGACGCCGACCAGCGCGACCTCCTCGGCCGCGGCCTTGAGGATCGCCGCCTCCTGCTCGCTGCGGCTGTCGGTGTTGCGGAGCCGACGCATCAGCCTGCGGGGCACCCGGTGGGCGGGGCGAACGAGTCGAGCCGAACCGAGCGGTGCGCGCGGACCAGCTTCTCGTACTCCAACCTATTGCGCGCCAACGGAATCAGCTTCAGTTTGTCCGGCAGTACTCGCCAGGCCACCTGCAGCAGCCGGGTGTAGAGCTCGAATTCGAGGTCGTGCCGCGGTTCCCAGCGGAACCCGATCATGTCGCGGATGCCCGGGTGCAGGATGCCGAACGAACACACCTTGACCACGCGGCCGGCGACCGGACGCAGCAGCAGCCACGGCGGGGTCAGCGCGGCGCGCACCACGGGTGGGATCCCGATGGTCGGCAGCGGCAGCCGGGTCAGGTCGGCGGTGACGCGCTGCAGAAACGGGTTGGCCCGCAGTTCGGTGGCCACCATGTCGTCGTAATAGTGCACCGCCTCGGCGTACGTGGCGGGCAGCTTGGCGCTCTTGCCCGGCAGTTCCAGACCGCGGAACGCCTCCAGCAGTTGCTGGTAGGCGGCCTCCTTCTCGGCGTCGGTCATCGTGATGCCGGTGCACGGGGTGAACGAGTTGAGCACCACGAACATGCCGCTGACGGCGATCCAGTTCCACAGCTTCGGATCGAGCGCGCTGTAGCGCACGCCTGCGAAGTCGCCCTTGCCGCGGCCGCGCACCTCGCGGTGCATCCGCTTGAGCCGCTCGGACTCGGCCATCCTGTCCTCGGGGTCACCCCAGAGCGCCAGGAAGGCCGAAAAGCCGCTGCGCACACCGCGATCGGCGAAGTTGTCGGCAAACCGTCCGGTCCGGTCCACGGCCGCGGCCACCGGAACCAAGGCCACCTCGTCAAACGCGGCAGCGGCGAAGAAGCCGCCCAGCGTGCTGCCGCTGTGCTTGCGGAACTCCTCCATCACTCTTGCACGGATCCGGCCGTCGACCGACCGAACGGGCGCCTCGAGTGTCGCAGTCATGCTCGCCTCCCACGCTGGCTGCCAGAGCACTTGACACAAGGATTCAGGTTTTGTGTCAACGTGTCAACAACGCGTGGCACGCGGTGATGCGGTCGATCCACCACTGCCGGCGGTCGGCGGGGACCGCGAGCGCCGCCAACCGGGCCGGATCCGGGTTGATGGGCCCGACCGGCAGATAGCCGTCGACCGGGCGCAGCGGTTCGGCGACGTCCTCGGTGAACAGTCCGCCGGTACCCAGCCCGCACGCATGCCGCAGATCCGGCAGCGCGGCGGCGGCGAGCAGCCCACGCCCGATGCCGACGGCGGAGTCCAGCGCGCTCGACACCACCACCGGGATGTCGATCTGCGCGGCGATGTCGAGCAGCGGCCGCACCCCGCCCAGCGGGGCGACCTTGAGCACCGCGACGTCGGCGGCGCGTGCGCGGACCACCGCCAGCGGATCGTCGGCCTTGCGGATGCTCTCGTCGGCGGCGATCGGCACGTCGATGCGGCGGCGCAGTTCGGCGAGTTCGGCGACCGTCGCGCACGGCTGTTCGAGGTATTCCAGCGGGCCGTCGGCCGTCAGCGCCGCCGCGGCCTCGGCGGCCTGCTCGACGGTCCAGCCGCCGTTGGCGTCGACGCGCACGATCGGCACCGCGGCACGCACGGCGTTGACGCGGGCCACGTCGTCGGCCAGCGTCTGCCCCGGCTCGGCGACCTTGACCTTCGCGGTGCGCGCACCGGGGAAGCGGGCGAGGACCTCGGACACCTGCGCGGCGGCGACGGCGGGCACGGTGGCGTTGATCGGGATGCGGTCGCGGTGCAGCGCCGGGGGCGGGCCGTAGGCCGCCTCGATCGCGGCGGCCAGCCAGTGCGCGGCCTCGGGCGGCTGGTATTCGGTGAAGGCGCCGAACTCCCCCCACCCGGCCGGCCCGTCGAACAGGGCGAGTTCGCGAACAGTGATGCCGCGGAAACGAACTCGCATCGGCAGGGCGACGACGTAGAGGCGGTCGAGGAGATCGTCAAGTGGCGGCGGCACCCCTCCATACTGCCGGTTGACGCGTATCGCGTTTAGCCGATCGCCCCGCCGGGTAATGGTTAACCAACTTAACTATCCGAAAGGGCACCCATGCAGCTGCGCACCATCGCGCCGACCGCGCTGGCGGTGACGGCGACCGCCGTGCTCGGCGGGCTGGCCGGCCGGTCGTCTCAGACCGTGTGGTACCGCCGGTTGAAGAAGCCGGCGTATCAGCCGCCACCACAGGCGTTTCCGATCGTGTGGCCGGTGTTGTACGCCGACATCGCCGCGGTGTCGTCGTCGACGCTGGACAAACTCGACCGCCCCGCCGAGAAGCGGGCCTTCGTCGGCGCGCTGGCCGTCAACCTGGTGCTCAACGGGAGTTGGTCGTGGCTGTTCTTCAACCGCGGCTGGCTGGGCGCGTCGGCCGTCGCCGCCGGCGCGTTGACGCTCAGCAGCGCCGACCTGACCCGGCGCGCGGTCGCGGTGCAGGGCGCCACGGCGGCGCCGCTGGCCGCCTACCCCGCCTGGTGCGCGTTCGCGACGGTGCTCTCGACGCACATCTGGGCGCTCAACCGCCGCTAGCCGGGCGCGAGCAGCAGGGCGATCGCCCGGGCCCCTAGACCGTCGCGCGCTCGCGGCCCTCCCAATACGGTTTGCGCAGATCCTTTTTCAGGATCTTGCCGGTCGGGTTGCGCGGCAGTTCGTCCTTGACGTCGATGGACTTCGGGCACTTGTAGCCGGCCAACCGTTCCCGGCAGAACGCGATGAGTTCCTGCTCGGTGGCCTCCCCCTCGAGTTGGACGACGGCCTTGACCACCTCACCCCACTTCTCGTCCGGGACGCCGATGACCGCGACGTCGGCCACCGCGGGATGCTCGGCCAGCACCCGTTCCACCTCGATCGAGTAGATGTTCTCGCCGCCGGAGATGATCATGTCCTTCAGCCGGTCCTCGACGAAGATGTAGCCCTCCTCGTCGACGCGACCGATGTCGCCGGTGCGGAACCAACCGTCCTCGGTGATGGCCTCCCTGGTGGCCTCCGGCTTGTTGTGATAGCCCTTCATCAACTGCGGTGTGCGGAACCACAATTCGCCCTGCTGACCCTGGGGCACATCCTCGAGGGTGTCGGGGTCGACGACGCGCACCTCGGCATTGGGCACCAGCGTGCCCGCGCTGGTCAGCCGCTCCTCCTTGCCGGGATTGCGGTGTGCCTCGGGCAGCAGATGGCTGATCACACCGCACACCTCGGTCAGCCCGTACGCCTGCATGAAATCGGTGTTCGGCCACGCCTTGAGGGCCTGACGCAGCAGCGGCAGCGGCATCGGCGACGCGCCGTAGGAGAACGTCTTCAGGGCCCCGAACAGCTTGACCGCGTCCTCACCGGACTCCAACACCTTGGACAGCACCGCGGGCACCAGGAAGGTTCTGTTGGCGCCCTTGAGGATTGCGCCCGCCAGCGACGCCCCGTCGACTTCGCGCGTCATCACGCTCGGCACGCCGTCATGGAGGCCGAACTGCACGTACGACGACCCGCCGACGTGGAACAGCGGCATCGACACCATGTTCTTGTCGCCGGGGTCGAACTCGAAGCCCTCGTGGGCGTTGAGGGTGTGCGCGATGAGATTCGCCTGCGTCAGCTCCACGCCCTTGGGCCGGCCGGTGGTGCCCGACGAGTACATGATGATCGCGACGTCGTCGGGGGTGACGTCGTCGCTGCGGTTGGTCGGGGTCGACGCCTTCAGCAGCGCCTCGTACTCGTCGCCGTCGGCACCGTCGGGGGTGACCTCGATGATGTGCTCGATGTTGGTCAGTTTGTCGCGAATCTTGTCGACGTTGCCGCGCAGCTCGCGGCCGACGATCAACACCTTGGCGTCGGAGTCGTTGAGCACATAGTCAAGCTCGTCGGCGGCCAGCCGGAAGTTGATGATCGCGTTGGCGGCCCCCAGCGACGCCGCGGCCAGCGTGGTCTCGACGCAGGCCGGGTGGTTCTTGTCCAGGAACGCCACCACGTCACCCCGGGAGATCCCCCGCTCCTTCAGCGCGCCGGCCAGGCGGCGGACCCGGTCGTTCCATTCGGCCCAGGTCCACTTGCGGTCCAGGAAGTCGATGGCCTCCTCGTCGGGCTTGGTGGCGGCCCAGTGGGCGGTGCGTTCGTCGAGGAAGCGCGGTGCAGCCAGGTCAGACATGGCACCGACTGTAGCCAGCCGCGCGCTGGTGGCGGTCGCCTTTCGGGCAAACCGCCGAGGTCTTTACACGCCACCGGGCGGTTTCTACGTTGGTCGGCACACGGGCAAGGGAGCGCGGCATGCGATGGGTGACGTATCGGCGGAAAGATCGACCCGACGAGCGGGTCGGGGTGCTCGTTGACGACGCGATCCACGCGCTGCCGCCGGGCACGCGGCTGCTCGACCTCGTCGCACTCGGCGCCGACGGCCTGCGGGAGGTCGGCGAACGCGCGCTGCGGGCTCCCGCGGAGGTGGTCGGCCTGGCCGAGGTGATGCTGCGGCCGCCGATCCCGCGGCCCCCGTCGATCCGCGACAGCCTGTGCTTCCTCGACCACATGCGCAACTGTCAGGACGCCATGGGTGGCGGGCGGACGCTGAAGGACACCTGGTACCGCGTCCCGGCGTTCTACTTCGCCAACCCGTCTGCGGTGTTCGGACCGTACGACGAGGTCCCGGCCGCACCCGGAAGCGTCTGGCAGGACTTCGAATTGGAGATCGCGGCGGTGATCGGCGGGCCCGGCGGCGCCGACCTGACCGTGGCGCAGGCCGAACAGGCGATCATCGGGTACACGATCTTCAACGACTGGTCGGCGCGCGACCTGCAGATGCTGGAGGGCCAGTTGGGCATCGGGCAGGCCAAGGGCAAGGACAGCGGCATCACGCTGGGCCCGCATCTGGTCACGCCCGACGAACTCGCAACCCATCTGCGCGACGGCAGGATCAGCCTCGACGTCACCGCACTGGTGAACGGCGAGGTGATCGGGACCGGCTCCACCGGCGCGATGGACTGGACCTTCCCCGAGGTGATCTCGTACGCCTCCCGCGGGGTGACGCTGTACCCGGGCGATGTGATCGGGTCGGGCACGGTGCCCACCTGCACGCTCGTCGAGCATCTCAAAATCACTGAGCTGCAGAACTTCCGGGGCTGGCTGCGGGACGGCGACGAGGTCACCTTGCGCGTGCAGGAGCTGGGCGAGACGCGCAATGTGGTGCGGCACCGGCCAGCGCCGGAACCGCTGGCGCCACGGCCCAACCCCGACCGTCCGGTGGCGGCGGCCCGGCGCAACCCCGCCCCGACGCGCCGGCCGTACACCCGCGGCCTACATGAGGTGGGCGACCGCGTCTGGGCGTGGCTGCTGCCCGATGGTGGATACGGTTGGAGCAACTCGGGTTTGGTGGTCGGCGACGGCGCCTCGCTGCTGATCGACACGCTGTTCGACCTGAAGCTGACCCGCGAGATGCTCGCGGCGATGCAGCCGATCACCGAGGCCGCACCGATCCGCGACCTGGTGATCACCCACTCGAACGGCGACCACACGCACGGCAACCAACTGCTGGACCCGTCGGTTCGCGTCATCGCCGCCGCCGGCACCGCCGAGGAGATCGTGCACGACGCCGGGGCCGAGATACTCACCATGACGCAGGTCGCCGACCTGGGCCCGGTCGCGACCGCGTGGGCACGAGAGCGATTCGGCCCCTTCGATTTCAGCGGAATCCGGTTGCGCAACGCCGACACCACCTTCGACGACACGATGACCGTCGACGTGGGTGGCCGGTCGGTGGCACTGCTGAACCTCGGGCCCGCGCACACCGGCGCCGATACCGTCGTGCACGTGCCCGACGCGGGGGTGCTGTTCGCCGGCGACCTGCTGTTCATCGGCGGCACCCCGATCGTGTGGGCCGGCCCGATCGCGAACTGGATCGCCGCCTGCGACACCATGCTCGCGCTCGACGCCCAGACCGTGGTCCCCGGCCACGGCCCCATCACCGACGCCGACGGAATCCGCGCAGTGCGTGGGTATCTCGAGCACGTCACGGAGCAGACGGACGAGGCCCACCGCCGCGGTCTGTCGTTCGAGGAAGCCGCGTTCGGCATCGACCTGGGGCCGTACGCCGACTGGCTGGACGCCGAACGCGTCGTCGTCAACGTCTACCAGCGCTACCGGGAACTGGGCGCCGAGATGCCCGATGTCCCGGTCACGGCGCTACTGACGATGCAGGCCGAGTGGCACGCCAGGCGGGGCACCTCCGCGACGTGACTACCCGGTCGCGGGAACGGGTTCGCGGGCCAGGCCGCGCCGGTCGTAGTAGCGCGTCACGACCGCGCCGATGACCAGGCCGATCGCCAGCCCGATCGTCGCCATCACCAGGGCGCGGGTCAGGCCCGCGTCGGCGCGGCCGTCGAAGTAGAGCAGCGCGCGGGCGCCGAGGAAGACCTGGTGCATCGGTTCGAATTTGGCCAGGACGCCGAACACCGGCGGCGCCGCCTGCAGCGGGATCGTCGCGCCGTTGGACGGCAGGCCGAGCATCACGAAGATGAACAGGTTGACCAGCAGACCCGCCGAACCCAGCGCGGCGATCAGCGAGGTGGCGGTGACGCCCACCGCGAGGATCACGAAGGCGCCGTACAGCCACAGCGTCCACACATTGGGCACCGGCATGCCGAGCGCGCCGCCGATCGCGATGTAGATCGCCGACGTGAGAACCGCGAGGATCGCGATGAACGACCACTTCACCAACAGCGTTCGGAACCGCGAGATCTTGACCTGCTCGGCGAACCGGTACACCGGGCCCAGTTCGGCGGGCACGAACCCGAGCATGGAGTCGACCATCGAGCTGACGATGATGCTGCCGGTGAATCCGGCCAGCAACAGCAGCAGCGCGTAGTAGAACGCCGACAGGCCGTTGCCGGTGCCCTCGGGCAGCGGATCGTTGTCGTGCGCCTCGATGTTGATCGGATTCGACAGCGCCAGTGCCGCCGCGCCCGGCAGCGGCTCGCCCGCCTTGCGGGGGACCTCCGCGGGGAGTTGTTCGCCCATCTTGACGTTGATCTCGCGCACGACCTTGCCCAGCGTCATGCCCGCGATGCTGGCGCCGAGTGCGCTGGCGCGCGGGTTGACGACGACCTGCAGCGAGGGCTGGGTGACCGGGCCGGGTCGCAGGGCGTCGGCCGCGAGATTGTCGAGGTCGGCCGAGAAGCCCTGCGGGATCTCAAGTTTCCCGTACACCTGCGCGGTGTCGAGTTGATCCTCGGCTTCCGCTGCGGACACCTCCCGCACGTCGAACTGCTTGCTGTCCAGACCCGACTTGACGCTGTCGACGATCTGCTTGCCTGCCGGGCCGGTGTCGGAGTTCACCACCGCGACCGGGAACCGGTGCAGGTTCGTCGTCGGATTGAGAATCCCGGCCAGGTACAGCAGCGCCAGGGCGGCGAACACCACCAGGGCGACGGCCACCGGCGACGACCAGAACCGCGCGGTGCGCAGCGTGGCGAACGGGTCGGGCGCGGCGTGCCGCCGCCGCACGGGTGTGCTCATCGGTACTCCTTTTCGGTTGGCGGGCGTAGCAACCGGAGATGTTGGTGCACAGGGTCGTCGGGCCTGCCGCGGTGATGCTCTGGCCCGGGCCCATCGCCACAGCCGACCGGTCGCCGTGGGTGTCGGCGGCCGGCAGAGTCATCCTCCGTGAACCTGCTTGCCGGCCAGGAACGTCGACCGCACCTCGAGGTCGGCGATCTGCTCGGGCGGTACCGCGCGCGGATCGGCCGACAACACCACCATGTCGGCGTACTTGCCCACCTCGAGCGAGCCGACGATGTCGTCGCAGAACAACTGATAGGCGGCGTCGAGGGTCTGCGACCGCATCGCCTGCTCGACGGAGATCCGCTGCTCGGGACCGATCACCCGACCGCTGGGCGCAATGCGCGTGGCCGCCACGCCGATGTTGCGCAGCGGTTCCTCGGGGGTGACCGGTGGGTCGTTGTGCAGCGAGATGCGCATGCCGGTGGCGACTGCGGATCCGCAAGGCATCCAACGTGTTCCGCGCTCGGGACCGAACAGCTCGTCGACGATGATGTCGCCCCAGTAGTGGATCTGGTCGACGAAGATGCTGCACGTGACGCCGAGGTCGTGGGCGCGCTGCAACTGTGCGTCGCGGATGGCGCCGACGTGTTCGAGGCGCAGTCGGTGGTCCTCGCGGGGCCAGCGGCGCAGCGCGTCCTCGTAGACGTCGAGGATGGTGTCGACGCCGGCGTCGCCGTGCACGTGGCAGGCCATCGGCCAGCCCTTCGGGAAGTAGGTGTGCACGATCTCGGTGAGCTGTTCGCGCGTGTAGTTGGCGTGCCCGCACGAGCCGGGCGTGACGCCGATGGTGCGGACGGCGTCGCTGTCGAGGTACGGGAACGACAGATCGACGTTGCCGACCCACGGCGACCCGTCGACCCAGATCTTGATGCCGACCTGACGGAACAGGTCGTCGCCGTTGTCCGGGGTGGCGTCGGTGTGCATCTGCGCGTTGGAGATCTCGTACACCCGCAGCCGCACGGTGAGGTGGTCGCGCAGTTGGTCGATCACCGGCCGGAACACCGGGTCGAACGCCATCTCCGAGCACGTCGTCAGGCCGGCCGCGTTGAGCCGCCGCAGTTCGGCGCGCAGCATCGCCGGGTAGTCGGCGGGCGCGATGACTCCGGCCAGCAGGCTGAACACCGCCGCGGTCTCCTCGGCGGTGCCGTCGAGGTCGCCGTTCGCGTCGCGGCCGTACCGGGCGCCCTTGGGGTCGGGGGTGTCGCGGGTCAGGTTGAACCTGCGGGCCGCGGCGCTGTTGAAGAACGCCTTGTGCCCGGAGTTGTGCACGATCACCAGCGGGGTCTCCGGCGCCAGCTCGTCCAGCCACGCCAGCGTCGGCTCCGGCAGGCCGCGCTGCAGCAGCGGGTCCCAGCCGTTGAGGTAGGCGCCCTCGGCGCCGCGCTTGCCGACCTCGGCGCGGACGGCCGCGACGACATCGTCGGGCTTGGGCAGGGCGACCGGCCGGATGTCGACCATCCGGTCCGACAACACGATCGCCTCCATCAGGGGATGCCCGTGCGCCTCGACGAAGCCGGGCAGCACGCAGCCGTCGCCGATGTCGCGGGTCTCGGTGTCGGGGCCGATCCACTCGGCGATCTCGTCACGGGTGCCCACCGCGGCGACGCGGCCGTCGGACACCGCGAGCGCTTCGGCGGTGGGCCGCGACTCATCGACGGTCAGGACGGTCCCCACGATGACGAGGTCGGCGTGCGGCACGCGGCCATCCTCGCAGGTTGAGGCCACGTCGGGCCCCGCGATGAGAAAAGTCGTCGCGGATTGTCGAAACGTGGTGAGAGCCGTTCGACAAGCGAGGAGACAGACAGATGGCGCGTTACATGATGATCATGCGGGTGACCCCCGAGGGTGAGGCGGCGTTCGCGGACGCCGACATCGACTTCAACGAGGTCATCGAGCAGATGGGTCGCTACAACGAGGAACTCATCACCGCCGGCGTGCTGCGCGCCGGAGAGGGCCTGACCGAGCCCGACGAGGGTTTCGTCGTCAACTTCGACTCCACCCCGCCGGCGGTCTCCGATGGCCGGTATGCCGAGGCGTCCGAGCTGTTCAACGGGTTTTGGATCATCGAGGTCGAGTCGAAGGACGAGGCCAAGGAGTGGGCGCAGAAGTGCCCGCTGGGGCCCGGGGTGCGGCTCGAGGTGCGGCGGGTGGCGGAGTCGACCGAGTTCCCGATGGACAACCCGTGGGTCCGCAGGGAGATCCAGTGGAAGGCCGAGCTCGCCGCGAAGCTCGCGGAGCAGGCGCGCGCGGAGGCCGAAAAGCTGCTCGCCTGACCTGGTGTTGGCTCGCTAGGTGGCGCGGATCCGGATGGGTCCGCGCCACTGTGCGTCCGGGTCGAGCACACGGCCCTTCTGGGTGATCTCGACCTGACCGTTGCGGGCGAGGTCACGCGCGGCCGCGCGGGCGTCGGCCATGCGGTCGCGCCAGTTGGCGCTGTCCACGGCCTTGGCGGCGTCGGACGGGCAGATGGTCTTGTCCGGTCCGCGCTCCCGCGCCAGGCGCAGGATCGTCTGCCGCAGCTCGGCGTCGCTCATGTGCTCGAGTGAAGCCGAAACGGGCGACCCCTGCCACCGAGACTGGAACACGTTCTAGTCTGATCGGCATGAGTGATGACCTGCTGCGCCATCCCATCCATTCCGGCCACCTCACGGTCGGCGCGCTGAAGCGCAACAAGGACAAGCCGGTGCTGTTCCTCGGCGACACCACGCTGACCGGTGGTGAGCTCGCCGACCGCATCAGCCAGTACATTCAGGCGTTCGAGGCGCTCGGCGCCGGCACCGGCACGGCCACCGGCCTGCTGTCGCTGAACCGGCCCGAGGTGCTGATGATCATCGGCGCCGGCCAGACGCAGGGATACCGGCGCACGGCACTACACCCTCTCGGTTCGCTGGACGACCACGCGTACGTGCTCAACGACGCCGGGGTGACGTCGCTGATCGTCGACCCGAACCCGGCGTTCGTCGAGCGCGCCCGCGGCCTGCTGGAGAAGGTGCCCGGCCTTAAGCAGATCCTGACGATCGGCCCGGTGCCGCCGGAGTTGGAGGGCGTGGCGGTCGACCTCACCGCGGAGGCGGCGAAGTACCCGCCGAAGCCGTTGGTGGCCGCCGATCTTCCGCCCGACCACATCGGCGGCATGGCCTACACCGGCGGCACCACCGGTAAGCCGAAGGGCGTGATCGGCACCGTGCAGTCGATCACCACGATGACGACGATCCAGCTGGCCGAGTGGGAGTGGCCGGAGAATCCGCGCTTTCTGATGTGCACGCCGCTGTCGCATGCCGGGGCGGCGTTCTTCGTGCCGACGATCATCAAGGGCGGTCAGCTGTTCGTGCTGACCAAGTTCGACCCGGCCGAGGTGCTGCGGGTCATCGAGGAGCAGAAGATCACCGCGACGATGCTGGTGCCGTCGATGATCTATGCGCTGTTGGATCACCCGGATTCGCACACCCGTGACCTCTCGTCGCTGGAGACGGTGTACTACGGGGCCTCGGCGATGAACCCGGTGCGGTTGAAGGAGGCGATCGACCGGTTCGGCCCGATCTTCGCCCAGTACTACGGCCAGTCCGAGGCGCCGATGGTGATCACCTACCTGTCGAAGAAGGATCACGACGAGAAGCGGTTGACGTCGTGCGGGCGACCGACGTTGTTCGCGCGGGTGGCGCTGCTGGATCCGGACGGCAACCCGGTGCCGCAGGGTGAGGTCGGCGAGATCTGCGTGTCGGGTCCGCTGGTCTCCGGCGGGTACTGGAACCGACCTGACGAGACGTCACAGACTTTTCGTGACGGCTGGATGCACACCGGCGATCTGGCCCGCGAGGACGAAGACGGCTTCTACTACATCGTCGACCGGACCAAGGACATGATCGTCACCGGCGGCTTCAACGTGTTTCCGCGTGAGGTGGAAGACGTTGTCGCAGAGCATCCTTCGGTGGCGCAGGTGTGCGTGATCGGCACACCCGACGAGAAGTGGGGCGAGGCGGTGACGGCCGTCGTCGTGCTGCGGCCCGAAGCCGACCGCTCCGAAGAGGCCGTCGCGCGGATGACCGCCGAGATCCAGGCCGCCGTCAAGGAGCGCAAGGGTTCGGTGCAGTCGCCGAAGCAGGTGATCGTCGTCGACTCGCTGCCGATGACCGCGCTGGGCAAGCCGGACAAGAAAGCGGTGCGGGCACAGTTCTGGAAGGACGCCGACCGAGCCGTCGGCTGAGCCGACGAATCAGACACCGTCGGATGAGCCGACGAATCAGACACCGTCGGCTGACTAGAGGGTGAGCACCCAGTCGGCACGCGGTCTTGCGCGTTCGATGCGGGCGGCGTTGGGGTCGTCGACGTCGGCCACCCACTGCTCGGCCTGCGCGGGCGTCTTGCCGAACTCGACGTGGCGCGCGATCAGGCGGCGACGCCGGACCTCGGGTGCGACGTCGACGAACCACACCTCGTCGAGCTGCGCCCGCACCGTCGGCCAGGGCGGCTGATCGTCGAGCAGATAATTGCCCTCCGTCACGATCAACCGGGCCTCCGCAGCGACGGCGATGGCACCCGCGATGGGCTGTTCGATGTTGCGGTCGAAACTCGGCGCGTACACCGTCTCGTTTCCTCGCCGAATACGTTGCAGCACAGTGAGATACCCGTAGCCGTCGAAGGTGTCGATGGCCCCCTTGCGCCGCAGCCTGCCGAGCCGGGTGAGTTCGACGTCGGCCAGATGGAAGCCGTCCATCGGCAGGGACACCGCCTGCGACACCGTCGAAGCGATCTGTTGCGCCAAGGTCGACTTGCCCGCGCCGGGCGGACCAGTGATACCGAGGATGATGCGGCGGTCGCGATCTAACAGCGCTTCCAGGCGACCGGCCCAGGACTGCGCGGGAACTTCCCCTCCCACTCTCAAGCTATAGCTCACCGGGGGGCTTGCCGCAAGACCCCCTCCATGCCCCACACTCGTCGGGCCGGTCGAAACGATCCTGCGGGGATTGGGGTCAAGAGATGCGAATTTTGCTGTCGTCGTGGGGCTCTCGTGGCGATGTGGAACCACTCGTGGCGCTGGCGGCACAGTTGCGGACTCTGGGCGCAGATGTCCGAATGTGTGTGCCGCCGGACTTCCCCGACCTGCTGGACCGGGTGGACGTGGAGGTCGTCCCGTTCGGGCGGTCGGTGCGGACCGTCGTGCACGGCGACAAGGGCACCAGACCGTTGACACCCGCGGATGCGCCGCGGGTGGCCGCCGACATCGTGGCCGCGCAGTTCGACGTCATCGCGCCGGCCGCCGAGGACTGCGACGCGGTGCTCGCGACGGGCCTGATGCCCGCGGGCGTGCGGACGATCACGGAGGTCAACGGCATTCCGTACGTGTGCGTCGCGTTCACCCCCGGAGTGTTCCCGTCGCCGCACGAGGCGCCGCTGCCGCGGCCGGGCAAGCCGTTTCCGCCCGGCGAGACCGACAACCGCGTGCTGTGGGACATCGACGCCGAGCGAGTGCAGGCGCTGTACGGGCCGCCGCTCAACGCCCACCGGGCGGCGCTCGGGCTGCCGCCGGTGGACAACGTCCGCGACCACGTGCACACCGACCGGCCGTGGCTGGCCGCCGACCCGCTGCTGGCGCCGTGGCGCGGGTTCGGCGAGGTGGTGCAGACGGGCGCATGGATCCTGCCCGACGAGCGACCGCTGCCCGCGGACCTGCTGGCGTTCCTCGACGCCGGCGCCCCGCCGGTGTACGTGGGGTTCAGCAGTGTGCGGGCGCCGGAGGACGCCGCGCGCGTGGCGATCGCGGCGATGCGCAAACTCGGCCGCCGCGTGGTGGTGTCGCGCGGCTGGGCCGGACTCGCGGCCGTCGACGACGGTGACGACTGCTTCGTCGTCGGCGAGGTCAACCTCCAGGCGTTGTTCGTCCGGGTGGCGGTCGTCGTGCATCACGGCGGCGCCGGCACCACGACGACGGCCGCGCGCGCTGGCGCCGCGCAGGTGGTCGTGCCGCAGTACGCCGATCAGCCATACTGGGCGCGGCGGGTCGCCGACCTGGGAATCGGTGTGGCACACCAGGGTTCGACTCCGACGGAGGAGTCGCTGGCGACGGCGGTCGACGCGGCGCTCACGCCGCGGGTGCGCTCGGCGGCGACGGCGGTCGCGGGCCGGATCCGCGCCGACGGTGCGGCGTACGCGGCACGACTGCTCGTCGAGCAGGTCAGCACGGTCGCGCGGGTGTGAGCGTGCGCGAACGCCGGAAATGGCGCGGCGTGTCGTGTGCAGACACGCACGCTCGCGGAAGAGGGTCAGACGTAGGGGTCGAGCAGGGCGTCGATCTCGGCGGCGATGCGCGCGATGCGCTCTTCCTCGCTGGGGATCCGCTGATGCTCCTCGGCCGCTCGCTGCCAGCCCAACCGCCACATCCGCGCCACGGCCCGGTCGCCCATGCCCGCGTACGGATTGACGGTGGTATGCGGGAACGCCTTGCGACCCTCCTGGTACGCGACCACCAACCTGTGCGCCATCACTGCTAACTCTCCCACCGCGCGAAGTCACAAGATCGCAGTCACATCGGCGTGTCGAGGCGATTCTGTACCGGTCCTCCGTTCTGGGTGGTCGAGGCGACGCCCGCTGTCTGCGCGCAGGCTACAGTGCCCGGATATGACGAGCGGTCCGCCGCGATGGCTCAAGTACGCGAACAAGCCGCTGATGGCGGCGCTGCGCCTCGGCGTACCCATCTCGCGACACGAGAAGCCGGTGGTGTTGACGGCGCCGGGCCGCAAGACCGGCAAGCCGAGGTCGACACCGGTCACACCGATGCATATCGATGGCAAACGCTATGTGGTGCAAGGCTATCCGGGTGCGGACTGGGTACAGAACGTGCGCGCCGCCGGTGAGGTCACCCTGACACACGGTCGCCGTAGCGAGCGGGTGCGGATGGTCGAGTTGAGCCCGGACGAGGCCAGGCCGGTGCTGCGGCAGTTTCCCGCGCTGGTGCCGACGGGCGTCGACCTGATGAAGCGCGCGGGCATCCTGAGCGCCGGCACCCCGGACGAGACCGAGGGCATGGCCGGCCGGTTGGCGGTGTTCCGCGTCGACCCGCTGCCCTGATCACTCCACCGGGAAGGCATGCGAGATATGGATGCGCCACGTCCCGTCGGGCTGGCGGCGAAACACATCGAGCCCGTCCTCTTCGACCGTCTCGATCACCGCGCCTGCGGCGTCGCGCACCGCCAGCGTCCAGGACAGCGACACCGTGGCCAGGTCCCCGTCGACCAGGACCTCGTGGATCCGCGGCTCATCGTAGTGATAGCTACGCGCCGGATCAGACAGTCGCTCGCGCAGCCCGGCACAGTAGGTGTCGCGTCCGTGCACGGGTGCCTGCCCCGGGTTGCGAAACACCGCGTCCTCGGAGAACAGGGCGCAGGTCGCGTCGAGGTCCTTGGCGTTGAAATCGCGGGGAAACCCGTGCAGCGCATCGACGATGGCGTCGCGGTCGCTCGTCGTGGTGGTCTGCCCACAAGCCGCCAATACCACCGTCAACAGCGACAACGCCCCGCCCACCAAACGCCTCATGGCGGCAGATTAACCGCGGGTAGGTTGGGACGATGACCGAGATCACGCTGCCGTGGTGGTTGAAGTACGTCAACAAGGCGATGATCGGCCTGCAGAAGCTGGGCGTGCTCGGTGAGAAGGGCCCCGTCGTGCTCGAGGTGCTCGGCCGCAAGAGCGGGAAGACCCGCAAGACCCCGGTCACCCCGATGGTCGTCGACGGCCAGCGCTACATCGTCGGCGGGGTGCCCGGCTCCGACTGGGCCGCCAACGTCCGCGCCGCCGGGGAGGCCACCCTGCACATCGGCCGGCGCAGCGAGCGGGTCCGGATGACGGAGCTGCCCGCCGACGAGGCGAGGCCCCTGCTGCGGGTCTTCCCGGAGAAGGTGCCCATCGGCGTCGACTTCATCAAGAACGCCGGCCTGGTCACCGGACCCAACCCCGACGAGTTCGAGGCGCTTGCCGGTCGCTGCCCGGTTTTCCGCGTCGATAGGGTATCCGGGTGAGCAGCAACCCTTTTGATCCGTCGCTGTGGCAGCCCGTCGAGGGCTTCGAGCTGACCGACATCACCTACCACCGCCACGTCGTCGACGGCGTCCCGCAGCCGACAGTGCGGGTGGCGTTCGACCGGCCAGAGGTGCGCAACGCGTTTCGGCCGCACACCGTCGACGAGTTGTACACGGTCCTCGACCATGCCCGGATGTCGTCCGACGTCGGCGTGGTGCTGTTGACCGGCAACGGGCCGTCGCCCAAGGACGGCGGCTGGGCGTTCTGCTCGGGTGGCGACCAGCGCATCCGCGGCCGCGACGGCTACCGCTACGCCGAGGGCGAGACCGCCGACACCGTCGACCCGGCGCGCGCCGGGCGCCTGCACATCCTCGAGGTGCAGCGGCTGATCCGGTTCATGCCGAAGGTGGTGATCTGCCTGGTCAACGGCTGGGCCGCCGGCGGTGGGCACAGCCTGCATGTGACCTGCGACCTGACCCTGGCCAGCCGCGAGCACGCGCGGTTCAAGCAGACCGACGCCGACGTCGGGAGTTTCGACGGCGGCTACGGCAGCGCGTATCTGGCCCGCCAGGTCGGCCAGAAGTTCGCCCGCGAGATCTTCTTTTTGGGCCGCCCGTACACCGCCGAGCAGATGCACGCGATGGGGGCGGTCAACGAGGTGGTCGACCACGCCGATCTGGAGCAGGCCGGGCTGCAGTGGGCCGCGGAGATCAACGGCAAATCACCGCAGGCGATCCGGATGCTCAAGTACGCGTTCAACCTGCTCGACGACGGACTGGTGGGTCAGCAGCTGTTCGCCGGGGAGGCCACCCGGCTGGCGTACATGACCGACGAGGCGGTCGAGGGGCGCGACGCGTTCCTCGAGAAGCGCGCCCCCGACTGGAGCCGCTTCCCGCGCTACTTCTGACGGACTTCCGCCGGCGAGATCACTTCCAGCGGAAGGTCGTTTGGCCGTGCGGGGCCTTGGCGAACGCGATCACCTTGGTCGGCTCCACCTGGAACACGTGGGCTCGGCCGCCGTCGGGGTCGAACACCGTGTCGTCGGCGTCGAAGTCCCACGCATCGCCGTACTTGTCGCGGTATTCGTCGGCCAGCGCGGTGAGCCGCTCGAGGCCGAGCACCCGCTGGGCCCGACCTTCGACCACGACGTCGAGGCCGTCGTTCCAGGTGTTGGTGCCGGTGGTGACGGCGACGGCGTCGTGGTGCTCGAGGTTGCGGGCCTTCTGCTCGCCGCCGCCGGTGCAGAACACGAAGCTGTCCTCGAACCACAACCCGATCACCGGCGTGACATGGGGCCGGCTGTCCCGCCGGATGGTGGTCACCCAGTACAACTCGGCGGCGGTCAACGCCTTGCGGACCGTTTCGCCGTCGAGTGGTTCCTCGGCGTCGCCGAACCGCCGGTCTAACTCGCCTCTCATTGCCATGCGGTATTGACCAAAGATCGGCCGGCTAATCATCGCGCCTAGACTCGCGGGCTGTGAGCAAGAACCCGTTGCGCCGAATCGCCGACCAGGTGGTGCTGGCCAGCATGCGACCGCCGCTGGCCCCGCAGTTGATGTCCTACCGGCCCCGCCGCGACCTCGTCGACCTCAACGGCAAACGCATCCTGCTCACCGGCGCGTCGTCGGGCATCGGGGAGGCCGCCGCCGAGAAGTTCGCCCGTCGCGGCGCGACCGTGGTGGTGGCGGCTCGGCGCGGTGAGCTGCTGGATGCGCTGGTCGACCGGATCACCGCCGCCGGCGGGAAGGCGCTGGCGCATGCGTGCGACCTGACGGACCTGGACGCGGTCGACGAGCTGGTGGCCCGGGTCGACAAGGAGCTCGGCGGGGTCGACATCCTGATCAACAACGCCGGCAAGTCGATCCGCCGGCCGCTGGCCGAGTCGCTGGAGCGCTGGCACGACGTCGAGCGCACGATGGCGCTGAACTACTTCTCGCCGCTGCGGCTGATCCGGGGGCTGGCGCCCGGCATGCGCGAGCGCGGCGACGGCCACATCATCAACGTCTCGACCTGGGGCGTGCTCAGCGAGTCCTCGCCGCTGTTCTCGGTGTACAACGCGTCGAAGGCGGCGCTGACCGCGGTGAGCCGGGTCGCCGAGACCGAGTGGGCCGACCAGGGCGTGCACTCGACGACGCTGTTCTACCCGCTGGTGCGCACCCCGATGATCGCGCCGACCCGCGCCTACGACGGCCTGCCCGGCCTGTCCGCGTCCGAGGCCGCCGACTGGATGATCACCGCGGCGCGCGAACGGCCGGTGCGCATCGCCCCGCGGATGGCCGTCACCGCGCACGCGCTCAACAGCGTCGCCCCCGGCGCCGTCGCCGCGCTGATGAAGCGGCAGCGGGTGCAGCCGGTCACCTGACATGCGCCCCGACGTCACCTCGATCGCCGACATCGTGCGGGTGCACGGCGCGCGCCGGCCCGACCGCACCGCGTTGGTGGTCGGAGACCGCACCCTGACCTTCGGCCAGCTCGACGCGCGGTCCAGCCAGGTCGCGCAGGCGTTGCGCGCCGCCGGGGTTAGGACGGGCGACCGGGTGGTGTTCGTCGAGAAGAACAGCGCCGAGTTCTTCGAGGTGATGTTCGGATGCGCCAAGCTGGGCGCGATCACGGTGCCGATGAACTGGCGGCTGGCCCCGGCGGAGATGTGCCACATCATCGCCGACGCGCAGGCCCGCGCGGTCGTGGTCGGCGCGGAGTTCTTCGACGACCTCGAGGCCATCGAAGATCGGTTGGGTGGTACGGACATCGTCGCGATCGGTGAGCATCCGCGGTGGCCGTCGTACCACGACTTGATCGCGCAGTATCCTGCCGAAGACCCCGGAGTCGCAACGACTTCCGCCGACACCGCGTTCTTGATATACACCTCGGGCACCACCGGGCTGCCCAAAGGGGTGACGCTGACCAACGGCAACCTGTTCAGCAAGACCACCGGGGTGGTCGACCTGTGGCGGTTCGACGACGACAGCGTGAGCCTGCTCGTGATGCCGGTGTTCCACATGGCCGGCACCGGTTGGGCGCTGATCGGCGTCTATCAGGGCTGCCGGACCGTGGTGCTGCGCGATGTCGACGCCACCGCGATCCTGGATTCGATTGCGCGCCATCGCATCACCAACATGCTGCTGGTGCCGGCCGTCATCCAGACGCTGCTGGCCACACCCGGCGTCGACGACACCGACTTCGCCAGCGTGCGGGCGATCGTGTACGGCGCGTCGCCGATCACCGAGGACGTGCTGCGCCGCGGACTCGACCGCATCGGGTGCGAGTTCCAGCAGGTGTACGGCATGACCGAAACCACCGGCTCCATAACGCAACTCGATGCCGTCGACCACGACCCGGTGCGGCGCCCCGGCCTGCTGCGCTCCTGCGGAAAGCCCTATCCGTGGGTGCACGTGCGCATCGTCGACGACAGCGGACGCGATGTGCCCGCCGGCACCGTGGGCGAGGTGTGGACGCGATCGGCGCAGAACATGGCCGGCTACTGGAACAACCCCGACGCGACAGCCGCCACCCTCACCCCCGACGGGTGGCTGAAGACCGGCGACATCGGGTTCGTCGACGCCGACGGATACCTGTATCTGCACGACCGCAAGAAGGACATGATCGTCTCCGGCGGCGAGAACGTGTATCCGATCGAGGTGGAGAACGTGCTGATGGCCCATCCCGCGGTGGATGACGTCGCGGTGTTCGGCGTGCCGCACCCGAGATGGGGCGAGGCGGTGCACGCCGTCGTCGTGCCCGCCGCGGGCACCAGCCCCACCGAGACCGAGCTGATCGCGTTCGCCCGCGCGCACCTGGCCGGGTTCAAGCTGCCCAAGTCGATCGACTTCGCTTCGCAGCTGCCCCGCACTCCCAGCGGAAAACTGCTGAAACGTCAGCTGCGCGAGCCGTATTGGCAAGGTGTCGAACGCGCGATCAACTGACCCGGCTGCGTGATAGACAGAAGGCATGGAGATCCTGGCCAGCCGAATGCTCCTGCGACCGGCCGACTATCAGCGGTCACTGCGGTTCTACCGCGATGAGCTGGGGTTGGCGATCGCGCGGGACTACGGCTCGGGCACGGTGTTCTACGCCGGCCAGTCGCTGATCGAGATCGCCGGGCACGGCGAACCGAACGCCGGCGGCGCGATGTGGCTGCAGGTGCGCGATGTCTACGCCACCGAGCGGGAGCTCGCCGACCGCGGGGTGACGATCACCCGGGCGGCCCGAGAGGAGCCGTGGGGACTGCACGAGCTGCACGTCACCGACCCCGACGGGGTGCTGTTGATCTTCGTGCAGGTGCCCGAGAACCCCCCGCTGCGCCGGGACACCCGCCGTTAGC